>Ga0210143_1000083_pt1 | contig 18807 bp, 14 predicted proteins | sample MayberryNW_TuleC_2_FD_185527 | JGI IMG/M metagenome (GOLD analysis project Ga0210143, IMG submission 185527) | Wetland microbial communities from San Francisco Bay, California, USA, that impact long-term carbon sequestration - MayberryNW_TuleC_D2... | ecosystem: Environmental > Aquatic > Marine... | reverse complement strand
CTCGCCCTTGAAGGCGACCAGGAGGCCGCTGAGGGAGAGGTAGTACATGCGGTCGGTCGCGATCCCGGGGACGAAGTGACCGGACTTGAACCGCCAGACGGTCTCACCCGTTCCGACGCGCAGCGCGACCGTCTTACCGGTGGTCGAGGCGAACACGAGGTCTCCCACGACGAGCGCCGATCCGGCGACCGGGCCGCCCATCGAGCGGCTCCAGAGCAGCCGACCCGACCCCGCGTCGAATGCGTTGAAGCTGCCGCCGCGCGTGCCCACGAAGACGCGCCCGTGCGCGATCGCGGGCGTCGCGTACCCCAGGCCGGACAGCTGGTGCGTCCAGGCGATCCGGCCGGAGCCGGCATCGAGCGCGACGAGCTTGCCGCTTCGGGCGATCGTGTACAGGCGTCGACCGTCGGTCGAGGGGCTCGAGTAGAAGCTCTCGTAGGAGACGACGTTTCGCTTCACGTAGGTGCTCCAGAGCTTCGAGCCGTTCGTGCGCCGCAGGCAGAAGATCGAGCCGGCGTAGGTGGAGATGCAGATCCTGTCCCCCCAGATCGATGGGCTGGAGTTGATCCGCCCGCCGGTGTCGTACGCCCAGCGGACGCCTCCCGAGCGGACGTTCACCGCGAACAGTCGCCCGTCGGTGGTCCCGAAGTAGGCGATGTCGTCGATCGCGACCGGCGAGGACTCCACCCTTGCGCCGGTCTGGATCTCCCAGAGGACCTTGCCGTTTGCCCGATTGAGGCCCTGGACCGTGCCGTCCTGCGACGTGACGACGAGCCGCGGGCCTGCGATCGCCGGCGTCGAGGCCTTGTGGCCGCCGCGTTTCGTCCAGAGGCGGCGCCCGTTGCGGGCGTCGAAGGCGATCGTCAGCCCGGTCGTCTGTGTGTTCACGTAGAGCTTCCCGTCGCAGAAGCTCGGTCCGTACTCCATGAGCCCGCCGACCCCGCGCGACCAGCGCGGCTTCCGCAGCGGCCGCCCGAGATCGACCGGCTGGTAGAGCGAGCGCTGCGGGTTGCCGCCGAACTCCGTCCAGCAGCGCTCGGGCTTCCGCTCGGGCCCGGCCTCCTGGGTCGTCGTGGGCTCGTCGATCGTGTCCGTGGACGGATCGGCCGTCGAGACCGTGATGTCGGTCAAGTCGGTGTCGAGGCCGCCCTCGGGCCGGTCTTCCAGGCGCATGAAGAACGCGCCGGCCGCGCCGGCGACGAGCAGGAACACTGCGAGGACTGCAAGGAGAATCTTCTTGCGCATACGGGGCGCTGCGAGGGCCGAGCTCCCACTATGCCTGCGGCGTCGGCGACTCGGGTGCAGTCCGGGATGCAGCCCCCAGCGTTCCGGCCGCGAGCCCGATCGAGCCCCACGTGATCGGATCCTCGAAGAAGCCGCTGTAGAAGAGCGAGTGGACGACGAGGACGATGAGTGCGGCAGCGAGCGAGAGGGCCAGCCCCCGGTCGAGCCGATGGAGCAGGAGAAGTCCACGCCCGGCCGCGACGAGGAAGGCGACGTATGCGATCACGCCGAGGGCGCCGAGCTCCGCCGCCACGGTGAGCGGCGTCGTGTGCGAGGGCTTCGGCAGGAGCCCGCGCTTCTCGCCCTCTTCGCGGTTCGCCCGTTCCTCGCCGCCGATGCCGACGCCCACCACGGGGTTGGCGGCGATCACGTAGGCGGTGTTGGCGACGAGGTCGGAGCGGCCGCTCGTGGCCCGGCGCAGCGACTCGTTCCACGCGAGCACGGAGACGATCGTCACGGTCGCGATCGTCGCAGCGACGGACACCGTGACGAGGATCCGCCGGGCGCGCGGTTCGGCGGCGAGGAGGCTGATGACGAGGACGGCGACAAAGAGCGCCACGAGGCTCGACTGCGAGTAGGACACGAAGAGGCCGGCCCAGATGAGCGCGAGGACCGGAACGGCGGCCACGACCCGGATCCGCTCCAGCCAGAGGCAAACGATGACGAGCGAGAGCGCGATCGCGAGGTGGCGCCCGTAGATGCTCGGATCGTGGAAGAGCGACGTGACCCGGGTGTAGGCGGTGTACTCGTTCGCCACCTCGATGTCGCGCGCGAAGGGCAGGTCCCCCGTCCGGACCTGGACGAGGCCGACCAGGGCGAAGAACGCGGCCAGCGCGATCAGCGTCACCGCGAGCGCGCCGTTCGTCCAGCGGGCCGCACGTGTGCGGGCGACGACGCCGAAGAGCACGGCGAACGGCAGGTAGAAGAAGACGAGGTCGATGCCGGCGGCGCGGACGTCGTCCGCCCAGAGCATGGAAAGCGCCGCCAGTGCGGCGACGAACGCCGTCGGGGCCGCCAGCAGGAGCGGCGGCCGCGGACCGTCCTCCTCGACCAGGGCGCGGTACGCGAGCGCGGCGAGCGCAGCGGCGAGCACGCCGTAGAGCGGCAGCAGGAGGTACACGCGCTCGTCGCCGACGTCCACGGGAACGCGGAAGGGTGCCGCGGCGAGGAGCGCGACGGGCACCGCCCCGGGCCAGCGAACGAAGGCGACGGCAAGCGCCGCGAGAGCCAGGACGGCGGGTGCGAGGAGCTCCGGCCGTCCGGCCGACGAGGTGAGCGTCGCGCGCTCGGCGTCGCTCAGGAGCAGGAGACCGAGGGCCGTCTCGGCGGCCGCGAACGCGACGATCCCGAGGACGAGCAGGCTCCGGCGGGGAGCGAGAACGACGAGTGCCGCCGCCAGACCGCCCGTGACGGCCGCAACGTCGACTCCCGGGCTGGGCTCCATCGGGCGTGGATCCTACGGGGCCCGGTTAGGCCCGACCGACCTTGCGGCGCAGGACGTAGCCGAGCTCGCGCCCACCCTCGCCGACGATCCGCAGCCGCACGAGGTTGGCCGCTCGGAGCAGGGCGTCCTGGGCGCCGTAGAGCGCCGCGGCCAGGGCGCTCGGCCGGCGCGCCGGCCCCGTCTCGTAGCCCAGGGACTCGAGCTCCGCCCCGGCGAGCCCGACGAAGAGCGCCTGGTCGTGCGGCGAGAGATCCTGCCGCCAGCGCCCGGCCCCTGCGGCGTTGATGCCTTCCGAGAGGCCGGTGAACCACGCGGCCTTGTCCCGATCGAGCTTCGCCGGATCGGTGCGCTCGATCGCGAGCATGTCCTCGTCGAACGCGAGGTCGAGGAACTCGCAGAGGCGCGCGGTCTCGGTCGCGGGGTCGGCCACGAAGTCCTCGTAGCGAACCGTGACGACGCGGCCCGGGAAGCGGCGTTCCGCCTCGAGCCCCCGCCGGATCCCGCGGGCCCAGACGCGTGCGGCCGCCCACACGTTGTTCGGGCCGAACGGGACGCCCAGGAGCGACAGCGCCACGTCGCGGCCGTCGCGGACGAGCACGACGAACCGCGCGCCGGGCCAGACGGCGTCGAGCTCGTCGAGCCGCCCGAGGTAGTAGGGCGTCTTGTCCGCCCAGCGGTCCTTCCCGTGCTCGAGCGCGTAGGCCCGAAACGGCGACTCGACCGCGAATCGGTACGCCTGCTCGTGCGTGAGGCCGAGGGGAACCTGCGGCGGCTTGGCGCGAAGCCCCCAGGCGCGGACGCGGGGATGCTCCCACACGCGCGCCACGAAGGCCGCGGCCCTGTCGGGGTCGTCGAGCACGCCCGCGCGGCGGACGGACGCGAAGTCCGCGAGGAACATCGACTCCGGCGGGATCGCCACGCCGCCGCGGTCGAGCACGAGCCGCAGCACCGTGGTTCCCGAGCGGTCGACGCCGACGATGAAGAAGGGAGCCTGATCGGCGGACACGGCCGCTCACTCTAAAGAGGGCCCGTCGTCGGGCCGCGGGAGACCCGGTACGCTCCGTCGCTGTGACGACGGTGAACCAGGGACATGTGCCGGGATGCTCCGTGGACGGGGCGCGCGGCACTCCCGCGTCGTGACGCGGAGCGGGCCGGTATGAAGATCGCGATCCTCGACCCGCCGGGCTTCACGCCGCCGTACGACCACTCGCTCTCGGCCGCGCTCGCCGCGCGCGGGCACGACGTCCACCTCGTGACGGCGCCCGACCTGCACGGATCGGCGCGACGCGCCGACGGCTACACCCGCCACGAGACGTTCCTCCCCGCCAGCTCGAAGCTGCTCCGGCGCCGACCGCGCGCCCGCCTCCGCCGGCCCCTCAAGGCCGTGGAGTACCCGCTGAGCGTCCGGCGCGCCGAGCGGCTGCTCACCCGCCTCGAGCCGGACGTCGTTCACGTGCAGTGGCTGCCGTCGCCGCGCTTCGACGTCGGGTGGCTGGCCCGTGTCGTCGGCCGCTTCCCGACCGTCTTCACCGCGCACGACGTCTTCACCCGGCGGCCGCGGAGCGCGGAGGCGTGGGGCGCGGCGCTCGGCCTCGTCGACCGCGTCGTCGTCCACTCGGACCGCGCCGTCGAGCAGCTGGCCGAGATCGGCGTCGCGCGAGGGCGGCTCGTCCGCGTCGTCCATCCCGTCTTCGCCCGGGGCCCCGGCGCCGCCGATCCGGGCGAGCCGGGCGGCCGGACGCTCCTCTTCTTCGGCCTCGTCCGCCACTACAAGGGACTCGATGTGCTGCTCCGTGCACTCCCCGAGATCGTCGGCCGGGTCCCGGACGCACGCCTCGTCGTGGCCGGCGAGCCGCTCGAGCCCTCCGCGCCGCTGCTCGCGCTCGCGGCGGAGCTCGAGCTCGACGGCGCGGTCGAGTGGCGGCTGCACTTCGTCCGGGAGCAGGAGCTCGGCGAGCTCTTCGCGGCGGCGGCGTGCGCGGTCCTCCCGTACCGCGAGCTCGACTCGTCCGGCGTGCTCGCGACCGCGCTCGGGCACGGCCGGCCGGCCGTCGTGACCGATGTCGGGTCGCTCGGGACCATCGTGCGCGAGTTCGGCGCCGGCCGAGTCGTGCCGCCGGAGGATCCGGCCGCGCTCGCGGCCGCCTGCGTCGAGCTGCTCACGGACGAGGGCCGTCTGGCGGAGGCGGCGGCCGGCGCACGAGCGGCGTGCAGCACCCTCACCTGGGAGACCGCGGCGGCCGAGCATGAGCGGCTGTACGAGGAGCTCCTGGCGGAGCGGCCGTGACGGGCTTCGAGCGCCACCCCTGGCAGGGACGCCTGAAGGCCGTTCTCGACCCGGTCCTGGCCGCGCTCCTCGCCCTCCTGCTCTCGCCGGTGATGCTCGCGGTCGCCGTCTGGATCCTCGTCGACTCGGGCCGGCCGATCCTCTTCGTCCGCCCCCGCGCCGGTCGCGACGGGAAGCCGTTTCGCATGCTCAAGTTCCGCTCGATGGTGCCGGACGCGCTCGAGGTGGGCCGGCGCCTCGCGCTCAGCGACGACCCGTTCGGCCTCGTCCAGGACGACCCCCGGTTCACGCGCGGCGGGCGCTTCCTGCGCCGGACCGGCCTCGACGAGCTGCCGCAGCTCTTCAACGTGCTGCGCGGCGACATGAGCCTCGTGGGACCGCGCCCCGATCTCGTCGAGCAGGCCGCCCACTACACGCCGCAGGACCGCCGCCGCCTCCTCGTCCGGCCGGGCATCACGGGGTGGTCGCAGGTGCACGGCCGGGAAGACATGACCTGGCCCGAGCGCTTCCGGCTCGACGACTGGTACCTCGACCACTGGACGCTCGGGGTCGACGTCCGGATCCTCGTGCGGACGGTCGGCCAGTTCTTCCGCCCGCATCCGGTGCCGGTCGTGGACACGCTCAACATCGAGCGTGGGAAGGCCAAGCGTCCCGGGGAGCGCGAGGCCTGAGCGAGCTCCGGGAGGTCGAGCCCGAGGCCTGGGACGCGCGGCTCGCGCAGCTCGGGCTCGCGGACGCCTACCTCCTGCGGGGCTACCTGGACTCCGCCGCCGTGCTCGACCCGGGCGGCGCGACCCTTCTCGAGCTCGACGGCGCGGACGGGACGGCCGTGTTCGCGTGCCTCGTCCGGACGATCCCGGGCGACGACGGGCGGCTGGACGTGACGACGCCGTACGGCTACGGCGGGCCCGTGGCGACGAGCCCCGCCGCGGGCGCGACCTTCTGGGAGCGCTACGGGGAATGGGCCGAGCAGCGCGGGGTCGTGACGAGCTTCGTGCGCTTCCATCCCCTCTACGAGAACCATCGCTACGCCCCGGAGCAGGGCCGCGAGCGGCTCGCCGACACGGCGACCTGGCCGCTCCGCGCTCAGGCGGATCTCTACGCCGGGATGCACGCGAAGCACCGGAGCGACTGCCGGAAGTGCGAGAAGGCCGGCGTCGAGGTGGCGGTCATCACGGCGCCCGGGCTCGACGAATTCGCCGAACTGTACGAGGCGACAATGCGCCACGTCGACGCGGCGAGCTTCTACCTCTTTCCCGCGGAGTACTGGGAGGCGCTCGAGGTGCTCGGCGGGCGCCTCCTCCGTCTCGATGCCCGGCTCGACGGGGAACTCGTCGCGTCCACGCTCTGCCTCGCGTCGCCGCCGTGGCTTCACTACCACCTCGCCGCCACGAACGACGCCGGGCGGTCGCTCGGGGCGAGCAAGCTCCTGCTCCTCGAGGCGGCCCGCTGGGGGCAGGCCCGCGGCTACGCGGAGCTCCATCTCGGGAGCGGCCTCGGCGGGACGGAGGACTCGCTCTGGAAGTTCAAGCAGCGGTTCTCCGACCACCCCGGACGCGAGCTCTGGATCGGAAAGCTCGTCCACGACGCCGAGGCGTACCGGGAGCTCGGCGGCACCGGCTCGACGGAGGGGTTCTTCCCGGCCTACCGGCGCGAGGAGGCCCTCGCCGAGCCTTCCTAGTCCTCCGGGACGGCCCCGCGGACGAGCGCGTAGCCCTCGCGAAGAAACGGCGTCTGGTCGACGAGCGCTGCGATCTCGTCCGGCCCGTAGAGGCCCTCGTCGGTCGCGTAGCGGTCGATCAGCTCGGGCGGCGTCAGGTCGAACGGCTCCTCGGCCGGGTCGGGGGCCTCCCAGCCTCCCGCAGGATCGACGGGGGCCACCTTGATCGTCTCGCACGCGACCAGGACCGGTCGGCCCGCGTCCCGGGCCGCTGCGGCGAGGCCGGCCGTCCCGACCTTGTTCACGAGCGACCCGTCGCGGAAGACGCAGTCGGCGCCCAGGAGGAGGACGTCCACGGTCTCGAGCGCGCGCTCAGCGTCCTCGTCCGCCACGAGATCGACCGCGAGCCCCGCGTCCGCGAGGTCGTCGGCGAAGGCACGGCCCTCCTCGTGCGGCCCGCTGACCGTGCAGACGACGCGCTCCGGGCCGGTGTGGACGAGCGCCTCGCGGACGGTCGCCGACGCGGAGTGCGTGAGCACGCGCCCGCCGATCTCGGGGCCGAGCAGGACGGCGATCGACATCGCCGCGCGGTCGCGCCGGTCGATCAGCGCGCGGCATTCCTCGATCAGCTGCTCGGGCGTGCGGCCCGCAACGAGCAGTCGCCCGAGCGCGGCAGCGATCGCGCCGATCGCCGGTCGCGTCGCGGCCAGCCGGCGGCCGACCGCGACCGGATCCTGGCCCGCGGCCGCCGCGTCGGCGAGGGCCTCGACGGCCTGTCGCGCGAGCCAGCCCGCGCCGTGGACGCGGTCCTCGGAGATCAGCTGGATGCGCTCGTCGAGCGTCTGGGTCATGGTTTCGGGCGCGCGGCCTGGCCGTCCGCGGCGGGACCGCCCGCGCCGTAACTCTTCCAGACCCCCGCCCGTCGTGCGGGGCGTGCGGAGGCCGGTGCTAGCCTCCGGCGATGGACGAGATCCAGGCGCGGGCCGGGCGCACGGCTCGGGCCGACGGGCTCAGGGGCTCCCTCCGGCGATGAGCCGGCGAGTCCGTCTCGCGCTCCAGCTCGCCGTGAGCGGCGGGATCCTCGTCTTCCTTCTGCTGCAGATCGACGTCCGCTCGACGATCGAGCTCGTCCGCTCGAGCCACTGGGGCTACGTCGTCCTCGCGTTCGTCGTCTTCCTCTCGACGACGTGGTTGATGGCCTGGCGGTGGCAGGTGCTGCTCGCGGCGAAGGGCATCCACGAGCCGCTTGGCTGGCTGACGCGCCTCTACTTCGTCGGCTACGCCGCCGGCCAGGTGCTCCCGACGTCGATGGGCGGGGACGCCGTGCGGATCGTCGAGCACGCGAGGCGCCGCCCGGAGGCCAAGGCCGACGTTGCGGGCGCGGTGCTTCTCGAGCGCGTCGTCGGCGCGACCGGGACGTTGATCCTCGTCGCGTTCGGGCTCGCGATCGCGATCGGTCGCTACGACGACCTGGCGCTCCTCATCTGGGTGGAGGCGGTCGGCGTCGCCTCCGTGATGGTCCTCGGGGTGCTCATGTTCTCGCGGCGGACACGGCGCCTGCTCGAGGAGCGGATCTTCCCGCTCGGCCGGCGCGTGAAGGTCGACCGGCCGCTCGAGCGGGTCCACTACGCGCTGCACGGCTACCGCGACCATCGCGGCGTCCTCGCGGCCGCGCTCGCCCTCACGATCGGAACCCAGGCCCTGCGGCTGGCCGCGATCTGGCTCTGCGGCGAGGCCGTGGGCGTGGACGTCTCGCCCGTCGTCTACGTCATCCTCGGGCCGCTCCTCTTTCTCGTCATGCTCGTGCCCTTCACGATCAACGGGCTCGGCGTGCGCGAGGCGTTCTTCGTCGCGTTCCTCGGGCGGTTCGGCGTCGACGCGGACGCGGCGTTCGCGACCGGCTTCCTCTTCTACGCGGTGACCGTCGCGGTCTCGCTGCCCGGCGCAGTCCTCATGCTCTGGGGCGGAGGCCGGAGGTCGGCCCCGCGGGCCGGCTCAGGCACGCCGGCGCGCGAGCCTCACGCCTGACCGGCCGCCGAAGGCCTTTTCCTACAATCCCGCGGATGGACGGGCTGAAGCGCTATCTGGCGGGCCGCCCCATGCCGCCGGCGGTCGTGGCCGAGGTGGGCTGGGTGAACGGGCTCGGCGCCATCCGGCAGCTGGCGCATGGTGGGATCCCGGCGATCGCGATCGACCACCGGCGGAGCGCGCTCGGGTTCAAGTCGCGGCACGCGTTCGCCGTGCTCGTCCCGGACCCCGTCGCGGACCCGGACGGCTACGTCGACACGCTCGCCGAGCTCGGCGACGCGATCGGCCGCCCGGCGCCCATCTTCCCGACGCACGACGACCACCTGAACGCCATCGCAGCCGGCGCCGAGCGGCTCGGCGAGCGCTTCCTCTACCCGTTCCCGAGCTGGGACGTCCTCGAGCCGATCCAGTCGAAGCGCAACCAGCTCGCGCGGGCCCGGGAGCTCGGGATCCCGGCGCCCCGCACGACGACCGACCCGTCCGAGGATCTCGTCTTCCCGGTGCTCGTGAAACCGTCCGACCCGGTCGGCTTCCGGCGGACGTTCAAGCTCCAGTCCTTCCGGTGCGAGACGCGGGCCGAGCTCGACGATGCGTGGGAGCGGGCCCAGCCGTACGAGCCGCTCATCCAGGAGTGGATCCCCGGCGGGGACGACGAGCTCTACACGCTCGGCTGCTACCTCGCCGGCGACGGAGAGGCGCTCGGTCTCTTCTGCGGTCGCAAGCTGCTCCAGACGCCGCCCGGCGTCGGCTCCGGCCGGATCTGCGAGTCGATCTGGGTGGACGAGGTCGTCGACCAGGGCCTCGCCTACCTGCGCGGGCTCGAGTGCTTCGGGCTCTCGCAGACGGAGTTCAAGCGCGACCCGCGTGACGGTGCCTTCAAGCTCATGGAGGTCAACCCGCGTCTCTGGCAGTGGCACGGCCTCGCGGCGGCCGTCGGCGTCGACTTCCCGCTGATCGCATACTGGGATCTTCTCGGCGCGCGCCTTCCCGTGGCGCGGATGAACGGCGAGCAGAAGCGTTGGGCGATCACGTTCATGCACGGTGAGCGGCCGGCGCTCGTCCGCCCGCCGTACATCGATCCGCTGGTCGCGGTCGACGACCCGATGCCGGCGCTCGCCCACGCGCGGCGCCTCGTCCGGGGGCGCCGACGCTGATCGGACGGCTGCCGAGCGGGGGCTACGCCTGGCGCTCGGCCTGCCTGCCCGCGAGCGCTGCCCGGCCCACGGCCTCGGGCGCGGGGATGCCGCCCACGCCCGGATCGCCGGGCTCCGCCGTCCGGAGCGGCCGCACCGCCCGGCCCTTGGTCTGCGCGCGGGCTCTCGTGGTCGGCGGAGCCCGGGCCGCCGCCCGGAGCGGCGGCACCGCCCGGCCCTCGGGCTGCGCGCGGGCTCTCGGGGTCAGCGGAGCTCGGGCCGCCGTCCGGCGCGGACGTTCGGCCTCTGTGCGGACTCGAGCCATCCGGCGGCCTTCGGATTCCGTCCCGCCGCCCGCGGCCGGGTCGTCGCTCGTCGCCGGTCGGATCACGCGCACCGCCGAGTCCCCGGTCTGCGCGGGCGCTCCGGCTCCCGCCGGGCTTCCGGCGGCTGCGCGGACTCCCTCGGACGCCGCGTCACTCGCGCCGTCCCGGGCTCCCGGAGCCGGCATCCGGCAGTCATGGCGACGACCGGACTAGCCCTGCCTCCGCGGGTCTGGGGCGTGCGGCCAGCGGTCCTCGCTGCTGCCGCGGCGGCGCCTGCCGTCCTCGCTCTTTCCCGCCTGCTTCCGGACGACGGCCTCGGCCTCGCGGTGCGGCTCGCCGCCGCCGCGATTTGCCTGCTCCTCCTGCCGGGTGCGCTGGTCGTACGGGCGGTCGGCTGGCCGGAGGTTCCGGCCTACGCGCTCGCCGCGTCGATCGCGGTGAGCCTCGGCCTGCTCTTCCTCGCGTTCGCGGTTACGTTCGCGGTCGGTGGGACGCTCGAGCTGACGCTCGCCTTGGTCGCCGTCGCCGCGGTGACCGCACTGGTGCCCGCCGCACGCGCGGAGCCGCCGGTCGCCGAGCGGTCCGAGGTGATCGTCCTCGCGGCCGTGCTCCTCGCCGGGGTGGCGTTCGCCGGCGTCGTGTGGTGGGTCGCGCACTCGCTCGGGACCGGGGACGTTCTCTTCCACCTCGGGCGCGCGCGCAAGCTGGCCGAGGCAGACACGCTGAGCTCGGTGAGCGTCGTCAACGAGTTCCGCGACGGTGGTCTCCACCCCGGGTACGCCTTCCCGCTCTGGCACGGGGTTCTGGCGCTCGTGGCCCGCCTCGTGGGCGTGGACGTGTCGCTGGTGGTGCTCCATTTCGGCTCGGCCCTGACTCCACTCGCGTTCGGCGTCGCCTACGCGGCCGGACGGGCCGTTCTCGGACACTGGGCCGGAGGCTTGGCTGCGCTTGCGGCGCACGTCGGGTGGGTCGGCTTCTCTCGCGCCGGGGTCGGTTCGTTTGAGTCCCTGTCCCTTCCGGCGACCTCGACCCGTCTGCTGCTCGTCCCGATCCTGCTTGCCCTGCTCTTCGCTTACCTGCGAGAGCCGAGCCGCCGGATGCTGCCGGCTCTCGGCGCGGCGGCGCTGGCGGTTGCCGTCGCCCATCCCTCGTACCTCGTTCTCGTGGCCATCCCGCTGGCCGGGTTCGCAGCCCTGGCGCTCGCCGTCGGCCCGGATCGCCGGGCGCTCGCCGCCCGCCTCGGGTGGGCGGCCGGCGCTGCTGCGATCCCGGCGGGCCTCTTCTTCCTCTGGCTCTGGCCGACCGTCGCCGACTTCGCCTCGTACCGGTCCGCGGAAGAGGAGCGGGCCCGGGCGCTCGCGCATTACGGGGCCCAACTCCAGGCCGTGGGCGACGGGCTGCGCGCAGCCCCGGACGTGATCACCCGCAGCGGCCCGATCCTCGTCGCGGCGCTCATCGTCCTCCCCGTGGTAGCGCTCGGCGTGCGGCGTTGGTGGGCGGCCTTCGCGGTCGGCGGAATGCTCCTCACGCTGGCTGTGCTGCTCATCCCGACCGTCTTCACCGCGTTCGTCGACGCGATCTCCGTCTCCCAGGGGCGTCGGCTCGCGCAGTTCCTGCCCGTGCCGTTCGCCGTCGCGGCCGCGTCGGTCCTCGCGAGTCGCTTCCGGATCGTCGCAGCGGTCGGGGCGCTCGGACTGGGGGCGGTCCTCGAGCTCGCCTACCAGGCGGAGACGTCGCATCGCGTCGAAACGCCCGGCCCGATCTGGCCGCTCTGGGTCGCCATCCTCGGCGCGCCGCTGGGTGTCGCGGTCGGTCTGTGGCTCGGCGCTCGTCTCGACGGGTTCCTGCGCCCGTCCCGGTGGACTGCGATCGTTGCGTGCGCCTTCGTCCTGCCGGTCGCCGTCGGCGGTCTCTCCGATCTCGACCGCTACGACGAGCCGGACCCCTACGCGCTCTCGCCGGGGCTCGTCCGGGCGCTGGACGAACTCGACCACGACGCCGTGGTCTTCGCTCCCGTGCAGACGGCGTACCGGGTGACGGCGAACGCGCCGGTGCTCGTCGCGGCCACCCTCCCCTTCCACGTGGCGGATACCGGCGCCGCCCGGCCGTATCGTCGCCAGCGAGACACGGTCCGCTTCTTCACGTCGAAGCGGCTCACCGACGCCGAGCGGACTGTGCTCCTCGAGCGCTACCACGCAGGCTGGGTGCTCGTGGACAAGAAGCGTCCATACCCCCGGGCCTTCGTCTCGACGTTGCCGACGGCATACGAGGACGGCCGCTACCTCCTTCTGCGGGTGCCGGCGTGAAGCTCGGCTTCGTGGGTCGCGCGCCGTCGTCTTACGACGACGCCTTCATGCAGCGAATGGCCGGCGCCTACCTCGCGCAGACGCCGTGGACGCGTCTTCGTCTCGCAGCGGTGCGCGACCTCGTCGAGCCGCAGCCGGGAGACCGGGTGCTGGACCTGGGCTCGGCGGGCGGGGCGGTGGCGCACTTCCTGACGACGTTCGGATGCGAGACGGTGGGCGTGGACTCGGAGGCGCGGGCGGTGGAGACGGCGTCGCGGCTGTTTCCGGGGCTGCGCTTCGAGCTCGCCGACGTCGCTTCCCTCCCCTTCGCGAACCGGTCGTTCGACAAGGCGGTCGCCGCGGATCTCGTCGAGCACCTCACCGATGTCGACCTCGCCCGGATGCTGTCGGAGGTCTCCCGGGTTCTCGTCCCCGGCGGATCGCTTTCGATCTACACGCCCAACATCCGCCATCCGATCGAATGGTTGAAGGAGCGCGACCTCGTCCTCGCGCGGAACGAGACGCACATCGGACTGCGAGACGCCGGCGCGCTCGCCGCGGCTCTCCGCGAGGCGGGATTCGCGGTCGACCGGTCCGACTGGCGGCCGAGCTTCCTTCCCGGCCTGCGGACGCTGGAGCGGGTCGGCGGCGCCAGGCTCGAGCCTCTCCGGTACCGCATCTGCCTTCGCGCGGTGACTCCGGCTGACCGGTAGGGGCGCCCGCACGAGCCGCCGCCGCCGCAGCCCGAGGAGAGCCGCGAGGAGCGCGGCGCCGATCGCGGCAATCCACGACCACCACGCGCCGTCCCGTCCCTTCGCGGACGGCGTCGTCGTCGGCTCTCCTGCTAGTCGAGCGACCGCGTCCGCCCGCGTCGTCCGCCCAGGCGCCGAATCGGAGGGCCGAGGTCGGCGGGTCCCTTCGGTCTCGGGGGCTCGCCCGTGCCGAAGCGGCCGGGCCCGCAACCGCACGGCGCTCTCGCCGCTGTCCACGGTCTTGCTCTCGCCCCTCACGGTAGGCGTCCGGGGCTCGCGCCACGCGGGCCCCTCGGGCGTGGCCGGAACCGAGGGCTCCACGGGCGACTGCACGTCCAGCACGGTTTCGTCCGTCGGGGCGCGAGCCAGGTCGGGCACGAGGGTCGCCGGTGCCTCCACGGGCACGGGAGTCACGCCGAGCTCGGGGGTCTCGGGTGCCGGCTCCGGCTCGCCGGAATCGGACTCGTCCACCGGCAGCGTGGGCGATTCGGGGCTCGTGTCCGGGGATGGATCCGGCTGGGTCTCCTCTGGAGCGGCCGGAACCGGCGGCGGAAGCAGCGAGAGCGGATCGAGGTAGCCCTGCGGGTCGGTCGTGACGCGCACCCCGAGATGGACGTAGGGGACGGTGTGCTCGATTCCGTCGCTCGGGCCGACGATCGCCACGCGGTCGCCCTCGCCCACGGCTGCCCCACGTCCGACGCCGAGGGCGCCCAGGTGGAGGAGGGTGACCGAGTAGCCGTCGACCGTCTCGATCGTCAGCGTCCGGCCTCCGCCCGGGACCGTTCCGGCGAAGGAGACGCGCCCGGATGTGGGAGCGCCCACGGCGGCTCCGGGCGAGGCGGCGATGTCGACGCCCCGATGCAGGCCACCACGGTAGGGGTCGTCGCCGAACAGGAATGGTCGTAGCACCGGTCCGTCCACTGGCCATGTCCAGGCGTGGGCGGGCGGCGCGCCAAGGAGCGTTGCGAGGAGGACCGGGAGGAGCGCGATTCGTCGCACGGTGTGCCTCCCGTTGTCTCGTGTGTGAACACGATCGAGAGTAGCGGGGCGGTCGGACGTTGTCAAATACGACGACGGACGCCGCTCCGACGGCCAGCCGGTTCGCGCCCGGATCGGCCGTCGGCGGCTGGTACAGTCGGCCGCCATGACGGTCCAGGAGGAACGTCGCCCCGTCCGCGTCGCCCCGGCTCCGGACGAGGAGCGTGAGATCGATTTCGGCCGCCTCGGACGCAGCGTCCTGCGCCGGTGGTGGCTCGTCCTCGCGGCCGTCCTCCTCGGCGCGCTCGCGGGCTACCTGACGTCGCTCGGAGGCGGAGACGTCTACGTGGCGCGCACGACCGTCTACCTCGGCCAGCCGCTCTCGCCGACCGGGAATGCCCAGATCCAGAGCCTCGGGACGAACCCGGCGACGGTGTCGGAGATCGTCCGGAGCGACGCGGTCGTGAACCGTATCGCCGATGACCTCGACATCAAGCCGGCCAGGCTCCGCTCCGGCATCTCGACGCGACAGATCGTCCCGGCGGGGACGACGGCGGCGAGCCGCGCGAACCAGAACCCGCTCGTCCAGATCTCGGTGCGCGGTCCGTGGAGCGGCGACACGACGGCGCAGGCGGCGAACGCGCTCGCGGACGACGTCGTCACGGAGGTCTCCGGCTATGTGGACGCGAAGATCGAGGCCCTGAAGCAGCGCCTCGCCTCGGAGAACCGCGAGCTGGGGCAGCTCGACCGGCGGATCGACGCACTCGGCGCGCGCGACGTCGGTGGTCTGACCTCGGGCGAGCGGCTGATCCTGATCGGGCTCGCCGAGCAGCGGCGCGGCCAGCTCGTCTCCGAACGGACGGACACGGAGCAGCTGCTGACCCTCGCGGAGACGGTCGAGCGCGGGAAGCAGGTGACGGAGGCGCAGGCCTCGCGCGTCCCGGCACAGAGCCCGCGGAGCGCGATCGTCGTCGGCGCTCTGATCGGGCTGCTCGTCGGCCTCGCGCTCGCGCTCCTCTGGGATCCGCTCGTCGGCCGCCGCCGCCCGGCCTCCGCGTAGCCGCCCGGCGCGCCGGCACGTACCCTCTGAGCGGGTGAAGCTCGTCATCCAGATCCCGTGTCTCGACGAGGCCGAGACGCTGCCGGCGACACTCGCCGCGCTGCCGCGGGAGGTGCCCGGCTTCGACACGGTCGAGTGGCTCGTGGTCGACGACGGATCGACCGACGGGACGGCCGGCGTCGCGCGCGACCTCGGCGTCGACCATGTCGTCCGCTTCCCCCAGAACAAGGGCCTCGCGGTCGCGTTCCAGGCCGGGCTCGACGCGGCGCTCAAGCTGGGCGCGGACGTGATCGTGAACACGGACGCCGACAACCAGTACGACGCGCGCGACATCGAGCTCCTGGTCGGCCCCGTCCTCGCCGGCCGGGCCGACATCGTGATCGGCGACCGGCGCGTCCGTGACCACGCCGAGTTTTCCCGCGTGAAGCGGGTGCTGCAGCGCTGGGGATCGTGGGTCGTGCGCCAGGCATCCGGAACGGACGTGCCCGACACGACCTCGGGCTTTCGTGCCTACAACCGGGAGGCGGCGCTGCGCTTGAACGTCGTCTCGCGCTTCTCGTACACGCTCGAGACGCTCATCCAGGCGGGCAAGAGCGACATCGCGGTCGCGCATGTCCCCGTCCGGACGAACCCCAAGGCCCGCGAGTCGCGCCTCTTCCGCTCGACCTGGCAGTACGTCGTCCGCTCGGTCGAGACGATCCTGCGCGTCTACGCGCTCTACGAGCCGCTGCGGATCTTCCTCTGGCTCGCCGTCCTCCCGGGCCTGGCCGGGCTCGTCCTCATCGGGCGGTTCGCCTGGTACCTGTTCCAGCCTGGGCCGACGGGACACGTCCAATCGCTCGTCATCGGCGGCGTGCTCCTCCTGCTCGCGTTCCAGCTGGTCGCGCTCGGCATCCTCGCCGACCTCCTCCGGGGGAACCGCGTCCTCGCGGAGCGGACGCTCCAGCGCGTTCGCCGGCTGGAGCTCGAGGCGGGTGTCGAGCCGGACTCGCTCGCCGCGCTCGAGGCCGCAGAGCGCGACCGCGTCGGCCGCCGCTAGCGCGGGCGGAGCGACCGGGCGAGTGCGCGCAGCGCCCCGATCCGACCCGCGGGTCGGGCGTTTCGCGGCACGTCTCCGGCCGGGAACCGCTCGACCGAGATCGCGAGGTCCAGGTGCGAGTCGAGAAACGCGCGGTCACGCGCCGGGCCGCCGAAGAGCCGGTCCCGGTGTCCGTCCCGCGCCGAGAAGGTGTCCCGCCCCGGCCCGCCCACGAGCGTGTCGTGACCGAGCCCGCCGTACAGGTCGTCCCGCCCGCTCTGGCCGAGGACGAGGTCGTGGCCGCGGTCGCCCCAGGCGGCGTCGTTTCCGCCGCCGGCGCGGATCACGTCGTCGCCCGCCCCGCCGGACGCGATGGCGTCGGACCGCCCGCTCCGCAGGATGTCCTCGCCCTCGTCGCCGAACAGCACCTCGAGGAAGCTCAGCGAGCGGTTGCCGACGAGCACGTCGTCGCCGGGGCCGCCGATCAGGCCGCCGAAGAACGTGTCGCCCATCGTCAGCCTGTCGCCGCCCTGGCCGCCCTCGACGACCTCGACGTCCGCGTGGACATTGTCCTGCTCGCCGGGCTCGCCGTCGTCCGCCTGGTCGTCGGGCGTCACGCGGACACCGACCGTGCGGAACTTGTACGACGTGAAGTCGAGGCCTCCGCGGTCGGGGTCGGTTCCGGGCGGGTCGCCGTGCAGGTCGTCGGTTCCGCTGCCGCCCAGGACGAGGTCGTCGCCCAACCCGCCGACGATCGCGTCGTCGCCTGCGTCCCCGCGCAGCTCGTTGCCGACGAGGCCGCCCAGGATCCGGTCGTTTCCGTCCCCGCCGCGCAGGATCGCGTCGAGCGCCGTCGAGTTCGCGACCTCGTCGTCGCCGTTCCCGAGCGAGACGTGCAGGCGCTCGACGCCCGTGCCGTCGCACTCGACCACCGACGCGGACCGCGGCGTGCACCCGAGCCCCGCCGTCACGGGGCCGCCGAGATCCGTGATCCAGAAGTCGCTCCCGGCGGCGAGGACCGCGACCGTGTTCGTCTCGCCGGTTGCGGCGTCGAAGCGCAGGACGTTCCGGACGACCGAGGCCGTTCCCGCCGAGGCGGCGGCCGGCCAGACGAGCACTGCGAAGAGGGCGACGGCGAGACCCCGGATGACCACGCCCTTGGGTGTATCACGGCCGCGTGGGGGAAGCCAGGCACCGCGCGAAACCCGTCCCTATGATCTGAGCAATGGCAACGTCCGTCGTCACGGGTGGCTGCGGCTTCCTCGGTTCGCACCTCGCGGACTACCTGCTCGCCCAGGGGCATCGTGTGATCTGCGTCGACAACCTCGATACGGGGTCGCTGCAGAACATCGAGCACATCACGAACGGCGCGGATTTCCTCTTCGTGAACCACGATCTCACCGAGCCGCTCTTCGTCGAGGAGCCGGTCGACTACGTCTTCCACCTCGCGAGCCCGGCGAGCCCGATCGACTACCTGCGCCTCCCGCTCGGGACGCTCAAGGTCGGCTCGTACGGGACGCACCACATGCTCGGGCTCGCCAAGTTCAAGCGCGCACGCTTCCTGCTCGCCTCGACGAGCGAGGTCTACGGCGACCCGCAGGTGCACCCGCAGCCGGAGACGTACTGGGGAAACGTGAACCCGATCGGGCCGCGCGGGGTCTACGACGAGGCCAAGCGCTACGCAGAGGCGCTCGCGATGGCGTACCACCGCCAGCAGGGCGTCAACACGTGCATCGCCCGGATCTTCAACACGTACGGCCCGCGGATGCGCCCGCACGACGGCCGCGCGATCCCGACCTTCATGCGCCAGGCGCTCGAGGGTAAGCCGGTCACCGTCTTCGGCGACGGCTCGCAGACGCGCTCGTTCTGCTACGTCGACGACCTGATCCGCGGCCTGTTCCTGCTGGGCACGAGCGGGGAGCACCTGCCGGTGAACATGGGCAACCCGACCGAGATGACCCTGCTCGAGCTGGCCGAGGCGGTCATCCGCGCGACGGGCTCGGAGAGCGAGATCGTCTTCGAGGCGCTGCCCGTCGACGATCCCCAGGTCAGGCAGCCGGACATCACGCGGGCGCAGCAGATCCTCGGGTGGGAGCCGGCGATCTCGCTCGACGAGGGCCTCCGGCGCACCCTCGCCGGCCAGGGCTTCGACGCGCCCGTGCCCGCGAGCTGAGCCGCGGAGCACCCTAGGATCGGCGCGCGTGCGCGTCGTCGTCCTCACCACGTCGTACCCGCGGCCGGGCTTCGAGCATTCGGGCCGCTTCGTCGCCGACGCGGTCGCGCGCCTCGATGCGGCCGGCGTGGACATGGCCGTCCTCGGGCCCGAGTCGTACCGGCACTTCGGGCTGACGGAGGGCGGCGGCGTCGTGCGCGAGGCGCGGCGGCGCCCGTGGGCCGGGCCGCTGCTCGTCGCGTCGATGGCGCGGGCGGTCGCCCGGGAGCGCGGCCGGGCCGACCTCGTCCATGCGCACTGGCTGCCGACCGCCGCCGCCGCCTACCTCGCGCGGATGCCGTACGTGGTGACGCTGCACGGGACCGACGTGGTCCTGGCG
>Ga0210143_1000081_pt1 | contig 18877 bp, 12 predicted proteins | sample MayberryNW_TuleC_2_FD_185527 | JGI IMG/M metagenome (GOLD analysis project Ga0210143, IMG submission 185527) | Wetland microbial communities from San Francisco Bay, California, USA, that impact long-term carbon sequestration - MayberryNW_TuleC_D2... | ecosystem: Environmental > Aquatic > Marine... | reverse complement strand
CCGCGCGCTCGTGGACGAGGCACGCGCCTACCGTGAGCGCAGGCGATGATCGAGGTCCTGAACCCGGCCACCGAGGAGACGCTCGCCGCGCTGGCCACGGCGACGGCCGAGGACGCCGACCGCGCCGTCGCGGCCGCGAAGGCCGCGTTCCCCGCCTGGCGGGCGGTCGCGCCGGCCGACCGCGCGCGCCTGCTCCGGCGCCTGGCCACGCTCGTCGAGGAGCACGGCGAGGAGCTCGCGCTGCTCGAGACCCGCAACGTCGGCAAGCCGTTGGCGGACTCCCGCGGCGAGGTCGGCATGGTCGCCGACGTCTTCCACTTCTACGCGGGCGCCGTCGACAAGCACTTCGGGGAAACGATCCCGGTCGCGGGCGGCATCGACCTCACCTTCCGCGAGCCGCTCGGTGTCGTCGGCCTCATCACGCCGTGGAACTTCCCCCTGAACATCGCGTCGTGGAAGCTCGGGCCGGCGCTCGCGTGCGGCAACACGGTCGTGCTGAAGCCGGCCGAGCTGACGCCGCTCTCGAGCGTGCGCCTGGGCGAGCTCGTGCTCGAGGCCGGGATCCCGGAGGGCGTCGTGAACGTCGTCGTCGGGCCGGGGCGGATCGTCGGGCAGCGGCTCGTCGAGCATCCCGACGTGGCGAAGATCGGCTTCACCGGCTCGACCGAGGTGGGGCGCGGCGTCATGGCCGGCGCCGCGGCGACTATCAAGCGCGTCACGCTCGAGCTCGGCGGCAAGTCGGCGAACGTCGTCTTCGCGGACGCGGACCTCGAGCGGGCCGCCGCCTCCGCGCCGGGCGCGGTCTTCGGCAACGCGGGCCAGGACTGCTGCGCGCGCTCGCGGATCCTCGTCGAGCGCGCCGCGTACGACCGTTTCCTCTCGCTGCTCGAGGACGCGACCGGCGCCGTGAAGGTCGGCGACCCCGAGGCGGAGGGCACCGAGATGGGGCCGCTCATCTCCGCGGAGCACCGCGAGAAGGTCGCGTCGTTCGTCGACGGGGACGCGCGCTTCCAGGGCGAGGCGCCCTCGGGCCGCGGATACTGGTTCCCGCCCACGCTCGTCGAGGCGTCGAACGCAGACCGCGTCGCGCGCGAGGAGGTCTTCGGGCCGGTCGCCGCGGTGATCCCGTTCGAGGACGAGGCGGAGGGGATCCGGATCGCCAACGACACGCCCTACGGGCTCTCGGGGTCCGTGTGGACGGAGAACGGCGCCCGCGCGATCCGCGTGGCGCGCGCCCTCGAGAGCGGCGTGCTCTCGGTCAACTCGAACACGTCCGTGCGCGTCCAGACGCCGTTCGGCGGCTTCAAGCAGTCCGGCTTCGGCCGGGAGCTCGGCGTGCACGCGCTCGAGGGCTACAGCGAGGTCAAGAACCTCTTCATCGCCACGTAAGGGGACCGTCAGCGGGGGTTTTGCCCGCCTGCGGTTCGCCTACCCTGTAGCCGATGGCGCGGGCGCTCTCCCTCCTGCTCGTCGCGACCGCGGTCGCCCTCGCACCGGCCTGTGGCTCGGGCGGCTCGGAGCCGGCACCCGACCGCAACCTCCTGAGCGCCGGGCAGGTGACGTCCGAGTTCTCGGAGGAGACGGGCGACGAGCTCCGGTCGGCGGCCGGGACCGATCCGTCCTGGGAGCAGTTCAACTTCGGGCTGAACCCGCCGCCCGCGCTCGTGAAGGAGTACGGGATCTTCTCCATCTACGTGGTCGACCCCGGAGACCTCGCGGCGGTCGACTCGCTGCTCGCGGACAAGACGACCGGCGAGCCGCTCCCGGAGGACGCGGACGGGATCCTGTGGGAGAAGGACGAGCTCTCGGGCACCTGGATCGCCTACCGCCGGTATGCGGACAACGTCGTCCTCACGTGGTTCTCCGAAAGCACGACGAAGACCGTCGACGAGCGCTTCGAGCGGCTTGACGCCGTGCTCTCGTCGCTCGCCGCACAGGCCTGAGATAGATTCGCCCCGTCATGGGGCGGCTCGACGGGAAGGTGTGCGTGATCACCGGCGCGGCCGGCGGCATCGGCCGCGAGGCGGCGCTTCTCTTCTCGGCCGAGGGGGCCCAGGTCTGCGTGGCCGACGTCGACCCGGACGCCGGCGAGCGCACCGCGTCCGAGTGCCGCGACGCCTTCTTCCAGCAGACGGACGTCGCGAGCCCCGAGAGCGTCGAGGAGCTCTACCGGGCGACGGCCGAGCGCTACGGCGGCCTCGACGTCCTCTACAACAACGCCGGGGTCATGCCGGGCGACGACGCGTCCGTCCTCGACACGGACGTGGAGGCGTTCCAGCGCGTGCAGGACGTGAACACGAAGGGCGTCTTCCTCTGCTGCAAGTACGGGATTCCCCACCTGCTCGAGCGCGGGGGCGGGTCGGTGATCAACGTCGCGTCGTTCGTGGCCATCCTCGGCGCGGCCACCTCGCAGATCTCGTACACGGCCTCGAAGGGCGCCGTCCTGTCGATGAGCCGCGAGCTCGCGGTCGAGTTCGCGCGCCGCGGCGTGCGGGTGAACGCGCTCTGCCCCGGGCCGGTCGAGACGCCCCTCCTCATGCGGCTCTTCTCGGACGACCCGGCCGCGTACGAGCGGCGTCGGATCCACCTGCCGATGGGGCGCCTGGCCCAGGCGCGCGAGATCGCGAGCGCGGCGCTCTTCCTCGCGAGCGACGAGTCGTCGTACGTGAACGGCGCCACGTTCCTCGTGGACGGCGGCCTCACGGCCGCCTACGTGACGCCCGAGTAGCGCTAGCGGCCCACCGCGGCGCGGGCCAGGTCTTCCTTGACGTCGGAGACCGCCTCGACGACCGCGTGGATGTCCCCCTCGCTGAGCTCGTCCCAGCGCCGGAACTGCACCGGCGCACGCAGCGACTCGAGCACATTGACGGCGACGGCGAACGAGGAATCGAGATTCGCAACGAGCCCCTCGTCGGACGAGCCGACGATCGGCCGGACGGCGCGGTAGGCGGCACGGGCGCCGAGCACGTCGCCGTCCACGCCGTAGAGGTGGAGCCGCGAGTAGCGCTCGCTGTCCTCGGTCATCGTCCAGCCTGGCACGCGGTCGACCAGCGCGTTCGAGTAGCCGAGGATCACGGCAGGATCGAGCTCGAGCCCGGGGAGCGTCCGCCGCAGCTCCTCGACATCGGCGACGAACCTCGCTCCGAGCTGCTCGGTGCCCACCGTCGTCCCGGTGTCGAAGAGGATCTTCTCGATCGCGTGGAGTCCGGTCCACTCCCCCTCCGCCTGGCCCTCGGGGGCGCCGAGGCGCTGGTCGAAGTCGAGGTCGGCGAGGGCCGGCCGGATGCTCTCGTATGCGGCGACGAGGCGCGGGTAGACCGCCTGGGCCCGGGCCGGCGTGCCCTGCCGGAGCGCCTTGGCGAACGGCGGTGCCTCGGCCGCGAGGACGTTCGCCTGCTTCTTCAGGTAGGCGCGGTAGGCGACGACCGCCCTGGCGGCTGCGGGATCCGAGGGCAGCGCGGGCGGGGTCGCCTCGCCGGTCGTCGTCTCCTCCGTCGTGCCCGTCGTGTCGGCCGGCTCGGTCGGCGCGCTCGTCGTCGAGAGGGTGTCCGCCGGGGCGGCGGCGGTCGAGGATCCCTCGTCGTCGTCCCCGCAGGCGAGCGGGACGAGGAGGAGCACGGCGGTCAGGGCCGCGAGGATGGAACGTGGCGCGCGCACTGGGCTCGCGAAGGCTACCGACCGACGAATCCGGGGAGCCTGCCGAACCGGCTCAAGCGGCCGCTGCGCGCGCGAGCTGCGGGGGGAAGCGCTTGAGGATCCAGGCCGCGTCGAGCGGTGGCCGGCGGTACGGCTCCCCGTTCACGAGCGCGAAGTCACGCGTGAGCGGGTCCATCGGCAGCTGCGACTCGACCGGGTAGAAGCGGTTGTGCCGGTCGATCAGCTCGTTCACGGCCGTGAAGTTCCAGCGTCCGGCCAGGGCGCGCCAGCGCCGCTCGAACCGGCGGTCGTCCCCGCCGCACACGGCCGAGAGGTCGCGCCAGGCCTGCTCGAGCGCGCGTTCGTGCGCGAGCGTCTCGGCCTCGATCTCGCGAAGGCGCACCATGTAGGGCAGCGGCCCGCCGAGCGAGGCGACGTAGCGGTCGCCCGACCGGCCGAAGGGAAGTGCGCGCGGGCGAACCCGGCGGCCGGCGAACGGCGACCCGGCGAGGTCGCGCTCCAGGATCTCCCGCTCGCGGCGCTCCCGCGCGTTCTCGTTCCGGACGCCCCACTGCCCGAGCAGCTTCCTGCGCTCCCACTCCCGCACCCGTCCATTGTGCCGCCCGGGCGCGGCGCTCGTGCGCCGGCGGTTGCAATGCGCGGGCCGGTGCGGAAGGCTGGCACGACAGCCGCAACGCGAAGGAGCCGCACATGTCCACCCGGGAAGCGAACCCGCCGCGCGTCGAGGCCGCGGACGTCCGCGAGCTACGCCTGGCCGTCGTCCTCTACGGCGGCGTCTCGCTCGCGATCTACATGCACGGGACGACGAAGGAGCTGAACCGGCTCGTCAAGGCATCCACGCTCGAGGAGCTCGCGCTCGAGACCGACGAGACGCCCAGCGAGACCTTCTGGCGTGAGTTCCTGCGCGCCGTGGCCAAGCGCGATCCGAAGGGCGTGCGCACGCGCGTCGTCGTCGACATCGTCGCGGGAACGTCCGCCGGCGGGATCAACGGCATCTACCTGGCGAAGGCCCTGGCGCGGAACGAGTCGCAGGACGCGCTCCGCGACCTCTGGCTCGATCACGGCGACATCACACAGCTGCTCCGCGGCCCGAGCTGGCTTCCGGCGAAGCTGAAGACGCCCTGGCTGCTCGCGGCCACGCTCCGAAAGCCGCCGCTCCGAGGCGACTCGATCGCGCAGTGGATGTACCGGGCGCTGCGCGACATGGACGAGCCGGGGCCCCAGCCGCGGGAGCTCGGGACGCTCATGCCCGAGCGGCACATGCTCGAGCTCTTCGTGACGACGACCGACTTCCAGGGGTACGACCGCGATCTCATCCTCGCCGACCCCGTGCTGATCCACGACCACGCCCACCGTCACGTCCTCACGTTCCGCTTCGGCGACGGCCACGACGACTTCCGCCAGCAGGACAACGCCGCGCTCGCGTTCTCCGCGCGGGTGACGTCCTGCTTCCCGGGCGCGTTCCCGCCGGTCAGCTTCGACGAGTTCGAGCGCTACCTCGCCGACGACGGCGCCGACCTCTCGGACCTCGGCTCGTCGTTCTTTCGCATCTACGAGCTCTCGAACGCGGAGCCCCGCAACACGTTCTTCGTCGACGGCGGGATCCTCGACAACCGGCCGTTCGGCCATGCGATCGCGGCGATCAAGCGCCGCCCGGCCGAGTCGGAGACCCGCCGCAAGCTCCTCTACCTCGAGCCCGACCCCGGCGGACGGGGCCCGCGGCCGACCGGCGGCAAGGCCCCCCGGCCCGTCGCAACCGTCCTCGCCGCGGTCTCGGGGATCCCGCGCAAGGAGCCGCTCCTCGACGACATCCAGGCGGTCGCCCGTCTGAACGAGCGCGTCCGCCGCATCCGCGACGTGATCGAGATGAGCTGGGATCCGATCGCGAGGCGGGTGGAGCAGCTGATCGGCGAGGACCTCGGCCGGCTCGCGGAGCAGCCGTCGCCGGAGGAGATCGACCGCTGGCGGAAGCGCCTGAACGACGAGGCGGAGCAGGCGGCCGGCTTCGCGTGGGCGACCTATCTGCGCAGCAAGGTGAGCAGCGTCGTCGATCGCTACGCGAAGACCGTCTGCCGCCTGTCCGACTACCCGGAGGACTGCAACCAGGCGACGTTCGTCCGCGAGGTGCTTCGGCTCTGGGCCGAGCAGCGCCTCTTCGCCGAGCGAGACGGCGTGCCCGCGCCGGCGGAGGACCAGGTGGCCTTCCTCCGCACGTTCGACCTCGAGTACGGCGCGCGCCGGCTCCGGTTCGTGATCGACGGCCTCTCGTGGTGGTACCGCCACTGCGACGAGGAGGGCTTCCCCGCGCGGGAGGAGCTCAACGAGGGCAAGCGCCGCCTCTACGAGGCGCAGGACGTGCTCGTCGACGCGATGGACGGCAAGGGCCTCTCGACCGACCTGACCGACGAGGTCGTCGCCTGCTTCGGCCAGGACTCGGTCGACGACTGGGTCTACAAGCAGCGGCGTGGCCCGAAGCAGTACGTCGAGGCGCACGCGGAGGCGCTCGTGCGACTCGAGCAGACGTTCGGGCAGAGCCTCAACACGGCGCTCGAGGGCTTCGGCGAGCGCCTCGTCGAGAGCGTGTTCGAGGTCGCGAAGGACTGGGCGCCCGCGCGCCGCGAGGACATCCTCGTCCGCTTCCTCGGCTTCCCGATCTGGGATTCGCTCCTCTATCCGATCCAGTCGACCTCGGACACGGGCGAGCGGGACGCGGTCGACATCATCCGGATGAGCCCGCGCGACGCGCGGCTCCTGAAGCCCCTGGACACGACCAAGCCGAAGCTGAGCGGCGTCGGGATCATGCATTTCGGCGCCTTCTTCAGCCGCGACGGGCGCGAGAACGACTACCTCTGGGGCCGCCTCGACGGCGCCGAGCGCCTGATCGGGATCCTGCTCGGGCCGGACGCGTCCCCCGAGGACAAGGCCGAATGGACAAGAAAGGCGTTCGCGGCGATCGCCGAGGAGGAGGCGGAGGCGCTCCCCCGCGCCCGGGCACTGCTCGACCACGCGCGGACGTTCGCCGACCAGACCGCGCCGGTCTAGCCGCCGAACGGCGCGAGCGAAGCAGCGCGACCCCCGAGTCCCAGGCCTCGGAATCGAGCAGGCGCAGCCGGAGCCGCTCCTTCTCCCAGAACGGCCGCTCGCCCGCGCCCCGAGCGGCTCCACGAGCGTCCGCGACGCGACGTCCTTGGGCATCGGGCTGATCCAGTCCGCCCACGGCCCCTCGGCCTCCTGCCAGCAGCCGGCGAGCCCCTCGTCGTTCTTCCGGCCCAGGAGAATCGCGTCGGCGTCGCCCGCACACGTGGAAAGCCCCGCCGGAGCGGGGCTTTCCACGGCAGTCAATGTGACCTCGACCGGCTAGGCGGGCCCGACCGCGGACGACACCGCGGGCGCGGGCTCCGGGGCGGGGTCGTGGCCGAAGTGCGGCAGCCACTCGAGCCAGCTCGGCAGGTACCAGTTCGCGTCGCCGAGCAGCTTCATGCTCGCCGGGAGCAGAACCGCTCGGACGATCGTCGCGTCGATCAGGATCGCCGCGGCGAGCCCGACCCCGAGCTGCTTGAACAAGATCAGCGAGAGCACTGCGAAGATCGAGAACACGGCGACCATGACGATCGCAGCGCTCGTGACCACGCCGGCGGTCGTCTTGATCCCGTGCGCGATCGCGTCCTCCGTGCTCGCGCCCCGGTCGAAGCACTCCCGGATCCGGCTCAGGATGAAGACGTGGTAGTCCATCGAGAGGCCGAACAGGATCACGAAGAGGAAGATCGGGAGGAAGGGGATGATCGGCCCCGTCCGCTCGAACCCGAGCAGCTCCTTGCCGACGCCGTGCTGAAAGACGAGCACGAGGACGCCGTAGGCGGCCGCCACCGAGAGGAGGTTCAGCAGGATCGCCTTGATCGGGATGACGATGGAGCGGAAGGCGACGAGCATGAGCAGAAACGCGAGCACGAGCACGAAGGCGAAGACGAGCGGGGCCGCCTTCTTCAGCTGCTCGTTGCCGTCCTTCGACGACGCGGTCATCCCCGTCACGGCCGCCTCAACGCCCGGAACGGCGCCGACGGTCTTGGGTACGACATCGCCCCGGAGCGCCGCGAGCGCCGCGTACGAGGCGTCGTCGGTTCCGGTTCCGTCCATCGGGACGAAGATGCTCGCGACCGTGCCGGCGCCGTTCATGTCCACGGTGATCGGCTCGTGCATCCGGCCGCTCGCGAGCGCGAGCTCCTTGAGCCGGCCGATCGCCGCCTGCATCTGCGGCGACTCGAGATTCTCGCCCTGGATGACGACGTTCGCCGGAATCTCCTCCCCGGGGAACGCCTTCTGGAGCCGGTTGAACGTCTCCATCACCGGCAGGTCCTGTGGGAACGAATCCGTGCCGACCTGCGCGGTGTGGAGCTGGAGCGCCGGTACGGCGAGCGCCACGAGGAAGCCGCCCGCGAGGACGACGGAGAGCAGGGGCCGCCGGAGGACGCGGTCGATGATCGCGCCCCAGATGCGGCCTTCCCCGTCGGCCCGGCGGAAACGGCCGAGGAGCGGCACGTGGAGCCGGTCGGCGTTGTCGCCGAGCTTCGACAGCACGGCGGGCAGGACGGTCAGCGAACCGACCATCGCGATCGCGACGACCATCATCGTGGCGATCCCCATCGAGGAGAAGCCCGGGTCGCCCGCGAGGAGCATGCCGCCCAGCGCCACGATCACGGTGAGACCGGAGACGAGCACCGAGCGTCCGGAGGTGGCGGCGGCGGCCTCGAGAGCCGCCTCCGCGCTGCGCCCGGCCGCGCGTTCCTCGCGCTCCCGCTTCAAGTAGAACATCGAGTAGTCCACGCCGACCGCGAGGCCGATCAGGAGCACGACGGCCGAGGTCCCGTCGTCCGCGGGGAGCAGGTGGCTCGCAAGCGCGCTCAACCCGAGCGCGGCGAAAACGGCGGTCAACCCGAGCAGCAGCGGGATCCCCGCCGCGACGAGGGCGCCGAAGGCCACCACGAGGATGATGAGCGTGATCGGAAGCGAGAAGAGGCCGGCCTTCTTCAGGTCGTCGCCGATCGACTCGTTGAGCGCCTTGTTCGCGCTCGTGTCGCCGAACTGCGCGACGTACAGGTCGGGGTGCGCCTTCTGCACGTCCGCGACCCTCTCGATGATGGCGTCGACCTTGCCCTCCGCGTCGTCGGCGTCCCCGCGGACGTCGAACGTCACGAGCGCGGAGTGCTCGCCCGGAGCGATCTGCCCGGTGTTCTCGGGCGCGAACGGCGAGCGGATCTTCCCGACGTCCGTGCTGGTCGAGAGCGCACGGACGACGTCGTTCACCGCGGCCGTGAACTCCGGGTCGGTCGCGACGAGCGTCGGGCTCTCGACGAGGACGGCCTCGCCGGCCGGCTGGTCGAAGCCCGCCGCGAGAATGCGGTCGGCGCGGCCCGACTCGCCGGGCCCGGAGGTCTTCCAGTCGATGGACTTCGTCCCGGCCATCGTGCCGATCGCGAACGCGACAACGACGAAGGCGAGCCAGCCGAAGATCGCGAGCTTGCGGTGCCGGGCACTCCACCGGCCCATGCGGGCCGCGAGGTTCCTGGAGCGATTGACGGGTTGCATGGCAGTTCTCCTTTCGCGCATGGCGTCTACGGGATGACGACCTTGCTCACGGGGAGCACGGTCGTTCGGCGGGCGACGAAGGGCGGAAGCAGCGCGAGCGCGGCTCCGTGGTCGCCCGCCTCGACCTCCCACCAGATCTCGTGGCCGCCCTCGAGGCACGAGGCGAGCGTCGCCGCGTGGCGAAGCGGGCTCGTGAAGCCCTTCCACGCCGCGTAGGCGACGCCGCACTCGTGCGGCTCGTGGCGGTGCTGGAGGAGGAAACGAGGCATGGGACGAGGATCGCGTCGCAGAGCCTCGCGCGAATCGGGCGGACCCCCTGATCCGCACCCTGATCTTTCGCGGGGTCGGCCCCTGACCTATGCTCGCCGCGAGGAGGGCCCATGACCGAGATTGCGGGGCGGCTCGTCGGCCGGGCGGAGGAGCTCGCCGCCGCCGAGCGAGCGCTCGCCGAAACCGTGGCGGGGGGCACGAGGCTGATCGAACTCGCCGGCGAGCCCGGCATCGGCAAGACGCGCCTGCTCGTCGAGATCGGCGCCCTCGCCGAGGACGGCGGGCTGCTCGTCCTCGCGGGCCGGGCCTCCGAGCTCGAGCGCGACCTCCCCTACTGGATCTTCGTGGACGCCCTCGACGAGTACGTCCGCTCGCTCGACGCCGAGTGGGTCGCGGCGATCGACGAGCGCTCCGGCGGCGAGCTCGCGCGCATCTTCCCTGCGCTCGCGCGCACGAGCCGCGCGGACGCCGCCGTGCTGGACGAGCGCTACCGCGTCCACCACGCCGTCCGCGAGCTCCTCGACGAGCTCGCGGAGCGGACACCCGTCGTTCTTCTCCTCGACGACCTCCACTGGGCCGATCCCGCCTCCGTCGACCTGGTTGCCGCGCTGCTCCGCCGCCCGCCCCGGGCGCGTTCCCTCCTCGTGCTGGCGCTGCGCCCGAGCCAGGCGCCGCCCAGGCTCGCCGCGGCGCTCGAGCAGGCGCACCGGGCCAGAGCGGCCACGCGGCTCGAGCTCGAGGCGCTCGACGAGGCGGAGGCGGAGGAGCTCCTGGGGCCCGAGCTGCCCCGGCCGCTCGCGCGGGCGGTCTACGAGGAGAGCGGCGGAAATCCCTTCTACCTGGAGCAGCTCGCGCGGGCTCTGGGCGGGGCCCCCCGGACCGCCGCGCCCGAGTCCGCGCTCCTGGAGCTCGGCACGGTTCCCCCCGCGGTCGCCGCCGCGCTCGCGGACGAGCTGGCGGCGCTCTCGCCCGAGGCCCGCTCCCTCCTCGAGGGCGGCTCGGTGATCGGCGACCCGTTCGAGCTCGAGCTCGCCGCCGCGGCGGCCGGCATCCCGGAGGCGACCGCGCTGGCGGCGCTCGACGAGCTGCTCGCGGCGCAGCTCCTGCGACGGACGAGCGCGCCGCGACGCTTCCGCTTCCGCCATCCCCTGCTTCGCCGCGCCGTCTACCACGCGACCGCCGGCGGCTGGCGCAGCGCGGCCCACGAGCGCGCCGCCCGCGCCCTCGCGGCGCACGGCGAGCCGGCGGCCGTGCGCGCCCGCCACGTCGAGCAGTTCGCGGGGCTCGGCAACCGTGAGGCAATCGCCGTCCTGCGCGAGGCGGCCGACTCGGCCGCGGAGCGTGCACCGGCGAGCGCGGCGCGCTGGTACCGGGCCGCGCTCCGACTCCTCCCCGCCGACGAGACGAGCACCGACGAGCGGATCGACCTGCTCGGCCGGCTCGCGGACGTCCTGGCGGGAACGGGCGACTTCGTCGAGAGCCACGCGGCCTACCTCGAGCTGCTCGAGCGCGTCCCCGCCGACCGGGTCGCCGCCCAGACGAGGGCCGTCGCGGCCTGCGCGGCCGTCGAGCACCTGCTCGGACGGCACGAGCAGGCGCACGCGCGGCTCGTCCGGGCGCTCGAGGACCTGCAGGACCGCTCCTCGCCGGAGGCGGCGGCGCTCCTGCTCGAGCTCGCCTTCGACGCGTTCTTCGCCCGCGAGTACGAGCGGATGCGGACGTGGGCCGGCGAGGCGCTCGAGCTCGCCGACGCGCTCGACGACGCCCCCCTTCGAGCAGCAGCCGCCGCGGCCCGGAGCCTCGCGTGCGCGCTCGGCGACCGGGTGGAAGAGGCCCTGGAGCTCCGCGACCAGGCAGCCGAGATCGTCGACGGGCTCGGCGACGCCGGGCTGGCCCAGCGCCTCGACGCGGCCGCGAACCTCGGCAACGCGGAGACGTATCTCGACCGGCTGGAGGACGCCGTCGCACACCTCGAACGCGGGCTGGCGGTCGCGCGCGAGACGGGCCAGGGGAGGCTGTTCCCGCTCCTCACCCAGCGCAAGGGCTTCGCGCTCTCGCTCCTCGGCCGGCTCGACGAGGCGACCGACGTGACCGAGCGCGCCGTCGAGGCGGCCCGCCTGTCCGGCAGCCCGCAGTCCGTTGCGTGGGCGCTGCTCAACCGGGCCTGGACGGCGCTCCTCGCCGGCGACCTGGACACGGCGCTCGCCGCGGCGGAGGAGAGCGTCGCGCTCGGCCGCGAGCTCGACGACAGCCCCGTGGCGACCTGGTCGGCGTGCGCCCTCGGGTCGATCCTCCTCGAGGCCGGCGAGCCGGCCCGCGCGCTCGAGGTGCTCGTCCCCGCGGCCGGCGGCCCCGACCTGCCGTTCGTGCCGGGGGTGCTCCGGTCGATGTTCCAGGAGCGGGTCGTCCTCGCCCGGCTCGCGGCGGGCGACGGGGAGGGCGCCGGGCAGGCGGCGGCGGCCGCCGAGGCGCGCGCCGAGGAACTCGGCCTCGACTTCGCGCACTCACTCGCGAGGCGGGGGCGGGCGGCCGTGCTCCTCGCGGCCGGCGACGCACCCGCCGCGGCCGGGCTCGCGCTGGACGCGGCCGCCACCGCCGACCGGATCGGAGCGCGCGTCGCGGCCGCCCGCGCGCGGTCGCTGGCCGGCCGTGCGCTCGCCGCCGGGGGCGAGCGCGACCGCGCCGCCGCCGAGCTCGACCGTGCGGCCGGCGAGCTCGACGCCTGCGGGGCGATCCGCTACCGCGACGAGGCCGAGCGCGAGCTGCGAAAGCTGGGGCGCCGGCACCACCGGCGGCGTGGGACCGCACCCGTGGACGGCGAGGGTCTCGCCTCCCTCACGAAGCGCGAGCTCGAGATCGCCGGGCTCGTCCGCGACCGGAAGACGAACCGCGAGATCGCGGCCGCGCTCTACCTGAGCGAGAAGACCGTCGAGTCCCATCTCCGGCACATCTTCGGGAAGCTCGGCGTGTCCTCACGCGCCTCCGTCGCCCGGGCCGTCGAGGAAGCGGGGGCCCGCTAGCCGGGCGGGAGCGGCGCGTAGCGGAGCAGCACGACCCCCGAGTCCCAGGCCTCCGAGCCGAGCAGGGTCAGCCGGAGCCGCTCCTTCTCCCAGAACGGCCGGTCGCCCGCGCCCCAGATCGCCGGATGGATCCAGAACCAGAGCTCGTCCACGAGCCCGTCCGCCAGCAGGCTCCGCGTGAACTCGCCGCATCCGTACGTCATGAGATTGCCGTCGCCGGACTCCTTGAGCGCGCCGACCGCCCTCGCGAGGTCCTCGTCGAGCAGGGACGCGTTCCACCCGAGCGGCTCCTCGAGCGTCCGCGACGCCACGTGCTTCGGCATCGGGTTGATCCAGTCCGCCCACGGCCCCTCGGCCTCCTGCCAGTAGCCGGCGAGCCCTTCGTAGTTCTTGCGGCCCAGCAGGATCGCGTCGGCGGCGCGCACGCGGGCGAGGCTCGCCACGTCGTGCGCGCCCTCGGCGACGAACCAGTCCTCCACGGTCATGACGCCGTCGGTGGTCATGGCCGTCGACACGATCACGTTCCGCATCCGGGCGAGAGTCTCCCGGATATCGTGGCCGCCGAAACGCCCCATGGCGACCTCGACCCCAGACGAGCTGCTCGAGATCCGTCGCGCCGTCCGCGAGCTCTGCGACGGGTTCCCCGGGGAGTACTGGCGCTCGCTCGAGCCGGACCGCTACCCCGAGGAGTTCGTGCAGGCGCTGACCGACCATGGCTGGCTCGCGGCGCTCATCCCCGAGGAGTACGGCGGCGCGGGGCTCGGCGTCACCGCGGCGAGCGTCGTCCTCGAGGAGATCAACGCGTCGGGCGGCAACGCGGCCGCGTGCCACGCGCAGATGTACACGATGGGCACGGTCCTCCGGCACGGGAGCGAGGAGCAGAAGCGGCGCTACCTCCCGCGGATCGCGGCCGGCGAGCTGCGGCTGCAGGCCTTCGCGATCACCGAGCCGACGGTCGGGTCGGACACGACGCGGATCCAGACGAGGGCTCGGCACGTCGAGGGCGGCTACGTGATCCGCGGCCAGAAGATCTGGACGTCGCGGGCGCTCCATTCGGACCTCATGCTGCTGCTCGCGCGAACGACGCCGTTCGAGGAGGTCGAGCGCAAGAGCGACGGCATCTCCGTCTTCCTCGTCGACATGAAGGCGGCGGGCGACCGGCTGACGATCCGGCCGCTCGCCACGATGATGAACCACGCGACGACCGAGGTCTTCCTCGACGACGTCTGGGTGCCCGGCGACGCACTCGTCGGCGAGGAAGGCGAGGGCTTCCGGTACATCCTCGACGGGATGAACGCCGAGCGCATCCTGCTCGCGGCGGAGTGCATCGGCGACGGCCGCTGGTTCGTGAACAAGGCTGTGCGGTACGCGTCGGAGCGGGTCGTCTTCGGGCGGCCGATCGGCGTCAACCAGGGCGTGCAGTTCCCGATCGCGCGCGCGTATGCGGCGATCGAGGCGGCCGATCTCGTCCGCTACCGCGCCGCGGCGCTCTTCGAAGAGGGGCTCCCGTGCGGCGCCGAGGCGAACATGGCGAAGCTGCTCGCGTCCGAGGCGTCGTGGCAGGCGGCGAACGCCTGCCTCGACACGCACGGCGGCTTCGGCTTCGCGCGCGAGTACGACGTGGAGCGCAAGTTCCGCGAGACGCGGCTCTACTCGGTCGCGCCCGTGTCGAACAACCTCGTGCTTGCATACCTCGGCGAGCACGTCCTCGGGCTGCCGCGCTCGTACTGAGCGGGGCGGCGGCATAGAAAAAGCCCCGTCACCAGGGCTTTTTCCGTAGCAGGCCTGTAAGCCGGAGACTCGTCATGATGTTCGGAGCAGCAGCTCTCGGCCTGCCGAAAAGGAGCACCATGCGCCGAGAACTGGCCGACTTCCTCGACTACTGCCGCATCGAGCGCCGGCTCGCGCCGCTCACCTGCTCCGCCTACGAGCGCGACGTCGGCGCCTGCCTCGCCTTCCTCGAGCGAGAGGGAATCGTCACGCTAGGTGAGGTGCGGCCGCTGCACCTGCGCCGCTTCCTGGCGGACGAATCCATCCGGCGCCCGTCGCCATCGAGCCAGGCACGAGCCGTCGCCGCGCTCAGGTGCTTCTTCCGCTTCCTGCTCGAAAACGAGCAGATCGAGCGCGACCCGGCCCAGGTGCTGCGCACGCCGCAAAAGCGCGAGGCCCTCCCCGACGTCCTCGACCGGCGCGAGCTCGCCCGCCTCCTCGGCGCGACCGAACGCCACGACGTCTGGGCGCGCACGCATGACGGTAAGCGCGAGCGCGACCGGCTCCTGCTCGCCCTCTTCGCCTACGCCGGCCTGCGCCGCAGCGAGCTGCTCGGACTCGACTGGACGGATATCGACCTCGAGCGGCGCTTGCTGAAGGTACGGCGAGCGAAGGGCGGCCGCCAGCGGAGCGTGCCGATCCACCCGGCCATCGAGCCCCTCCTCGTCGACTACCTCCGCGTTCGGGCCCGCGATCCCGAGCCCGCGCTCTTCGTCGGCGTGCAGGGCCGCCGGCTCTCGCAGACGATCATGACCCAGACCTTCCACCGCTACGCCCGCGCCGCAGGCCTCACCGAGCGCAAGCGCGTGACCCCGCACACGCTCAGGCACGTGTTCGCATCGGAGCTGCTGCGAAGCGGCGCGAACCTGCGACAGATCCAAGAGCTCCTCGGGCACAAGCACCTCGACTCGACCCAGCGCTACACGCGGGTCAACGCGCACGAGCTGCGCGGCGCGATCAAGCGTCTGCGCTTCCCCTAGCCGAGAAAGACCTGACCGCGACTACAGTCGTGTCCCCCGACGCGGGCGGACTTCCGGCGGGGTGGGGGAGCGACGGGGCTCGGTCCCTGACTTTGCACCCCCGGTGATCGAAGTCCGGCAAGGCACCTAGGACGACGGAAAGCGAGTTAGAGACGGATCCCCCGCGGGGAGCGATTCTCCGGGACCGATTAATGCACTACGAAGTGACGCGTTCCTCCAGATACCTAATGTCGCGTGAGATGGCGAATCGCCACGGAGGGATAGTTCGACGGCGGGCACGTTCTAGAGCGGGCAAAGCCGTCCGCGCGCCGATCGCGGCGAGTGCATGGGATGCGAACACGCGTGTTCGCATGTTTCGGTCGCTCAGAGCCAGGATCAGGGCTGGAATGGCATCTGCATTCCGAGTCCGTCCAAGTGAGTCAGCCGCCTGCCACCGGACTCCCTTGTTGGAGTCCTGCAGGGCGGTGGTTAGGGCCGCAACTGCTTGTGGCGACTTCAGCTCGCCCAGCCCGCGCGCCGCATGCATCCGAATGCGATAGTCGCTGCAATCGTGGAGCGCCCGGATCAGGAGATCTTCGTGATCGCTGGTTGCGAGATTGGCCAGCGACCAAGCCGCATCCACTCGTATGCCTGCGCTTCGCTCTGTCTCGAGGGTGCGCGCGACTGCGTCTGCCGCGGATTGATCCCCCAGCCTTCCCAGGACGCGAACGATGTGAGCGCGTAGTCGGCCGTCAGAATGCGTGGACGGATCATTCAGAATCGCGACAAGTCCGTCGACATCGCCAGACTCTCTCAGATCCGCAACCTTGGCCCAGGCACGTTGGCTCATAGCGAGTTCCTGAAGATCCGCCACATACCCTCAGCGATCACGTCGATCTCGTCGCTGTAATCGTGATAAGTGTCCAGGCCTTCTCGAAGCCTCATCGTCGTTATGGGGGCGCGAGTCGTCCCCGCCCAGTAGATACTATTGCCCCGTTCTGCCACGGCTCGTGCCTGTTGTCTGGCCGCCTGCTTTGAACCGACGGCAAGTACGGCGGTCACGAGCCGCGTCCCGGTAGGCCCGAGTTTGACGGCGACCTGGGCGGGCTTTACACCCGGCGCACCCAGTGCGAGTACATTCGCCAGGACGAAGCAGGCCGTTTCATGTCCACCGCCACCGCACACATTTCCCTCGAAATAGTTGCGGAACATGCGTGCGGTCTTTTCGTTGCGACCGTGTTCGGCTAGCTCGGCGTAGTGCTGTGCGTGCGAGATCCGAAGGCTCGCTTCCTTGGCGTGACGCTCTTCGGGTGTCAGGCGATCGAAGTGATAAGCCTCAACGGTCGGATAAATGGGGGCATCAGGTGTCGTTCCCGAGACGGGGCCGCTGCTGTCGTGTGGACTCGACGTGCTGGAGCCAGACGGGGCGTCTGCGGCGTCCTGTTGGGCCTTGTAGGTGTTCATCACGGCGGTCTTGCTTGTGTCGCCATTGGCGTCAAGTGCCCGATGACCGTCCACCTCCACATAGCTGACTGGATTGCCACCAGCAAGGGCATATCGGTTCGCTGTCAGCGGATCGGACGATAGGCTGAGGTCAGAGAGCGCACCAGCATAGAAGTCGGTCGAGAGGAAGCGGCCCGTGTCGGGCGCGAAACGCCGCGCGCCCATATCGAGCGTTCCGGAGCCGGTGTCTTCGCGCTTGGCGGTGTATCGGTAGGCGTTGAGCGGATCGGTCGCGGGGGTGATGAGCGTGGAGGAGCCTTGCTTGAGCTCTTTGGTCAGCTTGTCGTCTTCTCCGCCGTAGGAGTCGTAGCCGTAGGAGGCTTGTGCGTCGCCGGAGCCGTCGACGAGCAGCGTGACGGATCCGTGTGCGTCGTAGGCGTAGGTGTAGTTGGCGGTTGAGCTGCCGTTGTCGGTTTCGATCCCGATGCGGCCGCCGGCGGGATCGTAGGAGTAGGTCTTGAAGTCGGATTGGTGGGTATCGCCGGTGATGGTCTCCTTTGCGACCTGAGGGCTGGCGCCGAGGTAGGCGAGGTTGGTTTGGCGTCCTTCTTGCCACCATTGGGAGGCTTGGCAGTCGGGTTGGGTGTGGCATTCGCGGCTGACGACGGGTCGGTCGAGCCCGTCGTAGTCGGTGGTGGAGCGGACGACGATGTCGCCTGAGGTGTTGAGCGTGCGGGCGGCGGTCAGGCGTTCGAGTGCGTCCCAGGTATAGAGCTGGAGGCGGTCGTCGGCGTGCGCGCCTGGGTTGTTGCAGTCGAAGGTGCTGCCCGTCACGTCGTCGTTTGTGACGCAGGCGAGGTCTCCGAGGTTGGTGTACCAGTACTTTTGGACCTCGTCGTCGTTGGCGCTTTCGCCCGCCTTGTGCTCGCGCCGGGTCTTGAGCCGGTTCTTCGACGCGTCGTACGTTTGTGTGACGGTCAGGGTCGGCTTGCCGGGCCGGACGCTGATTTGTTCCCAGATGTTGCCGAGGGCGTCGAGCTCGTAGCTGTCTGAGCCGTTGTGGCCATCGGTTGCTTCGATCAGTCGTTCGCGTCCGTCGTATGTGTAGGTGGCGGTGCAGGCATCTCCGGGCCGGCAGGGGGCGTTGGTGTCGGGTCCGCGGCGTGCGTACGTGTCTTCGGTTCTGTTGCCGTTCAGGTAGACGCCGCCCTCCTCGTAGGAGAGGGAGTGGCTTTCGAGCGTGACGGAGCCGTTCGTTGTCGTGAGGCCATTGAGGAGCCGGTTGGCGTAGAAGCTTTGGTTCGTGCGGGTGACGAGGCTCCAGGCGCTGGAGATCCAGCGGCTCACGTCTCGTTGCTCGATCAGGCCGTTCTCGAAGTAGTCGAGCTCCACCTTGCGGTTCTTCGTGTCGCTGGTCGTCGGCCCGGAGTAGTCGAGTTGGGTGGTGAGCCAGTCGGCCTGGTTGTAGGCGAAGGTGGAGAGGCGCTGGCCGTCCTTGCGTTCGCTCAGGTTGCCGTTCAGGTCGTAGGCGTAGGTTGTGGTGCGGACGGACTGGTTGTCGAGGAACTGCTCGACTTGGGTGGGTTCGCCGAAGACGTTCCAGGCGGTTTCGATCCGGGTTGCCTTGCCGGCCGTTTCGTTGAGCTTGGTGAGCTGGCCTTCGCGGTCGTAGATGTAGGTGCCGAGGTTGTGGCCTTGCCGTTCGCGGCTTTGCAGCAGCCCGTCGCGGTAGAAGGTCCAAACGACCCGTCGGCCCGGGTTGGGATCGCCGTCGAACGTGTACGGGGTGCGCCACTTCTCCCACTTTCCTTCCGAGTTCCACTTGTAGCCGTACCCGACGCGGGGTCGCTGTGGGTCGTTGACCTCGTAGATCCAGCCGGTGTCGAAGTACTTCGTTTTCGTCTTCTCCCCGCCGGTGACATTGGCGGGGTTTTCGTCTTCGACGGGGAGGGAGATCGAGGTGAGCTGGCCGTTTGTGTCGTAGGCGCGGTGGATATAGGCGCGTGTGTCGCTCGGCCCTTTGGGCAGGGCGGTCAGGATGAGCCGGTTGAGCGGGTCGTATTCATAGTCGGTCGTGTAGTTGGTGTGGGTGCCGAGCTCGGCGGCGTGCGGGCTGATCGTGCGGATCAGGTTGCCGACGGCGGCCGTGCACACGAGGATCTCCAGCGCCGCGCA
>Ga0210143_1000080_pt1 | contig 18966 bp, 16 predicted proteins | sample MayberryNW_TuleC_2_FD_185527 | JGI IMG/M metagenome (GOLD analysis project Ga0210143, IMG submission 185527) | Wetland microbial communities from San Francisco Bay, California, USA, that impact long-term carbon sequestration - MayberryNW_TuleC_D2... | ecosystem: Environmental > Aquatic > Marine... | reverse complement strand
GGCCGGCACCCTCGCCGGGGGCGAGGCGCAACGCATCCGCCTGGCGACGCAGATCGGCTCGGGCCTCGTCGGAGTGCTCTACATCCTCGACGAACCCTCGATCGGGCTGCACCAGCGCGACAACAAGCGGTTGATCGACACCTTGGTGCGCCTCCGTGACCTGGGCAACACGCTCGTCGTGGTCGAGCACGACGAGGCCACGATCCTGGCCGCCGACCACCTCGTCGACATCGGACCCCTCGCCGGCGAGCGCGGCGGCGAGATCGTGTACTCCGGCGACCTCAAAGGCCTGCTCGAGTGCGAGGAGTCGATCACCGGCGCCTTCCTCGCGGGGCGTCGCCAGATCCCCACGCCGGAGATGCGGCGCACGCCCGGCGACCGCCGACTGCGGCTCGAGGGTGTTCGCGAGCACAACCTGCAGAACGTCACGGTCGACATCCCGCTCGGCTTGTTCGTCTGCGTGACCGGCGTGAGCGGTTCGGGGAAGTCCACGCTCGTGCAGGACGTGTTGCTCCGGGCGCTGATGCGCAAGGTCTATCGGTCGCGCCTGATGCCCGGGAAGCATCGCAAGCTCGTCGGGTGGGAACAGGTCGACAAGATCGTCGACATCGACCAGTCGCCGATCGGACGCACGCCGCGATCGAACCCCGCGACCTACACGGGGGTCTTCGACCACGTCCGCAGGCTCTACGCGCAGGTGCCCGAGGCCAAGCTGCGGGGCTTCCAGCCGGGCCGGTTCTCCTTCAACGTGCGGGGCGGGCGCTGCGAGCACTGCGCGGGCGACGGGCAGATCAAGATCGAGATGCACTTCCTGCCCGACGTCTACGTGACCTGCGAGGTGTGCAAGGGCCGGCGGTACAACCGCGAGACGCTCGAGGTGAAGTACAAGGGGCGCTCGATCGCCGACGTGCTCGAGATGAGCGTCGACGAGGCTCTCGAGTTCTTCCAGCACATCCCGCCGATCAAGCGGCACATGCAGACGCTCTCCGACGTCGGGCTCGGCTACGTCAAGCTCGGTCAGCCCGCGCCGACCCTCTCGGGCGGCGAGGCTCAGCGCATCAAGCTCAGCTCCGAGCTGCACAAGCGGGCGACCGGCAACACGCTCTACGTGCTCGACGAGCCGACCACCGGCTTGCACTTCGAAGACGTGCGCAAGCTCTTGGCGGTGCTCCAGCGGCTCGTCTCGACCGGCAACACGGTGATCGTGATCGAGCACAACCTCGACGTGATCAAGACCGCCGACCACCTGATCGACCTCGGCCCCGAGGGCGGCGACCAGGGCGGCAGGGTCGTGGCGACCGGCACGCCGGAAGCGGTTGCCGCCGAGCCCGCCTCGCACACCGGGCGGTTCCTGGCCGAGGTGCTGGAGCGTCCCCAGCTGCCGCTCGAGTCCGCAGAGGCGGTCGCCCCCAGGGCGTGAGGGACGCTGCCGCCAGGCGCCCCGGTGCTTGCTAGTATCCCCGCCGACGTGTCCACGCGCCTGCCGACCATCCTCTGTGTGCTCGCCCTTACGGCGGCCGGCTGCGGCTCCATCCCCGAGGGCGAGGTCGTCGGCGGCGAAGGCGCTCGCTTCGTGCCGTTCGTCGCGGAATTCCTCGACGACGCCGGCCTCGGCAACGCGGTCGCCGTCGACGCCGAAGGTGTGCCCTCCACGTCGTATTGGATCTTCCCGGCAGAGCTCGAGCAGGGGGAGATCCCCGTCGGGAGACCCATCGGGGCGCCCTACATCACCACCGACGATCCCGAGCCGAAGGACGGCGCGGCCGTCGGCGTAGCGAGCCTCTCGGCAGAGGGTGTGTGGACGCGGGGCGCGGCCGCACAGGTGCGAGAGACCCCGACCGGCGTCGTCATCCCCTACGGCCCCCCGTTCGAACGAGCCCTGGTCGGCGCGACGGCCCAGAACACCAACGGCACCGACATCGCGATCGACGCCGAGGGTGGCAAACACGTCGTCTGGACCGGCCAGAACGGCATCTACTACGCCGGCGGCGCCGAATCGTTCTCGGTGGAGCGGGTGTTCGACTACGGCCTCGGCCTGCGCAGGAGCGGACCTCTCGGCCGAGCATCGGTCGCGGTCGACGACGCCGGCGATCCATGGGTCGCCTACACGGTGAGCCAGCGCGGACAGGAGGTGCGGATCGCCTCGAGGTCGGGTGACGCGTGGGCGACCGAGACCGTCGCGTCGATCCCGAGGTGCGAGGGCTGTCCGCCACCGATGCCGACCCGCGTGGGTATGACGTCCGCCGGCCCCACCGTCGCGTGGGTCGACACATCCGTCGGCGCCGTCAACGTGTCGTCCCAGCAGGGCGACACGTGGGTGGCGACCGAAGTGGCCGGCGGGGTCAGCGGCCAGGGCCTCGACATGGCCGTCGACGCCGACGGCAACGCGATGCTGACGTTCTTCGACGACGACGGTGGGGTGCAGCTCGCCCGCCAGAGCGGTGCAGGATGGTCCGTCGCGAAGATCGCCGACGCCCAGCCCGCGGAGCCCGAGGGCGTGGGGAACCTCGCACCCACGACGAGCATCGCGGTCGACGATCAGGGCGCGATGGTCGCCGCGTGGGACGACGCCGACGGCGTGGTGCTCGCGACCTCCGATGACGGCGAGACGTTCACCCCGCTCGAGACGCTCGACACGATCGGCGGCCGTGCGCCCTCGGTGGGCACGAGTCCCGACGGCGCGAACGTGTACATCGCGTGGTACGACGTCGAGGGCGAGAACCTGCGGTTCGGCGTGCAGGGCGAGCTCGCGGAGCTGGCCGTGGCGGCGCCGAGCCCCACGGTCGACCCGGCCGATGTGGCACCTCCGCCGACCGGCGACGGCGGCGAGTGCGGCGCCGACGGCGAGGTGCTGCTGGACATCGAGGCCCAGGCCGGCAACGTGTTCAGCACCAACTGCCTCGTCGGGCCCGCGGGTGAAGAGTTCTCCATCGCGTACTCGAACGTCGACGACACGGGCACGCCTCACAACATCCACGTCCTGGTCCAGGAAGGCGGAGAATCGGTCGTGATGACGGATCTCCTCCCCGGTCCGGTCGAGGAGGAGGTTCCGGTCGGGCCGGTCGATGAAGGGGAGCCGGCTTACTACTTCCAATGCGACGCCCACCCCACCACCATGTTCGGTCAGCTGGCGTTCGTGGCAGCCGGGGGCGGGGGAGGCGGCGGCGGCGGCTGAGACACGGCCCATCTGAGCTCCGGCCGCGCTCGCCGATCGTGTCCCGCGGCGCGACTACGATGACCGGGTGACCCTCACCCGACCCTCCGCCGGCGACATCCCCGACCAACCGGGCGCGTACCTGTTCCGCGACGGCGACGGACGGGTGGTCTACGTCGGGAAGGCTCGCTCGTTGCGCAAGCGCCTCGCGAACTACTGGGGCAGGCCGCTGCACGCTCGCACCGAGGCGATGGTGGCCTCCGCCGAGAGCGTCGAGTGGATCGTGGCGAGCGGCGAGGTCGACGCCCTGATGCTCGAGTACAACCTGATCCAGCGCCACCGGCCCCGCTTCAACATCCGGTACCGCGACGACAAGTCCTACCCGTACCTGGCGCTCACGGTGGGAGAGCAGTGGCCCCGCGCCCAGGTGCTCAGGGGCACGAAGCGGAAGAAGGTCCGCTACTTCGGTCCGTACGGGCACGCGTGGGCGATCCGCGACACGCTCGACGCGCTCACCCGCGTCTTCCCGGTGCGCACGTGCTCGAACGCGTTCTTCGACCAGCGCGCGCGTGCGAAGCGTCCGTGTCTGTACTTCGACATCGGCCGATGCAGCGGGCCGTGCGTGCCCGAGGTGAGCGGCGTCACGCACGAGGCGTACCGATCCGACGTCGACGCGCTCGCCGATTTCCTCGCCGGGAACACCAGGCCGGTGATGCAACGGCTCGACCGCGAGATGCGTGAAGCTGCCGAGCGCCAGGAATACGAACAGGCGGCGAGGCTGCGCGATCAGTTGGCCGCCGCCCGGCGCGCGCTCGAATCCCAGGAGATGGTGCTCGACCGGCCCGAGAGCATCGACGTGATCGGCATGGCCGACGACGAGCTCGAGGCGTCGTTCCAGGTCTTCATGGTGCGAGGCGGCCGCGTGCTCGGCCGCAAGGGCTGGGTGGTCGACCGCGTTGAGGAGCTCTCATGCGAGGAGCTCGTTGCGTCGTTCGTCCGGCAGCTCTACATGGAGCGCGACGAGGTGCCGCCCCGCGTGCTCGTGCCGGTCGAACCCGAGGGCCGCGACGTGCTCGAGGCATGGCTGGGGGAGCGACGCGGCACGAAGGTGAGCATCGGGGTGCCGGAGCGGGGTGCGAAGCGCCGCCTGCACGAGATGGTCACCCGCAACGCCGAGGAGTCTTTCCACCGGCACAAGCTGCGACGCGCCTCGGACTTCGGGGCTCGGTCGAGGGCGTTGACGGAGCTCGCCGGGCGCCTCGGCCTCGAGCAGGCGCCGTTGCGCATCGAGTGTTACGACATCTCGAACCTGGGGCCGACCGACACGGTCGGGTCCATGGTCGTGTTCGAGGATGGATTGCCCAAGCGATCGGATTATCGCCGGTTCCGCATCAAGGGCGTGCCCGGGCAGGACGACTTCGCGAGCATGGAGGAGATGCTCCGGCGCAGGTTCACACGGCTGCTCGAGGAGCAGGCGCAACCGCCGGCCGCGGGCCGCCGGTTCTCGTACCCGCCGGCGTTGGTCGTGGTCGACGGGGGCCGGGGGCAGCTGAACGAAGCGTCGAAGGTCCTCGGGGAGCTCGGGCTCCAGATCCCGCACGTCGGGCTCGCCAAGCGTCTCGAGGAGGTCTACTTCCCCGATCACCCCGAGCCGCTCATGATCCCCCGCGGCTCGGAGGCGCTGTTCGTGCTGCAGCACCTGCGCGACGAGGCGCACCGGTTCGCGATCACGTTCCATCGCGAAACGCGTGAGAAGCGCGCGTTGCGTTCGCCCCTCGACGACGTGCCGGGCGTGGGTCCGGCCCGCAAGAAGGCATTGCTGAAGCGGTTCGGATCGCTCGCGCGCCTGCGCCGAGCCGAGGTGGAGCAGATCGCCGAGACGCCCGGCATCGGCCGCGAGCTCGCCGCGGTGATCCACGATCGCCTGCACGATGCCGAGCCCGTCCCGCTCGTGTCGGCGACCGACCCCGCGCCCGACCGGAAGGTGAGCGCGTGACCACCGAGGCGTCACCGGCGCCCTCGGCCGACGACTCGGCCGTCGGGCCGGGGTTCCTGCTGATCACCGGGCTCTCGGGGGCGGGGCGCTCCCAGGCGGCGCACTCGCTCGAGGACCTCGGATACTTCGTGGTCGACAATCTGCCGCCCGCGTTGCTGCCCACGATGGCCGAGCTGGTGTCGCGACCGGGCGGTCCCACGCTCGTCGCGATCGTGGTCGACGCGAGGGGAGGGGTGTTCTTCGGCGAGCTCTCGAAGGCGCTCGACGACCTGAAGCAGCTCAGGGTGGACTACCGCATCCTCTTCCTCGAGGCGGACGACGACGATCTCGTGAACCGCTACGAGGCCACGCGACGCCGCCATCCGCTCGCGCCTGCCGATCGTGTGGTCGAGGGCATCCGCAAGGAACGACTCATGATGGAGAGCCTCCGCGGCGACGCGGACCTGATCATCGACACCAGCGGGTTGACCCCCCACGGTCTCCGCGACCGCGTCCGCGATGCGTTCTCCGAGGCACCGCCCGAGCAGGGCCTGCAGGTGTCCATCACGTCGTTCGGGTTCAAGTTCGGCACACCGCGCGACGCGGACCTGGTCTTCGACGTCCGGTTCCTGCCGAACCCGCACTGGATCGACGATCTCAGGCCGCTGTTGGGCACCGATCCTCGGGTCCGCGACTACGTGCAGGGGCAGGACCAGTACGGCACGTTCATGGACCGTCTCGAGTCGTTGCTCGAGGTCGTCGTTCCCGGCTACGTGGCCGAGGGAAAGTCGTACCTGACGCTCGCGATCGGCTGCACGGGCGGACGGCATCGCTCCGTCGTGGTCTCCGAGGAGCTGGGGAGGTACTTCGCCGACCGCGGCATCCCCGTGACGGTCGCTCACCGCGACCTCGCCAGGGACTGACGGTCGTTCGCCGGTGCCGGTACACGTGGGCCCTGGCTAGGATGGTGGTGACCCACCGACCCGTTCCCACCTGCTCGAGGAGGGTGATCCCCGTGAGCGTCAAGATCGGCATCAACGGCTTCGGTCGCATCGGCCGCAACTTCTTCCGAGCCTCCAAAGAGCTCGGACTCGACTTCGACTTCGTGGCGGTGAACGACCTCGGCGATGCGGCCACGATGGCCCACCTGTTGAAGTACGACTCGGTACACGGCCGCTATCCCGGCGATGTGAGCCTCGGGGCCAACGGCCTGGTGATCGACGGCGACGAGCTCCGCGTGCTGGCCGAGCGGGACCCCGCGGACCTGCCGTGGAAGGAACTCGGGGCCGAGATCGTGATCGAGTCGACCGGGATATTCACCGATCGCGACAAGGCTGCCGCGCACCTCCAGGCGGGTGCGCAGAAGGTGATCATCAGCGCTCCCGCGAAGAACGAGGACCTGACGGTCGTACTCGGTGTGAACGACGACGCCTACGACCCGGCGAACCACCACGTGATCTCGAACGCCTCGTGCACGACGAACTGCGTGGCGCCGATGGCCAAGGTGATCGACGACGCGTTCGGCATCGAGCAGGGCTTCATGACCACGGTGCATGCCTACACGAACGATCAGCAGATCCTCGACCTGCCGCACAAGGACCTGCGGCGTGCCCGGGCGGCCGCGATGAACATCATCCCCACGACGACCGGCGCCGCGAAGGCAACCGGCCTCGTGCTGCCGCACCTGCAGGGCAAGCTCGACGGCATGTCGATGCGCGTGCCCGTGCCCGACGGGTCGGTCACCGACCTGGTGACAACGGTCTCCCGCGAGGTCACGGTCGACGAGGTGAAGGCTGCGTTCCGAGCGGCATCCGAGAGCGGCTCCCTCGCAGGGAAGATGGTGTACACGGAAGACCCGATCGTCTCGACGGACATCGTGGGCAGCCAGGCCTCGTGCACGTTCGACGCGAGCGCCACGATGGTCATGGGCAACGTCGTGAAGGCGGTGGGTTGGTACGACAACGAGTGGGGGTACTCGAGCCGCCTCGCGGACCTCGCGGCGCTCGTGGCGTCGACGCTCTGACGCACCGCCCCGGACCATCGCCGTGACCCTGCTCACCCTCGACGATCTGCCCGACGTCAACGGCGTGCGGGTCTTCGTTCGCGCCGACTTCAACGTGCCCATCGCCGACGGAGCGGTCGCCGACGACGCCCGCATCACGGCGACCCTGCCGACGATCCGTGAGCTCCGCGAGCGAGGTGCTCTGCTCGTGCTCGCCTCGCACCTCGGTCGTCCGGAAGGTGAGGCACACGACGAGCTGCGGCTCGCCCCGGTCGGCGCGCGCCTCGCCGAGCTGCTCGGGGAGCCCGTCGCCTCGCTCGGCGAGACCGCTCCGGCGACCCTTCCCGACGCGCCCGTCGTCCTGCTCGAGAACCTCCGGTTCGATCCGGGCGAGGAGGCCGACGACCAGGGGTTCGCCGGCAGGCTCGCGGAGCTCGCCGACGCGTACGTCGACGACGCGTTCGGCGCCGCGCACCGGGACCATGCGAGCGTGTCCGCGTTGCCCGAGCTGATGCTCGCGAGCGGACGTCCGGCGGTGGCAGGGCGCCTGATGCAGCGCGAGGTCGAGGTGCTCTCCCGGCTCCTGCGCGATCCCGAGCGGCCGTACGTGGCCGTGCTCGGGGGCGCGAAGGTGAGCGACAAGCTCGGCGTGATCGGATCCCTGATCGACCGTGTCGACGCGCTGCTCGTCGGCGGGGCGATGGCCTTCACGCTCATCGCGGCGGAGGGGGGCGAGATCGGCTCGAGCCTCTGCGAGCGGGACCGCTTCGACGCGGTGCGCGCGGCGAAGGACCGAGCACGCGACCGAGGGGTCCTCCTCGAGGTACCCCAGGACGTCGTCGCCGCGGCGGAGGCCTCGTTGAACGCGAAGCCCCGCACGGTGCCGGCAGCGGAGATCCCGCGTGGCCTGATGGGCCTCGACATCGGGCCGAAGACGGTCGAGGAGTACGCACGCATCATCGCCGACGCGAAGACGATCTTCTGGAACGGCCCCATGGGGGTGTTCGAGTTCGAGCCCTTCAGCGCCGGCACGCGAGGTGTGGCCACGGCCATCGCTCACGCCCATGCGTTCAGCGTGGTCGGCGGGGGAGACTCGCTGCTCGCGGTGAAGCGGGCCGAGCTGTCGGACGCGTTCGACCACCTGTCCACCGGCGGGGGTGCGTCGCTCGAGTTCCTCGAGGGGCGAGCGCTCCCCGGGATCTCGATCCTGGAGGATCGTCGATGACCTCCGCACCCGGGAACGACCGGCGGCCGATCATCGCCGCGAACTGGAAGATGCACAAGACCCACCTCGAGGCGATCCAGGCCGTGCAGAAGCTGAGCTATCTTCTCGACGCGAACGACGCCGATCGGGTCGAGGTCGTGATCTGCCCCCCCTTCACCGCGCTCAGGTCCGTCGAGACCGTCCTCGACTCCGACAGGCTGCCGTACGGCCTGGGCGCTCAGAACGTGGCGTTCGAGGACCAGGGAGCGTTCACCGGCGAGGTGTCGCCGCTCATGCTGGCCGCGTTGCGGGTCGGCTACGTGATCGTCGGGCATTCCGAACGCCGGCAGCTCTTCGGGGAGGACGATGCCGTCGTCAACAAGAAGATGCGAGCGGTGCTGCGGCACGGCATGGTGCCGATCCTCTGCGTCGGGGAGACGCTCGAGGAGCGTGATGCCGGCGGCACCGAGACGAGGGTCGCACAGCAGATCAGGCGGGGGTTCGACAACGTCACGCCCGAGCAGGCAGCGACGGCGGTGGTCGCCTACGAGCCCATCTGGGCGATCGGCACGGGTCGCAACGCCGACGCTGCAGACGCCGGCCGCGTCGTGGAGGTGATCCGCGCGACGCTCGGGGATCGGTACGACGACGATCTCGCGCACGCGGTCCGGGTGCAGTACGGCGGGAGCGTCAAGCCCGGCAACATCCGGGAGTTCATGGCGCACCCCGAGATCGACGGCGCGCTGGTGGGCGGGGCGAGCCTCGATCCGGAGGACCTCGCACTGATCGTGAAGTACCGCTGATCGAACTCCATGCACGAGCCCACCCTGCGCAGGCCGATCGAGGAGGGATCGCCGTGAGCACGCTCCTGTACGTCTGTCTCGACGGCCTGGGCGACGACCCGATCCCCGAGTTCGACGGCCGGACGCCGCTCGAAGCCGCGGAGACTCCGCACCTCGACGCGCTCGCCGCGAGCGGAGCCACCGGCACAGTGATCACCGTCGGACCGGGCATCGCGCCGGAGTCCGACATCGGGGTGTTCGGCATCCTCGGGTACGACCCACGCGAGGAGCACCCCGGGCGCGGCGTGCTCGAGGCGTTGGGCATCGACATGGACTTCCGTGATGGCGATCTCGCATACCGGGTCAACTTCGCGACGGCCGACGGACGGAACATCGTGGACCGTCGGGTCGGGCGCGACCTCTCGAGCGATGAGGCACATGCCCTGGCCGACGAGGTCAACCGATCGTTGCGCCTCCCGGGGGCCTCGTTCGACCTGCGGGCCACGGTGGAGCATCGGGGCGCCCTCGTGATCCGGACCGACGACGGGCGGCCTCTGTCGGCCAACGTCACGAACACCGACCCGGCCTATGAACGCCGGGGCCACCTCGGCGTAGCGCTCGAGACGTTCGATCCCGTCGTCGCGGCGGCGGTCGCGCTCGAGCCGACGTCCGGGGCCGAGCGGGCAGCCGAGCTCACGAACGCGTTCGTCGAGGCCTCGGCGAGCATCCTCGACGCGAGCGAGGTGAACGAACGCCGGCGGTCCGAGGGCAAGCTTCCCGGCAACGTCATCCTCACCCGTGACGGCGGAGACCGCCTTCCGGCGCTGCAGCCGATCGCGGAGCGATCCGGCATGCCGTGGGGATGCTTCGTGGAGATGCCGGTGGAACGAGGTATCTCCATCGCCCTCGGGATGGAGCCGGTCGACGCGCCACGGCTGGATGCCAGCGGCCACGGCGCCGAAGCGGAGGAGCGCTACGCGACGTGGGCGGACCTCGCGGCCGACGCGCTCGGCGATTTCCAGGCGCTCTACGTGCACATCAAGGGGCCGGACGTGCCGGCCCACGACGGACGGGCCGAGGACAAGCGCGACGTCATCGGCGCGATCGACCGGGCGTTCTTCGGCACCGTCCTGCCCCGTCTGGGCGCAGACACGGTGGTGGCGGTGACGGCCGATCACGCGACGTCGTGTGTGCGGAAGGCGCACACGGCCGATCCGGTGCCGTTCGTGGCGAGCGGCGGGTCCGTGCGCCCCGACGGCAGCACGTCGTTCGGCGAGCGGTCGTGTGCCGAGGGATCGCTGGGCGAGATGCTCGGCCCTCAGATCCTCCCGCGGCTCAGCGCGCTCGTTCTCGGCTGAACACGCAGGTTCGCGCGCTTGCGGATTCCTGCCCTGTTTCTCGCGGGCGCGTCCCTCCCACCTGCGTCTTCGGCCGGTTGTGCGTTGCCGAGACCGTGGAAGGGGCCTATCATCCGCGCCGGTGAGCGACGAGCGACGCGACGCACCGGGCGACGACCACGGGTCATTGCTGGCACCCGGAACGACGGGCACCCGCCCGGGTCTGGGCAAGGAAGAGGAGTTCGTCGAGCAGGCGATCGTCGAGACCGAGGTCGTCCCCGGCGCCGTCCTCCCCAAGGAAGACATCGGCCGTTCACCGTGGCAGATCTTCTGGCGGCAGTTCCGCCGCGATCGATGGGCGCTCGCCGGCATCGGGATCATCGTCGTGATGATCACGCTCGCGATCATCGCCCCGTTGTCGGTGAGCTGGACCGGCCACGACCCCAACTTCGTGAACCTCGAGGCACTCGACTCGTTCGGCCTGCCCGGAGCACCGGAATGGTGGCCCTGCCCGGAGGGTGCGGCCGATGCGCCCCTCGTCATCGAAGGCGGACAGGTGCAGGCCGAGAGCCAGGGGTGCTTCGCGGTACCGGGCTACCTGCTCGGCGTCGACTCGACCGGTCGCGATCTCTTCGTCCGGATCCTCTACGGGGCACGCACTTCGCTGGTCATCGCGTTCGCGGCGACCGGCATCTCACTGATCATCGGCACGATCCTCGGTGTGATCTCGGGATTCTTCCGTGGCAAGACCGACACGTTCATCTCCCGGCTGACCGACGTCGTCCTCTCGCTGCCGATCCTGCTGCTGGCGCTCGGCTTGGCCTCGGCGTGCGGTGCGACCGCGCAAGGCTGTCTGGGTGGCCTGATCAAGCCTGGGCTGCTGCTCGTGAGCCTCATCATCGGCCTGTTCAGCTGGCCGTACATCTCGCGGATCATCCGAGGGCAGGTCCTGTCGCTGCGCGAGAAGGAGTTCGTGGAAGCCTCGAGGTCGCTCGGCACGACGAACTGGCGCATCATGGCGCGCGAGATCCTGCCGAACGTGGCTGCGCCGTTGATCGTGTACACGACCTTGATCATCCCGGCGAACATCCTGTTCGAGGCCGGCCTGTCGTTCCTCGGCGTCGGGGTGCCGGACACGACGCCGTCGTGGGGCGCCATGCTCAGCCAATCGGCGAGCGCGTTCCAATACGCGGTCTGGCTCATGATCTTCCCGGGCATCGCGCTGTTCATGACGACCCTCGCGTTCAACCTGGTGGGCGACGGACTCCGCGATGCACTCGATCCTCGGACGCAGGCGTGACCGTACTTCCTATCGGTGCGAGGAACGGCACGAGGGGAGGCGATCGGGAAGCGCGCACCATACCGGTTCCGATCAGACGAATGAAGGTGCAGGAGAGGGGGTCCAGTTGAACAGGAAGCTGAGGATGATCGCGCTCGTCGCGGTACTCGGGCTCGTCGCGGCCGCATGCGGCGGCGACGAGGATCCGGGCCAGGACGAGCAGACCACCGGCGCGCCGGCCGAGAACCTGAGCGGTGGCACGCTCACGATGGCACAGCTGGCCGACGTCGTGTCGGGGTTCGACCCGCAGAAGGAGTACTACTCGGTCACGTGGGAGTACTACCGATGCTGTCTGCTTCGCACGCTGATGTCGTACGAGGGCGTGCCGACCGAGGAAGGTGGGGCCGAGATCCATCCGGACCTCGCCGCCGCCGAGCCCGAGGTCTCGGAAGACGAGCTGACGTGGACGTTCACGATCAAGCCCGGCATCAACTACGCCCCGCCGTTCGATGACGTCGCGATCACGGCCAACGACTTCGTCACAGCGCTCAAGCGAACGGCGAACCCGAAGGCCAACGTGGGAGGCTATTCCTTCTACTACTCCGTGATCGAGGGATTCGACGACTACGCCAATGGCGACGCCGATGAGATTTCGGGCGCCGTGGCGGTCGACGACACCACGCTCGAGCTCACGCTCACCGAGCCGACGGGAGACCTCGGGTACCGGTTCGCGATGGCGACCACCGCGCCGATCCCGCCGCTCGACGGAGCCGAGTTCGGCGCAGCGCAAGGTCACGACAAGACCTACGGCCGATTCCTGGTGGCGTCCGGCCCGTACATGTTCGAGGGGTCCGAAGCGATGGACTTCTCCGTGCCGGCCAAGGACCAGGCGGAGGTCGCGGGCTACGTGCCCGGACGTTCGATCGTGCTCGTGCGGAACCCGTCCTACGACCCGGCGACCGACGGGCTTCGCCCCGCGTACCCCGACCGCATCGAGGTGACGATCGGCGGCGACAACGACGACCTCTATAACCAGGTCGCAGCCGGCGAGATCGACTTCGTGGTCGACGGTGCGGTGCCGCCGGACAAGATCCGCGAGTACCAGACCACACCCGATCTGCAGGACCGGATGAACGTCTACCCGTCCGACGCGATGCGCTACGTGTCGTTCAACCTGGCGATGCCGCCGTTCGACGACGTGCACGTCCGGAAGGCGATCAACTGGGCGTTCGACAAGCAGGGCTTCCGTCAGCAGCGAGGTGGCGAGACGACCGGCGAGCTCGCGGGGCACATCTTCGTGAACTCGTTGCAGAACAACCTGCTTGCCGACTACGACCCGTACGCGACGCCGAACGGTTCGGGTGACATCGAGGCTGCCCAGGAGGAGATGGCGCAGTCGAAGTACGACAGCGACGGCGACGGGGTCTGTGACGACCCGGTCTGCGAGGACATCCTGACGGTCACCGATCGCGAGGATCCCTACCCGAAGCAGTCGGCGCTGATGCAGCAGTTCCTCGAGCCGCTGGGAATCACGCTCGACGTGAAGCAGCTCGAGCGTGGCGTCATGTACACGAGATGCAACGACATGAACTCCCAGACGGCCTTGTGTGCCGGCCCTGGGTGGGGCAAGGACTACGCCGACGGCTACACGTTCGGCGGTCCGATGTTCGACTCCAGCGGCCTCTGGCCGAGCTGCTGCAACTACCAGGCAGTCGGCGCGTCGGCGGACCAGCTCCAGGAGTGGGGTTACGACGTCGCCCAGGTGCCGAGCGTCGACGACATGGTCGACGACTGCTCGGCGGCCACCGGCGAGGAACGGTTCCAGTGCTGGGCCGACTTCGACTCGAACCTCATGGAGGAGGTCGTGCCGATGGTGCCGTACCTGTTCGACAATTCCGTCGACATCATCTCCGCGAACGTGACGAACTACTCGTTCGACCAGTTCGCGGGTCTCGCCGACTTCGGCGCGATGGCGGTATCCGGTGGTGACGCGGCCTGACGAAAGGTTCGACGATCCACCGAGAACGACGGCAGCTGAGGGGGCCGCTCCGGCGGTCCCCTCACCGCCGAGCGGTGGTGTGAAGGAGGGTCGATGGGCAGGTACCTGATCCGGCGCACGCTGTTCCTGATCTTGGTGCTGTTCATCGTCTCCCTGCTGACGTTCCTGATCTTCGTGAAGCTTCCGGCCGGAGACCCGGCGCGCCGAGCGGTCGGGCGGTCCGTGACGCCCGAGCAGATCGAGGCGGCGCGCGTGGCGTTCGGCTTGGACAAGCCGCTGATCGTGCAGTACGCGCGGTTCGCCAAGGGCCTCGTGCCCCTGCCCGGATGGTTCCTCACCGAGGACGTCTACTACTCCTACGGCAGCTTCGTCGCGGTCAAAGAGGAGATCTATCGCAGGCTCCCCGTGACGATCACGCTCGCGCTGGGTGCGGCGGTCATCTGGCTCGCGATGGGCATCCCGATCGGCATCATCTCGGGGGTCCGCAAGGGATCGGTCTGGGATCGAGCCGGCATGGTGTTCGCCCTGATCGGGGTCTCGATGCCGGTCTTCTGGCTCGGCCAGTTGCTCCTCTACCTGTTCTGGTTCCAGCTCGGCTGGGCTCCGTCATCGGGGCTGGAGATCGGTGACTCGATCTGGACGGCGATCGCGAAGGGCGAGTTCATCCTGCCGTGGATCACGCTCGCGTTCACCTCGGCGGCGTTCTACGCGCGCATGGTGCGTGGAAACCTGATCGAGACGATGAACGAGGACTACATCCGAACCGCGCGGGCCAAGGGCCTCGCCGAACGCCGCGTGATCTACAAGCACGGCTTGCGCGGCGCGCTCACGCCGGTCGTCACGATGCTCGGCCTCGACATCGGCCTGCTCTTCGGCGGCGCGTTCATCACCGAGACCCTGTTCGGATTGCCCGGCATCGGGCAGTACGCTGTCCAGGCGATCTTCGTGAACGACTTCCCGGTCGTGATGGGAGTGACGGTGCTCGGCGCCATGTTCATCGCGGTCGCGAACCTCGTCGTCGACGTGGTCTATGCCTTCCTCGACCCGAGAGTGAGGTACACGTAAGTGCCCGAGCCGCTCCTCGAGGTCAAGGACCTCAAGGTCCACTTCCACACCGACGACGGTGTGGTGAAGGCGGTCGACGGCGTCACGTATTCGATCGAGCCAGGTCAGACACTCGGCATCGTCGGGGAGTCGGGCTCCGGGAAGAGCGTGAGTTCGCTCACGGTCATGGGTCTGATCACCCCGCAGCAGGCCGAGATCTCCGGTGAGGTGATCTTCCGAGGGCAGGATCTCTTGAAGCTGCCTGCGGACGAGATGCGGAGCATCCGCGGCGACCAGATCTCGATGATCTTCCAAGACCCGATGACGTCGCTGCATCCCTTCTACCGGGTGGGAGACCAGATCGCCGAGGCGATCCTGCAGCATCAGCACGTCTCGAAGAAGGAGGCGTTCGCACAGGCGGTGGACATGTTGGGCAAGGTGAACATCCCCAAGCCGGCGGAACGTGCCAAGCAGTTCCCCCACGAGTTCTCGGGGGGCATGCGCCAGCGGGCGATGATCGCGATGGCGCTAGCCCTGAACCCCGACCTGCTGATCGCCGACGAGCCCACCACGGCGCTCGACGTCACCGTGCAGGCGCAGATCCTCGATCTGATCGACCGCCTCAGGGAGGAATTCAACGCCGCGGTGATCATCATCACGCACGATCTGGGCGTGGTCGCCGAGCACTGCGACGACATCCAGGTGATGTACGCGGGGAAGGCCGCGGAGTACGGCAACACCGACGACATCTACTACCGGCCGCTCCACCCGTACACGTGGGGACTGCTGGGATCGATCCCGCAGCTGGGCGAGGAGACCGATCGGCTCAATCCGATCCGGGGACTGCCGCCGTCGCTGATCAACGTGCCCCCCGGCTGCGCCTTCCACCCGCGGTGCCCGTACCGGTTCGAACCGTGCGACAAGGAGGTGCCGGAGTTGGTGCCCGTCGACGGTCACCACGCCTCGGCGTGCCACCTGCCGCTCGCGGAGAAGGAGCGTATCGTCCGCGAGGAGGTGCTCGCGGCTCGATGAGCGTCGAGGCGAACGAACGTCCCGGAACGGCGCCCGTCAGGCACGGCGACCCGCTGCTCAGGGTCACGGGCATGCGGAAGTACTTCCCGATCACGCAAGGCATCCTGTTCCAGCGACACGTCGGCGACGTGCACGCCGTCGACGGGGTCGACCTCGAGGTGTACCCGGGCGAGACCGTGGGGCTCGTCGGGGAGACCGGCTGCGGCAAGTCGACGCTCGCCCGGGTGGTGACCCGACTGTTCGAACCCACGGACGGAACGGTGGAGTTCGAGGGGCGCGACATCACCAAGCTCAGGGGGAGCGAGCTGCGACAGGTCCGTCGCGACATGCAGATGGTGTTCCAGGACCCGTACGCGTCGCTGAACCCCCGCAAGACGGTTGGCTCCATCATCGGAGCGCCGTTCCGGCTGCACAAGACGGTCCCCTCCGACAAGGTCAAAGGCGAGGTCCAGGAGCTGATGGAGCTCGTCGGCCTGAACCCCGAGCACTACAACCGGTACCCGCACGAGTTCTCCGGGGGTCAGCGTCAGCGGATCGGCGTGGCTCGTGCCCTCGCCCTGCGCCCGAAGCTGATCGTGGCCGACGAGCCGGTCTCGGCACTCGACGTTTCGGTGCAGGCCCAGATCCTGAACCTGCTCGACGACCTGCAGGAGGAGTTCAACCTGACGTACCTGTTCATCGCGCACGACCTGTCGGTGGTCAAGCACGTCTCCGATCGGGTCGCCGTGATGTACCTCGGCCAGATCGTCGAGATGGCCGACGGCGAGGCGCTGTACCGGTCGCCCAAGCACCCGTACACCGGGGCGCTGCTCTCGGCGGTGCCCATCGCGGACCCCGAGCTCGCCAGGCAGAAGAAGCGGATCATCCTGGAGGGCGACGTGCCCTCACCGATCGATCCCCCGTCGGGCTGCCGGTTCCACCCTCGGTGTCCGCAGACGAGGTTGATCGCCAAGGCCGAGGGGATCCCCGACGGCATCGAACCCAGGTGCCGCGACGAGGAGCCGCTGCTGAGGCGCTTCTCCCCGAGCCAAACGGCCGCGTGTCACTTCCCGCTCGAGGAATCTATCATCGGCTCTGCCGGCGACTGACCGGCTCGACCGACCCGGAGATCCTGAATGCTCAACACCATCGTGATCGTGATCGACGTGATCGCCGCGCTCTTCCTGATCCTGACGATCCTGCTGCACTCGGGGCGGGGGAGCGGGCTGTCCGACATGTTCGGCGGCACGTCGTCGCTCTCGGGCGGCACGGCCATGGAACGTACCCTCGACCGCCTCACGGTCATCACCGCCCTCGTCTTCGGCCTCTGCACGTTCTATCTCGCCTGGCAGTGGAACCCGTAAGGGGCCCGGCCTGGCCGGTTGATAGGATGCTCATTCGCCCACGTCGGAGTGGCGGAATCTGGTAGACGCGCTAGGTTGAGGGCCTAGTCCCCAGCGATGGGGGTGGGGGTTCAAGTCCCCCCTCCGACACCGCCTGACCTGCAGGAATGCAACGAGAGAGCCCCGACACGGGGACCCGGCCGGTGCTGTTGTCTGCCCGTTGTCTGCCCGTCTCGCCTACGATTCGGCTCGTGAGCGCGGATTGGGATCTCGTTCTCGGCCGTGAGCGCTCTGGCGGCGAGGAAGACCGTGACGATCGCCCAGCAAGGAGTGGGAACGCCAACAGCACGAGCGTGCAGCCGCCCCCTTGCTCGCATCGCGCAATACCTCGCCCACTACACCATCGGCATCGATCCCGGCGAATAGGGCAGCGCCCTCGCCAAGGAGCTTCAGGAGAAGGTGGCAGCGATCATCGTTCAGGAGGCGCTGCACGAGTCGCTACCGAGGACAGCCGCCTTCGCCAAGGCGAGCAGGAACGAGCTACAGCGTGCCGAAGCAGCACTCGATGAGATAGACGGGGAGATGAAGCAACGGGCCGTGGCTAGCGGGATCTTCTCCGACTAACTGGAGCCCAGCGACTCCGCTATCTGAGCCATAGCCGCGTCAAGCCGGTCCCGACGCACGTGCTGATAGACGGATTGAGTGATGGCGGGGGAGGAGTGACCAAGCAACTCGGCCACGTACAGCACGTCCACGCCGGCCTCGAGGCCGATCGTGGCGAAAGTGTGCCGGAGCGATCACCCTGAAGGAGATCGGCCGCCGACTGACGTCAGTGCGAACGCGCCCGTCGGATCGCGCCGCAGGGCGTTTCTGGCCTCTGCTACCGGCCGACGCGACTCGCCCCCGCTCGCGCGGATCCTCCTCGCGTTGCCGGACGCAAATGGCCGGCCCGGCGCAACCGCCGGGGTGCTGACCCTACGGGCGAGCATCCACCTCGGCCCCCGCTCGCTCGAAGAACCGCAGCAGCTCGACCGGCACGGGGAAGATCAGCGTCGAGTTCTTCTCCGAGGCCACCTCGGTCATCGTGGAGAGCAGCCGCAGCTGCATCGCCGCAGGACGTCGCTCGAGGAGCTCGGCGGCGTTGCTCAGCTGCTCGGCCGCCTCGAACTCGCCCTGCGAGTGGATCACCTTGGCCCGGCGCTCCCGCTCGGCCTCGGCCTGCCGCGCCATAGCGCGTCGCATCGTCTCGGGCAGCTCGACGTCCTTCACTTCGACCAGCGTGACCTTCACGCCCCAAGGGTCCGTGAGCTGGTCGATGGTCGTCTGGAGGCGCTGGTTGATCTCGTCGCGGTTCACCAGTAGGTCGTCGAGGTCCACCTGTCCGAGGATGCTCCGAAGCGTCGTCTGGGCGAGCTGGGACGTCCCGAGGATGTAGTCCTGGATCACGACTTTGGCCTTCACGGGATCGACCACGTTGAAGTACGTCACGGCGTTCACGCGAACCGTGACGTTGTCGCGGGTGATCACGTCCTGCGGCGGGATGTCCATCGTCACGGTCTGGAGGTTCACCCGGACCATCCGATCGACGATCGGGATGATCACGAACAGGCCGGGGCCCTTGGCGCCGATCACCCGTCCGAGGCGGAAAATCACGCCGCGTTCGTACTCGGGCACGATCTTGATCGCCGACACGAGGATCACGACGAGCAGCAAGACGGCCGCTCCGATCCCGTAGAGGACTGGCTCGCTCATCGATCTCCTCCCTCGCTGGTCGCTTCCCGCGGATCCTCCTCCGGCTCGACGATCACCCGGAGGCCGTCCATCTCGACGACGCGC
>Ga0210143_1000078_pt1 | contig 19360 bp, 17 predicted proteins | sample MayberryNW_TuleC_2_FD_185527 | JGI IMG/M metagenome (GOLD analysis project Ga0210143, IMG submission 185527) | Wetland microbial communities from San Francisco Bay, California, USA, that impact long-term carbon sequestration - MayberryNW_TuleC_D2... | ecosystem: Environmental > Aquatic > Marine... | reverse complement strand
GTCCTTGATCCGCCAGACGGACTCGCGCGGGTCGCCGGCGTAACGCGACGACGCGATCGCCCAGAGCGTGTCGCCGGGCTGCACCACGTAGCGGGCCTCGGGCCCGCGTGCGTCGGTGGGACGCGCAGCGGAGAGCGCGACGAACCCGATCAGGGCGACGACGGCAAGCACGAGTGTCCAGCGGGTGACGAACATATGTTCGCATAGTAGGCGACCGGCCGGACGGCGCGCAAGTCTCAGAGCTCGACGAGCACCGGGACCCCGTCGAGGACGAGCGCCATCGAATGCACGGGCGCGCGCCTTCGCTCCGTCGGGCTCCCGGGGTTCACGAGCCAGACGCCGCCGACCTCCCGTGCCTCGGGCATGTGCGTGTGGCCGTACACGACGAGATCGCATCCCGGGAAGGCGGCACGCAGCCGCTCCGCCCGCCCCGCGGCGGGGCCGGCGTCGTGGACGAGCCCGATCCGGAGGCCCTCCGCGTCGACCACGCGTCGCTCCGGCAGCGCCTCGCGGAGCGGCGGCTCGTCCATGTTCCCGTGCACCGCCTCGACGGGCGCCAGCCCGCGCAGCACGTCGAGCACCGCGGCCGACGTGAAGTCCCCGACGTGGAGGACGAGCGAGGCCGCGCGCAGGTGCTCGAGGCACGCGGCGGGCAGGGTGCGCGACCCGCGCGGCAGGTGCGTGTCGCCGAGGATCGCGATCACGGGCTCGCCGGTTAGCCGGCGCCGTTCACGAACCGCCCGTCGCGGTAGACGAGCTCGCCGTCGGCGTAGACCTCCGAGTCGCGCCGAAGGTCGCAGACGAGATCCCAGTGGAGGGCCGACGCGTTCAGGCCCCCGGTCTCGGGATACGCCTTGCCGAGCGCGAGGTGCATCGTCCCGCCGATCTTCTCGTCGAAGAGCGTGTTGAGCGTGAACTCGGTCACGGCGTCGTTCATGCCGAACGCGAACTCGCCGATGCGCCGGGCGCCCTCGTCCACGGCGAGCATCTCGCGCAGGAACGGCTCCCCGCGCCGCGCGCTCGCGTCCACGACCTCGCCGCCCTCGAAGCGCAGCTCGACGCCCTCGACGACGCGGCCCTGGAACGACCCCGGGAACGTGAAGCGGACCGTCCCCTCGGTCGCCGTCTCGACCGGGCCGGTGAAGACCTCGCCGTCCGGGAAGTTCTCACGGCCGCGGCTCGCGACCCACCGGCGGCCTCCGACGCCGACCGTCAGGTCGGTGCCCTCCGCGACGATCCGGAGCTTGCTGAAGGTCTCGAGCTGCTCCGCGAGCGCGGCCAGGCGGTCGCCGAACGCCGTCCACTCGCCGACGGGGTCGTCCCGTTCGAGGAACCCCGCGCGGTAGACGAAGTCCTCGTACTCGGCGAGCGACATCCCCGCGTCCTGGGCGGCCGCGTGGGTCGGGAAGAGCGTCACCATCCAGCGCAGCTCGCCGGCCGCCGCGCGCGCGAAGAGCCGGTCGCCGAGGTGCTTGCGCGCGCGCTGGGCGAGCGCCTGCCTGGCCGGATCGACGCCGGTCATCGTGCGTGTGTTCGTCTCGGCGTCGAAGACGATGCGGACGTCGGCGCGCTCGACCTCCTCGATACGCGCGGGGCTGATCCACTCGACCTGGTCGTCGCCCCCCTCCTGGAGGAGCGTCTCGAGCGCGCCCTCGAGGGTCGAGTGCACCTGCGGATGGCCGCCGGCGGCCAGCACCCGCCGGTAGGTCTCGCGCACGAGCGGCGCGGCGGCCGGACCCGCGTCGATCACGACCAGGTCGCCCGGCCGGACGGCCGTCGAGTACGCGACGACCACGTCGGCCAGACGCTCGACCCGCGCGTCAGCCACGCTCGCCCGCCACGGCCACCTCGGCCGGCTCGGGGTCGGCGACGAAGGCGCCGTTTCGCCACACGAGCTCGCCGTCGGCGTACACCTCCCCCTCCGCCCGGAGGTCGCAGATCAGATCCCAGTGGAGCGCGGAGGAGTTCTTGCCCCCGGCCTCGGCGAACGCGGCGCCGAGCGCGACGTGCATCGTCCCGCCGATCTTCTCGTCGAGCAGGATGTTGCGCGTGAAACGGTCGAGCTCGTAGTTCAGGCCGAAGGCGACCTCGCCGAGCGCGCCCGCCCCGTCGTCCAGCGCGAGCAGCTCGCGCAGGTAGGCCTCGCCCTCGGAGGCCTCGGCCTTGACGACGCGGCCGTCCTCGAAGCGCAGCCGGACGTCGTCGACCTCGCGCCCGTTGAAGACGCCGGGGAAGCTGAACCGGATCTCGCCGCTCGTCTCCGTCTCGACGGGGCTCGTGAAGACCTCGCCGTCGGGCATGTTGTAGCGCCCGTCCGCCGCGATCCAGGTGCGCCCGTCGACGCCGACCGTGAGGTCGGTGTCCGGCCCGACGATGCGGAGCTCGCGCACCGACGCGAGCTGCGCCGCCCGCGCGCCGAGCGACTCGGCGACCGAGCGCCAGTAGGCTTCGGGGTCGGGGCCGTCGGTGTGGCAGGCGGCGTGGAAGAACGCCTCGTACTCGTCGAGGGACATGTCCGCGTCCTGCGCGTGTGCGTTTGTCGCGTGGAGCGTCCCGCACCAGCGCATCTCGCCCTTGGCGATGCGCTCCCAGCGGCGGTTCGAAAGCTGCCTGTGCGCGGCGATGAAGGCCCCGTGCTTGCGCTCGTCGGCGCGACTGAAGGAGCGCGTGTTCGTCTCCGACCAGATGGTCACGAGCGCGTCGATGGCCTCCACCTCGGCCCACTGGACCGGCGAGATGAAGGTGATCTGCTCGTCCGTGCCCTCCTCGAGCAGGAGCTCGTGCAGCCCGTCGAAGAGGAGGTTGGCGTACGGCCGCGCGCCGGCCTGGACGGCGGCGCGGTAGACCGCCAGTGCAAGCGGCGCGGCGACGTCGTAGCCGTCGATCCGCACGACCTGGCCCTCGCGGAGCTCCAGCGAGTAGCCCGCGATCAGACGGCCGAGCTGCTCGATCCTCGGGTCGCGCATCCCCGCCTTATACCAGCAGTCAACGGGCGGCCCGGGCGGGCAGGCGGGCGAGCACGGCCTCGACGAGCCGGCCCGCGCCGAAGCGGACCGGGTCGTCCGCGACGAGGCCGGTCTCCTCCTCGGCGGCGGCCACGGCCGCCCGCGCCTCCGGCTCCTCGAGCAGGCTCGTGTTGAGCGCGATGGCCGCGACGGGCGCGGGGCGAACCGGCAGCGCGACCTGCTCGTAGAGCGCGATCAGGTGCGAGAGCGGCGGGATCGCGTGGCCCGGCACGCCCTCGATCTCGGTCTGTCCCGCGACGTGGCAGAGGACGAGCGCGTGCGGGGCCGCACCGTGGTAGAGCCCGAGCGTCACGCCCGAGAACTGCGGGTGGAGAAGCGCGCCCTGGCCCTCGACCCAGAGCAGGTCGCCGCGGGAGGCGCCCTCGACCACGAGCCGCTCGGCCGCTCCCGCGAGGAAGTCCGCCACGACCGCGTCGACCGCGATCCCCCACCCCGCGATCATGATCCCCGTCTGGCCGGTCGGGACGAAGACGGAGCGCAGTCCGCGCCGCTGCGCCTCGAGGTGCAGCTCGAGGGCCATCGTCTTCTTCCCGACCGCGCAGTCGGAGCCGACCGTGAGCACGACATCGGCCGGGTGCAGGAGGTTTTCGCCGGTCGGGACGCTCAGGTCGGCCGGCGGGCGGCGCAGGTCACGCAGCTCGACGCCCCGCTCCCGGGCAAGCGGCGCAAGCTCCGGGTCGTCGGACAGGAACTCGTGCATGCCGGCCTCGACGTCGAGCCCCGCCTCGACCGCGTCGCGGAGGATCGCGCGCCACTCGGGCCCGAGGCGCCCGCCCGCGACGGCCACGCCCACGAGCGCCGTGTCCGGCCGGCCGGGAAGCGCGTCGGCGACGGTTGCGACGATCGGGATCCCCTCGTACTCCTTCCCCGCCCGCGCCGAGTCGAGGATCCCGACCACCTCGTCGCGCCGGTAGCGGACGATCCCCCGCATCGTCTTGCCGTAGTGCGGGTCGTGGGAGTAGCCCTCAGCGAGGATCAGGTACCGCGGCACGGACTCCCAGACCCGGTTCAACGGAGGGCACCTGCACGCCGTCGCGGAAGTCGACGCCCGGCCAAGGGTCGTCGGCGAGGAGCAGGTTCCCGTCCAGGTCGACGTGGTCGCAGAGCGACGCGATGTGGGCGCCCGGCGCGATCCCGAGGCCCGACTCGAGCATGCAGCCGAGCATGACGCCGAGTCCGAGCGACCTGGCCGAAGCGGCCATCTTGACAGCCTCCCGGACGCCGCCCGACTTCGCGAGCTTGAGGTTCACGCCGTGCGCCCGCCCGGCGCAGAGGGGGACGTCGGCGAGCGTGTGGCAGTCCTCGTCCACGTAGATCGGGAGGGCCGCCTCGGCCTTGAGGCGCGGTCCGCCCGGATCGCCGGCCGGCAGCGGCTGCTCGACGTACTCGACGCCGAGCTCGGCGAGCGCACGGATGTTCTCGATCGCCTCGTCGAGCTCCCAGTACTCGTTCACGTCGACCATGAGCGGCAGGTCCGTGACGCCGCGGACGGCCCGGACGCGCTCGAGGTCGAGGCCGTCCCGACCCCCGAGCTTCAGCTTGAGGCGCCGGAAGCGCGGGTCGACGGCCGCGGTGCGGCGCGCCATGTCGTCGGGGTCGCCGAGCCAGACCGTCCACGACGTGGGCGGCCCGTGCCGCGCCAGGCCGAGCAGCTGGTGGAGGGGCAGCCCGGCGAGCTTGGCGCAGAGGTCGTGGAGCGCCCCGTCGACGCCCGACTTGGCCGCCAGCTCGCCGGGGCGCTCCGCCAGCCGGGCCATGATCTCCTCGAGCGCGAACGGGTCGTCGCCGAGCAGCTCGCCCGCGTCGTCGAGGAACGCCCGGGCGGACGCGATCGACTCGCGGTAGTGCTCCTGCGGCGTGGCCTCGCCGTACCCGACCGTGTCGCCGTGGCGAATCTCGATCCAGACGACCTCGACCTCCGTGGCCGTCTCCCGCGAGATCGTGAACGGCTGCGCGAGCGGCAGCGTCGCCGTGCGATGGGAGAGCTCCATCCCGCGGCTAGACTACTTCGCCACGCGCCTGTAGCTCAGGGGATAGAGCGCGCGCCTCCGGAGCGCGAGGTCGCAGGTTCGAATCCTGCCAGGCGCACCTACCCGCGCGAATCCGGCCCACGCTGGTGCGTGGGCCATGACGATTCGCGCGGGGTTCCCACCCTGGGGCGTCAGAGAGCCGAGCCGGGCACGGCCCGCCTCCGCGGCGGGCTTCGGCCGGAGGGTTGGGGCTAGAATTCACGAACTTCGGCGATGCATGCGGACGACCCCCTAAGTACCTATGGCACGGCCGACGCTTCCACGGCCCCGCATCCGGCGGGGACGCGCCTCCTCCGTGGGGGACGTCGTCGCGCGGCCCGAGCCGCAGATCGCCGAGCTCACCGCTGACGGGCTCACCTGGGTCCACGTCGACGAGCCGACGCCGGAAGAGGCGTCGATCCTCGCGGAGCGGTTCGGCTTCCACGAGCTGGACGTCGAGGACGTCCTCTCGAAGCGCCAGCGGCCCAAGATCGACGAGTACGACGACTACCTCTTCGTCGTCCTCCACTTCCCCTTCTACGACAAGGCGATCCAGCGGCTGAACGCGGCGGAGCTCGACGTCTTCATCGGGAAGGACTTCCTGATCACCCTCCCCAACGTCGAGCTGCACCCGGTCACGTACCTCTTCCGGCGCTGCGAGGAGGACCCGGAGATGCGGGACGAGCTCTTCTCGCAGGGCTCCGGCTACCTGCTCTACCACGTCCTCGACGACCTCTTCGACTACTGCTTCCCGATCCTCGACAAGATCGGCCACAAGCTCGACCGGATCGAGGACGAGATGTACGAGGGACGCTCCGAGGAGGTCGTGCGCGACATCTCGAACGCGAAGCAGGAGATCATCGCCTACCGGAAGATCATCAAGCCGGAGCGCTCGACGCTCCGCGGGCTCGAGCGTTACACCCAGCGGTTCCTGCCCGAGGAGCTCGAGCTCTACTACGACGACATCGTCGACGCGGCCGAGCGCATCTGGGACCTCCTGGACAACTACAAGGAGGTCGTGGAGGCGCTCGAGCAGACGAACGAGTCGGTCATCTCGCACAAGCAGGGCCACGTCCTGTCGGTCCTCACCGTGATCGCGACGATCGTGCTGCCCTTGACCTTCATCGCAAGCATCTTCGGAATGAACGTCGGCGTCCCGGGCGAGGGCAGCATCAACGCGTTCTGGGTGCTCGTCGGGGCGATGCTCGGGCTGGGCGCCGCGATGTTCGGCTACTTCCGCTGGAAGCGGTGGCTGTAACCGCGACGGTCGTCGACGAGTCGGGCGTCCACGCCGTCGACGAGGTCGGCACGGAGGTCGAGCGGCGGCTCGCCGCCGGACGGTTCTTCTGGCTCGACGTCCTCCACCCACGCGAGGAGGAGCTCCGGGCTCTGGCAGAGCGGCTCAGGCTGCACCCGCTTGCGCTCGAGGATTCGCTCAAGTTCGGCCAGCGGGCGAAAATCGAGGAATACGAGGACCTGACCCTCCTCGTCGTGTTCGGCTGGGCCCCGGATGCAGACGGCCTCGTCGAGGTTCACCTCTACTACTCGGAGCGCTTTCTCGTCACCATCCGACGCGAGCGGGCACCCGTCTTCGACACGCTCGGGGAAAGCTGCGCCCGAGCGCTCGCCGCAACGCCCGAGCCGATCCTCGCTCTCCACCACGTCGTCGACGGGCTCGTGGACAGCTTCGCCGACCCGCTCGAGCGCATCGACGAACGGCTCGAGCTGATCGAGGGCGAGCTCGTGGCCACCCCGCACGAGCGCTACATGACGGAGATCATGTCCATGCGCCGTCGCGTCGCGGTCCTGCGCAAGGCGATCGGGCCAGAGCGTGACGCCTTCGGCCGGGTCTCCGGCCGTCTCGTCGAGCTGCCCGGCATGACGGACGAGGCGGCGAGGTACTTCCGCGACGTCTACGACCACCTGACCCGGCTCTCTGAGATGCTCGATGTCGCCCGCGAGCTCATGACCGGGGCGCTCGACGTCTATCTCTCGGCCGCGTCGAACCGGCTCGGCGCCGTGACCAAGCAGCTGACCGTGATCGCGACGGTGTTCCTGCCCCTGACGTTCATCACCGGCTTCTTCGGCCAGAACTTCGGCTGGCTCGTCCGGCACGTGGACACCTGGCAGGACTTCCTCGTCTTCGGGCTCGGGTTCGAGATCGCCGCCGTCCTCCTCATCCTCGCGGTCTTCAAGCGACGAGGTTGGTTCTGACATGACCGGGCGGACGCGCCAGCTCTGGGCGCCGTGGAGGCTCGAGTACGTCTCGAGCGCCGGCGAGCAGCCGGGCTGCATCTTCTGCGGCGCGGTCCGCTCGTCCTCGGACGAGGACGCGCTCGTCGTGCACCGTGGCGACGTCGCGCTCGCGCTCCTGAACAAGTTCCCGTACGCCGCCGGGCATCTGATGGTGGCGCCGACCCGCCATGTGGGCGACCTCGGCGAGCTGGACGACGACGAGATCGTCGAGATCCACCGGCTCGCGAGCGCAGGGCTCGGCGCGCTCGCGCAGACCTACGCGCCGCAGGGCTTCAACCTCGGCTGGAACCTCGGCCGCGTCGCGGGGGCGGGCATCGTCGACCACGTCCACCTGCACGTCGTCCCCCGCTGGGCGGGCGACACGAACTTCATGCCCGTGCTGGCCGACACGAAGGTGATCCCCGAGGCGCTGGCCGAAACCCGTGCCCGGCTCGCCGCCGTCTGGCCCGCCGCTCCCGCCGGATAGACGCCCGCGGGAAACGGGTGGTAGCCCCCACCCTTGGTTTCAGCCTATCGTCGAATTTCGCGCGTGTGGCGCACGGATCGTGCCGACATCCACATCGCTTCGCGGCGATTCTCCGCGCGTCGCTCCGTAGGATGGAGCGCGGCCATGGCGCTCGATCCAAAGGTCTTCAAGGCATACGACGTCCGCGGGATCTACCCGACCGAGCTCGACGAGGACGGCGCGTACCGGATCGGGCGGGCCTACGTCGAGACCTTCGAGCCGCGGCGGATCGCGGTCGGCCACGACATGCGGGTATCCGCGCCGGCCATGGCCGAGGCGGCCATCCGCGGCGCGACCGATGCGGGCGTCGACGTCCTCGACCTCGGGCTCGTCGGCACCGAGATGGTCTACTTCGCCGTCGGCGACCTGGGGCTCGACGGCGGCATCGCCGTCACCGCGTCGCACAACCCGAAGGAGTACACGGGGATGAAGATCGTCCGCCGCGGCGCCCTGCCGGTCGGCGGCGACTCGGGGCTGCTCGACATCCGCGACCGTGCCTCCGCCGACTCCGAGCCGGCCGCGACCCCGGGCTCCGTCGAGGCGCACGACGTCTACCCCGCCTTCGTCGAGCGCGTGCTCTCGTTCGTCGATCCGGAGGCGATCCAGCCGCTCCGCGTCGTGATCGACGCGGCGAACGGCATGGCCGGCGCGATGCTCCCGCCCGTTCTCGAACGGCTGCCGATCGATCCGGTGCGCTGCTACTTCGAGCCCGACGGGACCTTCCCGAACCACGAGCCGAACCCCCTGCTCGAGGAGAACCGGCAGTTCATCGTCGGCAAGGTGCGCGAGGAGGGCGCCGACCTCGGGATCGCCTTCGACGGCGACGCGGACCGCTGCTTCTTCGTCGACGACGGCGGGGAGTTCGTCCCCGGCGATTTTGTGACCGCGCTCCTCGCCGAGGTGATGCTCGAGAAGGAGCCCGGCGCGAAGGTGATCTACGACGTCCGCGCGAGCTGGGCCGTGCCGGACACGGTCAAGCGCCTCGGCGGCATCCCGCTCGTCAACCGCGTCGGGCACGCGTTCATCAAGCAGCGCATGCGCGACGAGGACGCGCTCTTCGCGGGCGAGGTCTCCGGCCACTACTACTTCCGCGACTTCAGCCAGGCGGACTCGGGCGTCGTGCCGGCGCTGCTCATGCTCGAGCGGATCTCGAAGGCGGGCCGGCCGCTCTCCGAGCTCCTCGAGCCGTTCCGCAGCCGCTACTTCTTGACCGGCGAGATCAACACCCCGGTCGCGGACGTCGCGCTCAAGCTCCAGGAGGTGAAGGAGCGCTTCGGGCCCGAGGGCAAGGTGACGCACGTCGACGGGCTCGAGGTCTGGGCCGAGGACTGGCACATGAACGTCCGGCCCTCGAACACCGAGCCGCTGCTGCGGCTCAACCTCGAGGCGCTCGACCGGGACCTGATGGAGCGCAAGCGCGACGAGGTCCTCGCCGTCATCCGCTCCTGACCGGCCTTGACGGCCTCGCTACCGTCGGCCGGATGGAGCACGCACACCACCATGAACTGCCGTCGCTGAACCGCCTGGCCGCGAGCGCGACCACGCACTGCCTGACCGGCTGCGCGATCGGCGAGGTGCTGGGGTTCGTGATCGGGACGGCGCTCGGGTGGGGGAACCTGGCCACTATCGTGCTCGCGATCGCGCTCGCGTACGTCTTCGGCTACGCGCTGACGTTGCGCTCCGTCCTCGGCGCCGGCGTCGCACTCGGCAGCGCGCTCGGCATCGCCTTCGCGGCGGACACGCTTTCGATCACCGTGATGGAGATCGTCGACAACCTCGTCGTCCTCGCCATCCCCGGCGCGATGGACGCCGGCCTCGGCGACTGGCTCTTCTGGGGCTCGCTCGCCCTTGCCCTCGCGATCGCGTGGGTGGCGGCCTTCCCGGTCAACCGCTGGCTGATCGCGCGCGGGCGCGGCCACGCGGTCGCACACGCCTACCACTGAGCGAACGGAGAGCGGAAAGGGCGGGCCCGAAGGCCCGCCCTTTCGCATTCGAGGGTGCCTGTTCGACCTAGGGGCCGAGCAGGAAGCCCATTGCACGCCCCATGACGAGATTCCGCGTCGCGGCATCCGAGATGCCTTCGAAGCCGAAGCCCATGTAGAGCGAGTCCGGCGTCGCCACGACGGCTCCCTCGGGGAAGCCCGCCGCGGTCGTCCGGATCCAGTCGTTCGCGTTCGGAGCGCTGCCTGCGGGCGCCCCGCTCACCGTCCAGCCGTCGAGGGCGGTCTCGAACGAGGTCGAGCCGTCGGGTCCCGTCACGTCGTCCACGAACACGCCGAGGCCCTGCGTGGCCCAGTCGCTCGCGTACGAGATCGAGACCTCGACCTGCTGGCCCGCGTAGGCGTTCAGGTTCACACGCCACTGCTGCCAGCCGTGCGAGTCGCCGTTCGCCGCGTTCCACGCCCCGGTGGTGCCGGTCGGAGCGCAGTCCGACTCGCCGACCTGGCTCTGGTAGTGGTCGAGGAACGGATGGAGGGTTCTCCAGCCGCCGGAGTTCTCCGACTTGCAGCTTTCCCCGGTGGCCTGAGTCGTGTGGCCGTTCAGGTCGGGGAGGGTCGTCCAGTTGTTCTGGCCGACGGTGTGCGCCTCGACGAACACCATGTCCCAGTCCGCCTCGGTGTTGTACGAGGTCCAGAAGGACAGCTCGCCGCCGCCCGCCGGGACCGTGAAGGTCTTCGACAGACGCTTGTACGAGACGTCCGCAATCTGGGAGTAGACGTAGGCGTCGCCCGAGTGCGGGTCGAACGGCCCGCCCGGCCGGTCGTACTTCGCCGCCGCCCAGCTCTCGAACTGCGGATACTCGGACAGCGGGAGGATCCCGCTCGTCGTGATGAACGAGTTCGCGTCGAACTGGTTCTCGGCGCTGTCCGCACCGTTCAGGCTCCAATCGAGACTCGTGAACGGATTGGCGACGCCGTTGATCTCGAACGCGTTCCCGTCGGCGTCGAGGCCTGCGTCGAGGTTCATCAGGTAGGCGCCGAACCAGTACTCGAGGACGTCGTTCATCGCGTCCCCGGAACCGAAGAGCGCCAGGCAACGCCGGGCATCCTGACCGGCCGGACGCGGGTTGCACACCCCGTTCGCCGCGGTCGGATCGTAGAGCTGCGTGCCCAGGTTCGGGGTGTACTGCGCACCCGCCAGCGAGCCGGTGTAGAGGACGCGACCGCCTTCGTTCATGTAGTCGCGCACCTCGAGCAGCTCGTCCATCGCCAGGCGCGAGCCGTTCCCCGGGCCACGCCCGGGCTCACGGGTGACGACGTCGTCGCCCGTGTACCAGATGACGGCGTCGTAGTGGGACAGCACGCCGAGTGCGTCCGGCGCCTTCCGTCCGTTGGCGTCCACGTCGTAGACGTCGGCCCCGATGCCGTTCGCCGCCAGGGCGGCCTGGTAGTAGCTCAGGTAGTGCGGGCCGGGAGTCTGCACGGGCGACGCGCCCGTGTAGTCCTCGGCCGCGAGGATGAGGACGCGGTTCGAGCTCTTCACCACGACCTGGTAGGTGAAGGAGTCGCTCTTCGTCTTCTTGGCCTCGAACCAGACCTGCACCGAGTCGCCCTGCTTCGCGCCCCGAACGACGCCGCGCAGGACGTGGTAGTAGACGTCGGTCTGGCCGCCGTACCGCTCCCCGCCGTTCCACTCGCTGGTCGGCGCCGACTTCGTCGGGCCGCCGTTGATCCGGTACTTGACGTCGACCTTGCCGAGGCTCCGCTTCGCGAGGACGCGGACCTCCTGCGGGTCGCCGTAGCCCTTGTCGAACGCGAAGTTCACGCCCGGCACGCCCGTCTTGTACGTGTCGTCCGTGCGGAGGTAGAACGGCTTCGTCTCGATCCCGAGATGCGATACGGGATTCTCGGGATCCTTCGCCGACTTCGCCACGTCAAGGGCGAACGGGATGTTTCGCTCGAACTCCTGCTGGACGAGCGCCTCGTCGTCCGGGAACACGAAGCCGGAGCCGGGCGAGCCCTCGGAGAGCTCGGGAGTCCAGGCCAGCGTTCCGGCCTTGACGTGCGCGTAGTCCGTCGTCTCGCCGTTCGTCACGTAGAGGACGTCGGACGAGAGGCCCGGATGGAAGCCGTCGCCCGTGGCGGGGCTACCGATCGCGGGATTGTCGAGGTTCCCCGAGAGGGCGTAGTAGATCGGGTCGTCGGCGGTCGGCGTGCCGATCTGCCACCCCTCGGGGTAGAGCAGCCAGCGGCCGAACGAGTGGTAGTTGACCTGGAACTTGAAGTCCTTCCGGTCGAGCAACCCAGTCATCGCCCGCGTCTCCGGCTCCGAGGACGCTGCCGGGCCGCGGTAGGTGTCGCTCGAGAACACGTTCGACGAGCCCTCGTTGTCGTAGTTCCAGTGCTCCGGGTAGTTGCGGTTCGGATCGACGCCGTCGCCGACCTCGATCGTCCCGTTCCCGTTGTTGTCCCGGAGCGTCTTGCGCCAGAGCCGCGTCCCCGGGTTCAGGAACGTGTACTGGTACCCGTCCGGGTTTGCGACCGGGATGAACCAGAGCTCGGTGTTCTTGAGCAGGCTCCGGATCTGCGGATCGCCCGCCTTCCAGTGGTCGATGTAGTAGTTCATGAGGCGGAAGTTGACCTCGCCGGCGATCCACTCGCGCGCATGCTGGATCGCGCTGTACAGCACCCGCACGCGGGCATTCTTGCCGTGCCGGTGGCCGGGATTCAGCGTGAGCCTGAGGGCCCAGATGGTGCGGCCCTGGCCCGACGTGCCGATCCTGACCGCCTTCGCGATGCCCTTGTTCGCCTTCGCGATGCGCTGGAGCTCGGCGGCGTAGCCGTCAGGCCCGTCGTAGTCACGCCAGACCGTGTAGCCGGTCGACTTCTGCGCGGCCGCCTCCTGGCGCGCCGTGCGGCCGGCCTTGTTCCGGATGAGCTGGGTCTGGATTCCCTGCGCCTTCAGGCCGGAGACCTGCGCCGGCGTGAGGACCATGCTGATCTGGACGCCGCTGAAGACGTCCTCCGCGGCCGCGATGTCATACCCCTTCGAAAGCAGGTCGCGGTACTGCTCGCTGGACACGACAGCCGAATAGAAATCCAGCTGTAGACCGGGTCCCGGTTTGGGCAGCTTCGGCTGTCCCGCAGTGGCCTGCGTCACCGCCCCAAGGGCGACCACGCTGGCCACGACGAGAAGCGCCGCAGCCCGAAACGATCGTCTCATGCCCCTACCCCTATTCGTCGTTGACAGATACGAGCGGGAAAGCGTTTCATAGCAGGAGCTTTGTGGCAAGGAACTCGACCCTCGTTAGCATCGCGCGAGTGAGCTTCTCCTTCGGCCACGCGACCGGTCGCCGCCCCCCGTTCAAGTACTCGACGTTCACGCGCGTCGGGTTCTCGGACACGGACGCGCAGGGCATCGTCTACTACGGCCGGTACATGCCCTACTTCGACTACGCGCGGGTCGAGTACGGCCGCCACCTCGGCCTCCTCGACTTCCCGCTCGCGCCAAACGAGTTCGTCATGCGGGCGTGCGAGGTCGTGTACGAGGCTCCGGCGCGGTTCGACGACCTGCTCGAGGTGTTCGTCCGCACGAAGCGGCTCGGCCGCTCGAGCATGACCTGCGAGCTCTGCGTCTACCGGGTCGAGGACGACGAGCTCATGTGCACGGCGGAGCAGACGCTCGTGCTCGTCGATCCCGCCGAGCGGCGCGCCGTCGCGATCCCGGACGGGTACCGCGAGGCGATCGAGCGCTTCGAGGCCACCGACCTCGAGCTGGCGGTGCCACGGTGAGCGCCGACGCCTACCGGAGCGCACTCGAGGCGGTCGAGCGCGTCCTGAACCGCGAGGGCGAGGCCGACGACGTGCTCCGGCAGACGGTCGAGCTCCTGCACGACCGGTTCGACCACTACTCGTGGGTCGGCATCTACCTCGTCGAGGGAGGCGACCTCGTGCTCGGCCCGTGGAAGGGCCCGCAGGCGACCGACCACATCCGGATTCCGATCGGGCAGGGGATCTGCGGCGCGGCGGCCGCGAGCGGCGAGACCGAGATCGTGGACGACGTGAACGCCGACGAGCGCTACCTCGCGTGCTTCGTCTCCACGCGGAGCGAGATCGTCGTCCCGATCGCCTACGAGGGCCGCGTCGTCGGCGAAATCGACATCGACTCGAACGTACCCGGCGCGTTCGGGGAGGCGGACCGGGTCTTCCTCGAGCGCGTCGCGCAGCTCGTGTCGCAGCATTGCCTCGTGGCGTGGGACCAGCCGTCGCAGTGGGCCGAGCGCGTCGGTGGCGACTCGCCTGCCTGACGCGCGCCGCCACACGCGGGCGTTCCCCCTGCGTCGGGCCCCGGCGCCGTGCGTCGGCAGCGGTTTGCGGAGACGCGTGCGGGCCGTGCATGATCGCCGCCTCGTGAGCGCACCCACCACCGTCCCGAACGACGGGATCCGCGAGCATGCGGAGCGCCTCCTGGCCGGCCCGCCGCCGACCCGGAGCGCGCTCGCGCTCGCGTTCGCCGAGAGCAGCGCTTCCTCGGCGGAGGTGCTCGTCGAGGGCAGCTCGTTCTACCCGCGGATGCTGGCCGATCTCGAGGCGGCCTCCTCCTCGATCCACGTGAACCAGTTCGGCTTCCGGCCCGGCGTCGTCGGGGACGAGTTTGCGGAGGTGCTGCTCGCCAAGGCGGCCGCCGGCGTCCCGGTGCGGCTGGTCGTCGACCGGCAGGGATCGGACCCCGAGCGCAGCACGCGCGACTTCTACGAGCGGCTCACGGCCGGCGGGATCGACGTCTGCGTCGTCCGCGCCACGCGGCCCCGGGTGCCCGCCGGCTCCCTCGGCCGCGGCGGTGCGACCCGCTGGAACCTCCGCGCCCTCGGCCACATCGACCATCGCAAGGTCCTCGTGATCGACGGGCGGACCGGCTGGGTGGGCGGCGCCGGGATCGAGGACCACTTCCAGGACGGGCGCTTCCACGACCTGTTCCTCCGCGTCGGCGGGCCGGTCGTGGCCCAGCTCCAGCTCGTGTTTATCGCGAGCTTCCGCTGGCTCGAAGGGGCGATTCCGGTCGCGGAGCTGGAGGCGCTGCTGCCGGAGCTCGACCCCGGGCCGGACCCGATGCCGGCCGTCGTCCTCCACAACGCGCCCGGCCGCTACCGGCCGATCACCGCCGCGATCGCGCGCGTCCTCGACACCGCGCGCGAGACCCTCGACGTCGTCAACCCGTACGTGACCGACCGCGGGATGATCCGTCGGATCGAGCGGGCGGCCCGCCGCGGCGTGCGCGTGCGGCTCTTCGTCCCGGCGAACGCGAACAACTGGGCGTGCGCGGCGGCGCAGCAGTTCCACCACGCGAGCCTCCTGGACGCCGGCGTCCGCATCCGCGAGTACCCGACGATGCTCCACGCGAAGGCGTTCGTCCGCGACGGCGAAGAGCTGCTCGCGGGGACGTGCAACCTCGAGGCCTGGAGCCTCAAGCGCTTCTTCGAGATCGACCTCCAGGTGCGATCGCAGACGGTCGCGGCGCAGTTCGACGAGCGGTTCAGCGCGCCGGCCGAGGCGGTCTCGTGCGACGGCCGGGCGCTCACCGGCGCGAAGGCGCGGGCCCGGGCGGCAGCGTTCGCGGCGATCTCTCCGCTCCTCTGAGCCCGTGCCGACCCCGCTCGCATTCGTCGCAGCGCGGGCGTAGATTCGCCCGAATGACTACAAGGAGGGCGCGATGCTCCTAGCGGATTACCCGTTCCTCGACGTGATGTGGACCATGCTCGTCTTCTTCCTGTGGGTGATCTGGTTCTGGCTTCTGTTCACGGTGTTCGCGGACATCTTCCGGCGCCGCGACCTGTCCGGTTGGGGCAAGTTGGGCTGGATCGTCTTCACGATCATCCTCCCGTTCCTCGGGGTGTTCATCTACCTGATCACGCAGGACGAGGGGATGGCGAAGCGGAACGTCGATCGGGCACGGGGACAGCGAGAGCAGCTCGACGAATACGTCCGACAGACCGCGGGGGGCGGCTCGGCTGCCGAGATCGAGAAGGCGAAGGCCCTCCTCGACAGCGGCGCGATCGACCAGGCCGAGTTCGAGGCGCTGAAGCGCAAGGCGCTGGGCTAGCCCAGGAGAACGAATACCGGCGGGGTCGTGACTCGGCCCCGCCGGGAACGTCGAGCGCCTAGACGTCCGTCTCGGCGGCCTCGGCGAGCGCGCGCTCGGCCGCCTCGACGGGGCCATCGGGCGGCATGGCGACCGCGTTCCGTCCGCCGGACTTCGCGCGGTAGGCGGCCCGGTCGGCGAGCGCGACGAGCTCGTCCGCGGTCGTCCCCGCGCGCGCGACCGACGCCACGCCGATCGACACGGTCAGCTGGATCCCGGCCCCCTGCCCCGAGCGCTCCACGTCCTCGCGGATCCGGTCGGCCACCCGGAGGGCGCCGGCCGCGTCCGTCTCCGGCAGGAGGACGCAGAACTCGTCGCCGCCGAAGCGGGCCGCGACGTCGTAATCGCGGGTCAGGGACCGGAGCGACATGGACACGAGCCGGAGGGCCTGATCCCCCGCCACATGGCCGAGCGAGTTGTTGATCCGCCGGAGGTGGTCGACGTCGATCATGAGGAGCGAGAGCGGGCGGCCGAAGCGCTCGGCGCGCCGCAGCTCCTGCTCGAGGGCCCCGGTCAGGTGCCGCACGTTGAAGAGGCCCGTCTTCGGCTCGATCCGCGACGCCTCGACGAGGCTCGGGATGGCGAGCGCCCGGTAGTCGAGCGCCAGCGGCAGGAGGAGGAGCAGCACGAGGCTCCAGTGCTCCTCGGCGAGCGCGGCGGCGAGCGCGCCGAGCGAGAGCAGTCCCGCGTCGATGAGGACGCAGTCGATGCGGATCGTGTCCCGCACCGGTACGCGGCGCGCGAGGCGGAGCATCGTCGCGAGGACGCCGTACTGGAGGACGAGGAACGTCCCGATCGCGGCGAGGGCGGCGAGCGTCCAGGAGCCCCGCCCGCCCGACTCGAGTGCGTCGAACACGGCCCGTGCCGCGAGCGCCGGCCCCACGAAGTTCGCCGCGTTGAAGACGGCGATGTACCACGAGACGCGGGTCCGGATCCACTCGGGCACGAAAGCGATCGCGATCGCGGTCGCCGCCAGGGCAGGCGGGAGCATGAGCGCGGCCGCGAACATCGGGGCGAGCGACAGGTGTGAGCCCTGGTACTTCTCGCGCTCGCGCGCCAGCAGGTGCGTGACGGCGATCAGCGGTACGAGGACGGCGAAGGCGATCCAGTCGTCCTGCGTCACGTGCGCCGGCAGGCCGAAGGCGGCGACCCCGAACCCGGTCGCCCAGACCAGGGCGAACTCGAACGCCGCAGCGGCGGCGCTCAGGCCGCCCGACGTGTGCTTCGAGGAGGCATCCATTCGCCCGTACACGGTGTACGGCCTTCCGGACGGAAGGGCATCACTCGTTCGAGGGAGCCGTGCGGCTCAGCCTGCGCGCGACTCGACGCGCCGGACGATCGCCGCGGGCGTCTGCGCGACGAGCGGCTCGCCGAGCACGAGGCCGCCGAGCTCGTTCGCCTGGCGGATGACCGCGTCGCGCCGGGCAGCGAGGCTCGAGCGGGCGACGAGCAGCGCCGCGCGCGTCTCGGTCGCCCAGGCGATCAGGTCGTCGAGCGTGTCGCCCGGCGGATCGGAGGCCGTCTCGCCGAGGCCAGGCCGCTCCCCGAGCTCGGCCGCGAGCGCCCGTGCCCGCCGCGCCAGGTCGGCGGCCTCCTCGCCGCGGCGGTCGGCCTCCGCGTCGAGCCGCTCTAGCTCCGCCTGCGCGTGGAGGGCGCGGCGCCTGGCCGAGTGGAGCAGGTCGCGCGCGCGGACCTCGGCCCGCCGGGCGGCCGGATCGTCGGTGCGCGCCTTCGCGGCCTCGGCCTCCGCGTGCGACGCGCGTCGTTCCTCCACCTCGCGCGCCGCCTCGGCGAGCGCCCCGGCAGCCGCCTCGCGCTCGGCGGGGAGCGCGGAGAGGCGATCGCGAACCTCGGCCGCCTCCGCGCCGATCTCCTCGACCCTCCGCGCGAGCTCGTCGAGCTCGTCGAGCACGCGCGAGGTCTCGCCGTCGGCGCGTTCGAGCTCGCGGAGGAAGGCGATCGTCCGGTCGTCGGCCGCCGGCACCGCGATCGACCGCCTACTGGGGCGTGACGCGGTAGGCGTCGAACACGTCGTCGACGCCGCGCAGCGCGTTCAGGAGCGTCCGCAGCGACCCGACGTCACCGACCTCGGCCACGTACCAGTTCTTCGCCATCTGGTCCTCGACGTGGCCGCCGTACTCGACGATGTTCGCGCCGTGCTCGGCGAACGTCCGGGCGACGTCCTCGAGCAGCCGCGGCCGGTCCCACGACGTGAGGGCGATCTGGACGCGAAAGCTCTGCGAGGCGCCGCCGTCCCACTCGACCGGAGTGAACCGCTCCGGGTTCCGCATGAGCGCGCGGACGTTCTGGCAGTCCGCGCGATGGATCGTGATCCCCTTCCCCAGTGAGATGTAGCCGACGATCTCGTCGCCGGGGACGGGGGTGCAGCACTTGGCGAGCCGGACGAGCACGCCGTCGAGCCCGTCGACGGTGATCCCGACGTTCGAGGACGAAACCGCGTGGCGCGCCTTCGGCTTGTCCGTGACCGGCGCCTCCTCCGCGACCTCGCTCGTCTTGAGGCGCTGGAGCACCTTGTTCGCGACCTGGCCGGACTGGAGCTTCCCGGCGCCGAGCGCGAGGTAGAAGTCCTCGGCCTTCTTGAAGCCCATCTCGCGGATCACCTCGGCGAGGAGCGGCGAGCCGGCCAGCTTCTTGTACGGGAGCTTGTGCTGCTTGAGGGCCGCCTCGAGGGTCTCGCGGCCGCGCGCCTCCGTCTCCTCGCGCGTCTCGCGCGAGAGCCACTGGCGGATCTTGTTTCGCGCGCGCGAGGAGGCGGCCAGCGAGAGCCAGTCGCGCGAGGGGCCGCGGCTCGCCGAGCGCGTGGTCAGGATCTCGACGAAGTCCCCGGTCCGCAGCCGGTAGTGGAGCGGCACGATCCGCCCGTTCACCTTGGCCCCGACCGTACGGTGGCCGACGTCCGTGTGGACGGAGTACGCGAAGTCGATCGGCGTCGAGCCGGCCGGCAAGCTCTTGAGCTCGCCCTTCGGCGTGTAGACGTAGACCTCGTCCGAGGCGAGCTCCGGAAACTGGCGGCGCAGCTCGCGCGGATCCTCTTCCTCCTGCTGCCAGTCGGCCAGCTGCTGGAGCCAGGCGAGGCGTTCGGCCTCCTGCTTCTTCTTCGCCTTGTCCTTGTAGAGCCAGTGCGCCGCGATGCCGAACTCGGCCGTCCGGTGCATGTCGCCCGTCCGGACCTGGATCTCGAGCGGGCGGCCCTCGGGTCCGATCACGGTCGTATGGAGCGACCGGTACAGGTTGAACTTGGGCATCGCAACGTAGTCCTTGAAGCGGCCCGGCATCGGCTTCCAGAGGGAGTGGATGATCCCGAGGGTGCCGTAGCAGTCGCGCTCGCCGGCCTTGCCCTCGTTCTCGACGATCACCCGCATCGCGGTCAGGTCGTAGATCTCGTTGAACTCCTTCCCGCGCTTGGCCATCTTCTCGTAGATGGAGTAGAAGTGCTTCGCGCGGCCGGAGATGTCGGCCGTGAT
>Ga0210143_1000076_pt1 | contig 19651 bp, 19 predicted proteins | sample MayberryNW_TuleC_2_FD_185527 | JGI IMG/M metagenome (GOLD analysis project Ga0210143, IMG submission 185527) | Wetland microbial communities from San Francisco Bay, California, USA, that impact long-term carbon sequestration - MayberryNW_TuleC_D2... | ecosystem: Environmental > Aquatic > Marine... | reverse complement strand
GTCCGAGAACGGGAGTTCCGCGAGCCGCGCCTCGACGAGGTCGCGCAGCTCGTCAGGCCGGTGCATCGTCGGGCGCCTCGCGGCGGAGCCGGTCGATCTCCCCCTGCACGTCGCGCGCCAGCTCGGACATCTCGGTGAGCCGCTCGACCGCCTGCTCCGGGTCGTCGACCGCCTCGAGCGCGGCGAGCGTCTCGTCGAGCCGGGCGAGCAGCTCCTGCAGGCGCTCGGCGGCGGGCTGTGCGTCGGGCGCGTCGGTCATGCGGCCTCCCTGGCGATTCTCCCGAGGATTCCGTTCACGAGCCTGGCCGCGTCGTCCGAGGCGTAGCGCTTCGAGAGACGCACGGCCTCGTCGATCACGATCTCCGGCGGCGGGTCGCCGCGGTCGAGCTCGAACAGCGCGACGCGGAGGATGTTGCGCTCGACCGCCCCGAGCCGCTCGGCCGGCCAGCCGGTCGACGCCGCGCTGAGCCGCGCGTCGAGGTCGGACGCCCGGCCGGCCACCCCGTCCGCCAGCTCGCGCGCGAACGGGTCGACGTCCCCTTCGTAGAGCGACCCGAGCGGCTCGCCCGTGACATCCCACTGGAAGAGGAGGAACACGGCCGTCCGCCGGGCCTCGCGCCGGCTCATGCGGCGGCCAGGCCGAGCCCGTCGGCCGCCTCGGCCAGGAACCCGGTCGTGTAGTCGCCGGAGCGGAAGGCGTCAGTCCCGAGCACCGCGAGCGCGAAGTCGCGGGTGGTCGGGACCCCCTCGAGCTCGAACTCGAGGAGCGCCCGCCGTGCCCGCGCGAGCGCGGCGTCGCGGTCCTCCGCCCAGACGATCACCTTCGCGACGAGCGAGTCGTAGAAGGGTGGGATCCGGTAGCCCTCGACCACGTGCGTGTCGACGCGGACGCCCGGGCCGAGCGGTGCCGCGAAGTACGTCACGGTACCGGGGGCCGGCATGAAGTCGCGCAGCGGATCCTCGGCGTTGATCCGGAACTCGATCGCATGGCCGTTCAGGTCGACCCGGCCCGTCGCGGGCAGGTCGCGGCCGGCCGCCACGTCGAGCTGGGCGCGCGCCAGGTCGATCCCCGTGAGGAGCTCCGTGACCGGGTGCTCGACCTGGAGCCTCGTGTTCATCTCGATGAAGTAGAAGCGCTTCTGGGCGTCGACCAGGAACTCGATCGTGCCGGCGCTGCGGTAGTCGATCGCCTCGCACGCGTGCCGGGCGGCGTCCTCCATCCGCGTGCGGAGCTCCGGGGTGACGGCGGGCGACGGCCCTTCCTCGATCAGCTTCTGGTGCCGGCGCTGGATCGAGCAGTCGCGCTCGCCGAGCGTGAGCACCCCGCCCCGCCCGTCGCCGAGCACCTGGATCTCCACGTGCCGCGCGCCGACGACCGCCTTCTCGACGTAGAGGGACGGGTCGGAGAAGGCCGACTGCGCCTCCGCCGCGGCGGTACGGAACGCGCCGTCGAGGTCGTCCGGGTCGGTCACGAGCCGCATGCCCCGCCCGCCGCCGCCGGCCGCCGCCTTGAGGAGGAGCGGGAAGCCGATCTCCCCCCCGAGCGTGCGGGCGGACTCGAGCGTGGCGGGGCCGTCGGAGCCCGGGACGAGCGGCAGCCCGGCCGCGGCGACCGTCTCCTTCGCGCGCACCTTGTCGCCCATCGTGTCGATCGTCTCGGGGGTCGGACCGACGAAGACGAGGTCGTTGTCCTCGCAGGCCCGGGCGAACCCCGCGTTCTCGGCCAGGAAGCCCCAACCCGGATGGACGGCGTCACAGCCGGTGGTCGTCCCAGCGGCCACGAGCGAGTCGATCCGGAGGTAGCTCTGCGCGGGCGGCGGCGGCCCGATGTGGACGGCGCGGTCGGCCAGGCGCACGTGCAGCGAGTCGCGGTCGGCGGTCGAGTAGACGGCGACCGTCTCGAGCCCCGCCTCGCGGCAGGCCCGGATGACCCGGACGGCCACCTCCCCGCGGTTGGCGACGAGCACGCGCTTCACGCCGGCACGCTTTCGGCGCGCTCCCGTGTCCCACGCGTGCGGATGTTCGCGTTACGCTCGAAGCGGTGGGTGGCGAGCGGCCGGCCCCGGGGCGAGAGCATCGTTCGACCTCCTAGAACGCGTCCAGCGGGCGGCCGTTCAGGGGCTCGAGCTCGAACAGGACCTGCCCGTACTCGACCGCCTGCTCGTTTTCGACGAGGATCCGGCGGACGCGCGCCTCCTGCTCCGCCTTGATCTCGTTCATGAGCTTCATCGCCTCCAGGATGCAGAGCGTCTGGCCGACCCCGACCGCGTCGCCGACCTCGACGAACGGCGCCGCGCCAGGCTCGGGCGCGCGGTAGAACGTCCCGACCATCGGCGACTCGACGACGATCGTGTCGTCGGCGGGCGGCGGCAGGGGCGCGTCGGTCACGGCCGGCTCCTCGGCCGCGGCCGGAAGCGGCACGCTTACCGGAGCCGCGGCGCCGCCCTCGGGCGTCTTCCGCACGGTGACCCGCCACTCGTCCTCCTCGATCGTGAGCTCGCCGATCCCCGATTCCTGCACGACCCGGATCAGCTCGCGCAGCCGCTCCGACTCGCTGCGACCCAGCCCGACGGCCTCGGACTCCTGGCGGCGCCCGCGCGCCCGGATGGCACGGATGAGCCCTTCCGCGTGCCCGGGGAAGAGCGCCAGCAGGAGGAGCTCCTCCTCGCTCGCCGCCATGCCTTCGGCGCCCTCGCGGACCTCGTCGAGGTCGACCGGCGCCTCGCTCGACGGCTCCGCGCCCTCGCCGAGCAGCGCGACCGCGCGCGCGACGGACGGGTCGACGTTCCCGGGCGGCGTGCCCCAGCGTCCCTCGAGCAGATCGCGCAGCTCGTCGACGACGATCTGCCAGCGCTGCGCCGAGAGCACGTGAATGAGCGCCTGCGAGGCCAGCACCTGACCGATCGGCGACGCGAGCGGCGGCCAGCCCGTCTCGCGCCGGATCGCCGTCAGCTCCTCGAGCACCGCGTCGAGGCGGTCCGAGGCGCCCCGCTCGCGCAGGTGCGCGTCGAGCTCGGCGACGAGTCCGGCCGGCAGGCTGTGCTCCGCGGCGCGAACCGCGACCCGCGGTGCGAGCGGCGCGACGGGCTCGTCCCCGAGGGCCTCGTCCACGAGCTCGCAGGCCTCCCAGAGGAGATCGACGTTCACGCCGGTGTCGAGCCCGAGCCCCGCGAGGGCGCGCGTCGCGGCCTCGGCGGAGACGCGATAGAGCGAGAGCGCCACGGGGTAGATCGCACACGCGATCCGGTCGCCGCCCGCCCGAGCGCTCTCGATCGCGGCCGCGAGGGCGGCCCCGCCCGCGCCCTGGCCGTGCAGTCCGACCGGCAACCCGCTGGCCGCTCCGACGCGCTCGACAAGCTCGCGCGCGCCCGCCGGGTCGAGCGCCCCGGACGGGTCGTGGATCAGCACCCGCGCGGGCCCGAGCTCGCTCAGGTGCTCGGCGCGCTCGAGCAGCGCGTCGGTCGCGTCGGCGGGGCCCGGGCTGTGCACGAGCCCGATCGCCAGCTCGCGCTCGGCCGCGTGGATCGCCTCGGCCGCCTCGCGGAGGTTCGTGAGGTCGTTCAGCGGATCGTGGATCCGGAAGACGTCGATGCCGTTGTCCGAGGCGCTCCGGATGAACTGGCGCACGACGTCGCCCGAGACCGGCCTCGACCCGACCAGGAAGCGCCCGCGAAGCGCCATTCCGAGCGGCGTCTCGCAGCGGTCGCGCAGCGCGCGGATCCGCTCCCAGGGGCTCTCGACCCCCCGCCGCACGGCCGCGTCGAAGCAGCCGCCGCCCGAGACCTCGAGCGTGACGAACCCGGCCCGGTCGAGGAGCGCCGCAACCTCGAGCAGGCGCGCGGATCCGACCCGCGCGGCCAGCGGCTCCTGGGAGAGGAGCCGGATCGTCGTGTCGACGAGGGTCGCCACGCGTCCCTACGCGCGCGACATGTAGCGCCGCTCGCGGGTGTCGACCTTGATCCGGTCGCCGACGTTCACGAAGAGCGGAACCTGCACGACGGCGCCGGTCTCGAGCGTCGCCGCCTTGGTCACGTTCGAGACGGTGTCGCCGCGCACGCCGGGCTCGGTGTCGGTCACCTGGAGCTCGACCGACGCCGGCAGCTGGACGCCGGAGGGCCGGCCGTCCACGAGCAGGAGCTGCACCGAGCTCGACGGCTGGAGGAACGCGAGCTCCTCCTCGACGTCGCCGTGCGGGAGGTGGATCTGCTCGAAGTTCTCCTCGTCCATGAAGACGACGTCGTCGCCGGCGTCGTAGAGGTACTGGACGCTCTTCGTCTCGGTTCGGATCCGCGGCATCTTCTCGCCGGCCCGGAACGTCTTGTCGACCACGGACCCGCTGTCCACCGACTTGAGCTTCGTGCGGACGAACGCGCCGCCCTTGCCCGGCTTTACGTGCTGGAACTCGACGATGCGCCAGATGTGCCCGTCCACCTGGACGTGCATCCCGTTCTTGAACTGGTTGGTGGAGACCTGCTCGGCCACGGCCGACGATTCTAGAGGCGCCCGGCCGGACGCGGCTCAACCGTCGAGGACGACGAGGTCCTTCGTGAACGGGGTGAGGATCTCGGGCCCGTCGGCGCGGACGACGACGAGGTCCTCGATCCGGACGCCCCCGAGGCCGGCGAGGTAGATCCCGGGCTCGACCGAGACGACGCTTCCCTCCGCCAGGATCGAGTCGACGCCTTCCCGCATGACCGGCAGCTCGTGGACGTCCATCCCCACGCCGTGGCCGAGCCCGTGCTGGAGGTGCTCGAACCCGCCCTCCTGGATGACGCGGCGGGCACGCTCGTGGACGTCGCGACCGTTCACGCCCGCCCGGATCGCCGTCAGCGCGTCCGCCTGGGCCGCCTTGCACACCTCGTACGCGCGCGCGAGCTCGTCGGGCAGCGGGCCCGTGGCAAACGTCCGCGTGCAGTCAGAGCAGTAGCCGTCCACCCGCGCGCCGGCGTCGACGACGACGAGCTCGCCCGGTCGCACGACCCGGTCGCCGGGATGGTGGTGCGGCACGGCGCCGTTCGCACCGGCGCCGACGATCGCGTCGAACGAGGCAGCCTCGGCCCCGGCCTCGCGCATCGTGCGCTCGACGAGCCAGACGAGGTCGCGCTCGCTCTTGCCGACGAGGCCGTGCTCCACAAGTGCCTCGAAGGAGAGCGTCACGAGCTCGGCCGCGCTCCGGATCGCAGCCAGCTCGCCCTCGTCCTTCGTCGCGCGGAGGGCGACCACCGTGCCGACGGCGGGCACGAGCCTCGCGCCGCCGGCGGCGAGCGCCTCGTGCCGGGCGACCGTGACGTGGTCGCTCTCGAAGGCGACCGGCTCCTCGCCGAGCTCGGCGAGCCGCGAGCCGATCCAGACCGCGACGTCCCGCTCGGCCTCGTGCAGTTCGACGCCCTCGACGGCGCGCGCCGCCTCCAGGTAGCGGTAGTCCGTCGCGAGCACCACGCGTTCGCGGCCCACGAGGAGGGCCGCGTTCGAGCTCTCGAACCCAGAGAGCCAGCGAACGTTCGTCGGGTTCGTGACGAGGAAGCTCTCCGCGCCGAGGCCGTCCAGCTCAGCGCGCAACCGCTCGACGCGCGTCGCGCTCACCGCTGCTCCGTCAGGTGGACGAGCGCCTCGCGATAGCCCTCGGGCCCCTTGCCGATCACGCGTGCGGTGACGACCTCCTCGAGCACCGAGTGGCGCCGGAACTCCTCCCGCTTCGTGATGTCGGAGAGGTGCACCTCGACGACGGGGATGTCGAAGAGCTCGACCGCGTCGCGGATCGCGTAGCTGTAGTGCGACCAGGCGCCCGGGTTGAGGATGATCCCGCTCGCCCACAGTCGGGCCTCGTGGCACCAGTCGACGTACTGGCCCTCGTGGTTCGTCTGCATGCAGCGGACCTGGAGCCCGAGCTCGCGCCCCCAGCGGTAGATCCGGTTCTCGAGCTCGCCGAGGCTGAGCCCGCCGTAGAGCGCCGGATCGCGATCGCCGAGTGCGTTCAGGTTGACCCCGTTGAGCACCGCCACCTGCACCCGCGCGAGTCTAGTGCGCGCCCGAAAAATCGGGACTGGAATTCCGCGTGACAGGTGGCACAATCGTTCGGGTGGTGCACCCGGGGGAGTCGGCGGCGCCGCGGTTGACGGCGGCGGCGCTCGCCGCGGTCGCGCTCGCCGTGTGCGCCGAGCCGGCCGACGCGACGCGCTACGTCCGGACCGCGGGCCAGTTCCAGGCGGCGGTCTCGGCGTACCGCTCGAGCGGCGGAACGATCGTCGTGCTGCGTGGCATCTACGCGCGGACGCTCGTCGTCGGCCCGCGGTCGTCGCGCCGGCTCACGATCCAGGGGAGGCCGGGGACGCGAATCCACGAGCTGCGCCTCGACCGCACGCGGGCGGTGACGGTGCGGGGCCTGACGGTGCGGCCGGTCGGGCGCGACGGCCGGCATCCTCGTCCTGCGCTCCTCCGGCATCGTGCTCGCCGACCTCCTCGTCACCGCCGTCCGGACACGCCACCGCGTCTCGATCGACCTCGACCATTCGTCCGGCGTCACCGTGAAGGCCAGCCGCATCTCGCACTGCGGCGACCGCTGGCCCGCGATCGCCGTGTGCATCTACCCGCGCTGGGCGTCGCACGTCACGATCCGGGGAAACCGGTTCGGGCCCTGCCGCGGCTGCGACTCGATCCACGGGCGCGCCGGCCGGAACCTCGTGATCCAGGGAAACCGCTTCGGCGGCGCCATCAGGTGCCCGGGACCGCCGAGGAAGTGCAGCCACCAGGACCCGATCGAGTTCTTCCTGGCGAACGGCGTCGTCATCCGGCGGAACGTCTTCGCCGACACCGGCCACGGCGCCGCGCAGATCTTCCTGTCGCAGGGGACCGACCACGTCCTCATCGTGAACAACGTCTTCGTCCCGGGGAACCGGGGCGCGGTCGGGGTGACGCCCTGGCGGGGGATCCTCGTCGGTTCGCGCATCTCGCGCGACCTGCCGCGAGACGTGCGGATCGTGAACAACACCGTCCTCTCGGGAAACCGGCACCAGGACGTCGACTACGTCGCGTCGATCATCGTGAGCCCGTTCTACGCGTCCGTCGCCGCGCGCGTCCGGCCGCTCGTGGCGAACAACGTCATCGCCCGCCTCCACCGGTCACTCGTGTGTCCGCGCGTCCGCCGGTCGGTGCGAAACGTCGTCGTCAACGGGCTCGGCTGCTCGGCCGAGGACAGCGTCGGCGACCCGATGCTGACCGCCGAGGGACGGCCCACGGCGGACTCGACGCTCCTGATCGACCGGGCGTCTGCTGCGCACGCGCCGAGGCGGGACATCCTCGGACGGGCACGCGTCGGGCCGCCGGACGTCGGCGCGTACGAATACGTTCCGTAGGCTCAGCGGGCGATCAGCCCGTCGAGCGCCGCCCGGACCTCCTCTTCCGGCAGCTCGACGCCGTAGCGCGGCTCCCCTGGCCCGTCGAGGAGCACGAGCCGCGGACGGCCGCCACGCGTCTTCTTGTCGCGGGCGAGGGCCGCCCAGGCGGCCTCCGGGTCGAGGGCGACCGGCCGGGGCGCGAGCACCTCCTCGACGACGTCGGTCGGCTGCCCCGAGAGGCGCAGCGCGGCCAGGAGCCCGAGCGCGACCGCGTCGCCGTGGGGGAGCGCGTAGCCCGACGCGGCCTCGAGCGCGTGCGCGAACGTGTGCCCGAGGTTCAGGATCGCGCGCCGGCCGCGCTCTTCGGGGTCCGAGAGGACGACCGCGCACTTGAACGCCGCCGCGGCCCGGATCATCTCCTCCTCGGGCAGCTCCCAGAGCGGCCGGCCGGCGAGCAGGCCCGTCTTCACGACCTCCGCGAGGCCCTGGCGCCGCTCGGCTTCCGGCAGCGTCGCGAGCACGAGCGGGTCGACGACGACCTCCTCCGGCAGGTGGAACGCGCCCACGAGGTTCTTGCCCGCCTCGAGGTCGATCCCCGTCTTGCCGCCGATCGCCGCGTCGACCTGGCCCACGAGCGTCGTCGGAACCGCGATCCACGGGATCCCGCGCAGGTGCGTGGCGGCGGCGAACCCGGCCGCGTCGGTCGCCGTGCCCCCGCCGACCGCGACGAGCACCCCGTCCCGGCCGATCTCGAGCTCGTCCCAGAGCCGCGCGACCACGTCGATCCGCTTGGCCGCCTCGCCCGACGGGAGCGGGTGCCGGGACGCGTCGAGCTTCGGGTCGTGCAGCTCGAGCACGGCCGCGTCCCCGACGAGCGCGGCCGGGCGATCGCCCGCGAACCACGCGAGCTCCCCGAACGCGCCCGGCTCGACCGTCACGGACAGCGCCTCGCAGAGGACGCCCTCTGCCCCCTGCGCGACGCCGTCGCAGACCTCGAGGTACACCCATTCCCGCTCGCCGTGGAGGCGGCGGAAGGCCTCCTCGTCGCGCGCGAGCGGGCGGTCGCCGCCGCCGGCGCGCTCCCAGGCGGCGTCCGCGCTGACCTCGAGCCAGACCGTGAAGGCGCGCCGGGAGAGCCGGAGCCGCGTCGTGTCCGCGAGCACGGCGCCGCCGCCCAGGGCGATCACGGCGGGGTCGTCGGCCGCGAGCGCGTCCGCGACGACCTCCTCCTCGATCGCCCGGAACTCGGCCTCGCCACGCTCGTCGAACAGGGCCGCGATCGGCCCGAAGTGGCGCTCGATCTCGGCGTCGGTGTCGACGAACGGCCGCTCGGTCAGCCTGGCCGCCTCCCGGCCGACCGTCGTCTTGCCGGCCCCCATGAACCCCGCGAGCGCGAGGTGGCGTCCTAGCGCGCCGACCACGGGATGCGCTCGACGTAGGCCCGCCATGCGGCGACGAAGTCCCCGAGCGCGTCGCCGCCGAATTTTTCGCGCGCGGCGCGGGCGAGCTCCCAGGCCACGCATGCCTCGGCGACGACCGCGAGGGCTTCCACCGCGGCGACGTCCGAGCGCTCGACGAGCGCCTGGCCCGCCTCGCCGGTCTCGAGGTCGGCCGAGGCCAGCGGGCGCATGAGCGTGGGCAGCGGCTTCATGGCGGCTCGCACGACGATCTCCTCGCCGTTCGAGACGCCCGCCTCGATGCCGCCCGCCCGGTTCGTGTCGCGCCGGTAGCCGCCCTCGTCGCGCCGGATCTCGTCGTGCGCCTCGCTCCCCCGCAGGCGGGCGAGCGCGAACCCGTCGCCAATCTCCACGCCCTTTACGGCCTGCGTGCCCATGAGCGTCCAGGCAAGGCGCGCATCGAGCCGCTCCTCCTTCGTCGCGTACGAGCCGAGCCCCGGGGGGACGCCGCGTGCGCGCACCTCCACGATCCCGCCGACGGTGTCCCGCTCGGCGCGGGCCGCGTCGATCCGCTCCTCGAGATCGTCCCCGACGACCGCGCCGGCGAGCTCCACGCCGATCTCGCGCAGGAGCGCCTTCGCCACGGCGCCCGCGGCGACGATCGCGGCCGTGTGGCGCGCGCTCGCCCGCTCGAGCGCGTCGCGGACGTCGTCCAGCCCGTACTTCATGGCGCCCGCGAGGTCCGCATGGCCCGGGCGGGGCAGCGTGACCGGCTCCTTGCCCTTCCCGGCCGGCTCGCCCTCGGGCGGCCACGGGCTCATCCCCCACGCCCAGTTCTCGTGGTCGCGGTTCCGCACGACGAGGGCGAGCGGCGTCCCGAGCGTCCGCCCCTGCCGGAGCCCCGAAAGCACCTCGATCCGATCCTGCTCGATTCGCTGGCGGGGGCTCCGCCCGTAGCCCTCCTGGCGCCGGCCGAGCTCGCGGTCGATCGCGTTCCGGTCGAGCGTGAGCCCCGCGGGCAGCCCGGTCACGATCGCCACGAGCGCGGGCCCGTGCGACTCCCCGGCCGTCGTGAGTCGAAGCGTCACGGGCCAAGCCTACGCGGCCCCCGGGCGAGATCCGTTCGAGGGATGGCAATACGGTCCTCGGAGGAGTACGTTGACTGCTGGCGACTCGCAGAAGAGGAGCGAGTCGCCTCCAGAAGGGGGAGGCCGTGCCTTTGCGGCCGGGGCGCCTCGCCGCAAGCCGCTCGGAAAGGGGACTCCCGATGAAGAACCACTGGCGCCGAAGCACGGTGTCATTCGTCGTCGCGCTCGCTGCCCTGACGCTCGCAGCACCCAGCCTCGCCGCCGACACGCTGACCCCGGCCGTCGTCACGACGACGCTCCAGGCCGGGCAGTCGACGACGGTCGGCAAGTCGCTCCACCTCGACGGGCTGCCCCCGCGGGCGGACATCATCGTCGCGATCGACACGACCGGAAGCATGGGGACGCCGATCGCGCAGGCCCAGGCCGACGCGGTGAACATCTGCAACCAGGTGCAGGCGGCCATCCCCGGCGCCCGCTTCGCGGTGATGGACTTCGAGGACTACTTCCCCGGGCCCGGCGCGGCGGGTGACGTCCCGTACGCGCTGAAGACGCCCGGCTTCATCTCGAGCTGCGCGACGTTCTCGGCCGCGATCGCAACGATGAGCGCGGTCGACGGGAGCGGCGGCGACGGCCCCGAGGCGTACAACCGCGCCTTCTTCGAGGCGTACGCGAACGGCGGCAACCCGATCACGCTCACACGTGATCCGCTGGCGACGCAGTTCCTCGTCGTGCTCGGCGACGCGGCGCCGCACAGCGCCACGGCGTTCGGGTCCTGCCCGGCGGCTCCGCCGGCCGACTTCGGACGCAACGGCGTCGCGGGCGGCGGCGACGACCTCGACACGTCGACCACGATCGCCGGCCTGAACGCGGCGAACATCGACCTGCTGATGATCCGCTACACGACCGGCGGCGTCTCGGTGCCGCTGTCCTGCTACCAGGACATGGCCAATGCGACCGGCGGCACGGCGGTGGACGACAGCGCGGCGCCGTCGATCGGCACCTTCATCGTGGCGAACGCCCAGGCGGTGCCCTACACGGTCGGTCTGCAGGTGTCCGCGGGCTGCCCGATCGGCATCTCGTTCAGCCCCGCGCCCCCGTACGGCCCGTTCACGGGCGCGCAGACGATCCCGTTCACCGAGACGATCACCGCGCCGACGCTCGTCGGGAGCTACACCTGCACCGTCACGGCCGTCATCACGCCGGGCGGGCCGACGACGGCGGTGCAGACCGTGAACGTGACGGTGACGCCCGGGCCGCCGGCGACCCTGACCCTCGCGCCGAAGACGGCGACGAACACCGTCGACGCGCAGCACTGCGTGACGGCGACGGTCAAGGACGCGTTCGGCAACGCGACGCCGGGCATCACGGTGCGCTTCTCGGTGAATCCGACGACGTTCAGGACGCCCTCCAGCGGCTCGGCCGTCACGGGTGCCGCCGGAACGGCGCAGTTCTGCTACACGTCGGCGTTCATCGGGAGCGACGTGATCACCGCCTACGCGGACACGAACGGCAACAACGTCCGGGACGCGAACGAGCCCGGCGACACGGCCGCGAAGACCTGGGTGCTCCCGCAGAGCACGCCCGGATGCAAGGTCACGTACGGCGGGAGGATCACGGCCGCGAACGGAGACAAGGCGACCTTCGGCGGGAATGCGAAGACGCACCCGAAGAAGGCGTCACCCCAGGGCCAGGAGCAGTTCCAGGATCACGGTCCCGCGGCCAACCTGAACGTCCACTCGCTGGACGTCCGGGCCGTCACCTGCAACGCGAGGGACACGGCCGCGTCGATCTTCGGCAAGGCGAGGATCAACGGCTCCGGCTCGTTCGACTACCGGATCGACCTCCAGGATCTCGGCGAGCCAGGCCGGAACGACACGTACCGGATCCGGCTCTCGACCGGGTACGACTCGGGCGTCCGGAAGCTCAGGGGCGGCAACGTCCAGATCCACTAGCACCGGCAACCGTGAGCGAGGGCCCGCTTCGGCGGGCCCTCCTCATGGTCCGGGCCCGACCGCGGCCCGCATCACGTCGACCGGCGCCTCGATGCCCGTCCAGCGTTCGAACGAAGCCGCGCCCTGGCGGACGAGCACCTCGAGTCCGTCCACGACCGTCTCCGACCCACCCGAACGCGCCGCCTCGACGAGCGCGGTCGGCCGTCCGTCCGGCCGGTAGGCGAGGTCGACCACCGTGCGCACGCCCCCCAGCGAGACCGGGACCTCGTCGCGGACCGGCGTCGCGTTCACGACCACGGTGACGCCGGCCGGCCGGCCGGCGTCGGTGACCACGTCGGGCGCGATCGTCCGCAGGCGCGCGACGAGCCCCTCGGCCGCCTCGGGCCGGCGGGCGGCGACCGCGAGCGAGGAGACGCCCGCGTCGACCAGGGCGGTCGCGACCGCCTGCGCCGCGCCGCCCGCGCCGAGGAGAAGGACGTCGTCGCCCGCCGAGACCGCCCAGGCGACGGCGAGCCCGTCCGTCGACGAGCCGTGCACCCGCCCGTCGCGGACGACGAGCGTGTTCACCGACCCGGCCCGGGACGCGACGTCGTCGAGTTCGTCGCAGAACGCGAGGACGGCGGTCTTGTGCGGCACCGTGACGTTCGCGCCGGCGAAGCCGAGCGCGACGAGACCCCTCACGGCCTCCTCGAGCGACGGCGTCCGGACGGGCAGCGGCACGTAGGCCCAGTCGAGCCCGCGCGCCGCGAACGCCGCGTTCTGCATGCGGGGCGAGAGCGACTCCGCGACCGGGTCGCCGATCAACCCGACGAGCCGCGTGTGCCCGCTCAGCACTGGAGCCCGCCGCGCGGGTAGTTCAGGAATTCCTGCTCGTCGTCGGTGAAGAAGTGGCTCTTGCAGTCCGGCTTGCGAACGAAGAAGAGGTAGTCCACCTCGGCCGGGTGCGCCGCGGCCTGGATCGACGCGAGGCCCGGGTTCGCGATCGGCGTCGGCGGCAGGCCGGTGCACATGGGGCAGCGGGTGTTGTACGGCGAGTCGGAGTCGAGCTGGCTCTGGAGGATCGCCTGCGTCGGCGGGATGTCCAGGCCATAGCGGATCGTGGCGTCGATCCCGAGCGGCATCCCGGCCTTCAGCCGGTTGTAGATGACGGCCGCGACGAGCGGGCGCTCCTTCGGAACCTGCACCTCCTTCTCGACCATCGAGGCGATGATCAGCACGTCGTACGCGGTCAGGTTCTTCTTCTTGGCGAAGTCGAGATTGACGGTCGCCCAGGCGCGGTCGAACGCCTCGAGCTGCTTCCGGGAAAGCTCCCTGGACGTCGTGTCCTGGGTGAACTCGTACGTGGCCGGGAAGAGAAAGCCCTCGAGGTTCGGGATCTCCTGCGCCTTGAAGTCGGCGGGGATCGGGCCGGACGTGGTCGCCTTCAGGTAGGCGGGCGGGGAGAGCGCAGGTGTGATGTTGCGCTTGCGCTTCGCGATCTCGTTCACCTCGCCGATCCGCTTCGCCATGTCGGCGCGGGTGAAGCCTTCCGGGAAGACGATCCGGAGCACGGGGAGCTGCGGCGCCGCGTCGACCGTCGTCGGCGGGGGCGGCGGATCGTCGCCCGCGAGCGCACGGGTCATCCCCCACGCGATCCCGCCGACGAGGGCGGCCGCGATCAGCACGCCGCCGAACACCGCGAGCAGGCCGTGGTGGCCGCTCGTGCGCCGGGAACGGCGCCTCAGGTACGGGTCGTGCTCAGCCATTCCAGGTAGCTCGTGAGGAGGTGCGCGGCTGCGAGGGCATCCTCGTCGCCGCGGGCGCCCGCGCTTGCCGAGGCCGCCGCCATACGCGTCGTGAACCGCTCGTCCCAGGTCTCGACCGCCGTGTCCGGGAGCGCAGCGCGGAGGGCCTCGACGAACCGCTCCGTCTCCTCTGCCTGCGCGCCCCGTTCGCCGCGCAACGTGACGGGGAGGCCGACGACCACGCGGTCCGGCTCCTCGGCGCGCGCGATCTCCGCCACGCGGGAAAGCCCGGCGTCGCTCGCCGCGCGCTCGACGACGCCGAGGGGCCGCGCAACTGTCCCGGTCGGGTCGGAGACGGCCACGCCGGTTCGCGCCAGGCCGTAGTCCAGGGCCAGGACCTTCACGAAGGCGGCAGGCTACCCCAGCCCGTCATGGACGTGCGGTGCGGATGCGGAGTCCGGCGGCGACCGCATCGCCGAACGCGCCGTCCTCGGCCGAGTAGGCGTGGACGGAGACCGTCCCGCCGCCCGTCTCGAGACACCACGCGCCGAACTGCGAGCCCTCGGCCGGCGGCCGGTCGCGTCGGAGGTCGCACTGTCCCAGGTTGAGGATGACGCCTTCCGGGTTGAGGTCGCCGAGGATGAGCTGCGGCTGTCCCTCCCCGCCGGGCGGTGCGATCGCGAAACCCTCCCGTCCTTCCACGACGAGGAACCCGTCCTGCGTCGTCCGCCCGGCGATGGCGGTCGCCCACCGCGCCGGTGCCCCGTCCTGCGGTGCGAGCACCCGCCACGGGCCGAACTCGTAGACGAGCCGCTCGGCCGGCTCGCCGTCCGGCGTCGTCCAGACTCTGACGACCGCGTCGTCCGCGCCCTGGAGCACGTCCGCGGGAGCGTCGCCGGCGATCCAGCGGCCGATGTCGCCCTGGACGGCGATGAACCCGCGCCCCGGGCCGTCGGCCGGGCTCACCGCAAACATCGCCCACACTCCGCGTTCGGCCAGCCGGAGCCTTGGGTCGTAGACGAGCTCGGCGGTCGCGCCGTCGAGGAACGTAACCGGCAAGACGACCTTTCCGCCCTCGCGGTACGTCTCCGGCACGAACGGACCCGCCGCCGCGGGGACGTACTCCGACCGGCCCTCACCGGACTCCTCGCTCGTCGTGTACGGCATACAGCCTGGAAGCGTGAGCGCGGCGATCGTGGCGATCGTGGCGATCCGCACAGGCCTGAATCTAGCCGAGCGCGTCCAGCAGCGCGCGCTCGGCGACGGCGAGCGCCTCGGGCAGCTTCTCGGGATCCTTGCCGCCGGCGCGGGCCATCGTCGGCCGACCGCCCCCGCCGCCGCCGACGAGCGAGGCGGCCTCGCGGACGACCGCGACGGCGTCGAGCCCGCGCTCGGTCAGCGAGCGGTCGAGGTTCACGACCAGATGGACGCGGCCGTCCTCGCGGGCCCCGAGCACGACCGCCGCGGGCGCGTGCGCCTGCATCAGCCGGTCGGAGAGGGCGAGCAGGTCGTCGGCGCCCGCGCCGCGGGCCTCGACGACGATCACCTCGACGTCGCCGGCGCGGTTTCGCCGCTCCTCCACCACCTCGGGCCCGGTGACGGGCCGCGCCTTCGTCTCCTTCCTGGCCTGCGCGAGCGCGGCGCGCAGCTCGTCGGCCTCGTGCGCCCGGGAGCGAAGCAGTGCGAACGCCTCGCCCGACGTCACGGCCTCGATCCGGCGGACGCCGGAGCCGACGGATCCCTCGGAGAGGATCGCGAACGGGCCGATCTCGGCGGTCGAGCGGACGTGCGTCCCGCCGCAGAGCTCGCGCGAGTACGCCTCGTCGCCGGAGCCGATCTCGACGACGCGGACGATCTCGCCGTACTTCTCGCCGAAGAGGGCCATCGCGCCGAGCCGCCGCGCCTCGTCGATCGGCGTCTCGAAGGCGTGGACGGGGAGGTTCTCGAAGATGCGCTCGTTCACGAGCTCCTCGATCCGCTCGCGCTCCTCGGGCGAGAGCGCGTGGCCGTGCGTGAAGTCGAAGCGGAGCTTGTCCGGCCGGACGGCCGAGCCGGCCTGGCGCACGTGGTCGCCGAGCACCTCCTGGAGCGCCTTGTGGAGCAGATGCGTGGCCGTGTGGTTGGCCATGGTCGGGAAGCGCACGCGCCAGGGTACGACCGCCCGCACGCGGTCGCCCTCCGCGAAGCCGGTGCCCTCGAAGAGGAGCGCCTGGTCGTCGCCGAAGCGGTACGCGGCGCGCAGCTCGGCCCGCGTCCCGTCCTCCGTCTCGATCCAGCCCTGGTCGCTCACCTGGCCGCCGCCCGCGGCGTAGAACGGCGACTCGCGGAGCTTGGCGAGGAACGTCCCGTCGCGCCGGTCCTCGAGCGCGCCGATCTGGGTTCGGACATCGGTCTTCTCGAAGCCGACGAACTCCGCCCGGAACGAGGCGCCCCGGGCGAACTCGGCCGCACGCAGGTCCTCGGTCGGGCCCGCGGTGCGGGAGCGCACGCGCTGCTCCTCCATGAGCGCGCGGAACCCGTCCACGTCGACGGCGAGCCCGCGCTCCTCGGCGAGCTCGACGGTCAGCTCGAGCGGGAACCCGTAGGTGTCGTGCAGCCGGAACGCGTCCTCGCCGGAGACGTTCCCGCCGCCCGCGAGCTCCTCGAAGAGCCGCATCCCCCGTGAGAGCGTCCGGGCGAACCGCTCCTCCTCGGCGCCGAGCACGTCGTGGATCGTGTCGCGGGCCGCCTCGACCTCTGGGTACGCCTCGCGCACCTGCTCGACGACGACGTCGGCGAGCCGGCCGAGGAACGGCGACTCGAGGCCGATCCGCTGGCCGTGCTGCACCGCGCGGCGGACCACGCGCCGCAGGACGTAGGCCCGGCCCTCGTTCCCCGGGACGATCCCGTCGGCGACGAGGAACGTCATGGCGCGGCCGTGGTCGGCCAGGACGCGGTGGGCCTTCGTCGCCTGCTCCGAGTCGCCGTAGCCGACGCCGCTCTCGCGCGCGACCCAGTCCATGATCAGCCGGTAGCCGTCCGTCTCGAAGAGCGAGTCGACGCCCTGGAGGAGCATGGCCCCGCGCTCGAGCCCGAGGCCTGTGTCGATGTTCTGCCGGGGCAGCGGCGTGAGCGTGCCGTCCTCGGCCAGGTCGTACTCCATGAAGACGAGGTTCCAGAACTCGAGGAAGCGGTCGCAGTCGCAGCCGGGGGCGCACTCGGGCCGGTCGCAGCCGCGCTCGACCCCGCGGTCGAGGTAGAGCTCGGAGCACGGCCCGCACGGACCGGTGTCGGCCGCCTGCCAGAAGTTCTCGGAGCGCGGCAGCCCGACGATCCGCTCGCGCGGGATCCCGACCCGCAGCCAGCCGTTGACGGCCACCTCGTCCTCCCCCAGGCCGAGCTCCGGGTCGCCCGCGAAGACCGTCGCCCAGAGCTGCTCGGGCGGGAAGCGGAGCCGCTCGGTCGTGAACTCCCAGGCGAGATCGATCGCCCCGTCCTTGAAGTAGTCCCCGAACGAGAAGTTGCCGAGCATCTCGAAGAAGCTCGCGTGGCGGGCGGTGCGGCCGACGTCGTCGAGGTCGTTCTGCTTGCCCCCCGCCCGCATCACCTTCTGCGCCGTCGTGATGCGCGGCGCGGGGGGATCCTCGACGCCCAGGAACCACCGCTTCATCGGCTGCATGCCCGCGACGACGAAGAGCGTCGTCGGGTCGTCGGCGGGCGGGATCACCGAGCCTGAGGGGCGGCGTACGTGGCCGCGCTCCTCGAAGAAGGAGAGAAACCCCTCCCGCAGCTCGGCCGTCGTCTTCACGGCTCGATCGTACCCGGACGCCCGGAGCCGGCAGGCGGCGGGAGGGGCGCAAGGCGGCGCCCCTCCCACCATGACGGATCTGCCGCGGACGGGGCCGCGCCGCGGAAGGCGGCGCCGACCTGCTCGAGCTTCGCGTTGTCGAGCCGCAGCTCGCCTGCGGAGTCGTGGCCGGCGACGTGACCGTCGCGCCGCGGCTGCTAGTCCCTCCGCCGCCCAGCGGCGGAGTCGCAGTGGGGTTCAGTCCGGCCCGTCGAGTATCCGCCTCGCCCGGGTGGGAGTCAACCGGGCCGCGACGGCGCTACTCGAGGCCGCCGAGGTCGCTCTCGTCGACCGCGATCTCCTCGCGGATCTTCTCGAGCGAGCGCCGGATGAGGCGCGAGACGTGCATCTGGGAGATCCCGATCTGCTGCGCGATCTGCGACTGCGTGAGCCCCTCGAAGAAGCGGAGGTGGAGGATGCGGCGCTCCCGCTCGTCGAGCGCCTTGAGCCCCGGCGCGAGCACCGCCCGGTCCTCGCTCACCTCGTACTCGTGCTCGATCTCGCCGAGCGACTCGAGCGGGTCGAGGTCGTCGCCGTCGTCTCCCGAGCCGGACGGAGCCGAGAGGGAAACGGTCGTGTACGCCTGGCCCGTCTCGAGCGCCTCGAGGACCTGCTCCTCCTCGACTCCGGCCGCCTTCGCGAGCTCCGGGATCGTCGGCGAGCGCTCGAGCTGCACGGTCAGCTCCTCCACGAGGCGGGAGAGCCGGACGTTCAGCTCCTGGAGCCCGCGCGGGACGCGGACCGACCAGCCCTTGTCGCGGAAGTGGCGCTTGATCTCGCCGATGATGTTCGGGGTCGCGTACGTCGTCAGCTCGACGCCGCGGTCCACGTCGAAGCGGTCGATCGCCTTGATGAGACCGATCGACCCGACCTGGACGAGATCCTCGAGCTGCTCGCCGCGGTAGGCATAGCGCCTCGCCAGCGAGCGGACGAGCGGCAGGTACTGCTCGATCAGCCGCTGCCGGGCCTCGACGTCCCCGTGCTGGTGGTAGCGGCGGAGAAGCTCGCGGTCGCTCTTCTCGACCGGCATGCTCACTCCACGCCGGCTCGCGAGGCCGGCACGGTCTTCCGCATGCGCACCCAGCCGGCGCCGTCGCGCGCCTCGACCTCGTACCCTCCCATCGCCGTGCGCAGGACCCGCCCGAGCCCCACGCCTCGTTCGGGTTCGGGCTCCGCCTCGAGGGCCCGCTCGAGCGCCTCGGCCTCGAGCGGCCCGACCGAGACGTCGAGCTCGCTCTCCCCCACCTCGACCGCGAGCGTCACGCTCTCGGCGGCGGCGTACGAGTCGTCCGCGAGCAGCGTCTCCAGCGCCAGCTGGACGTCCTCGAGCTGCTCGAGCGGCAGCTCGAGCCGGGCCGCGAGCCCCCCGACCACGAGGCGCACGACGCCCTGGTAGGAGCGGTCGTACGGCACGGTGAGGGTGATCGTGTCGGTCATCGGCGAGGCGGTCGGCGGATCCCTCGGATCCCGGGCCAGTGTAGACGCCTCACGCGGATCATTCCGCGGACGCGATGAGCCCCGAGCCGACGACGACGTCGTCCTCGTAGAGCACCGCAGCCTGCCCGGCCGCGACCCCGTAGGCGGGCGCGTCCAGCCGGAGGCGGAAGCCGCGCGACCGCGCCTCGACGCGGGCCGGGGCGGCCGGCGAGCGGTAGCGGAGCTTGGCGTCCGCGCGGTCGACCGGCACGAAGAGCCGGCCGCTCCGCACGGCGACCCTGGAGCGCCCGAGGGACGCCCGCGGGCCGACCACGACGGTGTTCGTCGCGGGCTCCGTGCGGAGCGCGAAGAGCGGGACGCCGGTCGACACGCCCAGGCCGCGCCGCTGCCCGGGCGTGTAACGCCAGTACCCCTCGTGGCGTCCGAGCTCGCGGCCCGTCTCGTCGAGGATCGGGCCGTCGGCCGCGCCGAGCCCGTGGCGGGCCAGGAACGAGCGGTAGTCGTCGCCCGCGAGGAAGCAGGCCTCCTGGCTCTCGGCCCGGTCCGCGGCCGCGAGCCCGGCGGCGCGGGCCTCCTCGCGCACGTCCGTCTTCGTCCGCCCGCCGAGCGGGAACCAGACGCGCTCGAGCTGGCGCGGGTCGAGGCGGGCGAGCATGTACGACTGATCCTTCTGCGGGTCGAGGCCGCGTGCGAGGAGGGCCCGCCCGTCCCGCCGGACGATCCGCGCGTAGTGGCCCGTCGCGAGCCGCGCGGCGCCGACCCGCCCTGCGAAGGCCAGAAGCTCGGCGAACCGGAAGCTGCCGTTGCAGCGGATGCACGGGTTCGGCGTCTCCCCGCGGGCATAGCCCTGCACGAAGGGCGCGACGACCGCGCGGCGGAACCCGGGGCGCAGG
>Ga0210143_1000074_pt1 | contig 19892 bp, 17 predicted proteins | sample MayberryNW_TuleC_2_FD_185527 | JGI IMG/M metagenome (GOLD analysis project Ga0210143, IMG submission 185527) | Wetland microbial communities from San Francisco Bay, California, USA, that impact long-term carbon sequestration - MayberryNW_TuleC_D2... | ecosystem: Environmental > Aquatic > Marine... | reverse complement strand
TAATTCTGTTTTGAATTTGATGGGCATGTTCTATAGTTGAAACATAAGTTACAGTTCCGTCGTCTAGTTTCACTAAAGGAGGTTCTATTGAGTCAACTAATGCGATTGTTGCTGCCTTTCCAGGGAAATCGATTTTAATTTGAGTTCCTACTACTATAGCATAATTTAATAATATAGGAACGGTTGGATGAATCCCTATTGTGGAAAATCCTGTATTATAGCATCTACCATACCTTAACCTAAATCCACCAATTTTATTAGACATTGACAAAACTGGTCTGCCAGTAATTACCTCTGACATTCTATGATGTACTGTATCATCTTCAGAAGAACCTTCTTTTTGTATTGCTCCTTTAAGTTCCTTAAGCCAATCCCATCCATCCAAACCTAAATTATCTATTATTTTTAATAATTTTCTACTTCGTCCAATTAAACCATCATTCATAACTCTTAAAGCACCACCACGGACTCTATCTGTCTTAATCCTTTTCATTGCTCTATGGCCGACAATTTCTACAGGATCAGTATCTACCCCGTCTAATTCGACTGGTAAATTACTAATACATTTTATTACATCCTCATCTAAAATTTTGAATTGAAAACTTCCAACTTCTCTTTCATATATACGTAATTCCTCAACAAATCGACCAGTCTCATCATCAAAGGAGTTAGCCTGAAATTTACTTAACCCAACTGACTTTCTTACATGGTCTGCAATCAGCATTGTAAAGGCTGCTTCAGTTCCTCCAGCAGATCTAATTGGTCCGGCAAATGATATTGAAAGATATTTACTTCCATCAGAATTATTCTTGATTTGTACATCAGATATCCCTTGTAAAGGTGCAACAGTTACTCCTTCTGTTACTATAGCAAGACTTACCCTAACTGCATTATCTAATCTAGTCGTTAAGTCATCATTGCTGTATTTACCTTGTGCAATTTCTTCTGATATCTTTAATGCCGCTTTTTCTTTGGTTGTTTCTGATAATAAATTTCTTAATCTATTTGTAATGTTAATATCATGCATTTTAGCTACTCTATCAGCTAAATCATAGACTATTCTTGATTCAATTTTCTCAGAAACATCAATACCTTGTGTACGTGCATCAATGGCTATTAGATAAATTTTATTTAATAAATTTAAGAGATTATCATGATAATTTTTATAAAATAATGGCCTTTTTAAATTATTTAACTCGTGAATTGAATTTTCATCTAAAAAATAATATTGATCCTTCATTTCCTTATTAATTGAATAATATCAGAAAATTTACTTTCCCAATGATTATCATTTTCAATCATTGTTCCTACAACAATAATGTCGGCACCAGCGTCTGCTAAGTGTTTAGCAATTTGTGAATTTCGAATACCTCCACCTACAATTAAGACACCTTCATAGTATTTACGTACTGATTTGACCATTTCTGGTGATATATGCTGATTGGCTCCTGACCCTGCCTCTAGATATAAGAATCGCATACCAAGATATTGTGCTGCCAGTGAATACATTATTGCCAAGTTAGGTTTATGAAAAGGAATACCCTTTGCTTGACCTACAAACCAAGCAGTTGTTCCTTCACCAATTATCAAATATCCGGTAGGCAATGCTTCTAACTTTGATTTCTTTACTCCAATAGCAGCCAATGCTTGAGCTCCTGTGATAAAATACGGATTTTCGGAATTAAGTAATGACATGAATAAGATAGCATCTGCATTAGGTGAAACACCAGTGACATTACCAGGAAATAATATCACAGGGATAGTGATAGTTGTTTTTATTTGTGATATTATTTTTGATAATTCAATTTGATCGATTATAGAGGAACCACCAATTAAGATTGCTGATGCTCCTAATCGTTCAACTTTTTTTGCTATTGAAATGACATCATTTGGATTCTCTGAATCGATCAAAGGAAAACACAAAGTACGATATCGTTTTATCTCATTTAAAATATAAGTTTCTATGGTATTCAATTAGTATGGAACCATATTAAAGTATATTAACTCCTAAAAAATATTTTTGGTTTTTATTTATATTAAAAATTTTGTAAACCTTTAAGTAAATAAAATTATATTTATTAATATTCTATATAAATAGTTGAAACTTTTTATACATAAACAAGTACCATACAAATATGTATAGTACTGATGTAAACGTAGGATTAAAATTTACTGATCTTTTAGACTTGTTTATTGAAAAAAACTTATTTACCAAGAAACAAATATCAATTATTTATAATAAAATCAATATGCGTAGTTCTAGTATTTCTAATAATCAAATGAGCCGTGGTGCTTATTATAGACAGGTTAAACAATGTAGAAAAAAATATGATCAGCTGATTTACACAATAATTTTGTTCAGATTACTAAATCTAATAGACTCCAATACAATGGGTACTATTGAACTTCTAGTTAAGCAAATATCTAAAATATCACAACGTGATGTGCATCATAATACTACTAAAATGGTCTCAAATGATATCACTATTGTGATAGAGGAAATTCTCAGAAAGATAAATAAGATATAGATGATGAGAAATATGTATAAAAAGAGATAAAGATAAATATTTTGTGATATATGTGATATTATTTGAATATAGATCTCTTTTACTTCATGATAATAGGTATCTTTTTTATAGTAGGATTTCTACTTTCTTTTCTTCTGAAATTAAAAAAGAAGAAAATTGATGAAACAGTACCATTACAAATAGATAACAATTTAGAAATTATTGAGGTATTAGAGAATAAAAAACAATTACAGATTGATAATATCATTATTAAACTTAATGATATCCAAATTAGATTGGATTTACTAGAATCTAAAGTATCCCAATCAAAAAGTCAGCCAAGATACGAAAACATCATAGACGATAATATCATAAAAAATATCACAGATAACCAAGATAACACATCACATCACAATGAAATCAATGACATCACAAATCAATACATACCTAAAAAATCACTAATTGAAAAGGTAAAAGGTAAATCCTTAATTAATGACAAACACAATGCTACTGAACATTATATCTTAAAAATAATTTCAAAAGAACCACTAACGTCAAATGAAATAAAAAATGCCATTGGTAGAACACGAGAACATACATCACGACTAATGAAAAAACTCTATGAACTTAAATTAGTAGACAGGGATATAACTACAAAGCCATTTAAATATAAATTAACAGAACAAGGAAAAAAGTATATTGGGGAACAAATAGAAAAGAAAGAAATTAACGAAGAAAAGGCATTAAATTCGTCATATACTAACGACTCTTTAATAGATTTAACCAAATAGAAATAACTATTAACATTTTTTACAAATATCAAGAAAAAGCAATGTTAACGTCTATAATACGCATATATTTTGAAGTATGTTAATATAAATAATTAAGAAATCTTCTTCTTTTAATCTGCAGTAGAAATAAAGGGGTTGAATCAATCCTTGTTAACAAACTTAACGTCATTCTAACTCTGCAGTAGAAATAAAGGGGTTCAAATCAATTAATTTGTGGAAATTCTATGTATATACTTGTTCTTGTTAATATTTTGTTGTTATCAATCTACTTAGACTTCTCCCCCATCATTTCTTTTGCAAATATAAAACAAAATTGGCTATAATATATATTAATTATTATTATTAATATAGTCTAAAATATTTGATTTAGGGGTTTAAATTTTAAAGTTAATAACATGTTAATATTATAATAACATGTTAATATAAATTTGAAATGCAATAGAAAGTAAGGGGTAAGGGGATAATTTTATGGTGAGTTATGTTTGAGCGATGATATTTTAGATAATATATTTGAAAATGCAGTAAAAGGCAAATCGTTAATCAAAAATAGGAAAATCTTAACAATAGACTATATCCCACACAAATTACAATTTCGTGATGAAGAGACAACTACTATAGCTCAAACTTTATCTGTATCATTAAAAGGAGCAAGACCATCAAATTTACTGTTATTTGGTAAACCAGGGACAGGAAAAACTGCAGTAGTTAAAAATGTAATTAACAAGTTTAAAGAAAAATCAACAGAACTGGGGATAGAGGTTATAGTGGTTTTTATTAACGCGAAAATAGCTAATACAGCATATAAAATTCTTTATGAAATAGCCGAAGAAATGAACATAAACAAAATAGATAAAAAAAATCAGGTTTATTTTACTGGTCTATCTCTTGGAGAAGCAACAAATAGAATTCTTGATTTTATTAAAAAAAGACAATTACATGTAATTTTTGTTATAGATGAAATTGATTCACTTGTCGACAAAAATGGCGACGATATACTTTATAACTTTACTCGAGCAAATGAACAATTTCAAGAAGTTGGTTTTATCAGTCTCATTGGAATATCGAATAGCTTAACATTTAAGGATAAATTGGATCCAAGAGTTAGAAGCAGCTTAAGTGAAGAAGAAATTGTATTTAATCCATATAAAATCGATCAATTACAAAAGATATTATCTGAGCGAGTTAAGCTAGCATTTTATGATGATGTCGTTACCGAAGGCACAATAAATTTATGTGCAGCAATTGCAGGAAAAGATAATGGTGACGCTAGAAAAGCGATCGATTTGCTTCGTGTAGCATCGGAAATAGCTGAAATAGAGAAGGATACTAAAGTCCACGAAAAATATATTCGTCTAGCACAACATAAAATAGAAAAAGATACTAATTTTGAAATAATTAAAAACTCTACTACTCATACCAAAATTGTTTTACTAGCAATTGCAAAATCAAAAAACGGAAATACTGGAGAAGTTTATGAAATTTATTCCTCATTATGTAAACATGTAGATAATGAATCACTTACACAACGTAGAATAACTCAAATTATAAATGAACTCGATCAACTAGGTTTAATTTCGACCAATATTGTTAATCAAGGCAGATATGGTCGCTCTCAAAAAATCAAAATAACCGTTCCAGTATCTACCCTTAAAGAAGCCTTATTTGATGATCATCTACTGTCTACAATAACAACAACTATTGACTAAAATCAATTTGAAATGGACGTAACGTGGAAAGATTAACAGCTATTGCGATTCCAGAGGTAGGCATTATTCCCATAGTTTGTTGAAATGGGGTTTGATCTTGCCATGTCCCAGAATTTACAATTAATGTTCCACGATAATTTTGTACATCCATTACATGTACGTGTCCAGAATGGAAAATATCAGGTACTTCAGTAATTACCATCATATCGTCCTTTTCTGGTGAGATTGGTGTCCTTTGGCCATATATTGGAGATAAATGTCTTGCTTTTAGTAATATTTTCATTGCTTCAGCCGGATTAGAGTAACTTAATCCTGGTATTGTAGCAATAATATCATCAAGTCCTTGACCGTGATACATGAGAATTTTAACACCATTTAACTCAATATAGCTAGGATTACCTAACATGGTAAAATTTTTCCAACTATATAATATTTCTGAATCCTTTTTTGGTATAGCAGGTTGAGGTAAAGCTCTTCTTCCTAGGTCATGATTTCCTGGAATAACAAATACTTGAATTTTTTTTGGAATCTGATCTAATAGATTAGTTAAATGACACATTTGTTGGTATATGGTACTATCATTCAGTTCTTTTTCCTGATTGGGAAATATTCCGACTCCATCAATTAAATCTCCTCCTATACAGAGAAATTTAATTTTTGAAACGATTTCATTATCTGATGATGAATTTAACCAATTTAAGAATTTTATAAATTCATTTTCTTTAAAATATTTACTACCTATATGCAAGTCAGAAATTAGAACCACATATTCATCCGTTTTTCCCTTATTAGGTATATGATCGGGAATGTCAGGAGAAACAACATTTTTAATAACATAATTTATCCCTTTATTTTCAATTTCTAACATTACCATTTGATCCAAGGTTAATTTTGATACAAGTTTTATTGTCTCTTCATTTAAAGCGATTGTATTTATTATTCCTGTTAAATCATCTATAGCTAATTCAATATTATTTTTTTTAGATCGTTTAGACATTACCAGACCAGCAATTATGGAAGTATTTCCATTTAATGAAATCTTATTTTCTAAATAATTATTATTATTATTATTATTTTTTTGTTTAATTTTTCTTTTTATGGAAGATATTTTATTGATACGTTTACTTTCCGGTCTTGTAGATAAAATTTTTAGAGACTGATGAAACCTACTTTTAAATAATGAAATATATCCATTAATTCCTTCCTCTGGATCAATATAATCTGCAGAATCGTAAATAATTTTAAATGATTCTCTGTAATTTGATTTATCAGTTGTAATTTTTTGTGTAGAGATAATTTTGTATTCTTGAATTTCATTTATTGTTTCTATAGTATTATCTTGGAACTTTGAATCTGAAGTAGTTAAATTATCAAGTTCATTGGAAATCTCTATAGTACAAAAATTTCCAATATCTTCTATAAGAATAATGTTAGTGTCATTATGGCTTTTCTTAAATTTAACAACTTTCTGAATTATTTCCATTATATTTGAATCAAGATTTTTTAAAATGTTAAATGCTTCAGGATGTATTTGATATCCTTGTGCAGTAATGTAAGACAATGCATTTGATATTTCTTTCTGAAAAGACAACTACAAACTATTACGATAGAATCATCTTATTTAATTACATTGCTATTATAAATTCAATACAAAAATATTATAAAGTTAAATAATATTATCATAAAAATTGAAGAAACGTCTTTATTATTTAGCTGTTGGGATGATAGTATTTCTTATTTCTTATAGTATTGGTGCTAAAATAAATATTGAAAAGGAACAATCATCATTAATAAAAGAGCAATTTGAAACAAAAATTGAAGGAATAGATGAAGTTGGCATTTTTCAGAATAATGTTCTAATTGCCTTATCTATGTTTATTCCAGGTATTGGTGTAGGAATTGGTATATTTTCTGGCTTTGGTACAGGATTAGTTTTTAATGCGATGGCTTTAGAAAATACAGCATTGCAAAATATTTCCCCACTAGCAATTCTTATTACTCCATTTGGTATAATGGAAATCTTTTCTTATGGTCTAGCAATCTCAAGAAGTGGAATGCTTATTTATGATCTTTTTAGAAAAAAATCTTGGAAATTACTGCTAAAACCCACTATAATAGAAATTGTAATAGTAGTATCAATCTTAATAGTTGCAGCATTTATTGAATGGAATATGATAAAACAAATTATAGAAATTCCTAAATAATTTATCTATTATTTTTAAATCTAATAAAATTAAATTAATTGATAAACAATCAGGTTTATTTCATAATAAATGAGTTTTAAGGGAAATCAATAGACATTATTTTTAAAACTACTAGATATTATCACATGAAGTTCATACCAAATTTACAATATACTACAGCTGTTATAGAAATATTTGTGAATATTCAGCTTGCTAATATAGAAACAATAATACAAAATATTACTATATGAATATTTTACTAATAAAAATTGTGATTTAAATTAATTATAATATTTATTTTTAGATAATTATAAATTTAAAATAAATAATACAATATAAACAGACTTGTTAGGAGTAAAAATTCATTATAAACCAAAATTTGACAAGAAACCAATTCTTATAGCAGCATTACCAGATATGGGAAATGTAGCAGGATTATGCTTAAATTTCTTAATAAATAAAATAGATACCAAAATTTTCGCTGAGATATATTCATTTTGGCCACCATCTGTAACATATAAAAAAGGAATTATAAATTATCTGCAATCAAGCTATAAATTTTATGAAAATTCACAATATAATATAATACTTTTTACAGGAGATTTTAATCCTACAGATCCCAGAAGATTATATGAATTATGTTATGAAGTTTTAAAAATTGCGGAAATGATTAATGTCAAAATTGTATATTCTGTTGGTGCCTCTCTAAAGTCAATTAATACAATAGAAAAATTAGTCTATGCTGGGGTAAATAAACCAACTATGATCAACGTTTTAAATGAGTTGAATTTGCAGATACTAGAAGACGAAGGACAAATAACAGGATTTAACGGATTAATTTTAGGAATAGCCCAAGAATTTAATTTGGATGGTATTTGTCTTTTAGGAGAAATCGATAATCCTAATGTTATCCAACCTAAAACATCTCAAGAAATTCTAAAAGTTTTATTAAAAATTATTAATTTTCCATCTATTGATTTATCGGAATTGGAGGAAGAAGAAAAACGAAAGAAGTTCATGGAGAAACAAATGAATTATTTCAATAAAGTAGTAAATCAAAGTGAACTACCAGGAATAACATAAACAAGCATTTATACAAATAAACTTAGTCAAAATTCAAATATGTTTCTCTTTTATTTTGATCAATCACCATTACTGACAGATCACTAAATGTCTTATTTTCTAAATCAATCATTTTTCCTCTAAAAATAGTTTCTTTTTCCTTATCTGTCAAGTATTCAAATATCCAGACATCGATTTCTGTAGTATTGACTCCATTTTTTTTCAAAAATAATGCAATATCTGATGGCATAAAATTTTTTGATAAATCATTTGGCCAAGGACGTGGCAATAAAATAACACTTTTTCTATCTAATACTGATTTGATCAATTCCATCTGTTTTTGTAGAATATCCCCAGTTACATGAAACGTAACTACAAATGCTTTATCTAATGGAACTCTAGATTTTGAAGATGCAACTTGAATAGAACTTATTCCTGGAATAATTTCAACATCTTCATTCCCAAAAATCTCTAATAACCGATCGACAACCTCTGATTCAGAAAAACTAACATCTCCTGTAAATGGAACAGTACAATATTCATTATCTTGCATATTGTTATACACATATTTATATACCGATTCCTGATTTTTCATAGTGATCTCATAAATTTGTTGCTTTTCTTTATCTATAAGAGTTTCAATAGTTCGTAGTGTATATTTATAACCTATGATATATTTTGACATATGGATTTTTTCTTTAGCAATTTGAGTGATATAATCAGGATCTCCTGGTCCTACACCAATCACAAACAATTTCTTTGGCATTTGAAATTGTATTACAAGTTATAACAGCTTATTATATTCTTTTTATAAGTTAGATTCATATTTTAAAAATTAAAATGATTTGGTGGAGAAAGAAACTATCTGACTAAATGACATAACTATTTTGACATTCTTATCATTATATGTAATTATTAACGGATTGGAATGAGCGAACTTAAGCTCGAATTTGTAGGTAAACAAGTTAAAGATATGTATGGTACATTAATGGGAAATGTTGTCGGAATTATTACTGATACTGACGGTACAATTGAATCTGTTAGTGTAGATTGTGGTGATTCAGGTTTAAAACAATTATCTTATGAACAACTATTAGTACAAGGTGATTATGTAATCTTCATCCCCAAATGGAGATTAGATGCACAGAAATTATTTAGGCAAAAAAATTTAACTCTTAAAAGAATTAAAGCTCTTCAACAATTAGTTGAAGAAGATGATTCCATGAAAGAAGATGCAGAAATTGTATATATTAAATATGAGAAGAAACTACACGAATTAGAGGAAAAAGAAAAATCTATCAATGAAAAACTGAAAGAAAGACTTGATGAACTAAATGGATCAACAAAAAATATTAAATCAATCTTATTTGATGCAAAGTTACAATACAAAAGTCATGAAATATCAGAAGAAACATATCTACAAGTTACGAGATATACTAAAGAATTAATGGATCATATTAATTTAGAAAAAGAAGAAATCAATAATATAAAAGGTCGACTTGAAGAACAAAATCTAGAAAATACATTACCTTTGCCACATTCAATTCAGCCTGACGAGAAAGAAAATGAAAAAGAAAACACAAAATTATCCACTACCATAAATAATACTCCCAATACATCATCAACAACTACTACTGTTACTGCATCCAATACAAATAATTCTAATACTTCAAATACATCATTACCTGTATCCTCATTATCAAATGATAATACACAACCTAAACCTTCCTCCTATGCTGATGAAACTGATAAATATAAACAACATGCATCATATAATAATAATAATAAAGATCACTCAAATCTAAATAAAGATAAGATAGAAAAAAGTAATACAGATAATGAATCTATAGATAATGAATCTAATTGGCTAGATCAAGTCGTAAACAATTAATTTTTATATTTTTAAATTTCTAATTCTAAATTTTATTATTTATTTATTTATTCTAAATTTGAGATTTTTTATTTGAAGTAGTATTTAACGAAATATAATAAAAAATAAAAAAATGGTAATGATGTGAATTTATCTGCATCTGTTTTTTGGTATTTTGTTTATTATTATATCATGTCATAATTTTGTTGCCGGAGTTTGTAATAATTCTCCAATTTCACTATGCATTTTAAGAAAGTTTAATCCTTTTTCTGTAGTTTTATAGGTCTGAGTTCCATCAAGATATTCTAATAGATTGTTTTCAATTAACACAGAAAGATATTCTCTCAATTGTGCATAACTTAGAAAAGCTTTGTACATAATTTTTGTCTTGGTTGCTCCTCCATTAGCTGCCTCTAGTATCATTGCTACTATTTCTGTTCTACTTCTGTATTTCACAATCATCATACACAATATTTGTTTATTTTAATATATTGACAAAATGTAGTATAACATTATTCTATACTAAAACTCAATGTCAAATTATGTAGGCAATAATATTTTTATCAAGTTGTTAACTAAACTTGTTTAAATATTAATTATTAGAACATATAAAGAGTTTAGTCAAATAATCTTAACTTATTTATTATAATTACAATAATTTAACTAGAAGTACCTATATTGTATCTTATGTCAATTGATAATGGCAGTTCATCACCTGACAAATTTTTCACAAACTCTCATCTGAAAATTACCTTAGAGAAAAATAAATTTCAAGCTATAAGAGCACAATCATTACAAAATATTGAAACATTTTGGGGAGAACAAGCTGAAAATTTAGTATGGAATAGACATTGGGATAAGACGTTGGAGTGGAATCCTCCATTTGCTAAATGGTTTGTTGGTGGATTATTAAATGCATCAATAAATTGCTTAGATAGACATATCAACTCTGAAAACAAAAATAAGGCTGCCATAATATGGGAAGGAGAAAATGGAGAAAATATAACAATAACATATTATCAGCTTTATCAAAAAGTTAATCAATTTTCAAATGCCTTAAAAAAACTTGGTATAAGAAAAGGAGATCGAGTTACAATCTATTTGCCGATGGTCCCCGAACTTCCTATCGCCATTTTAGCTTGTTCAAGAATTGGAGCCATTCACAATGTAGTTTTTTCTGGTTTTAGTTCCACAGCATTGGTGGATCGGATAAATGATGCTAAATCTAAAGTCATAATTACTGCCGATGGGGGATTTAGAAGGGGAAAAATAATTGAATTAAAAAAAATTGTTGATGAAGCTCTTATCAATACCCCTTCAATCCAAAGTGTTGTAGTAGTACGAAGAACTGGAAAGCACATTGAGATGACAAACAAAGATCTATGGTGGGATGATATAATTCACAATCAATCAAATTATTGTGAACCTGAATTAGTAGAAAGTATACATCCTCTTTTTATACTTTATACATCCGGAACAACTGGTAAGCCAAAAGGAGTTGTTCATAGTACAGGAGGATATTTGACGCATATTTACTCTACAGCAAAATGGGTTTTCGATTTTAATCAACAAGATATTTTTTTCTGTTCTGCAGATATAGGGTGGGTAACAGGTCATAGCTATATAGTTTATGCACCTTTAATGCATGGAGTAACTGAGATATTGTTTGAGGGAACACCTGATTATCCACAACCAGATAGGTATTGGTCACTTGTTGAAAAATATGGAATAACTATTTTGTATATAACACCTACTACACTTAGAATGTACCGAAAATATGGTAATAAAATACCAAATTCATTTAATTTATCAACACTACGGTTACTAGGAACAGTAGGAGAATCAATTGACCCAGAAGTATGGATGTGGTATTTTACAACAATTGGAAAGGAAAAATGTCCGATAGTAGATACATGGTGGCAAACAGAAACAGGAGGAATAATGATTAGTCATTGTACTGGAATAGATATTATGCCTATGAAACCAGGATCAGCAATGTTTCCTGTACCAGGGGTAGACTTGACCATTGTAAATGACGAAGGAAATACTTTGCCACAAAATCAAAAAGGTTATTTAGTTATTAAAAAGCCATGGCCTGGTATGCTAATGACTTTATGGGAAAATGATGAGAAGTACAAAAATAATTACTGGAAATTTCACAAAGATTACTATTACTATTTTGCTGGTGATTATGCTATTATGGATGATGATTTTTATTTTTGGCTTTTAGGTCGATCAGATGATGTTCTTAAAATTTCTGGACATAGATTAGGTACTATTGAATTAGAAAGTTCTTTTATATCACACATGTCCATATCGGAGGCAGCAGTAACTAGTAAACCTGATAAGACAAAAGGTGAATCTATTGTAGCATTCCTAGTATTAAAGAAAGATTGTATTGAATCGGATCAATTACGTAAAGAAATAATAGAGCATATTAGAAAAAATATAGGAGCTATAGCTACTCCGAAGGAGATATACTTTGTAAATAAGTTACCAAAAACAAGAAGTGGAAAAATAATGAGACGATTGTTAAAATCTATAGCTAGCGGTCTAACTATAGGAGATACTACGACTCTAGAGGATGATACATCCATAGTAGAAATTCAGAAAATTTATAACGAATTAAATGATATAGTAAAAATTTAATTAATTAATTCATTTTTAACCATCACTAAAAGTAAAATTCAAATCACAGGTTCAATACATTACTTTAGTTGGTTCGCAAGATGGCTGTCTTAATTCCAGCTGCTCTTGTAACTTTTTTTATTGGGATAGCAGGTATAATTTTTATGCCAGATGAGATCAAAAACAAACCACTGGATTTTGACAGAGGAACAATCAAGATAGACGATTCAGTAATAGACGTAGAAATAGCAGAATCAGATGCTGAAAGACAAAGATGGCTAATGTTCAGAACTGAGGAATTTCCGTTAAACTCTGCCATGATTTTAGTTTATCCAAAATCTGATCTCTATGCATTATGGCTATTAAATATTCAATATAATCTTGATATTATGTGGTTCAATGAAGAAGGAAAACTAGTTTATTATATCAAAGATGCTAAACCTTGTGAGAATCCATTAGATCCTCATAATTGTACCTATAAAACAACTATACCTGCAAAATATATAGTAGTATCAACAGAAGGATTTATCAAAAGGAATAATATTACAAACTCATCAATTTTAACTACAATATCAATCTAATATTAATTTATTATATTCAATATATCGGTGTTATAGATTTGACATAGGGTTTAAATAGTTTCAGAAAGAATCGGAAATTAGTGAATTAAATGCCAGTTGCAATACTTCCAGATATTAGTGAACAACATTGTATTGGGTGTGCGCTTTGTGTAGAAATTTGTACTGCACTTGGTCCAGATGTCCTCAGAGTAAAACCTGTAGAGGGTTGGAAAAGAGGTAAAGCCTTTGTATTTTATCCAGAGAGATGCATCTCTGATGGTGCATGTATTGGTGTCTGTCCAACAAAGGCAATTTTTTGGATGAGACCAATGGATTATACACCAGGACAACCAATTCCATTAAAGAAAAACGCCATATTTAATAAAGGTTGGGAAGAAGGTTAGAATAACCAAACTCTCTTATTTTATTTTTTTAGCACTATAAATATTAATTATTTTTTGTTATTATAATTCTATAAATAATAATTCTATAAATAATAATTCTATAAATAATAATTCTATAAATAATAATTCTATAAATAATAATTCTATAAATAGAATAGTGTTATCTCTTATTGGTGATGCCGTCCTTCACTGACGAACCATTTTCTGAAAAAGAAAGAGAAATACTTTTATCACATTTTACTAATACTGATAAACCAGTTTTTGCAATAATAAGCCCCAAACAAGTTGATAGAGGTGCACTAATGTCAAGGTATTCACGATCTGATAAAAATATGCGTAGAATATTTTTAGAAGAATTTGCAAACAATCCTAATCGTGGAGATGAATTTTATAAAAGAGTATTATTAGAATATGGTGATGATTCTGTTGCAGAATTGGGAGAAGCACAGGTAGCAATAGAATATGTATCCAATATCGCAGCTAAATATATAGAAGATCAAAGAATAGGTTTATCTTATCTAGAAAAATCATCGAGATACGTTTCATTTGATAAGAAAAATAATGGTCAGTATAAATATTTGAAAGAAAGAAATATAATGAATTCTAGATATGCAGATATATATTTAGAAGCATGTGACTATGCATTTGATATTTATTCTAAGAATATAGAAGGTATGCAAAAATTTATTGTAGAAAGAGAACCTATAGATAACTTTCAATTTTATGATTCTATTTCTAAAAAAGATGTAAAATTTAATAACTTAAAAGAATCCAATGATATTAAATCAGCTCAAAAAATATATAAGAGTACTACAAAGGCTAAATCTTTAGATCTTTTACGAGGTCTTTTACCTGCGTCTACTCTTACCAATATAGGTATTACTGGTAATGGGAGAGCTTTTGAATATCTTTTAACAAGATTGTATGCATCAAATTTGACTGAAATGAATATCTTAGCTGATCAATTATATGAAGAACTTGATCTAATTATTCCGTCTTTTGTTTATAGGGCAAAAAATCAACATGGAATATCTATGCAAAATTACCTAAAGAACACAAAGGACGTTATTCTAAAAATGACTAAAGAACACCTTTCACGCATCAAAATTAATTCAAATTTAGAATATGTGAATTTACTATTCAATGAAGATAATACTGAAGCAGAAGTCAAAATTGCATCATCTATATTGTTTGAACAAGCTGCAGGACATACACTTACAAAAATTATAGAATATGTTCGATCTTTACCAGTAGAGGATAGGCACAAAATAATCAAGACATATACAAGTTTACGAACGAATAGAAGGCAACGTCCAGGTAGAGCATATGAAATGACCGAATATACCTTTGAAATGCTTACTAATTTTGGAATGTTCCGTGATCTCCATCGACATAGAATATTAACTTTGGAAAGACAATTACTTTCTACTAAACATGGATATGATGTGCCTAAGGAAATTTCCGATCTTGGAATTTTGGATGATTTCAAAGATTGTATGTATAAATGTAATGAGGTATTTCAAATTCTTGTCAATGACGATTATCCAGAAGAAGCGCAATATGTAGTTAATTTTGCATATAGATATCCATTTTTCATGAAATTGAATTTACGAGAAGCTACGCATATAATTGAATTGAGAACTTTATCACAGGGTCATCCTGATTATCGATATATATGTCAAGAAATTTTTAAAAAAATAAAGAATGTTCACCCAATTTTATCTGAAGGAATAAAATTTGTTGATCTTAAAGATTATAGTCTAGAAAGGCTATCAAGTGAAAAAAATATAGAAAAGAAAAAGAGAGAAATTAGATAGACAATTAGATAAAAATTTCCATTTATTTTATTTTAGAAATTTGTAACTATCAATTAAACATATATTATTTTTAATCTTTATTATTCTACTATTATTCATTATTTTTTATTTCTATTTAAACCAATGTTCTATGGGAATAAACAGTACTCTTAATAATCCATTCACTATTATGAATTGAAGAAGATCATAATACATTAAACTGTGGATCTGCTACATTGTCTTAAATATTTAATGGTTTAGAGAATTGTCACAAAATTTAGTTGATGATCACAATCATTACTTAGAACCAACGTTCTAAGGACTGACTTCTTTTCTCTTGACTTTTTTTTACTCTTTCTAGTGATGATTCTACTCGTTCCTTTGAAAAATCCATTGTATCACATAGAAAATCTATAATTTCCTTATAATTTGGATTATCAAATTCTATACTGTCTATAGAAATACTTTCTGGATTGAGAAATATTTCTCTTATCTGTTGATATGGAACGTCTTTTAAATTATCTTTTATTTTTTCTATTTCTTCCAATCTACCATTCTCTCTTATTAGCTTAAGTGCAGTTTTAGGACCTATACCTGGAATACCTCCAGGATTAAAATCTGTTCCAATCAGGATACCTACATCTACTAATTGCTCAAGCGTCAATTTTGTAGATTCTACAATCTGTGATTGATGAATAATTTCTGGTTCTATACTAACATATTTATTTTTGTTAGGAATTTTTCGTTTTCCAGTTATTGTTAGATTACGAATAAGTCTTTTAGCACCAAAAAGTAAAGAATCATAATCCTGACTTGCACAGGCGTAGACCGTTCCGTCTTTAGTTAAAATTGATGCTGTTGCTTCTCCCTCTGATGGTGCTTGAATAACAGGAATTCCTAACATTGTTAAAATTTTCTTAGATTGCTCAATAATTTTATCCGTAAGAATTACTGTACCTTGACTATACTTTTTAGCATCTTCAAGTCTACCCTCTTCTAATGCATATTGATATTTTTCTATAGCATCTTGTTTCAATTCCTTTCTTCGTTTTATCTCGTTATATTTTAGTGAATGAGGTTTTCCATCAAAAATATATAACAGTTTTATGTTCTCCGTTAAGAAATTAATATTTCGATAAAATAAGCCACTTAAGTGACTTGTTATCTCTCCTTTGTTATTAGTAAGAGAATCTCCAGTAGGACCACGAATTGTTGCTAAAAATTGATAAATTGTATTATATGCATCTACCGCAATTATTTTATCTGATAAATCAGAAGATTTTAGTGGACAAGTAGTTAAAATTGGTTTTAGATCTATTCCCATTTGTTAAAGTATATGTATTTGATGTACCTTTTATTTTTTCATGTCATCTTATTCATAATAGTAGAATTGTGATTATTGTCAGATTAAAATTATCATGACATAAGGATTATATCATGACATAAGGATTATTATAGATCTGTATAATAGTGAGAATATTTAATTTAGAAGTAGATATAAAATTATGAATGCAAATGAAAAATCGACTTTATTTAGTGCCATTATTATGATTCTTTTCCTTTCAATATTTTATCCTTCTCCAACAATAGCCCAGAATTCTACTTCAATAACAGAGTCCCATCTAGTAGGAAACTGTCAAGCATTTACAAAGCTACAAGATGAAAAACTTAACCTTGAAAAGAAATTGAATGAAACTAAACAAAATTTTCTACCCAATCTAATACAAGAAAAATCTTTAAATTTAAAAATAGATGATCTTAATTCTAAGCTCGCATTATTTGCAAATGATAATGAATTTACAAAGCTACAAGATGAAAAACTTAACCTTGAAAAGAAATTGAATGAAACTAAACAAAATTTTCTACCCAATCTAATACAAGAAAAATCTTTAAATTTAAAAATAGATGATCTTAATTCTAAGCTCGCATTATTTGCAAATGATAATGAATTTACAAAGCTACAAGATGAAAAACTTAACCTTGAAAAGAAATTGAATGAAACTAAACAAAATTTTCTACCCAATCTAATACAAGAAAAATCTTTAAATTTAAAAATAGATGATCTTAATTCTAAGCTCGTATTCTTGACGGAGAACAAATATTGTAGTGATCTTGAAAAGCATATAACAGATCAAAAATAATTCAATAATAATTTTTTTGGATTAATTTAATATTATTGCTATTATTATTTTTAATTTCTAAACTAGCTATGTAAAAAATAAGTTGTTAATCTAGATATATAAATATAAAATTTGAATTGAAAATATCTACAAGTTATCAAATTAAATTGATGAGTTATCTCAAGTTAAGAAAATTTATTAATAAAATAAGAAAATATACTAAAATCAGACACAGAACATCATAGAAAAATAGAAGATACCAATATTTTATTCCTAAAGTGAGTCTTTCTTATCTTTTTAAAATCATTAATTTTTTGATATACAGCAATCAACAAGATTGATACTTACAAAATTATATATTATTATAATTTAATAAAATCTTATTATTAAATTGAATGATAATATTAATGTCGTTTTCTGGAATCTAGGAAATCTATTTGATATTCAACCTAATGAAATCTCATCAAATCTTGAATTTACTCCAAATAAAGGTTGGAATGAAAAAGTACGTGATATAAAGATACAAAATTTAACAAATAAAATAAAAAATACTTTTGATAATGGTCCAGATTTGATAGGGGTGTGTGAAATTGAAAATGCCTTTTTAGCTGAAAAACTAATAGATGAATTAAAAAAATCTTTAGGTAGAGATGACTACAAAATAGCTGGAACAAACATAGATGGTAAATTAAAACCATATCATAAAGGGCCCGATCTGAGAGGAATTGATACATGTTTAATTTATTCTAATAAGGTCTTTGAACAGCTTGATGGTCATGGATATATAATAAATTTTAGATTTCCTACACGTGATATTTTTTACGCAAAGCTCAGAGTCTTAAAAAATAATGCGAAACTAAATGTTTTAGTAAATCATTGGCCATCAAGAAGAGGCAGAGATGATTTTTCCGAACTTATGGATACAGAATATACTAGATATATGGCAGCAGAACATTGTGGAAGAATAGTCGATTCTATTTTAAAATATTCAAAAATGGAAATAGAGAAATTTCCAAACAACATTGATTCAATTCAGGAAGGAAAAACAGTATTAGAAAAACTTGAAGAAAGATGGAACATAAATATTTTAGTCATGGGTGATTTTAATGATGAGCCATTTGATAAAAGTATTATGAAATATCTGTATGCAACACCAGACAAAAATTTACTACGTAATTGGAATAGAATCTTTAGATTAGCAAAAGAAGATTTTAAAAACAGAGATAAAACGTATAAACAAATTTACCTAGAACAACCATCAATTTTATTTAACTGTATGTGGAATCTTTATCCTAATGGAAGTTTATATTTTAGAAAGACAAATTCGTTTAATCTATTTGATCAATTTATAATATCGCGAGGCTTATTATGTGGAAAACATGGATTAAAAATGAACATCAATTCTGTTAATATAAATACATTAGGTATGACATTGGGTGAGAATTTATCTGAAAGCAAATTTGAACAAGAGGATAAATATGATGAAAGATTAATTCCATTGGAATTTAAACAAAAACCCATGTCATTTGAATTTGATAGAACAAAAAATGATATTAATCATAATAGTATATACGGAAATGAAAATAAACCTAGACAGCCAACTGGATATAGCGATCATTTCCCTATAACTTGTACAATTGATATATTATAGAATGTTAGAAATTAAGAATTTGTTATTCTAATTTTATAATATAATATATCTATAATATCATATCTAATTTCCACAATTTGTGTGAAACTATTACATTTATAATTTCTAACTTAAAATTAAATAAGTGTTATATAATAAACTATTATAGAAAATTTCTATATTAGCTTCATATTCTATAGTGGTAATTATTGATACAAGCGATTCAATACAAAAGTCAAATATTTTAATAAAAATTTTTATATCTATTTTATAATTATAATCTACTTTTATTGTCAAAACCTAATGAAAAAAAAGAGGTAATAAAAAAAATTCAAAAGTGGTTAAGCGAAGAATTTATTGAATTTATTAATATAGATAACCCACTAGCAGATTATCAAATTAATACAAAAAATCCAAATCAAACTATTTGTCTACCTAAAAATAAAACTGATTCTATCGAATTTGTAACTGCTATTTTTTTTACCACCGAAGACCAAAAAACATATAACGCATTAAAAAATACTGAGGAAAAGTTAAGAATTATTTGGGAGTTACAACGTTCTTTATTAGAAATCAATCTAGAGTATGAGGTTAAACCAAATTTTGATAATCTGGAATTAATTATATTAAAAAAA
>Ga0210143_1000073_pt1 | contig 20074 bp, 19 predicted proteins | sample MayberryNW_TuleC_2_FD_185527 | JGI IMG/M metagenome (GOLD analysis project Ga0210143, IMG submission 185527) | Wetland microbial communities from San Francisco Bay, California, USA, that impact long-term carbon sequestration - MayberryNW_TuleC_D2... | ecosystem: Environmental > Aquatic > Marine... | reverse complement strand
CGTCCTCTGCTACGTCCCCGACGAGGGCGTCTGGTTCACGACGATGGAGCGCGGCCACTACGGCGTGCCGGCCGAGAACGGCCAGCACGATCTCGCCGAGGGCGTCGTCGATCGGCTCGCCCCGCTCGCGCTCTCGAAGCTCGTGATCGACAACGAGTTCCTCACCGACCTCGAGGAGGAGCTCTGGGAGGGCGACGAGGTGACCGCGGAGATCATCGAGGCGGGCAAGCGCATGGGCGACCTCGACCTGCTCCCGGCGCCGTTCCCGATCGAGGAGCTCCTCGACGAGCAGGACCTCCGCCACGTGAAGCGGCTCTACGGCATCGGCGGCCTCTCGTACGGGAACCTCTCGCAGCGCAAGGACTCGACGCGCTTCTGGATGAGCGCGAGCGGCGTGGACAAGTCGAAGCTCGAGACTCCGGGCCGCGACATCCTGCTCGTCTCCGGCTACGCGCCCGAGCGCAACGCGATGATCATGAGCGTGCCGCCGAACGTCGAGCCGCGCCGCGTCTCGGTCGACGCGATCGAGCACTGGATGATCTACCAGGCCCATCCCGACGTCGGCGCGATCCTCCACGTCCACGCGTGGATGCAGGACATCCCCGCGACCGACATCAACTACCCGTGCGGCACGGAGGAGCTCGCCACCTCGGTCGCGCAGGTGCTCGACGCCGAGGCAGACCCCTCGCACGCCGCGATCGGCCTGCGCAACCACGGCATCACGGTGACGGGCGAGAGCCTTACGGAGATCCTCGACCGCATCGAGCCGAGGGTCCTCCGCCAGATCCCGATGTCGTGAACGACGCCGGGCCGGCGTTTCGCCGGGCGCACGTGACCGAGCTCGACTCGCTCCCGAACGAGCTCGTCGAGGCGGAGTGGAAGCCCGTGCGCGGGGCGTTCGGCATCGAGGCGTTCGGCGCGAACGCCTACGTGGCGCGCGAGGCCGGCCAGCTCGTCGTCCAGCGCCACGTCGAGCGGAAGGTCGGCCACCAGGAGCTCTACGTCGTGCTGGCGGGCGAGGCGCGCTTCACGATCGACGGCGAGCAGTTCGACGCGCCGGTCGGGACGCTCGTCTTCTGCGAGCCGCGCGCCGACCGGACCGCGCACGCGAACGAGCCCGGCACGGCCGTCCTCGCAATCGGCGCGGCGGCCGGGCAGCGGTTCGAGGTCTCCCCGTGGGAGACCGAGCGGACGCCGGGCTAGGGCGCGTCGACGTCGAACGCGATGTGCTCGGCGGCACGGTCGGCCCGCTCGAGGGCCTCGGCGCGGGAGTCGCCGCGGGCGAGGACGAAGCCCGCGCGGTCGTGACCCGTGCGGAGCGGCCCGAACTCCCAGCCGGGCGGACGGTACGGGACCGCGTCGAGGACGCCCGGGATCTCGAGCGCCTCCTTGATCCCGTGCACGCCGCGCAGCCGGCCGGGCGGGGCGACGAGGAAGCGGACGCAGGCGCCGCCGACCGGCCGGGCGGGCGGAACGCGCGCCGGCCGGCCGAACCCGGCCGCGAGCGCGAGCGCGTTCAGGTCGACGCCGAGCGCGGTCTCGCAGAGCTCGGCGTCGTGGCCGCCGCCCAGGCGGGCGGCCAGCTCCATCACGCGTGGCCCGTCCGGGCCCATGCGGATCTGCGTGTACGTCGGGCCCTCGCGGACGCCGAGCGCCTCGGCCGCCGCGCGGGCGGTCTCGACCGCCTCCTCGACCGCCTCCTCGCTCGGCCAGACGTGCGCGAGCGCGACCCCGAACGCCGGGGGCTCTGCGGTCAGGCGGTCCGTCACCGTGAGCGGCTGGAACTCCCCGCCGCTCGAGAACGCGTTGACGGTCACCTCCGGCCCGTCGACGAGCTCCTCGATGAGCGCCGATCCTGCGCGCGACGCGGCGACCGCCGCCTCGACCGCCGGCCCGAGCTCGTCCACGGAGGACACGACCGAGACCGCCAGCTGGCCCTGCCGGTCGGACGGCTTCACGACCACCGGCAGGGCGAGCTCGCCTTGTAACAGTTTGTTACTACCCTGGGGGTCGCCCACCGCCCGCCAGCGTGGCTGGGGGACGCCGGCCTCGTCGTAGCGGCGGCGCTGGGCGAGCTTCGAGACCGTCAGCGCCGCGACGTCGGGCGCGAGCGGATGCGGCCGGCCGAGCGACTCCGCCACCCGCGCCGCCACGAGGACCGGCCAATCGATCCCGGGCGCGATCAGCCCGCCGACCTCCTCCTCCCGCGCGACCTCGGCCACGGCCTCCTCGTCCTCTGTCGACACGACCGCGTGCCGGTCGGCGAAGCCGAGGCCGATCGCCGCCTCGTCGTGGTCGCAGACGACGACGAAGAGTCCCCGCCCGCGCGCCGCGCGCAGGAGCCCGAGCTGTGCCGGGCCCGCGCCTAGGACGAGTAGACGCCGGCGCGCGTCTGCAGGATCGCTTCCCACCACGCGCGATTGTCCACGTACCAGGCGATCGTGCGCTCGAGGCCCTGCTCGAACGACGTCCGGGCCCGCCAGCCGAGCAGACGCTCGGCCTTGTCGGTCGAGCCGATGTGGCGGTCGACCTGGCCCGGACGCTCCTCGGTGTGCACCTTGAGCGACCGCGGCTTGTCGAGCGCGGCGAGGACGTAGTCGGCGATGTCGGACACCGAGATGTCGATGCCCGTCGCGACGTTGACGACCTCGCCGTCGACCCTCTCCCGGGGAGCGCCGATGATCGCCTCGATCGCCTCGGCGTCGTCCTCCACGAAGAGCCAGTCGCGCGAGGCGTGGCCGTCGCCGTGGATCGTGAGCGGCTCGTCGCGGAGCGCCTGGATGATGAAGCGCGGCAGCGCCTTCTCGGGGTGCTGGAACGGGCCGTAGTTGTTGAACGGCCGCACGATCGTGATCGGCAGGCCATACGTGACCCAGTACGAGTACGCGAGCCGGTCCGCGCCCGCCTTGGTCGCCGCGTAGGGCGAGCGCGGGTTGAGCGCGTGGTCCTCGTCCATCGGGACCGCCTCGGCGGTGCCGTAGACCTCGCTCGACGAGAGCAGGATGAACCGGTCGAGCGGCGCCTCGCGCATCGCGTCGAGCAGGATCTGCGTCCCCTCGACGTTCGTGCGGACGAACTCGGACGCGCCCTCCTGGATCGACTTCTCGACGTGGGACTCCGCCGCGGCGTTGACGACGACGTCGACGTCCGCGATCACCTCTCGCACCTGATCCGGGTCCCGGATGTCCCCGTGCACGAACGAAAGTCGCTCGTGCCCCATCACGTCGCGAAGGTTCTCGAGGTTGCCCGCGTACGTGAGCGCGTCGAGCGACACGACCTCGTAGGGCGTGTTCGCGAGAATGTGTCGGATGAAGTTCGAGGGGATGAAACCGCATCCCCCCGTGACGAGAACCTTCTTCTGAGGCACCGCGCGAGTGTACCCGGTTGAGACAACTCCCTACCGGGCAGGCCGAGCGCGTAGCATCACCCGACCAGATGTCGCCGCCGCCGACCGCGCAGACGAAGGCCGCCGAGGCGCGGACCGACCAGGCCGTCCTCCCCGGCGGACGGGTGCGATCGGTCGCGCGCCTGCTCGAACGCCCCGAGGCGGCGCTCGCGGGAACGGCCCTCGCGGTCGTCGCCTCCGCCGCCTTCCTCCTGGCACGCATCGTGCCCGACGTCTCCGGCAAGCCGCTCTTCGACGACGAGGTCGTGGCCGGCCTCACCGCGGTGCATCCCTTCGGGCAGCTCCTCGACATCGTCATCTTCGACCGCGGCGGCGCGCCCCTCCACTTCCTCCTCGCGCACCTCGCGCTCTGGTTCGACGCCTCGCCGGAGGCTCTCCGCTGGCTCTCGATCGTCTTCGCGCTCGCGACGATCCCCGTGTGCTGGAGCCTGGGGCGGCGGCTCGGGGGGCCCGTCGCCGGAGCGGTGGCGGCAATCGTCGCCGGAACCTCGTCGATGCTCGCCGTCTACGGGTCGGTGGGACGGATGTACGCGCTCTTCGCGTTCGCGAGCGCGCTCGCGATCGACCTCTTCGTCCGGGCGCTCGATCGGCGCACGCCCCGCGCGGCGTTCGTCGCGGCGCTCGCGGCGCTGGTCCTCCCGGCCGTGCATCCCTACGGGCTCGTCGTGGTTGCGGTCGAGGCGGCCGTGGCGCTCGCGATCTGGCGCGGCCGGCCGCTCCGGCCGGCGCTGCCCGTGCTCGCGCTCGGCCTCCTCCTGACGCCGTTCGTGATCGCCGACGTCCGTCTGAGCGAACGCTTCGGCGTCACCGCCTCGGGCGACGGGAGCGTCGCGCCGCCCGACTTCGCCGCCAAGCAGCTCGGGGAGGCGCTCGCGGCGTTCGCCGGCGGGGCCGGAGTGCTCGCGCTGCTCTTCTTCGGGATCGCGCTCGCGGGGCTCTTCGTCGTCTTCCGGAGCCGTCCCGCCGTGGCCGTGTTCGCGCTCGTCGTCCTCGCGGCCGTGCCGATCCTCATGGTGCTGGCCCGGGCGGAGTCCGAGCTCGTCCACCAGCTGACGCCGCGCCACCTGATGTTCGGGCTGCCGCTCTGGGCGGCGCTCGTCGGGGTCGGCGTCGCACGCCTCGTCCGCGGGCTGCCCCCGGCGGCCGTCGTCGGAGCGGTCGGCGCGGTCGGGCTCGCCGCTGCTCTTGCGCCCGGCGGGATCAGCGACCCGCGCAGCGACGCGAACGCCTCGGAGTCCCGGCTCGCGGCGCCCGCCGCCTGGGTGGAGGCGAACGCCGAGGAGGACTCGCTCCTCCTCTTCTACTCGCCCGTCTTCCTCGAGGCGCTGCCCGCCGCGCAGGAGGGGACCGCCGTCCCGCGCTCAGGCCGGCCGCTCGCGATGGTGGAGCGCGCCGACTACCCGGTGCCCTCGCTCGTCCTCGCGCTCCGGCTGGACGGCACGCTCGTGCGCAGCCGCCGGCTCGAGGAGCGGATCGGCCTCGGGAGCGAGGTCGGCGAGTTCCCCGGCTGGGTCGTCTTCACCGTGCCGGGGCCGTTCGCCGATCCACACGAGGCCCTCGTCGCGGCGCGCGACGCGCTCCGCGCCGCGCTCGAGGAGTCGACCCGCCGGACGCTGCCCTTCCGGCGCGACGTGCGCAACGGGCTCATCACGACCTGCGGCGCCCTCGAGGAGCTCGGCGACGCGTGCTCCGCGTACCTGCTGCCGCGCGCGACCTAGCCCGCGATCAGGCGTGGTCCGGCGGGCGGCGCCGGTCGAGCTCGGTCGCGACGGTGTAGAGCGGGCGGCCCTCGACGTCCCGCTGGAGGCGCCCGAGATACTCGCCGACCAGCGCGAAGATGAAGCCCTGGACCGCAAGGATGGCCAGCACGAGCGACGCGAGGAAGAGCTGGCCGGGAAAGTCCTCGCGGACGACCCAGACGACGAGGCCCCAGATGCCCGCCGCGCTCGCAAGCAGCGACGCGACGATGCCGATCGCCATCCCGGCCCACTGGATCGGCTGCGGCCAGAAGCCGGCGATCACGTGGAGCGCGACGCGGACGAGGCCGAGCCACGTGTACCGCGAGCGCCGCCCGTCGCCGTTGCGCTCGCTGTCGATGTCCACTTCGACGACGCTCGCGCCGGTCGAGAGCACGAGCGCCTTCGTGAACTTCTGCTTGCCGATCGAACCGGCCATCGGCAGGAGCACGTCTCGGCGGTAGGCGTTGAACGCACAGCCGAAGTCGGCGATGTCCGAGCCGGTGAACGAGCGGAGCATCCGGTTCACGAGCCTCGACGGGAGCATTCTCCGCATCCCGTCGTCGCGGTTCGCGCGCCGGCCGCTCGCCACGTCGCTGCCCGAATCGACCGCCTCGACGAGCCCGACGATCGCGTCGGGCGAGTTCTGGAGGTCGGCGTCCATCGTCACGATCACGTCGCCGCGGGAGCGGACGATGCCGGCGTGCATGGCCGGGTGCTGGCCGAAGTTCCGCTTGAACCGGACCGCCCGCAGGCGCGGCTCGTCGTCGCGGAGCGCCTCGAGCGCGGCCCAGGTGCCGTCACTCGACCCGTCGTCGACGACGATCATCTCCCACGGGCGGCCGTCCTGGTCGAGCGCGGCGGCGGAGCGGCGGACGACCTCACGGATCGTGCCCTCCTCGTTGAAGACGGGGACCACGAGGGAGACGTGCGGCCGCTCCCTGCGCTCGCCCTGGGACAGCGCGTCGGCGCCGAGCTCCGTCTGGGCCATGGGCTGGAACCTACCAGCCGTGCGCCGATCGTGGCCATGTGAAACGGGCCCGGCGGCGCGTGCCCGCCGGATACGAAGGTCGGCGATTTCCGTGGGCGGTCGCCGGCGGCTTGTGTTGCATCATCCGGGTCTCCCGCCGAGCAACCTGATGCAACACAAGGCTCGGGCCTCGCCGGCGAGCATGCGGCGGCCTCGTCGTGGCGCCGAGCATGGGTGGCGCGCCGCGGGCGCGGCGGAGCGAGCGCCTCGTGTTGCATCGACGAGGGAGCCGGCAGGGGAGCCCCTCGCGAGCGGCGGCCGGCCGGGGGCCGACGCAACACAAAGCCCGGGCCCGCCTCAGCTACCGGGCTGCACAGAGGCGGCGGTCGGGCCGGGCGGGAGTGCGTCGCCGCCGTCCGCGTGCCTCGGCGCAAGGCAGGAGGCGTCGGAGGCGGGGCCGGACGCCCCGCCTGGCCGGCCCGCACGCCCCGCCTGGCCGGAAGCCCCGCCTGGCCGGGCCGGAAGCCTCGCCTGGCCGGCCCACACGCCCCGCCTGGCCGGGCCGGGCCGGGCCGGAAGCCCCGCCTGGCCGGGCCGGACGCCCACGTGGCCGGGGACTCAGCCGCGGTACGCGTCGATCAGGACCTGCGCCACCTCGGGCCGGGTGAACTCCTCGGGCGGGAGCTCGCCCTTGGCCAGCAGCTCGCGGACCTGGGTCCCGGAGAGGAAGACGCGGTCGTCGCCCTCGTGTGGACACGTCTTCGGCGACGCCATCTGGCCGCACGCCTTGCACCAGAACGAGTGCTCGAAGAACATCGGCTCGACGCCGAGCTCGTGCGGCTCGAACTCGTCGAAGATCATCTGCGCGTCGTACGACCCGTAGTACGAGCCGACGCCGGCATGATCGCGCCCGACGATGAAGTGCGAGCAGCCCCAGTTCTTGCGGCAGATCGCGTGCCAGATCGCCTCGCGCGGCCCGGCGTAGCGCATCGCGGCCGGGAAGGCCGAGACGACGACGCGGTCCTGCGGGTAGTAGCCGTCCAGGAGGACGCGATAGGCCTCGACGCGCACGGCGGCCGGGACGTCGTCGGACTTCGTCTCGCCCACGAGCGGGTGGATCAGGAGCCCGTCGACGGTCTCGAGCGCGCACTTGGTCAGGTACTCGTGCGCCCGGTGGATCGGGTTCCGCGTCTGGAACCCGACCACGCGCTTCCAGCCGCGCTCGGCGAAGAGCGCCCGCGTGTCGGCAGGATCCAGGTGCAATTCGGGAAACGGCGGCTCCTGGCGACGGAAGACGGTGACCGTCCCGGCCAGGTAGCGGTCGGCCTGGGCGTAGAGGCGGGCGACACCCGGATGCGCGTCCTCGGTCGTGCGGAAGCACCGCTCGGCCTCGCGCTCCTTGTCGTAGGAGAAGACCTCCTCCACGTCGAGCACGGCGAGCGGCTCCCCCGCGTCGTCCGCAAGGGCGACGCGGTCGCCCGACGGAGCCTCCGCGACCGCGAGGCAGACCGGCAGCGCCCACGGCAGGCCGTTCGCCAGGCGCAGCTCGTCGACGACCCGCTCGTAGTCCTCGCGGCCCATGAAGCCGGTGAGCGGGGAGAGGGCGCCGGACGCGAGCATGTCCAGGTCGGCCAGCTCGCGCGGGGTGAGGCGGACGACCTCGAGCGTGTCGAGATCGTCAGGCCGGTCACCCGTTCGGTCGACGAGCTCGCCGCCGTGCGGCGCGATCAGCTGCGACTCCGTGGCCGTGCTCACGCCCGCACCGCGGCCGGCACGAGGCCGAGCTCCTCGAGCTTTGCGACCACCTTCGCGGCGGCCTGCTCGGCCGAGAGCTCCTCGGTGTCGAGAACGAGCTCCGGCGACGAGGGCTCCTCGTAGGGGTCGTCGACGCCCGTGAACCCGGTGATCTCGCCCGCGAAGGCCTTCTCGTAGAGCCCCTTCACGTCGCGGCGGGCGCACTCCTCGACCGAGGCCTTCACGTAGACCTCGACGAACGGCCCGAACTCCTCGACCATCGCGCGCGCCTTCCCGCGCGTCTCCTCGTACGGGGAGATTGCGGCGCAGATCACGGCGGCGCCGTGACGCGTCAGGCGCGAGGCGACCCAGCCGATCCGCTCGATGTTCGTATCGCGGTCCTCCTTCGAGAACCCGAGGCCCTTCGAGAGATGCGTGCGGACGGTGTCCCCGTCCAGATATTCCGCGATTGCCCCGCGCGCGTCGAGCTCCGGCCCGACGAGGTGCGCGATCGTCGTCTTGCCCGACCCCGAAAGGCCTGTGAACCAGAGGCTGAAGCCTCCGCCTCGCGTGCGGTCGGACTCGGGGTGCTCGTGGGCGTAGATGTGCTCGGTCATGCGTCTCCTTGCTTCGTCTCCAGATGAATGCCGCACTCGAGCTTGTCGGAGCCCGCCCAGCGGCCGGCGCGTTCCTCCTCGTCGAGCCGCGTCGGCCTCGTGCAGGGAATGCAGCCGATCGAACGGTACCCGACCTCGTGCAACGGGTTGTACGGGATGTCGTTCGCGTAGACGTAGTCCCAGACGTCCTCCTCGGTCCAGTCGGCGAGCGGCTGGATCTTCCAGACGCCGTAACGCCCGGAGCGCTCGACCTTCCGCGCGTTCGCCCGTGAGGGCGACTGCTGGCGCCGGATGCCCGAGATCCACCCGTCGTAGGGCTCGAGCGCCTTGATCAGGGGCTCGACCTTGCGAACGTGGCAGCAGCGATCGGGGTTCGTCTCCCAGAGGTTCGGCCCCTCGACCCTGTGCTGCTCGGCGACTGTGATCACGTCCGGGCGGATCAGCGTCAGGCCGTAGCGCTCCACCAGCCGCTCGCGCGTCTCGTACGTCTCCCGGAAGAAGAGCTGGGTGTCCAGCTCGACCACGTCGATGTCGAGCCCGAGCTCGGCGACCATGTGCACGAGCACGGACGACTGCTTCTGCCAGGAGCACGTGAGGCAGAGCCTGTCGCCGAACTCGGCGTGGGCCCAGCGCAGCACCTCCTCGGCCGGAAGCGCGTCGAGCTCGGCCTCAGTCGGCGACGGGAGCTTCGCGCTCACGAAGCAGGACCTCCTTCAGGGTGTCGGCGCGCAGCCCGAGACGGAGCGTCTCCAGCGGGATGACCTCCTCGGGCGGGATGTTCCCGAGGTTGACCTCGGGCCCGAACTGACGGACGAACCAGGCCTGAGAGGCCTTCGTCGGCGCCTCGAAGATGATGTCCGAGACGTCGATCGCGTGGACGATCTCGTCGATCAGGCCGGTGCGCATCTCGCCCGTCGGGCGGAAGATCCCCGCGGTGCCGCCCTCGCGGCCCTCGGTGATCACCTTCCAGGCGCCGGCGGCGAGCTCGTCGCGCATCCACTCGACCCACTGGTACGGCGCAAAGACGGTCTCCTCGTCCTTCGAGCCGACCTCCGAGAGGACGGTGAAGTCGCGCGCGAGGTCGGCGATCAGCTCGAGCTTGCGCTCGTGCGGGAGGTCGATCGTCCCGTCCGAGACCTCGACGTGCGCGAGCCGGTTCTCCACGAGCCAGCGCCGGTAGTCGTCCAGACGGTCGCGCGCGACCGCAGCCTCGAAGAGCGTGCCGCCGCAGACGACGGGCGTGTCGAACGACCGGTAGAGCGCGATCTTCTTCTCCAGGTTGTTCGTCACGTACGAGGTGCCCCAGCCGAGCTTCACCACGTCGACGTACTCGCCGGCGGTGTCGAAGAGCCCCTCGATCTCGCGGAGGTTCATGCCCTTGTCGATCACGTGCGTGAGCCCCGCCGTCCGCGGCTTCGGGCTGCGGGCGGGGACGTCGAGAAAGCCGTTCGTGCCGTGGTCAGAGCCGGGCATAGAGATCCTCCAGTCGCTTCTGCGCCTCCGCCTGGACGTCGTGGTAGAGCGAGTTGCCGTGCGCGTCGATCGCCACCGTGAGCGGGCCGAAGTCCTTGACGCGGAACTTCCAGAGGCACTCGGGCATGAGCTCCTCCCAGGCGACCTCTTCGATCTCCTCGATCTGGGTCGTCTCGAGCGCGGCGGCGCCGCCGACGATCGCGAAGTAGACCATCCCGAGGCGCCTCATCGGCTCGATCGCCTCGTCGGGTAGGCCGCCCTTGCCGCAGATCGCGCGGACGCCGTAGCGCTCGCCGAGCGGCTCCGTGAAGCGAACCATGCGGGCGCTCGTCGTGGTGCCGATGCAGACCTTCTCGTAGCGGCCCTCGCCGAGCTTGCGAACGCCCGGCGCGGTGTGCAGCAGAAACGCGCCGGTCAGGTCCATGGGCGGCTCCCGGCCCTGGTCGAAGATCCGCACCTGCGTCCGGTCGCGGATGCCGATGATGTGCCCGTCGACCGTCACGGAGTCTCCGGCGCGAAGCTTCCGGATCTCCTCCTCGGTGGTCGGGAAGGTCATGCGGATCTCAGCCACGGGCGAGCCCCCTGTGGAACATCTGCGCGTGTTCCTCATGGGGTCTGACCCCGTATCCACAGGCCCTGAGCGACGAAAGGCCTGCACAGGTGCGGTTGTTGCGTTCCCGCGCGGGGTCAGACCCCTTCGCATGTGTGGCTGGAAGCGACACGTCGGTTCAGGCCTCGCGGTCGTAGTCGACGACGCCGTCGGCCGTGATGTGCGCGCTCGCGCGGCGCGCCGCCCAGCACTGGTAGTTCACGGCGACCGGGTTCAGCGTCATGTGCGTGTCGGCGTGCTCGACGTGGACGGCGAGCGCGGTTACGTCGCCGCCGAGGCCCATCGGGCCGATCCCGGTCTCGTTCAGGAGCTCGAAGAGCTCCTCCTCGAGCTGCGCGACGAGCGGGTCGTCATTCCGCGTGCCGACCGGCCGCGCGATCGCCTCCTTGGCGAGGTGCATCGCGTAGTCGGCCGAGCCGCCGATCCCGACGCCGACGATCCCGGGCGGGCACGGCTTTCCGCCCGCGCCGACGATCGAGTCGAGCACGAAGCGCTTGATCCCCTTCACCCCGTCGGCGGGGACGCACATCTTGAGGAAGCTCATGTTCTCCGAGCCCGAGCCCTTGGGGACGCACTTCACGTCGATCCCGTCCCAGTCCGGGACGAACTCCCAGTGGACGATCGGGACGCGGTAGCCGACGTTCTGGCCCGTGTTCTCGCGCGTGAGCGTGTGGACGGTGTTCGAGCGCAGCGGATGCTCGACCGTCGCGCGCTCGGTGCCGTCGTGGAGCGCCTCGTAGATCCGCGCGGGGTGGAGCGGGAAGCCCTCGCCGACGCGGCAGTAATAGACGGCGATCCCCGTGTCCTGGCAGACGAGGTTGCCGTCGGCGTCGGCGATCTCGACGTTCCTGACGATCGTGTCGAGCACGCGCCGGCCCGGCACCGACGTCTCGCGCGCGCGCGCCTCGGAGATCGCGTCGCGGAGATCCTGCGGGATGTCCCTGAGCGCCCAGACGTAGAGGTGCGCGGCCGCGTCCTCGACCGCCTTCTGGATGTCGACGGCGACGGCCACTACGCGGCCACCTCGGCGGCGGCGCGCCCGGCGCGGCGCCCGAAGACGCAGCACTCGAGGAGCGAGTTGCCCATCATCCGGTTTCGCCCGTGCGTGCCGCCGGCGATCTCCCCCGCGGCGAAGAGGCCGGGCACGGTCGTGCGGCCCTCGGCCTCGATCACGAGGCCGCCGTTCTGGTAGTGGAGGACGGGGTAGGTAAGGATCGGCTCGGCGAGCGGGTCGATGCCCGCGGCACGGTAGCGGCGCAGCATGTACGGGAGGGACACCAGCGCGTCGGCCTCCGGGATCCGGGTCGTGTCGAGCCAGACCGCCGGCCGGCCGTCCTCCGTCTTCGCGCCGCGGCCCGCGGCGACCTCGTCGACGATCGCCTGCGCCACCTCGTCGCGGGGGCCGAGCGAATCGGTGAACTCCTCGCCGTCGGCGTTCAGGAGGACTGCGCCGTACGCCCGGGTCGTCTCGGGGATCGAGTAGCCCTGCATCGACGGCGGCCACGCGCCGCCGTTCGGGTGGTACTGGAGCGCATCGAGGTCACGCGACTCGGCGCCCAGGTCGAGCGCGATCTGCGTCACCTCGCCGGTCGCCCCGGGGTGGTTGGTCGAGAGCTCGCCGCGCTCCTCGGCGACGCGGTAGCAGCGGCCGCCGGCGGCCAGGACGACCGCCCCGGCCTCGACCTCGTGCTCGCCGCAGCGAGCCGTCCAGCCGTACCTGCCGGGGATGAGCTCGGAGAGCGGCGACTTTGGGAGCGTGCGTGCGGCGGATGCCTCGAGCGCGTCGCGGAGGGCCTTCGTGATCGCGTGGCCCGTCCGGTCGCCCACCTGCAGGAGCCGCTTGCGCGACGCGCCGCCGCAGCGTGCGATCCGGTAGCCGCCGTTCTCGCGCGTGAACTCGACGCCGCGCTCCTCGAGCCAGGCGATCGTCGCGGGGGCCTCCTCGGTGAGGATCCGCACAAGCTCGAGGTTCGCCGTCTCGTGCGAGGACCGCCAGACGTCGTCGGCGTGCCGGTCGGGGGAATCGTCCGCGCCGACCGCGGCCTGGATGCCGCCCTGCGCCTTCGCGGAGTTGCACGACTGGAGCGAGCCCTTCGTCGCGAGTCCGACCCGGGCTCCGGCCGCGTGCGCGGACACGGCTGCGGCGAGCCCGGAGGCCCCGCTGCCGACCACGAGCACGTCAACCTGGAGGCGGTCGCCCACGACGGTCGGAGTATACCGACGTTTCGCTAATGCAAACGATTAGCGTCGCTTATTTGAGAGGTGGGCGCCTCACGCCGATAACGAGTGGGTGACCCTCCGCAGCCTGAGCCTCGTCTCGATGCTCTGCGCCCTCGCGATCGGCGGCTATCTGTTCACCACGCAGATGCGCCAGAACGGCCCCACGTCCCCGACGGCCAAGCGCGCCGAGGCCGATGCGACGGCGGCGGCCTCTACGGCCAACTTCCAGGCCGCGGCACCCGCCCTCCAGGCCTGGTTCGCGGAGCAGGGCACCTACGCGGGCGCCACGCTCACGCCGGCGTTCGGAGTCCAGCTCGTGCGGGCCGACGCCGCGTCGTACTGCCTCCAGTCCGGTGCAGGCGCGACGGCCCGGCACGTGGTCGGACCGGCCGGCTCGCCCGCGGCCGGGCCCTGCTAGCCGGCCGTCACTTCCCCTTGTTCGCCTTCAGGTCCCACTCCATGGACGTGGTCGCTCCGGCCTTGCCGGTCGCGCTCTGCTGCGTGTAGTCGACGTTGATCTTTCCGTAGTCGAGGCTCAGCTCGCCCAGCGGGACCGACTCGCCGCCTTCCCCGCTTCCGCCGAGCTGGTACGAGCTGATCATGACGTCCGTCAGCTTGATCTTCAGGTACTCGAGCTGACCCTTGCCCGCCTTGCGGAGGGTCAGGACGGCCGACTTGAAGTGCTCGCCCTTCGCGCACGCGAGGAGCAGCCTCGGCGACGCCTTGTCCAGCCGGTGGACGAAGTGGAAGTCCTGGAACGAGACCTTGCCGGCGCCGCCCCCGCCGCCGGTTCCGTGTGCGCCGGCGTTCGAAGCGCCGAAGGCGAAGGAGAGGACCTCGATCTCGTCCTTGTGCTTCGAGTCGACGCTCTCGCCGGCGATCCCGTCGATCTTCAGGAAGCTGTCGAATGCCATGGAGCCACCCCCTTCTCGGCCCGGCGCCCTGCGGGGCGCACGTGCGGCGGGCCGACCGCGACTCTACGCCCGGACCCCGGCGCCGGTCAAGACGCGCCTCCGCCTGACCCGGTGACGGTCGCGAAGCCGAGGCCGAGCAGCTCGCGGGCGACGCGGAGGCCGGGCCCGCGCATGCGCTCCACGGGCGTGTCGTTCGCCGCGGCGAGCTCCGCGAGCACCTCGGCGAGGGGCCGTGTCCCGTCGAGCGCGCCGACGAGCGCCGCCGTGACGCGGTCGAGCTCGGCCGCGAAGGGGATCCCGGTCGCGAGCCCGAGCGCGAACTCGCCGGCCCAACCGTCCGCCGTGCGCCGGGCGCGGGTCTCGACGACCGCGCCGGGGACGAGCGCGAGCGTCGCGCCGAGTAGCGCCTCCTCGGCCGGCGCCCGCTCGAGGACGTCGGCGTTCGCGAACAGCCGGTCGAGGTGCGCGGCCGGCTCGTGCCGCTCGCCCTCCGGCAGCTCGTGCTCCCGGAACCAGGTCTCGCCCTCGCGCCGCCGGAGGACGAGCGCGCCGTAGGACAGCCGCTCGATGCCCTCCTCGCGGTAGTACGCGAGCCAGCGGTCGACGGCCGCGGCGTAGGCCTGCTCGTCCGCCTCGCGGTCGAGGTTCCAGGCCGCAGCCGTCTCGAGCACGTCGTCGCTGCCCGTGTGGAAGAGCCAGGCGTCGCACCCCGATCCCTCGAGCCAGCCGCGCGGCCGCGCCGCGGGGTCGTCGCCCTCCTGGATCCAGCTCACCGTGATCGTGCCGTAGCCGTCCCGCTCGAGGACGCCGGGGAGCTCTCCGACGAGCCGCTCGCTCACGCGGTCGCGGCCGAGCCCGCTGTCGCGGAAGAGGTACGCCGTCTCGGGCGAGACCACGTACGGCGGGTTGGAGACGACCAGGCCGAACGTCTCGCCCGCCACCGGCTCGAAGAAGCTCCCGGCGCGCAGCTCGACGTTCTCGACGCCGTTCAGCGCCGCGTTCAGCTCCGCGAAGGCGAGGGCGCGCTCGTTCACGTCGGTTGCGACGACGTGCCGGGCGTGGCGGGCAGCCAGGAGCGCCTGGATCCCGCACCCTGTGCCGACGTCGAGCGCCCGCTCCACCGGACGCCGCACCGTGAGGTCGGCGAGCGTCACCGACGGCCGGTGGACGCCGGCCACGTGGTCGAGCCGCTCCTCTCCCGGGTCGGGGAGGTCCGAGGCGATCAGGAGGTCGCCCTGCGGGACGACCCTCGCCGTGCCGCGGAGCGTCCCGTCCTCCTCGGCCAGCAGGCGAAGCTCACCGAGCGCGGCGATGGTCTCGCCGCCCAGCGCCTCCTCGGCGTCGCCGGACGAAACCGCGGCGTCGAGCACGAAGAGTCGCGTCAGGACGCTGAGCGCCCCACCGTCCGCGAGCCGCCGGAGCGCCACGGGCCGGTGGCCGCGGCGCGCGATCACGTCGCCCTCGGCCCCGAGCGCCTCACGCAGACCCGCGCGCGTGTAGCCGGCCCGGCGGAACGCGGAAGTGACGATCCCCGCGGCGCGCCGGCCCGCCGCCGGTCCCTCAGACTCCACGGGCGGGATCGTACGCGCCCGTGAGACGCCGTTCCTCGCGGAGCAACCCGAACGCGAAGGGCGAGAGTCCGATCACGGCCGCGCCGAGGAACCCGGCGGCGACCAGCGTCTCGCGTGCGCCGAACGCCTCCGCCACGGGGCCCGTCGCGGCGAACGAGAGCGGGATGAGGCTCATCGACAGCAGCCAGTCGACCGACGACACGCGTCCGAGCAGGTGGCGCGGGATCCGCGTGTGCATGAGCGTCATCCAGACGACGAGGCCGACGCTGATCCCGGCGCCACGGACGACCGAGATGACGAGGATCTGCCACACCTCCTGCGCGAGGCCCCAGAGTCCTACGCACGCCATCGCGGTGACCCAGCCGCTGAACATGACGACGATCGGCCGCCGTGGGAGCTCCCGCCGGCCGACCACGAGCGCGCCGGCGATCGACCCGACCCCGACGAACGCGAGCGCCAGGCCGTAGTCGCCGGACCCGCCGTCGAGGTCGTTCTTGATCACGAACGGGAGCAGCACCTGTGAGGGCCCGAAGAAGAGCAGCAGGGAGAGCGCAGCCGCGAGCAGGCTGGCCCAGAGCCACCGCTCCGAGCGGGCGAAGCGGAATCCCTCCGCCATGTCGGCGAGTGCGCCCCGAACCGAGATCGCGTCCTCGCGGAACGGCAGCGGGCGGCGGCGGATCGCGAGCAGGCAGAGGCCCGAGAACGCGAACGTCGCGGCGTCGACGGCGAACGCGGTGCCCGTCCCGAAGCCGGCCACGAGGAGGCCCCCGAGCGCCGGCCCGGCGAGCTGGGCGCCGAGCGGCCGCATCAGCATGTCGAGCGAGTTCGCCTGCACGAGGTGCTCGGCGGGGACGATGTCGGGGACGATCGCCTGGAACGCGGGCGCGAAGAGCGCCTCGCCCGCCCCGTAGAGCGCCACGAGCACGAGCAGGTGCCAGAGCTCGAGCGACCCGGCGAGCGAGAGCACCGCGATCGAGCCGATCGCGAGCCCGCGAACGGCGTCCGAGACGATCATGAGCGACCGCCGGTCGAAGCGGTCGGAGAGGACGCCGCCGACGAGGATGAGGAGGACGTTCGGCAAGGTCCAGGCGACTCCGACGATGGAGAGCGCGGTCGGCGCGTCCGAGAGCTCGTACACCTGCCAGGCGATCGCGACGAAGTAGATGCCGTCGCCGAGCAGCGAGACGGTCATCGCCGTCCAGAGCAGGGCGAAGTCGCGGATCCGGAAGGGGACGAGGATCCTCACGCGGGCTGGTCCTCGACGTCGCGGATCCCGGGCAGGAGGAGGAACGCGAGCATGAGCGGCGTCGCGACGAGCCCGGCGAGGACGAGCGTCGTGCGCGTGCCGAGCGCGTCGGCGATCGGGCCGGTGATCGCGAACGAGACCGGCAGCAGGCTGACGGACACGAACCAGTCGAAGCTCGTCACGCGGCCGAGCAGATCGGTGGGCACGAGGCGCTGCATGAGGGTCGTCCACGCGATGATGGCCGCCGTGAAGCCCGCGCCGCCGACCGCGCTCGCGATCAGCACCTGCCAGAGCTCGGTCGCCAGGCCGTACGGGACGAGCACGACGACCGAGAGCGCCCAGGTCGCGTACGTGAACGTCAGGCTCCGCCGCGGCAGGCCGAGGTGGCCGACCGCGACCGCGGCGGCGAACGCCCCGACCCCGCCGGCGGCGAAGACGAGCCCGAGGTCCTCGGCGCCGCCGCCGAGCTCGTTCTTCACCAGGTAGGGGATCAGCACCTCGTACGGGCCCGCGAAGGCGAGGAGCGATACCGCGGCGGCGGCCAGTGTCCCCCAGAGCCATGTCTGCGAGCGCACGTGCCGCCACCCCTCGGCGATCTCGCCCCGGACGGACGCGTCCTCCTCGACCGGTCGGCGTTCCCGCCCGGTCCGCACGAGCGACACCGCGAGCGCCGCGGCCAGGAATGCGACCGCGCTGACGAGGAACGCCGAGCCCGCACCGGCCGAGGCGACGAGCACGCCGCCGAGCGCCGGGCCGACGATCCGCCAGCCGAGCGGCTCGACGAGCTGGCCGAGCGCGTTCGCCTGCACGAGCATCCGCTCCGGGACGAGGTCGGGGACGATCGCGCCGGCGGCCGGGCCGGCGAACGCCTCGCCCGCGCCGAAGAAGGTCACGATCAGGACGATGTGCCAGATCTGGAGGACGTCCGCCACGGCGAGGACGCCGAGCGCGACCATCGCCACCGCGCGCAGGAGGTCGCCGACGGCGATCACGAGCCGGCGGTCGAACCGGTCCGCGGCGACGCCGCCGCCGAGCAGGAGGATCACCATCGGGACGCTCCAGGCGACGCCGACGAGCGAGAGCGCCGTCGGCGCGTTCGAGAGGTCGTAGACCTGCCACGCGATCGCGACGTAGTAGATCCCGTCGCCGACGAGCGAGAGCGTCGACGCCGTCCAGAAGAACGCGAAGTCGCGGATGCGGAGCGGCTCCGCCAGGCGGAGCCGGCCGCGGGTGGGGGCTAGCGGTTCCGTGTCGCCCTCCGGTACTCGACGTTGATCCTCTTCCAGTGCCGGCGCTGCTCCGCCTGGAGGCGCGGGTCGTCGCGCCGCTCGAGGTGGGCGAGCTCGCGGCCCAGCTTGCGGTACGCGGCCAGGCGCTCGGGGGCGAGGGCACCCGTCTCGACGGCCTCGAGCACCGCGCAGCCGGGCTCCGTCTCGTGGGCGCAGTCCGTGAACCGACATGCCGCCGCGAGCGTCGCCACGTCCTCGAACGCCGTGTCGAGCGACTCGTCGTCCGCCCAGAGGCCGAGCTCGCGCATGCCGGGCGTGTCCAGGATGAGGCCGCCGCCCGGAAGCGCCACGAGCTCGCGGTGCGAGGTCGTGTGGCGGCCCCGCCCGTCGGCGCGGATGGCGGCCGTCGCGAGCCGCTCCTCTCCGAGCAGGCGGTTGAGGAGCGAGGACTTCCCCGCGCCGGAGATACCGAGCAGCGCACCCGTCCGGTTCGGGACGAGCGGCGCGAGAAGCTCGCCCAGCCCGGTGCCTGCGACGGCGCTCGTGGCGATCACGTCCACGCCGGGGGCGGCCCGCTCGGCCGCGAGCACCGCCTCGTCGACGTCGTCGGCGAGGTCGGCCTTCGTCAGGACGACCAGCGGCGTGGCGCCCGAGTCCCACGCAGCCGTGACGTAGCGCTCGAGCCGGCGCGCGTTCAGGTCGGGCAGCGCCGCGACCACGAGCGCGACGTCCACGTTGGCCGCGACGACCTGCGCCGCCGCGTCCTCGCCTGCCGCGCGGCGCACGAAGGAGGTTCGCCGCGCGACGACGGCCTCGATGCGCCCGCCGCGCAGGCCCACCCAGTCCCCGGCGACGGGCAGCCCGCCGGAGCCCGCGTCGCGGAAGAGCCGCCCGCCGACCTCCGCCGGGCGCTCGCCGCCGGCCGTCGCAACGGTGAGCACGCCGCGCTGCTGCACGACCACGCGGGCGGGGACGAGCCCGTCCGCTGCGAGCGGCGCGAACTCCTGCTCCCACCTCGTGTTCCAGCCGAACCGTTCCAGTGCTGCGTTCAACGCAATGCCTCCTGCTCGAGAGTCGACCATGCGCCACGCGTGGCGGCGCCGGGCGTCACGACGGGCCTCCGGGCGTAGCTAGCCGAAGACCGGCAGGCCGCGACGAGTGGCGGAGCGATCGAACATCTGCATCTGAACGCCCTCCTCGTCGCGGGAACGGAACGGACGCAGCCTAGCCGACGGGACGGCCGCTGTCAGGTGCGCGAGCGGCTAGGAGCCGAGCCCGCCGAAGACGGCGAACGGGTTGGAGGGGGTGACCTCCCAGACCATCTGGCCGCCCGGCTCGACCTCGACCCGCGCGCCCTCGGGGGCCTCGGTCTCGAGGCGGGCGGCGAGCTCGTGCGCCTCGTCCTCGTTCGCCGCGCCCACGAGCACGAACGTCGAGCGGCGCACGACCGGAAGGCCTTCTCCCTCGAGGCGGTCGGCGAGCTCGTCGGTCGACTCGCGGTCGGGCAGCTCGACGCGCACCTCCCATTCGGCCCGCCCGCTCGCGCGGGACTCGGCGGCCTCGCGGGCCTGCCGGCGATCGTGCTCGGCCTGGATCTCCTCCTCCGTCCGCGGGAGCGGGACGGCCGCGTCCTCCCAGCGCTGCTCGACCGGATGCCAGCGGTCGAGCGCGATCCGCGCCGCCGCCGGATGCCCGACGCGCGCCTGGATCAGCCGGGCGACCTCCTGCGCCTGCTCCTCGTCCCCCGCGTAGAGGTAGACGGTCTCGTCGTCGCGGCTCACGATCACGCGATCGCCGATCCGCTGCCGGTCGCCGGCCTCCAGGCGGGCCTCGTGCAGCCACCGGACGAGGTCGCGCGCAGCGTCCTCGTTGTCGAACTCGGCGGTCAGGCGGAGGTCGTCGCTCACGCGCGCCATTCTGCCGGAACGGCGAACCGCGACGCTCACCAGATGCCGCGGAGCAGCTCCTCGACCTCGGCGGCGGTCGCGGTGCGAGGGTTGGCCTTCGCGCCGGGCCGCGCGACGGCCGCCTCGGCCGCCGCCGCCAGCTCGTCCTCCGGGACGCCGAGGTCGCGCAGCCGGCGGAACCCGGCGAGCGACGCGAGCTCCACCGCACGCGCGGCGGCGTCGTCGACGCCCATCGCCGCCGCCAGGCGGGCGATCTCGGCGCCCGCGACGGTCTCGTTGAAGCGGAGCGCCGGCCCGAGGACGAGCGCGTTCGCCGCGCCATGCGGAATGCCGAACCGGCCCCCGAGCGCCTGCGCGATCGCGTGCCCGAGCCCCAGCCCCGCTCCGGCCAGCGCGGCACCCGCGTGCATGGCGCCCTCGAGGAGCTCACGGCGGGCGCCC
>Ga0210143_1000071_pt1 | contig 20138 bp, 21 predicted proteins | sample MayberryNW_TuleC_2_FD_185527 | JGI IMG/M metagenome (GOLD analysis project Ga0210143, IMG submission 185527) | Wetland microbial communities from San Francisco Bay, California, USA, that impact long-term carbon sequestration - MayberryNW_TuleC_D2... | ecosystem: Environmental > Aquatic > Marine... | reverse complement strand
GGCTCTCTCCTGGGTGCTGCGCGTCGCGACGGTGTTCTTCTTCCTGCGTGCGTTCGGCGTCCCGGCCACGGCCGAGACCGTGCTCGCGGTGCTCGTCGTCGGCGGCCTCGCGACCACGCTGCCCTTCACGCCGGGCGGCGCCGGCACCCAGCAGGCCGTGCTCGTCTTCGCGCTCGCGGACTGGGCCTCCCGCAGCGCCGTCCTCTCGTTCAGCGTCGGGATGCAGGTCGCGACCGCGGCCATGAACGTCGCGATCGGCTTCGCGGCGATCGCGCTCACCCTCGGCACGGTTCGCTGGCGCGAGCACGTGCAGCGCGACCGCGAGCTGAACGCGAGGGCGGGCGACGAGCCGCCGGACGAGGAGCCCGCCGCTAACGGGCCGAGAGCCGGCGCACCGTCTCGGCCAGCTCCTCGAGCCTGAACGGCTTGGCGAGGAACCCGTCGGCGACGTCCTGCCACGAGGCCCGCCGGTCGATGCTGCCCGTGAAGAGCGCGATCGGCAGCTCCGGGTGGGTCGCGCGGAGGCGCTCGGCGAGCGCCATCCCGTCGTCCTCGCCCAGGTGGACGTCGAGGAGAAGCACGGCGATCGCCTCCCGGCGAAGCGCGTCGTCCACCTCGGCGGCGTTCCGCGCTTCGAAGACCCGGTAGCCGTCGAGCTCGAGGTTCACCCGGCAGAGCAGGCGCAGTGCAGCGTCGTCGTCGGCCACGAGAACGGCGAGCTGTCCCGGGCCGCCCATCTTGGCCGAGTCTAGCCGGATATCATCGGGCCGATGGAACGGGCCGTCCGGAGCGGGGAGCGGCACGGGTACGCCGCCGCGGTGGCCGATCTATGGGAGCCGCTCGCCCGTGCACTCACGCGTCTCGAGCGCATCGCCGAGACGACGCCCGCGGAGATCGTGGGCGAGGCGCGCGAGGAGCTCCCGACCCTCCAGTACACGCTCCACCGGAGCGCCGAGCTCGCGCTCGGGCTCCGCCCGCCGGCCCGCGCGGCGACGGCCCATGCGGAGCTCGTCGAGGCGCTCGCGCAGGCGCGTGACTCGACCGCGGACGTCGCGCTCGCCGTCGAAGAGCTCGACGACGAGCTGGTCGAGCGGCTCCTGCCGGAATGGCGCGGCGCGCTCTTCCGCGTCAGGCTCGCACGGCTCCGTGCCCTCGAGCGGACGCCGCTCCCGGCCGCCGACGAGCCGTTCGAGCGCCTCGCGCCCGCGCCACACGAGGCGTCGGCGTCCGCGCTCGTCGCGACCGCCCTCGTGATTGTGGGCGCGCTGGTCTTCACGGCGGGCGCCGTGCTGGCCGCGTGGCCGCTCTGGGCGGCCGGCCTCGCGCTCTTCGGCGGCGGCTTCGCCCTCTTCCGGCCGTAACCCCCGGTCGGCGCCCGACGTTACCCCGCAAACACCACGTACGACTCGGCACGGGGGAACGATGACGAGAGATGGACGGGACGACATGATCCTGCTCCTGCGGAGCAACGCACCGAGGGCCGTACCGGCGCCGACGGCCGAGTTTCGCCGCCATGCCTGGCGGGTCTTCGCGGCGGCGCTCGACCGGCATCTGGCCGCGCGCGGGGTCAGGCAGGCCGGGACGCGACGGTAGCGGCAAGCCGGCGGAGCGTCTCCTCGCGTCCGAGGAGGGCGATCGACTCGAAGAGCCCCGGCGAGATCTTCGATCCGGTCACCGCGAGGCGCACGGGCGCGAACGCCTGTCGGGGCTTCAGCTCGAGTCGCTCCGCCATCCCGCGGAGCGCGGCCTCGACGTGCTCGGGGTCGAACGGCTCGACGCCGGCGAGCGCCCGGGCGGCCTCCTCGAGGATCGGGCCGGCCCCGTCGAGCTGCGCGGCATCCGGCTCGACCGGGCCGAAGAGGAAGCCCGCGAACGACGGGAACTCCCCGAGCGTGGCGATCTTCTCCTGGACGAGCGGCGCGGCGGCGCGGATCGTCTCCTCGTCGCCCTCGAAGCCCGTCTCGCGCAGGTACGCCACGAGCCGGTCGGCGTACTCGGGCGGGGGAAGCTCGCGGAGGTAGACGCCGTTCAGCCACTCGAGCTTCTGGTAGTCGAACGTCGCCGGGCTCGCGCCGACGCGGTCGAGCGTAAAGTGGCGAACGAGCTCGTCGGGCGGGATGACGGTCGTCTCCGCATCCAGGCTCCACCCGAGCAGGGCGAGGTAGTTGACGAGCGCCTCGGGCAGGTAGCCGCGCGCGCGAAACTCCTCGACCGAGACCGCGCCGTGGCGCTTCGAGAGCTTGCGCCCGTCCGGGCCGAGGACGTTCGGCAGGTGGGCGTAGACGGGCGGCGCCGCGCCGAGCGCCTCGAGGATCCGGATCTGCTTCGGCGTGTTCGACACGTGATCCTCGCCGCGGACGACATGCGTGATCGCGTCGTCCAGGTCGTCCACGGGTGAGGCGAAGTTGTAGGTGGGCCGGCCGTCCGAGCGGAGGAGGACGACGTCCTCGAGCTTCTCGTTCGGCACGTCGATGCGGCCGCGGACGACGTCCTCCCAGCCCGTCTGGCCCTCGTCCGGCATGCGGAAGCGGATCGCCCCGTCGTCCTCGTAGGCGTGGCCGGCAGCGACGAGCCCTCTGGCCGCCTCCTGGTGGCGCTCGAGCCGGTCGAGCTGGAAGGCGACGGGGCCGTCCCAGTCGAGGCCGAGCCAGTGGAGCGACTCCTGGATCTGGTCGACCGACTCCTCGACCTCGCGGCTGCGGTCGGTGTTCTCGATCCGGAGCAGGAAGGCGCCTCCCTCATGCCGGGCGAAGAGCCAGTTGAAGAGCGCCGTGCGGACGCCGCCGATGTGGAGGAAGCCGGTCGGGCTCGGCGCGAAGCGGACGCGAGGTGCCACGCGTCTAAGGTAACGCGCGATGCGCGACGCGCGAGCGAGGAGGGGGCCCGCGGGGGAACCAGGGGCTTCCGCGTGATCCTCGGCGCCCACCTGTCCACGAGCGGAGGCATCCACACGGCGGTCGACCGGGCGGAGGCGATCGGCGCGGAGTCGCTCCAGATCTTCACCCAGAGCCCGCGCATGTGGCGCCCGACCGCACATGACCCGGCGAACGTCGAGCGCTTCAAGGAGCGGCGGGCGGAGGCCGGGCTCGGGGCCGTGCTCTGCCACGCGATCTACCTCGTGAACCTCGCCTCGCCGGACGACGAGCTGTACGAGAAGTCGGTCGCCACGCTCGAGACGACCGTGGACGTCGCCTGCTCGCTCGAGGCCGACGGGGTCGTCTTCCACGTCGGATCGCACCTCGGAGCCGGGTTCGAGGCGGGGCTCGAGCGCGCCGTGCCGGCGATCGCCCGCGCCCTCGAGCGTTGCTCCGACACGACGTGGCTCCTGCTCGAGAACTCGGCCGGGGCGGGCGGGACGATCGGCCGGTCGGTCGACGAGCTCGTGGCGCTCTTCGAGGCGCTCGAGGGCCATCCGCGGCTCGGGCTCTGCCTCGACTCGTGCCACCTCTGGGTGTCGGGCGTCGACGTGACCGACGCGGACGAGTGGGAGCGCGTGCTCGCCGACGTCGACGGGCGGGTGGGGCTCGACCGGCTCCGCGCGCTCCACGTGAACGACGCGCGCGACGGGCTCGGCTCCAACCGGGACCGGCACGCGAACGTCGGCGAGGGCGTGCTGGGCGACGGGCTCGCCGTCTTCCTCGGGAACCCCCGGCTGCAGGGCCTCCCCGCGGTGCTCGAGGTGCCGGGCCCGGACGGCCACGGGCCCGACGCAGACGAGATCCGCAAGCTGCGCGAGCTGCACGAGCGCGGGCGCGCCGGCGCGACGCGCTAGCGGCCGACACGAAGTCGGCACAGAGTCGGCACGGACACGCGCGGATTTCGCCGATAGCCTCGACCGCGGGCGGCGGGAGGTCCTCTTCCCCTCCCAGGGTGGGGCGCGCGCGTCTGACTAGAGGCGTGTCGAGGAGTGAATGGCTGTTCCTGCCGGCTTGTCGGTCCGGCGGCAGAGCGCCAGGGCGGGCGCGCTAGCGCGGCTTTGCCGGCTTCTTGGCCTTCTTCGGCCTGGCGTCCCGCTCGAGAGCCTCGAGGGTGTCCTCACCCACGACGCCGTCGACCGCGAGGCCCACGCGCGCCTGGAAGTCCGAGACGGCCCGTTCGAGCTGCACGCCGAAGTGGAGCCCCTCCTTGATCCGGAACGTCTCCCACACGCCCGGCAGGTGCCGCTCGTACCAGCCCTCGAGGGTCTCCTTGAGCTCGCCGACGTGCCGGTTCCGCGAGCCGCGCCGAAGGAGCGGCGGCGGTGCGACGCCGAGCAGCGCCTGGTAGATCGCGAACCGCCCGAGCACGGCCTTGCCATAGTCGCCGCCCGTCGTCCGCCGGTCGGAGTCGCCGACCTTGAACCCTTCGAGCGCACCGCCGGCGCCCGCGTTGTACGCGGAGAGCGCGAACTTCAGCCGGTCGCGCTCGGGCACGCCGTTGCGCGCCCCGAAGTCGTGGTTGAAGCGGACGAGGCCCGCGGCGTACTTCGCGGCGGCCGGGACGGGCGGCTTGCCCCCCGCCCGGTTCGCGCCCTGCTGCCGGAGGAACGTCGTGTGCGACCGGTCGTCGATCTGGAAGAGCCCGCGCCCGTGACCTCCGTCGCCGACCACGTCGTTCATGTCCGTCTCCTGCGAGGCGATCGCGAGCAGCAGTCCCGGCGGCAGCTCGCTCGCCTGCTCCGCGGTCGCGCACGCCCGAGCCCAGCCGGCGGCCCGGGCGCGCGCGAGCTCCGCCGCCAGCATCGGCCTCGTGAAGACGCGGGCCACGTCGCGTCCCTACCGCAGCTCGTTCCGCGCGATCACGCGAAACGACGGCCGGCCCTGGGGGAGCTCGAAGAACTCGGGGTTCACGCAGCCGAGCTCGTCCTCACGGTTCTCGTAACAGGACGAGACCTCAGAGCGGCACATCGGCAGCGGCTGCCTGCTGGCCTTGACCGCGCCGAACCCGGTCCGGCCGACCTCGCCCTCCTGCAGCAGCTCGAGGTCGATCTCGACCCCGAAGACGTTCTGCATGCAGCCGACGAACGTCCGCCCGTGCTCCTCGAACGCGTAGAGGAACGGACACGCGCCGCTGATGCACGCGGCCGGGTAGACGACCTTGTCGCAGTGGACGTCGCAGCGGCGGCACTCGGTCTCGTCCTGAGGCCGGAGGGGTAGATCGGAGATCACCTTGAGGCGGCGCTCCACGCCAAGATTGTGGGCGACGGGCCCCGGCCTCGCAAGACTTGACAGCGCCCGGCCCCCGATGTAGGCGGCGGATCTCAGGACTCGCCGGTCAGCCGCCGCACGATGTTCAGAACGTCCATCGGCGTGAACGCCTCCCAGTCCGGCTCCGGCGCCCGGTCGTCCGGGTCGGCGCGGAACCAGAACGCCTGCACCGTCGTCATGCCGAGCGCCGCGGCGCCGCCCACGTCGGCCCGCCGGCTGTCGCCGACGAAGAGCGCACGCTCGGCGGGCACCGCGACGTCCGCGAGCGCCCGCTCGAAGATCTCGGGGTGCGGCTTGCGCTTCCCCACGACGGACGAGAAGACCGCCGCGTCGAGGCGGTCGGTCAGGCCCATGGCCTCGAGGTCCTCGCGGAGAAGCCAGTCCGGATCCCAGGCGTTCGAGACGAGCCCGACCTTGAGGCCACGCTCCCGGAGCGCGTCGAGGAGCGAGTGGGTGTGCGCGCCGAGCTGCCGGGCCGGACGCCAGACCTCGTGCTCCGCCTCGAGGAATCGGCCGAGCTCCTCGTCGCTCGGCTCGATCCCGAACGCCGCGAGCACCTCGCGGACGAGACCCGGGTACTCGACCTCATCGAGCGAGTCCGAGCCGACGAGGAGCGGCAGATACGCCTCGCGGAAGCGCGCCGCCGCGGGCCTCGGGTCAGGCAGGCCGTCGTGGCCGGTCGCCCGGAGACCGGCCGCCCAGCCGGCCTCGAGGAGCTCGTCCTCGTAGGCGAAGTGGAAGAGCGTGTCACCCCAGTCGAAGAGCACGGCCTCGAGCATTCCCAGAGGGTAGGGTGCCGCGGGCCATGGTGCGCAGGATCCTCTTCGCGCTGCTCGCGCTCGGGCCGCTCACGATCCTCGTCGACCGGTTCACGGACGTCGACGACCTGGTGATCTTCGTCCTCGCTGCGCTCGCCCTGATCCCGCTCGCCTGGCTGATCGGCGAAGCGACGGAACACGCGGCGCACCACACGGGGCCCGGGATCGGCGGCTTCCTGAACGCGACGTTCGGCAACGCGCCCGAGCTGATCATTGCCCTGTTTGCGGTCAGCGAGGGCCTGACCGAGGTCGTCCGCGGCTCGCTGACCGGATCGGTCGTCGGGAACCTGCTCCTCGTCCTCGGCTTCTCCCTCGTCTTCGGTGGCCGCGGACGGCTCGACCGCGGGTCCAGCCTGACGTCCTTCGCGCTCGTCGCGCTCGCGACCCTGCTCCTCTTGATCCCGTCCGTCCCGGGGTGGGACGGCGACCCGGACCGGCACTCGCTCGTCGTGCTCTCCGTCCCGGTCGCGATCGTCCTGCTCCTCATCTACCTGGCGGTGACGTTCGTGAGCCTCAGGCGGCACCGCGAGCTGCACGTGTCAGACGAGGCGTCCGGGATGCAGGCGTGGTCGTTTCGGCTGTCCATGCTCGTGCTGGCGGCGGCGACGGTCGTGACCGCGTTCGTCGCCGAGGCGCTCGTCCACACGCTCGAATCCTTCGCGGACGCGGCGGGGCTCAGCGACTTCTTCGTCGCCGCCGTGATCGTCGCGATCGTCGGCAACGCGGCGGAGCACGGCGGCGCCGTGGTCGTCGCCCACCGCGGAAAGTTGAAGCTCGCCGCCGAGATCGCGCTCGCCTCGAGCGCCCAGGTCGCCGTGTTCCTCATCCCGGCCGTCGCGCTTCTCTCGTGGCTCATCGACCCGCTCGCCCTCTCCTTCCGCGAGGTCGAGATCGCCGTGCTCGGCGCCTCCGTCGCCTTCACGTCCCTCTTGCTCTTCGGCGGCCGGTCGAGCCGGCTCCGCGGCTTCGCGCTGATCGGCGCCTACGTGGCGGCCGCGACCGCGTTCTACGTCGCCGGCGACCGCTGATCCGGGGTTCGGTTAGCCACACGTTAAGAGAGCGGTAGACCGCCTTGCATGTGGACGGGGCGATTGAGACCCTTGGCGCTCGCCCTTCCCCTTGGAGGTACCGATGGAATCGAGCACCGCAACCGCAGCAGTCAGACCGCCCGGCGCCCTCGAGGGCACCGCGGTCGCAGTGAAGGACGTCACCCGCGTCTACGGCTCGGGCGAGACGGCGGTGGAGGCGCTCCGCGGGGTCTCCCTGGACGTCGCGGGCGGCGAGCTCGTCTCGATCATGGGCCCGTCCGGGTCGGGCAAGTCCACGCTCATGCACATCATGGCGGGCCTCGACAAGCCGACCGGCGGCGAGGTCGAGATCGCCGGCACGGCGGTCTCGAAGCTGAACGACACGGAGCTGACGAAGCTCCGGCGCCGCAACGTCGGCTTCGTCTTCCAGTTCTTCAACCTGCTCCCGATGCTGACCGCGGAGGAGAACGTCACGCTTCCGCTCCAGCTCGCGGGCGGGAAGCTCGACAAGGAGTGGGTCGCCGACGTGATCGAGCGCGTGGGCCTGACCGACCGCAAGACGCACCGGCCGGCCGAGCTCTCGGGCGGCCAGCAGCAGCGCGTCGCGATCGCGCGGGCGCTCGTCTCGCGGCCGACCGTCGTCTTCGCCGACGAGCCGACCGGCAACCTCGACTCGAAGTCCGGGCACGAGATCCTCGCCGCGCTCCGCGAGGCCGTGCAGGTCTACGGCCAGACGACGGTGATGGTCACCCACGATCCGGGCGCGGCGTGCATCGCCGACCGGACGCTCTTCATCGCCGACGGCCTGATCGTCCGCCAGATGCAGGCCGCGAACCCGCATGACCTGCTCGGCGTGCTCGAAGAGATCACGACGAGATGATCGGCGTCGCGCTCAGGGGCCTCGCCGGGCGGAAGCTCCGCTCGGCGCTCACCGCGATCGCGATCATCCTCGGCGTCGCAATGGTGAGCGGCACGTACGTGCTCACGGACACGATCGACAAGGCCTTCAACCAGATCTTCCAGGACTCGTACGCGAACACGGACGCGGTCGTCTCCGGGAAGGGCGCCGACATCAACTTCGAGGGCAGCCAGTCGGTCGCGCCGCCGGTCGACGCTGGGATCCTCGACGAGATCAAGAAGCTCCCCGACGTCGAGGCCGCGACCGGCTCGGTGAGCGACCTCACCGCGACGAAGATCCTCGGCAAGGACGGCAAGGCCGTGAACACGAACGGCGCGCCGTCGTTCGGATTCGGCATCGACCCGTCCGAGTCGCAGTTCAACCCGCTGAAGCTCGTCGAGGGCCAGTGGCCGCAGGGCGAGAACGAGGTCGTCATGGACGCGGGGACGGCGGACGAGCAGGGATACGCGATCGGCGACAAGGTCAAGATCGCGACGCTCCAGCCGGTCCAGGAGTTCACGCTCGTCGGGCTCGCGCAGTACGGCGACGTGGGCTCGCTCGGGACGACGACCTTCGCCGTCTTCGACATCCCGACCGCGCAGAAGCTGCTCGACCGCGAGGGCCAGTACGACGCGATCTCGGTCGCTGCGAAGGACGGCGTCACGCCCGAGCAGCTCGCGCAGCAGATCGCGCCGACGCTGCCCGAGAACGCGCAGGTGCGCACCGGCGAGCAGCAGGCGGACAAGGATCTCGAGACGGTCGAGTTCACGAAGTTCATCCGCTACTTCCTGCTCGCGTTCGCCGGGATCGCGCTCTTCGTCGGCGCGTTCGTCATCTTCAACACGCTCTCGATCACGGTCGCGCAGCGCACGCGCGAGTTCGCGACGCTGCGGACGATCGGCGCGTCGCGCCGCCAGCTCCTCTGGTCGGTGATCCTCGAGTCGTTCGTGATCGGGCTCTTCGCGTCGCTCGTCGGGCTCTTCGCCGGGCTCGGGCTGGCGGTCGGGCTGAACTCCCTCTTCAAGGCGCTCGACCTCGACCTGCCGACTGCGGGCATCGTCTTCTCGACGCGGACGATCGTCGTCTCGATGCTCGTCGGGATCGTCGTCACGGTCGTCGCCGGGCTCTTCCCGGCGATCCGGGCCACGCGCGTCCCGCCGATCGCGGCCGTGCGCGAGGGCGCCGAGCTGCCGAAGTCGCGGCTCGCGCCGCTCGTCCCCTACATCGCGCTCGTCGTGATCGGCCTCGCGGTGGCGCTGCTCGGGATCTCGCTCTTCAAGGACGACCTGGGCACGGCCGAGCGCCTGCTCTCGATCGCGGGCGGGGTGCTCCTGCTCTTCGTCGGCGTGGCGATGGTCTCGAAGCACCTGGTCCGGCCGCTGGCCGCGATCGTCGGCTGGCCCGCGACGAAGATCGGCGGCGCAGCCGGACGCCTCGCCAAGGGCAACTCGATGCGGAACCCACAGCGGACCGCCTCCACGGCCGCGGCCCTCATGATCGGCATCGCCCTCGTCACCTTCGTCGCCGTCCTCGCGAACGGGATGAAGGCGTCGAACCGCGGCGCGATCGAGGATCAGGTGCAGGCGCAATACATCGTGACCGCGACGGACGGCTTCAGCCCGTTCGTGGCCGGCGCGGGCGACGCGATCGCAAAGGCGCCGGAGGCGGAGGACGTGAGCCCGGTCCGCTCGGAGCTCGCCGAGATCGACGGCGACGGCGGCTACCTGACCGGCATCGACCCGACGACGATCCCCTTGGTGTACACGTTCGAGGGCATCGACGACCCCAAGGCGGTCCTGAACGGCCTCGGCGCCGACGGGACGATCGTGGCGAAGGACTTCGCCGACGACCACGACCTGAAGGTCGGCAGCCCGATCAAGGTCACCTCGGCCGACGGGAAGGACGCGCTCCTCGAGGTGAAGGGCATCTACGAGCCGCCGCCCTTCTACCCGATCCTCGGCGCCGCCTCGATTCCGATCGACACGTTCGACCGGCTCTACGAGCGGCCGCGGAACCAGTACGTCTTCGTGAACGCTCCCGGCGATCCGGCGAAGACGGAGGCGGCTCTCGAGCAGGCCGTCGCCGACTTCCCGGACGCGAAGGTGCAGACGCGCGAGGCCTGGATCACGGCGCAGGACCAGGACTTCAACGACTTCCTGTCCATGCTCTACGTCCTGCTCGCGCTGTCGGTGATCGTCTCGCTCTTCGGGATGGTCAACACGCTGATCCTGTCCGTGTTCGAGCGGACCCGGGAGCTCGGCATGCTGCGGGCGATCGGGATGACCCGCCGGCAGACGCGGCGGATGATCCGCCACGAGAGCATCGTGACGGCGCTGATCGGGGCGGCCCTCGGGCTCCCGCTCGGGATCTTCCTCGCGCTCCTCGTGACCCGTGCGCTGTCGCAGTTCGACGTGCGGTTCCAGGTGCCGGGCGGCCAGCTTCTCCTCTTCGCGGTCATCTCGATCGTGGTCGGGATCCTCGCGGCGATCGCTCCGGCCCGCCGCGCCGCGAAGCTCAACGTCCTCCGGGCGCTGCAGTACGAGTAGGAAGGGGCCTCAGTACGGCGTCGGGGCCTCGGTCTGAAGCTCGACCGGGGCCTCGCGCCCGCTGAGGGCACGGGCGATCGCCGGAATCGCCTGCTCGATCTCGTCCGCGGACACGTCCATGTGGGTCACGGCCCGCAGGACGCCCCTCCGGGACGCGAACGAGAGCAGGACGCCCCCGGCCCGGAGGCGCGCGACCGCCTCGTCGGCGTCGAGGCCGAGCGAGCCCACGTCGACGAGCACGAAATTCGACTCGACCTGGGCCGGGTCGACGGGAAGGCCGGCCTCGGCGAGCCCCTCCCCCAGGCGGCGCGCGTTCGCGTGGTCGTCGGCCAGGCGGTCGACGTGGTGCTCGAGGGCGTAGAGCCCCGCCGCCGCCACGATCCCGGCCTGGCGCATCGCGCCCCCGAAGAGATGCTTGAAGCGCCGAGCCGTCCCGGCGCGCTCGCGCGAGGTCGCGATCACGGCCCCGAGCGGGCAGCCGAGCCCCTTCGAGAGGCAGAGCGTGACCGTGTCGACCTCGCGGCCGTACTCCGCCGGCGCGACGTCCGCCGCGACGGCCGCGTTCAGGAGGCGCGCGCCGTCGAGGTGCACCGCGAGGCCGTGCTCGCGGGCGGCGGTGACCACCTCGCGGAAGGCGCCGGGCGCCCAGACCCGCCCGCCGCCGCCGTTGTGCGTGTTCTCGAGCGAAAGGACACGGGTCGGCGCCATGTGCAGGTCGCCGGGCGGGTTGATCGCCGCGCGGATCTGGATCGGGGTCGGCCTCCCGTCGTCCGTCTCGAGCGCCTTCATGACGAGCCCCGAGTGGACGGCGGGCCCGCCGAGCTCGTAGCGGAACACGTGCGACGAGGCCTCCGCGATCACCTCGTCCCCCGGCTGCGAGAGGAGCCGGAGGGCGATCTGGTTCCCCATCGACGCGGTCGGGAGGTAGACCGCCTCCTCCTGCCCGAGCAGGTCGGCGGTCCGCTCCTCGAGCGCGATCACGGTGGGGTCCTCCCGCTTCTGCTCGTCGCCGACGACCGCCTCGGCCATCGCGCGGCGCATCGCGTCGGTCGGCTGCGTCAGCGTGTCTGAGCGCAGGTCGATCACGCGGCCAGCCTAGCGTTCCGGAGCGCGACCCTTCCGCCTTCCGGGGGTCTTGCCTACCATTGCCCCTGAGTGCTGCAGAGGGGCCTGCTCATCGTCGCCATCGCGGCCGGCTTCGGCGCTGCTGCGCCCGCCGGCGGACACTCCTTGCCCGTGGTCCCTCCGGGCGTCGAGGTCGGCGGCGTCGAGGTCGGCGGGCTCATCGCCGTCCAGGCGCGGGAGAAGCTCTCCGAGACGTACGGCCAGACGATCCACCTCGCGTACGGCGACCGGCAGTGGCGCGTGCGACCGGCGCGCTTCGGCGCGGCGGCCGCCATGGACGAGGCGGTCGACGCCGCGATCGGCGCCGATCCGAATGCCGAGATCGCGCTGGACGTGGTCGTGAATCCCAAGGCCGTCCGCAAGTACGTCCGGCGGATCGACCGCGCCGTCTCGACTCCGGCCGAGGACGCGGAGCTCGTCGGGCTGGGCGCGAACTACGCGCCGAAGGTCCGGGCGGGAAAGACCGGCCGCGCGGTCGACCGGAAGAAGCTGACCGCCTTCCTCCTGGGCGCGCTGCGCTCGCAGTACCGCGGCGCGCGGATCACCGTGCCGACCGTCCCCGTCCAGCCGACCGTCGGCCCGCGCGATCTCGGGCCGGTCATCGTCATCAGGCGCGGCTCGAACCATTTGACCCTCTACGACGGGGCCGCCCGGGTCCGCGACTTCACGGTCGCCACCGGCGCGGCGCAGTACCCGACGCCGCTCGGCGACTACGAGATCGTCGTCATGGAGCGCGACCCGACCTGGAACCCGCCCGACTCGGACTGGGCGAAGGACGCCAAGCCGATCCCGCCCGGACCGGGTAACCCGCTCGGCACGCGGTGGATGGGCATCTCCGCCCCGGCGGTCGGCATCCACGGCACGCCGGACGCCGCGTCGCTCGGCTACTCGGCCTCCCACGGCTGCATCCGCATGGCGATCCCCGAGGCCGAGTGGCTCTTCGAGCACGTCGAGGTCGGGACGCCGGTCTACATCGTCGCGGCGTAGAACACGCGCCGGGGCAAAGTTCACCGCGGACACGCGGAACGCGCGGCGGGCTAGCCGCGCGGGTGCGCCTCGCAGCGCTCGATCCAGGCCGCGACGCGCGGATGGCCGTCGAGCGGGCGCAGGCGCTCGATCAGGATGTGGTGGTACAGGTACTCGTCGTTTTCGTGCTCGTAGCGGGCGAAGCGGAGGAACGGGAACGCCGCGCAGTCGGCGACGGAGAAGTCCCCGAGGAGGTAGTCGCGGCCCGCGAGCAGGTTCTCGAAGACGTCGAGCGATGCGCTGATCTCGGCGCCGAGCTCGGCGTCGCGCGCCGGGTCCGGGTTCGGCTTCGACCGCTCCTCCTCGAGCTCGTTGGGCGGCCGTTTCCACACGCGGTTGAACCACTCGAGGAAGACCTCGGTCTCCGCTCGCCGCGCCGGGTCGCGGGGGTAGAGCGCCGGCTCGGGGTGGTGCTCCTCGAGCCAGGCGAGGACCCGCGTCGAGTCGTGGACGACCTCGTCGCCGTCCACGAGCACCGGGACGAGATCCTGGCCGCTGACCTCGCGGACGGGCGTCCGGTCGTCCGGGTCGACGTCGACCCACTCGACCTCGATGCCCTTGTGGCCGAGCGCCAGCTGGACGCGCTCGACGTTCGTCGACATCGGGATCCGGTAGAGCCGCAGCACGGTCGTCAGAACGACCACCCATCGGGGATTCTTCCCGGTGTAACGTGACGGCTTCTCGCGGAACTGGAGGGAGCGATGGGTTTCGTCTCACGCGGATTCCACGGACGGCGGCGCGACGAGGGGCCCGAAGGCCGGGTGCCGCCCGGGCAGTATCTGACGGACGGCTTCCCCGTCCTCTCCGCCGGCCCGACTCCGCATACGCGCCTCGACGAGTGGACGTTCACGGTCGAGGGCGGCGCCGAGCAGGCTCGCTGGACGTGGGACGAGTTCCGGGCGCTGCCGAGCGAGGACGTCACGGTCGACATCCACTGCGTCACCCGCTGGTCGAAGCTCGACACGGACTGGCAGGGCGTGTCGGTCGACACACTCCTCGACGGGGTCGAGCACGAGGCGGCGTACGCGCTCGCCTTCTGCGACGGCGGCTACACGACGAACGTGCCGATCGAGGACCTGACCGGCGGCAAGGCGTGGGTCGCCTACGGCTACGACGGCGAGCCCCTCGACCCCGAGCACGGCGGCCCCGCGCGGCTCCTCGTCCCCCACCTGTACTTCTGGAAGAGCGCGAAGTGGGTGCGAGGTCTGCAGCTCCTCGACGACGACGAGCCGGGCTTCTGGGAGACGAACGGCTACCACCTCTACGGCGACCCGTGGCGCGAGCAGCGGTACTGGGGCGATTGACGACCGGCTGGCTCGCGGCCGAGGCGGTCGAGGTGCGCCGCGAGACGCCGCGCGTCCGGACGATCGTCCTCGACGTCCCGGGATGGCCCGGCCACCGTGCAGGCCAGCACCTGGACGTCCGGCTGACGGCCGAGGACGGCTACCAGGCCCAGCGGAGCTACTCGATCGCATCGGCGCCGGGCGAACGGCCCGACATCACGGTCGAGGAGCTCGACGACGGCGAGGTCTCGCCCTACCTCGCCGAGGAGCTCCGGCCGGGCGACCGCATCGAGGTGCGGGGCCCGATCGGCGGCTGGTTCGTGTGGGGTCCGGAGGACGGCGGCCCGCTGCTCCTCGTCGCGGGCGGCTCGGGCGTCGTGCCGCTCATGGCGATGGCGCGTCACCGGGCCGCGAGCGGAAGCGCCGTGCCGACGCGGCTTCTCCTCTCCTCCCGGACGTGGGAGGACGCGATCTACCGGGACGAGCTCGCCGACCTCACGGGCCGCGGCGACGGATTCGAGGTCGTTCACACGCTGACGCGGGAGCAGCCGGACGGCTGGTCGGGGTACGCGCGCCGCGTGGACGACGAGCTCCTGCGCGAGGTCGCCTGGCCGGCGCACGCGGGGGCGCGGGCCTACGTGTGCGGGCCGACCTCGTTCGTGGAGTCGGTCTCGCGCGGGCTCGTCGATCTGGGCTACGAGCCCGGGAAGGTGAAGACGGAGCGGTTCGGACCGACGGGAGGCTGACCATGACGATGACGTCGCAGACGGCGGATATGAGGCTCGACGGCAACGCGATCGGCGGGCTGCTCCTCGGCGTCTTCGGCGTCGAGATGACGGGCGCGATGGCCACGTGCGGCTCGTGCGGGATGCGGGGCGCGCTCGCCGAGGCGGAGGTCTACGTCCAGTGTCCCGGCACGGTCGCCCGCTGCCCCGCGTGCGGATCGGTCTTGCTCCGAGTCGTCGAGTCGACCGAGCGAACCTGGCTGAGCCTCGAAGGCATCCGCACGCTCGAGCTCCCGATCGCAACCGAGCGCTGACCCCGTCCGGCCGCGAGCACGGCCTCGTGGCGGTCGTGTTCCGGTAGTGCGGCCACAGCCCCACCCTGGGTGGGGAATGGGCCACCCGCCTCCCGCTGTCGAGGCTACCCCCGAACGGCGCACGTGTCCGTGTCTGTCTCGCGCCGAGATCGTGCCAATGTGTCCACACGGGCTTGGACCCGCCGGCGGGCTCTAGGCGAAGAACGTGTCCTCGTGCCGGTACGGAGGCGCACAGCAGCACAGGAAGCGGAGCTCCTCGTGGCCGGCGCAGATCTGGTGCCACGCGCCCGCGGGGATGAGGATCGCGTCGCCGGGCCCGACGGCCCTCCTCTCGCCCTCGACCTCCATCTCGCCGGTGCCCTCGAGGAGGACGTAGAGCTCCTCGGTGGCGGCGTGGTAGTGCCGCTCGGTCGCCCGGCCGGCGGCCAGCTCGGCTTCCGCCAGGCTCTGGTTCCGCGCCCCGCCCGCCCCTGCGTCGAGCAGGACGCGGATCGTCGATCCGTCCGCGGTCGTGAAGGGCTCGGCGTCGCCGCGCGAGCGCACCTCCACCCTAGGCCCCCTTCTGCGCCTCGACCGCTGCGCCGGCCGCCGGCGCCGGCCCGCCCGACAGCCGCGGATGGTCGTCGAAGCGGTAGCGGACGATCGCGCGCTTCGCCGCCTGCACCTCGTCGACGCGCTTGACCGGACGGCGGTGCGGCGCGCCCTTCACGAGCTCCCGCTCCACCGCGGCTTCCCGCGCGATCGCGAGCATCGCGTCGGCGAAGGCGTCGAGGCGCTCCTTCGGCTCGGTCTCGGTGGGCTCGATCATGAGCGCCTCGGGAACGATCAGCGGGAAGTAGATCGTCGGCGGGTGGAAGCGGTAGTCCATGAGCCGCTTCGCCACGTCGAGCGCCGTCACGCCGTGGTCGCGCTTCAGGTTCCGCGCGGAGAGCACGAACTCGTGCATGCAGAGGCGGTCGAACGGGAGGTCGTAGGCCTCGCGCAGGCGGGCGAGCACGTAGTTCGCGTTCAGCACGGCAGCCTCGGACATCGCCCGCAGCCCCGGGCCGTACGAGCGGATGTACGCGTACGCGCGCACGAACACCCCGAACGGCCCGGCGAACCCGCGCACCTTGCCGATCGACTTCGGCCGGTCGTAGTCGAAGCGGAACCGATCGCCGTCGCGGACGACGGCCGGGACCGGGAGAAACGGCTCCAGCTTCCCGCGCACCGCCACGGGCCCGCCACCCGGCCCGCCGCCGCCGTGCGGCTGCGAGAACGTCTTGTGCAAGTTGTAGTGGACGATGTCGAAGCCCATGTCCCCGGGCCGCGAGATGCCGCACACGGCGTTCAGGTTGGCGCCGTCGTAGTAGAGGAGCGCCCCGGCATCGTGGAAGATCCGCGCCACCTCCTCGATCGACTCGTCGAAGAGGCCGAGCGTGGACGGGTTCGTCAGCATGAGGCCGGCCGTCCGCTCGTTCACGCGCTCGCGCAACACCTCGAGGTCGAGGTTGCCGCGCGCATCCGTGCCGACCTTCTCGAGCTTGTACCCGGCCATCGTCACGCTCGCCGGGTTCGTGCCGTGCGCCGTGTCGGCGACGAAGACCGTGTCCCGCACGCCGCCCTCGCCGCGGTCGGCGAAGTAGGCGCGCATGAGCATGAGGCCGGTCAGCTCGCCCTGTGATCCGGCGGCCGGCTGGAGGGTGACCGCGTCGAGCCCGGCCACCTCGGCCAGGATCTCCTGCAGGCGCCACATCAGCTCGAGGGCCCCCTGCGCACCGTCTTCCTCCTGCAGCGGGTGCAGGTCGCGGAAGCCCGGCAGCGATACGACGCGCTCGTTCATCCGTGGGTTGTGCTTCATCGTGCACGAGCCGAGCGGGTAGAAGCCGGTGTCGACGCCGAACGTCCGGTCGGCGAGGCCCGTGAAGTGCCGGACAAGCTCGGGCTCGGCGAGCTCGGGCAGCCGCGGCGCTCGCCCGCGGGCGAGCTCGGGCGGCACCTCGGGAACCGGCAGGCCGTGCGCGGGAAACGTGGAGGCGCGCCGGCCGGGACGGGACTGCTCGAACACGAGCGGCGTCGGGATCTCCGGAACCTGCACGCTCATGCCCCGAGCACCTCCGCGAGCCGGTCGATCTCGGCGGTCGTCCGCCGTTCCGTGACGGCGACGAGGAGCGCGTCCTCGAGCCCCTCGTAGTCGCGGCCGAGCGCGTAGCCCGGGTGCACGCCGCTCGCCCGTGCGGCGGCGACCGCCTCGCGTCCGGGGCGTCCGACCCGGACCGCGAACTCCTTGAACGTCGGCCTGTCGGGAAACGCGAGCGGCAGCCCGAGGCGCTCCTTCGCGTGGGCGCCGAGCGCGAGGCACGCCTCCCCCACCTCGCGCAGCCCCTGCGGGCCGAGCCAGGACAGGTACATGAGGCCGGCCAGGGCGAGCAGCGTCTGGTTCGTCGTGATGTTGTGGGTGGCCTTCTCGCGCCGGATGTGCTGCTCACGCGTCTGGAGCGTCAGGACGAACGCGCGCCGCCCGTCGAGGTCGGTCGTCTCGCCCACGATCCGGCCCGGCATGCGGCGGACGTAGTCCTCCCGCGCGGCCAGGAACCCGTAGTGCGGGCCGCCGTAGGACTGGTAGTTCCCCGCGCCCTGGCCCTCGCCGACCGCGATCGCGCAGCCGTACTCCCCGGGAGCCTCGAGCACGCCTAGAGACAGCGGGTCGACGTAGGCGATCGGGAGCGCCCCCTGCTCGTTCGCGGCCGCCGCCAGGTCGGGCGCCGGCTCGAGGCACCCGAAGAAGTTCGGCTGCTGGAAGACGACGCCGGCCGCGTCGGCGGCGGCCTCGCGCAGCTCGTCCGGATCGGTCGTGCCGCCCCGGTGGGGGACCTCGACGACCGAGAGCCCGAAGCCGGGCGCGTAGGTCTTCACGACCTGGCGCACCTGCGGGTTCACCGCCTCGCAGAGGACGATCTTCGAGCGGCCCGTCACGTGCTTCGCCACGTAGCAAGCGTCGGCGGTGACGGTCGGGCCGTCGTAGCCGGACGCATTCGAGATGTCCATGCCGGTCAGCTCGCAGATGACGGTCTGGTACTCGAAGATCGCCTGGAGGACGCCCTGGCTCATCTCCGGCTGGTAGGGCGTGTACGCCGTCAGGAACTCGCCGCGGGCCAGCATCGCGTCGACGAACGCCGGGACGTAGTGGTCGTAGATTCCCGCGCCGAGGAACGACAGCTCGCTCCCCGTGTGGGCGTTCCGGCCCGCGAGCTCGGTCAGGTGCGCGACGATCTCCGGCTCCGAGAGCGGCGGCTCGAGGTCGAGCGGACGGTCCAGCCGGACCGCCTCCGGGATGTCGCGGAAGAGCTCCTCGACCGACGAGACGCCGATCGTGGCGAGCATGTCGTCGCGGTCCTCGTCCGTGAGGGACAGGAAGGGAGTGGCGCTCACTGCGCGTCGAGCAGCTTCCGGTAGGCGTCGACGTCGAGCAGGCTCGCGACCTCGGCCGGGTCGCCGAGGCGGATCTTGATCAGCCAGCCGGCGCCGTACGGATCCTCGTTGATCGTCTCGGGCGCGTCCGCGAGCGCGGCGTTGACCTCGAGGATCTCGCCCGAGAGCGGTGCGATCAGGTCGGACACGGCCTTGACCGACTCGACCTCGCCGTAGCTCTCGCCGGCGGCGACCGAGGCGCCGTCCTCGGGTGCCTCCAGGTGGACGATCTCGCCGAGGGCGTCCTGGGCGTACCAGGTGATCCCGAGAGTCGCGGTGTCCCCGTCGATCCGGGCCCAGTCGTGCTCGGCGTGGTACTTCAGGTCGTCTGGGTAGCTCTCGTCGGCTGCCACTAGGTCTCCCTTCCACGGACGAACGGCTTCGTGACGATACGCGCCCGGCGGGGCCGCCCGCGCAGGTCGATGGTCACCTCGGTGTCCGGCATGGATCGGTCGGCCCGGACGTACCCGAGGGCGATCCCGCGCTCGAGGATCGGGGAGAGCGTGCCGGACGTGACCTCGCCGCCCTCCTCGATCGGCATGCCCTGCCGCGGGATGCCCTTGTCCTCCATGAGGATCGGGACGAGCTTCTCGGCCGGTCCCTCGTCGCGCACGCGGCGCAGCTCCTCGACACCCGTGAACTCCTTGTCGAGCGCGCAGGCCCAGGAAAGGCCGGCTTCGACGGGCGACCGGTCCGGCCCGATGTCGTTCCCGTGCAGCGGGTAGCAGGCCTCGAGGCGGAGCGTGTCGCGCGCGCCGAGCCCGCACGGCGCGACGCCGCGCTCGAGGATCGCGTCCCAGAGACGCCCGGCGTCGTCCGGCGCGCACCCGAGCTCGCAGCCGCGCTCGCCGGTGTAGCCGGTGCCGGCGACGAGACAACGGACCCCGAGCACCTCGTCCTCGTGAAAGGTGAACGGTCGGACGTCGATCCCGAGCCGCTCGAGCGCACGAGGACCCTGGACGGCCAGGAGCGCCCACTCCTCCGAGACGTCGTCCGTCTCCGGGAGGGCAGCGTGATCCGCCCCGCGGTTGGAGGCGTTCACGACGAGGAGGTAGTCGTCGGCGCCGCGCCGGTACGCGATCAGGTCGTCCGTGATCCCGCCGCGCTCGTTCGTGAGGAGCGTGTACTGCGCGTGGCCGTCGTCGATGCGGTCGAGGTCGTTCGAGAGCCGTCTCTGGAGGTACTCGTGCGCGCCCTCCCCCGCGAGCGCGAGCTGGCCCATGTGCGAGACGTCGAAGACGCCCGCGTCGCTCCGGACCGCGCGGTGCTCGTCGGCGATCGACGTGTACTGGACCGGCATCTCCCACCCGGCGAAGGGGACGAGGCGCGCGCCGAGGGCGGCGTGTCGCTCGAAGAGCGGTGTCCGTCTGAGCGTCTGCACCGGGCCGGCGAAATCCTAGTCCCCGCCGGCGCGGCGCGGGGGCCCGGCGTTGGAGCGCTCCGTCCCCTTGCCGAGAGGGCACCCCCCTGGATCCGGGTAGTCGCGCGCGGGTAATGGGTGGTAGCCCCCACCCTTGGTTTCAGCCTATCGGCGAAATGCGCGCGTGTGGCGCGCGGATCGTGTCGGAAAGCGCACGCCTTCGCGCCAGGATCGCGCGGGCGCTCAGAGCCGCGCCAGCGCCGGGTCGAGCGGGCGGAAGCGCGCGGTGAAGTGCCGCAGCACGTCCGCCTCGTACACGAACTCGAACCCGCGGACCTGCTCGGGGTCGCGGACGATCTCGGCCATCGCGTCGGCGGCG
>Ga0210143_1000070_pt1 | contig 20151 bp, 21 predicted proteins | sample MayberryNW_TuleC_2_FD_185527 | JGI IMG/M metagenome (GOLD analysis project Ga0210143, IMG submission 185527) | Wetland microbial communities from San Francisco Bay, California, USA, that impact long-term carbon sequestration - MayberryNW_TuleC_D2... | ecosystem: Environmental > Aquatic > Marine... | reverse complement strand
GACTCGACCCGCCGGTGCGCGCCGCATTGCGGCTGGGCGCGTACCAGCTTGCGTTCCTGGACGTTCCGGCGCACGCGGCGGCGAACGAGTCGGTCGAGCTCGTCCGCGCCGCACGCCTCGAGCGGGCCGTCCCGTTCACGAACGCCGTCATGCGCCGCCTCGCCACCGGGATCCGCGGGCTCGTCGCGTCGCTCCCCGACGCCACGCCCGCCGAGGCAGCGCTCCGCCATTCCTACCCCGACTGGATCGCGGAGACGTTCTTGAGCGAGCACGGGCCCGACGGCGGCCGCGCGCTCCTCACGGCGGGCAACGAGCCGCCGGAGACGGTCGTCCGGCTGACCGCCCGCGGACACGACCTCCCGGGCGAGCGGGACGCGGAGATCCCCGGCTCGCTGACCGTTCCCCGCATCCCCGACGCGTGGCTCGCGAACGGGCTCGCCTGGCCGCAGAGCCGCGGGTCCCAGCTCGCGGGTCTCGCGGTCGGCGCGCAGCCCGGCGAGCGGATCCTCGACCTCTGCGCCGCACCCGGCGGGAAGGCGACCCAGCTCGCCGAGGTCGCCGCCGAGGTCGTGGCCGTCGAGGTGCACGAGGGCCGCGCCCGCGAGCTCACCGCCAACGCGGCCCGCCTCGGGGCCGGGAACGTGCGCGTCGTCCACGCCGACGCGCTCGAGCTGCCTGCCGAGCTGTCCGGCTTCGACCGGGTCCTCGTCGACGCGCCCTGTTCGGGGCTCGGCGTCCTCAACTCGAGGCCGGATCTCCGCTGGCGCGCGCACCCGCTCGCGGGCCTCCAGCGCGCCTTGCTGGCGGTCGCGGCCGAACGGGTCCGGCCCGGCGGCACGATCACGTACGCCGTCTGCACGATCCACGAGGAGGAGAACGCCGCCGTCGTCGACGCGTCGAGCCTCGCAGCCGACGACCTCGGCGCGCAATGGCCCGCCTTCCGGCACCCGCGGCGGCCGGAGTTCCTCCTGACTCTGCCGCACCTTCACCGCACGTCGGGCTTCTTCGTGGCCAGAATGCGCGCGTGAGCTGGGACACCTGGGTTCGCGGGGCCGAGATCGAGCCGTCGATCTACGCCGCCGACTTCGCACGGCTCGGCGCGCAGCTCGAGCAGCTCCTCGGCGCCGGCGCGCGCGTGTTCCAGTTCGACGTCGGCGACGGTCACTTCGTCGAGCCCGTGACGATCGGCCCCGCCGTCCTTCGTTCGATCGCGGCGCTCGTCCACGGCAGCGGAGGCGTCCTCGACTGCCACCTGATGGTCGACAACCCGGAGCGGCACATCCCGCAGATCGCGGACGCGGGCGGGGACAGCGTCACCTTCCACCACGAGGCGACTGCCGAGCCGGAGCGGCTCGCCGCGCGCGCCCGCGAGCTCGGCCTGTGCGTGGGGCTCGCGTTCAATCCCGAGACCGCGGTTGCGGATGTCGCCGAGGCGGGCCGGGGGTTCGATCTCGTGCTCTGCATGAGCATCCATCCCGGGTACTCGGGCCAGGCCTTCCTCCCGGAGTCGCTCGACCGGATCCGAGCGCTTCGCGCTGCCCTTCCCGACGAGGTGCACGTCCAGGTGGACGGCGGGATCACGGCGGAGAACGTCACGGCCGTCCGCGAGGCCGGAGCGGACCTGATCGTCGCCGGCAGCGCCGTGTTCGCCGCCGACGACCCCGGTGCGGCGTACCGGCACCTCGCCGGCCTGGTCGCGTGAACGACCGGGCCCACCTCGAGCGCGCGCTCGAGCTCGCCGAGCGCGGGCGCGGGCTGACGCGTCCGAACCCCGTGGTCGGCGCCGTGCTCGTGCAGCAGGGAACGGTGGTGGGCGAAGGCTGGCACGAGCGGGCGGGCGGCCCGCACGCCGAGGTCGCCGCCCTCGAGGCGGCCGGGGAGCGCGCGCGCGGCGCGACCCTCTACGTGACGCTCGAACCGTGTTCCCACCACGGCCGGACGCCCCCGTGCGCCGAGGCGATCGCGACCGCCGGCGTGGGGCGTGTGGTCGTCGGGGCAGACGATCCGAATCCGGAGGTGGCCGGCCGCGGGCTGGCGCTCCTGCAGGGCGCGGGGGTGTCCGTCGACCACGCGGAGTCCGATCTCGCCGAGCGCGCGCGGCGCCAGAACGAGGCCTGGCGGGTGTGGATCGCCGAGGGGCGGCCGTTCGTGACCTACAAGGCGGCGATGACGCTGGACGGCCGGCTCGCCGCGGCCGGCGGGGACGCCCGCTGGGTATCCGGCGAGGAGAGCCGCCGGCGCGTGCACGAGCTGCGCGCCGCGTCGGACGCCGTCGGGGTTGGCATGGGCACCGTGCGGGCCGAGAACCCTGCGTTGACGGCGCGCGAGGTCGGCGCGGCCACCCAGCCGCGGCGGCTCGCGTTCGGCTCGGGTCCGCTGCCGGAGGGGTCAGAGCTCGAGCTGGTCGCGGAGCCGCTGCCGACCGCGCTGTCGCGCCTCGCCGGGGAGGGCGTCCAGTCGTTGCTCCTCGAAGGCGGGCCCACGCTCGCGGGGGCGTTCCTGCGGGCGGGCCTGATCGACAAGGTCGTGCTCTTCCTCGCGCCGAAGCTCGTCGGCGGCGACGACGCTCCGCCGCTCTTCGCGGGCCCCGGCGCGAGCACGCTCGCGGAGGCGGTCGGGCTGGACGGCCTCGAGGTCGCGCGGAGCGGCGACGACCTCGTGCTGACCGCGTACGTCCACCGGATCTGAGCGAAGCGAACCTCGGGCCCCTCGCGCGGCTCCGCACGTGCGGGCGGAGCCCTCGCGACAGAGAGCCGCATTCGAACGAGCCGCATCCGAACGGAGAGCCGGCATCCGGGTACACGCGCGCACGCGCCCCCAACGGGGGGAGCACACGCCCCAACACGAACGCTATCGGCGTTCGTGTCCCATGTCCGTGCCGCTTCGTGCCGGCTGTGCGCCGGAATCACGCCGGCCGCGTGCGGACCGGATGCTCGGCGGGCCGTGGCCGAAAGCGGGCACGTCGCGCGTTGCACCAGCGCGCTCGCGGCCGACGGGCGATCCGGCGCCGCGTATCGTGTCCGCCGTGTTCACGGGAATCGTCCGCGAGCTGGGCGAGGTGGCCTCGCTCGAGGCGCGCGAGGGCGGGGCGCGGCTGACCGTGCGCGCCCCGGACACGGCCGCCCGCACCGCGATCGGCGACTCCGTGTCCGTGAACGGCGTCTGCCTTACGGCCGTCGAGGCGGCGGACGGGACGCTTGCCTTCGACACCGTCCCCGAGACGCTCGACCGCTCGGCGCTCGCGCATCTCGCGCCGGGGGCGGCGGTCAACCTCGAGCCTGCGCTCCGGGCCGGCGAGCCGCTCGGGGGGCACGTCGTCCAGGGTCACGTCGACGGCGTCGCCCGCGTGGTCGCCCTCGAACCGGAGGGAGACGGCGCCCGCCTCGCGCTCGAGCTCCCCCGCGGGCTCGAGCGCCTCTGCGTCGAGAAGGGTTCGATCGCGGTCGACGGCGTCAGCCTGACCGTCGCCTCCGTCGAGGGCGCGCGGATCGCGATCGCCCTCGTTCCGCACACGCTCGCGGCCACCACGCTCGGGGGCCTCGAGCGGGGTGACGAGGTCAACGTCGAGGCCGACGTGCTTGCCAAGCACGTGGAGCGCCTGCTGGAGGCCCGCGGCCGCCCCGACTGACCGCGTTACCCTTAGTTCGTGTCCGGCGAGACCCCACTCGAGGTGAAGACCACGCCCTTCGCGCCGATCGAGCAGGCGATCGACGACATCCGCCGCGGCAAGTTCGTGGTCGTCGTCGATGCGGCCGACCGCGAGAACGAGGGCGATCTGACCATCGCGGCCCAGTTCGCCACCCCCGAGGCGATCAACTTCATGGCCACCCACGGGCGCGGGCTCATCTGCCTCTGCCTGACGCCCGAGCGCTGCGACGAGCTTCGCCTGCCGCCGATGACGCACGAGAACGAGACGCCGTACGGCACGGCCTTCACCGTCTCGGTCGAGGCCCGCGAGGGGATCACGACCGGCATCTCGGCGCACGACCGCGCGCGCACGATCCAGGTCGCGATCGATCCGAGCAAGGGCCCGCGCGATCTCGTCCAGCCGGGCCATACGTTCCCGCTCCGCGCCAAGCCGGGCGGCGTGCTCCAGCGGTCGGGCCAGACCGAAGCCGCGGTCGACCTCGCGCGCCTCGCCGGCCTCAACCCGGCGGGGGTCGTCTGCGAGATCATGAACGACGACGGGACGATGGCCCGCGTGAACGACCTCGTCCCGTACTGCGAGCGGCACGGCCTGACCATGGTGACGGTCGCCGACCTGATCGAGTACCGCCGCCGCACGGAGAAGCTCGTCGAGCGCGCGACGGCCGTCCGCCTGCCCACGGCCTACGGCGAGTTCACGGCCGTGGCGTTCCGCGAGACGCTGACGGGCAAGCACCACGTGGCCCTCGTGAAGGGGGAGGTGGACGGGCGGGAGAGCGTCCTCGTCCGCGTCCACTCCGAGTGCCTGACCGGCGACGTCTTTCACTCGCTCCGCTGCGACTGCGGCGAGCAGCTCGAGCAGGCGCTCGTGCGGATCGGCGCGGAGGAGCGCGGCGTGCTGCTCTACATGGCCCAGGAGGGCCGCGGCATCGGGCTCCTCCCGAAGCTCAGGGCGTACGAGCTCCAGGAGGAGGGGCTCGACACCGTCGAGGCGAACCTCGAGCTCGGCTTTCCGGCCGACGCGCGAGAATACGGGATCGGCTCCCAGATCCTGGCCGACCTCGGCCTCTCGACCATCCGCATCCTGACGAACAACCCGCGCAAGATCACGGGCATCGAGGGCTTCGGCCTGCGCGTCGTCGAACAGGTTCCGATCGAGATCTCCCCGAACGCCGAGAACCGCCGCTACCTCGAGGCGAAGCGCGACAAGCTCGGCCACCGGCTGCACCACCAGGAGCAGCGCTTCGAGGAGCCGCGCGGGTGAGCGAGGGCCCCGACAGCCGCATCGAGGGCGCCGAAGCGCTCCGGGTGACGGAGGACGGCCAGCCGGAGCACGCGCCCGGCCGGCTCGAGATCCCCGCCGAGCTCCAGGCCTTCGTCGGCGTGCCGAACGGCGTGCGCCGCTCCGTCGGGATCGTCGTCGCGCGCTTCAACGGCGAGATCACCACGCGCCTGCTGGACGGCGCCGTCGAGGCGCTCGTGCGCTCCGGCGTCCAGCGGGATCGGATCGAGGTCCTCCAGGTGCCCGGCGCGTTCGAGCTGCCGCTCGGAGCCGTCGCGCTCGCCCGGACGCGCCGCTACCAGTGCATCGTCGCGCTCGGCTGCGTGATCCGCGGCGAGACGCCCCACTTCGACTACGTCGCGCAGGAAGCAGCGAGCGGACTCCAGCTGGCCGCGCTCGAGACCGGCGTCCCGGTGTCGTTCGGCGTCCTCACCTGCGACACGCGCGAGCAGGCCGAGGCGCGATCCCGCGAGGGCGAGGACAACAAGGGCGCCGAGGCGGCCCGGTCGGCGCTCGAGATGGCCGATGTCTTCGCCCGCCTGCGCCGCGTGGCCTCGCCGCCGCCGCCGGCCGCGCCCGCCGGCCGGCCGGGGCCGCCGGCACCCGGCCAGGCGTAGCGGCGGGCGTTCGCTACACTCCCTCGCCGATGTCCAAGGTCTGCGCAGTGTGCGGGAAGGCCCCGTCCTTCGGGAACAACCGAAGCCACTCGATGGTGGCGACGAGACGCCGCTTCAACCCGAACCTCCAGCGGGTGCGCATCCTCGTGGACGGCGTCGCGCGCCGGAGCTACGTCTGCGCGCGATGCCTCAAGGCCGGCAAGGTCCAGAAGGCGCTCTAGGCGCCGCGCGGGAGCTGGTCGGCGCCGCGCTCGCCGCGCTCGAGGCGAGCCGGGCGCGCATCGACGACCTGAACGTCTTCCCGGTCCCGGACGGGGACACGGGCACGAACATGACCTTCACCGTGCGCGCAGTACGGGATGCGCTCGGCACCTCCCGCGCGACCACCCGGGAGGAGGTCGCGCACGAGGTCACGCGGGCCTGCCTCATGGGCGCCCGCGGCAACTCCGGCGTCATCCTCTCCCAGCTCATCCGCGGCACGGCGGAGGTGCTCGCAGGGGACGGCCCGGTCGACACGCCGGTCGTGGCGAGGTCGCTTCGGGCGGCGGCCGACGCGGGGTACGCGGCCGTCCGCGAGCCGCAGGAGGGAACGATCCTCACGGTCGCGCGCGAGCTGGCGCAGCGGGCCGAGGCGCTTGCGCCCGAGACGGCGGCCGGGGACGCGCTCGCCGAGGTCATGGCGCACGGCGAGGTCGCGCTCGCCGCGACCAGGGACCAGCTCGACGCGCTTCGCCGGGCGGGGGTCGTCGATGCCGGCGGGGCGGGGCTGCTCGAGCTCGTTCGCGGGATCACAGCCCACGTCCGCGGCGAGCCGCTCCCCGAGGCGCCGATCCTGGATGCTTCTCTGCCCGTCGAGGCGCTCCACCTCGAGCTCTCGCGCTACACCTACTGCACGAGCTTCTACGTCGAGGGCGAGAACGTCGACCCGGCGCGGCTCGAGCGCGAGCTCGGCGCGTTCGGCGACTCGCTGCTCGTGGTCGGCGCCCCCGGGGCCGTCAAGGTGCACTTCCACACGGACGACCCGGGACGCGCTCTCTCGCTCGGCGCGACGGTGGGCGTGCTCGACGAGGTCGACATCAAGAACATGCACGTCCAGACGGCGCAGCGCGAGACGCGCCTCACGGCCGCGACCGGGAACGGCGCTCGGCGCTCCGCCGTCGTCGCCGTGTGCGCCGGCGCCGGAAACGAGCGGCTGTTTCGCGGGCTCGGCGCTGCCGTCGTCGTCGAGGGCGGCCAGACGATGAACCCCGCCACCTCCCAGCTCCTGGCCGCGATCGAGGCGGCACCGGCGGACGACGTCGTGGTGCTCCCGAACAACAAGAACGTCGTCCTCGCGGCCGAGCAGGCGGCCGCGGCGGCCTCCAAGCCCGCGATCGTCGTGCCGACGCACTCGATGCAGGCGGGGCTGGCCGCGCTCGTCCCGTTCGACGCGACCGCGGCCGGGTCCGAGAACGCCGCCGCGATGGGGGAGGCCGCGAAGGCGGTCCGGACCGGCGCCGTCACGCGGGCTTCGCGCAACGCCTCGCTGGACGGACTCGAGGTACGCGAAGGCGAGTACCTCGGGCTCGTCGACGGGCAGGCCGTCGCGGCCGCAGCGGAGGCCGGGCCCGCGGCGAGGGACGTCCTCGAGCGCCTCCTGGCCGGAAAGCCGGACGTCCTCACGGTGCTCGTCGGCGACGAGGCGCCGGACGTCGAGCCTCTCCTCGCGGAGGTCTCAGAGCGGCATCCACAGCTCGAAGTGGACGTGCACGACGGCGGCCAGCCGCACTATCCCCTGCTCTTCGGGGCCGAGTAGCAGGCAAGTCGCCCTTTTCCACAGCCGTTTTTTTGCCGATACTTCCGGTCTGTGGAAAATGCCCCGCCCGTCCGCGTCCTCCTCGTGGAGGACAACGAGGTCTTCCGGGAGGCGCTCGAGCTCATGCTCGGCCTCGTCCCGGACCTCGAGGTGGTCGGCGCGGTCGGGGACGGTCGCTCGGCGACTCTCGCGTGCGAGGCGCTCGATCCGGACGTCGTGCTCATGGACTACCGGCTGCCGGAGCTCGACGGGGTCGAGGCCACCGCGGCGATCACGGCGTGCTCGCGCGCTGCCGTCGTCGTCCTGACGGCGACCGCCGACGACGGCGAGCTCGACGCGCTGCTCGAGGCGGGTGCGGTCACCTGCCTCACGAAGGACTCGGAGCTCGAGGAGATCATCAGGGCCGTCCGCAGCGCTGCGCCCCGCGGTGCGTCTCTCGTCTGAGAACACCGCGGTCGTCCTCGACTCGACCGCGGACATCCCCGATCCCCAGGCTCGCCATCCCAACTGGCGCCTCGTGCCGCTCTACGTCCGCTTCGGCGACGAGACGTTCCGCGATCACGTCGACCTGACGCCACGCGCCTTCTACGAGCGGCTCCAGGCCTCGAGCACGTCGCCCCAGACCTCGCAGCCGACGCCGGCCGACTTCACGCAGGCGTTCGAGGGGCTCGCGGACTACGAGCGCATCCTCTGCGTCCTCATCTCCGGGAAGCTCTCGGGCACGGTCGAGAGCGCACGCCTCGCCGCCGAGCAGGCCGGGGGAGACCGCGTGACCGTCTTCGACTCGCGGAGCGTCTGCGGGCAGGCGATCCTCGCCGAGTCGATCCAGCGGCGGCTCAAGCGCGGCACGGACGAGGCCGAGCTCGAGGCGCTCGTCGACCGGTTCCGGCGCGAGGCCGGGATCCTCTTCACGGTCGACACGCTCGACTACCTCGTCCGCGGCGGGCGAGTCGGCAAGGCGGCCGGGCTCGCCGGCGAGCTCCTGAGCGTCAAGCCGATCCTCGCGATCCGCGACGGGGAGGTCGAGCCGATCAAGCGCGTCCGCGGGCGGGCCAAGTCCCTCGCCGAGCTCGAGGCGATCTTCACCGAGGCGACCGCCGACCGCGAGAGCCTGCGCATCGGCGTCGCCCACGCGGCCGACCCGGTCGCGGCCGAGGATCTCCTCGCGCGCATGCGGGCGGCCCGGCCGCTCGCGTCCGTCGAGATCAAGGGCGAGCTCGGCCCGGTGATCGGCACGCACGGCGGCCCCGGGACGCTCGGCGTCTTCTGGTTCGACGACGACGCATAAGCTCCAGCCATGCCGCCCGTCGGGCACTGGGACGACGTCGAGCCGGTCCGGCGCGAGCGAGGCCACATCGCCGGCTCCTGGCGCGACCTGGGCGCGGCGGCCGGCTCGGTCACGGTCGGGCTCCAGCGCGTCGAGATCGACCCCGGCATGTGGTCGACGCCGCTCCACCTGGAGGGCGCGGAGGAGGAGATCTTCTTCGTCCTCGGCGGCTCCGGCCACGCCGTCCTCTGGCGCGGCGACGACGACACCGGCGCCTACCCGGTCGGCCCGGGCGACTGCCTCGTCCACCTCGCACTCGAGGAGGCGCACACGCTGCACGCGGGCCCCGAGGGTCTCGAGGTCCTCGCATTCGGCATGCGGACCTACGCCGACGCAGCCACGTACCTGCCCCGCGCGGGCGTCGCGTGGCTCGGCGCGACGTGGGTCGAGACGGGCGGGGAGGAGAACCACCCGTGGACGCGCGAGGCCGTGGCGGGCCCGGCGGACTTCCCGCTCCGGGCGGAGCGGCCCGCAACGATCGTGAACCTCGAGGCCGTGGAGGCGAAGGAAAACGCGGGCGAGAGCGTCGCCCACCGCCGCCGGGACCTCGGCTCGGCCGCCGGGTCGCTACGCAGCGGGATCGAGCACGTCGTCATCCCGCCGGGCAAGCTGAACTGGCCCCCGCACGTGCACTCGCTCGAGGAGGAGCTCTTCGTCGTCCTGGACGGCGAGGGCGTCGCCGTCGTGGGTGAGGACGAGCATCCGGTGCGGCGCGGCAGCGTCGTCTCGTGCCCGGCGGCGACCCGTGTGGCGCACGCCTTCCGCGCGGGCGAGCCGGGCCTCACGCTCCTCGCCTACGGGACGCGCGAGCCGGGGGACATCGCCTACTACCCGCGGTCGGGGAAGCTCAGCTTCCGGGGCCTCGGCGTAATCGGACGGATCGAGCCCGCGGACTACTGGGAGGACGAGCGCTAGCGCTCCGGCGCGGCGCGCACGCCGCGCCGGAGCCGATCGTCCACTAGCGCGCCGGGATGAGCACGGCGTCCACGACGTGGATGACGCCGTTCGACGCCATGATGTCCGGCTGGACGACGGTGGCGCCGTCCACGAGCACGGCGTCTCCGTCCGTCTCGAACGCGAGGTCGGAGCCGGCGAGCGTCGGGGCCGAGTCGAGGTTGACGACCTGGTCGGCGGTGACGGCTCCCTCGACGACGTGGTAGAGGAGGACGTTGCGCAGCGCCTCGGGGTCGGAGCGGAGCTGCTCGAGCGTGTCGGCCGGCACGGCCGCGAACGCCTCGTCGGTCGGGGCGAACACGGTAAGCGGGCCCGCGCCGGAGAGCTCGTCGGCGAGGCCGGCCTCCTGCACGAGCGAGACGAGCGTCGTGAAGTCGCCCGCCGCGACGGCGGTGTCCACGATCGTCGCCTCGGCCGAGGTCGCGGCCCCCTCGTCGGTCATCGCCGCCGCGGTCTCGGCGGGCGTGGAGGCGGCCTCGTCGTCGTTTCCGCCGCAGGCGGCAACGGCGACCGTGAGCGAGACGAGCAGCAGGGCAAGCGCGAAGATCCGGGTCATTGGTAACTCCTTCTCTCGACAGACATTGCACAGAACTTAGCCAAACACGGGCGTCGGTGTCAAATGTTTGTTGAACTTTTCTACTCCGAGGCGCTCCCGCTGTGATCGGCGCGTGCCGCGACAATGCGGCCATGCCGTCCGCTCCCCGGCCGATACTCGAGCCGTCCTGGTCGTCGCGGTGACCACCCGTCCGGCTCGAGCCGGCTTTGCCGGGCTGGACCAAGGCGCCCCCGGAGCGCGCAGGCGGATCGACCCGGCCGCGCCGGTTTCCACGCTCCCGGGCGTCGGCCCGAAGATCGCCGAACGGCTCGCGAAGCTCGGCCTGCGCACCGTCCGGGACGTGGCCGAGCACCTCCCGCGCGGCTTCCTCGACTGGAGCGAAGCGCAGGGCTTCGATCAGCTCCTCGCGGGCGGCGAGGCGACCGTCCGGTGCACGGTCGAGCGGATCGGACTCCGGCCGACGCGCCGCCGCAACCTGAGGATCGTCCAGGCGAGCGTCCGCGACGACGCCGGGAACACCGTCACGGCGGTGTGGTTCAACCAGGCCTGGCTCGTCGACCAGCTGCCGCCGGGCACGCGCGTGCTCCTGCACGGCCGGCTGGAGGGCGAGGGGTACGGGCCGCAGAGTTTCCGCGTCGACCGCCACGAGCGGGACGACGGGGGCGCCGGCCTCCACACGCTCGGCCTCGTTCCCCTGTACCCGGCCAGCGAGGAGCTCTCGACCGCGAAGCTGCGCGAGCTTTCCGAGGCGGCGCTCGCGCTGGCGCGCTGGTTTCCGGATCCGCTGCCCGCACGGGTCCGCGACGAGGAGGGTCTGCCGCTCCGTGCCGACGCGCTCCGTGCCGCGCACCGCCCCCGCGATCACGGGGACGCCGAGCGGGGCCGGGAGCGGCTCGCGTTCGAGGAGCTGCTCGTGCTGCTCGTCGGACTGGCACGCCGGCGCCTGGCAGCCGAGCAGGGCGCCGTCGCGCCCGCGCTCGGGGAGCCCGGCGAGCTGGTGGCCCGCTTCCGCGAGCTCCTGCCCTTCGCCTATACGCCCGAGCAGGAGTCCGCGATCCGCGACCTCGACCGCGACCTGGCCGGGGACGTGCCGATGCAGCGGCTCCTCCAGGGCGACGTCGGGTCCGGCAAGACGGTCGTCGCGCTCCACGCCTTGCTCAGGGCGGTCGAGAACGGTCACCAGGGCGCGCTCATGGCGCCGACCGAGACGCTCGCCGAGCAGCACTTTCTCACCGTCGAGGGCTACGCGAGCGCGCTCGGGGTGCACGTGGTGCTCCTGACGAGCTCGCTGCCGGCGAAGGCGCACGCGGCGGCGCGGCAGGCCGTTGCGGGCGGCGACGCGCAGCTCGTCGTCGGGACGCACGCGCTGATCCAGGAGCACGTCGCGTTCCGGTCGCTCGCGGTCGCGGTCGTCGACGAGCAGCACCGGTTCGGGGTCGAGCAGCGGCGCGCGCTCGCCGGTGAGACCGAGCACGTGCCGCACATCCTGCACATGACCGCGACTCCCATCCCACGGACGCTCGCCCAGACGGTGTACGGCGACCTGGACGTGACCGAGATCGCCCGCCCGCCGCGCGACCGCAAGCCGGTCACGACGCGCTGGGTCGGCCACGAGCGCAGCGGCGAGGCCTACACGCGTCTGCGCCGTCACCTCGAGGACGGGCGCCAGGCGTACGTCGTGTGCCCGCTCGTCTCCGAGTCGGAGACGACCGAGGCCCGCGCCGCCGAGGCCGAGGCGGAGCGGCTCCGTCGGGCGGAGCTGCGCGGCTTCCGGGTCGGCTGCCTGCACGGGAAGCTGCCGACCGCCGAGCGCCGCGCCGTGATGGAGGCGTTCACGCGGCGCGAGCTCGACGTCCTCGTCGCGACGACCGTGATCGAGGTCGGCGTCGACGTCCCGAACGCGACGATCATGATCGTCCAGGAGGCCGACCGGTTCGGCCTGGCCCAGCTCCACCAGCTTCGCGGGCGGGTGGGACGCGGCGCCGAGCAGTCGTACTGCCTGCTCGTCTCGCGGCCCCGGGAGGAGCTCACGGAGGCGGCCGCCCGGCGCTTGCAGGCGCTCGTCGACACGAACGACGGCTTCGCGCTCGCCGAGGTCGACCTCGATCTGCGCGGCGAGGGCGAGCTGCTCGGAACGCGGCAGTCCGGGCTCCCGGATCTGCGCTTCGCCAACCTCGCCCGCGACCGGGGCCTGATCGCGCGGGCGCGCGCCTGGATTCCCGAGCTCGCTCCCGAGGACGGCACGCTCGCCGCCGAGGCCGACCGGCTCTTTGCCGATGCGGATCATCGCGGGCTCGCGTAAGGGACACCGCCTCGTCGCGCCGCGGGGGCGTGACACGCGTCCGACCGGCGACCGTCAGCGCGAGGCGGTCTTCAACCTCGTCGGGCCGTCCGTCGAGGGCGCCCGCGTGCTCGACCTCTTCGCGGGCTCGGGCGCGATGGGCCTCGAGGCGCTCTCCCGCGGCGCCCTCGCCGCCGTCTTCGTCGACGCGGACCGCGAGGCGGTCGCGGCGGTCGAGCGCAACCTGGACAAGCTGCGCCTGACCGGTGCGACCGTTCTCCGCGGCGAGGCCACGCGGGTGCTCGCGGCCGAGGCGGCGGCCGGCAGGCGTTACGATCTCGTGCTCGTGGATCCCCCGTACCGCGAACTAGCAGGACTTTTGCCCGCACTCGGCCGCCATCTGCCCGCCGTGCTCGAGCCCGGCGGGATCGTGGTCGTCGAGTCCGACGCCCGGGAGGAGCCCGAGCTGCCGCTCCCGGTCCGGACGAGCCGGCGCTACGGCTCGACGCGCGTCACGGTCTTCGAGGCGCCCGCGTGACCCCCGATCCGCTGACGGCGGTCTGCCCCGGTGCGTACGACCCGGTCACGTTCGGCCACCTGGACATCATCGAGCGCGCCGCGACGATCTTCGACCGCGTCGTCGTCGGCGTCGTTCGCGAGCCCCAGCACAAACAGCCGCTCTTTTCCGTCCAGGAGCGGGTCGAGCTGCTCGAGGATGCGGTCTCGGATCTCCCGAACGTCGACGTCGAGGTGTTCTCGGAGCTCGTGGTCGAGTTCGCGCGCCGGGTCGGCGCGAAGACGCTCGTGAAGGGACTGCGCGCGGTCTCCGACTTCGAGTGGGAGCTGCAGATGCAGCACCTGAACCGCAAGCTCGCCCCCGAGATCGAGACGCTCTACCTCATGTCGAGCGCGCAATGGAGTTTTCTTTCCTCCAGCGGGGTGAAGGAAATTGCATCGTTCGGCGGAACCGTGGAGAACCTCGTTCCGGCGGCGGTCGCGCGGCGGTTCGCGGAGAAGTATCCGGCCTCGAGTTCCCGCAAGTAGACTGGGCTTATGGACGTTCTCGTACTCATCGACAAGCTCGACGACCTCGTGCACAACGCGAAGGCCGTGCCCCTCACGGACCAGGTCCGGATCGACCGCGAGGAGATCTACGACATCCTCGACCAGATGCGCGCGACGATCCCCGAGGAGATCAAGCAGGCCCGCTGGATCGTGAAGGAGCGCCAGGAGATGCTGGCCGAGGCGAAGCGCGAGAGCGACCGCATCCTGGGCGAGGCTCGCGAGCAGGCCGTGCGCGAGGCGTCCCAGACCGAGATCGTGAAGCTCGCCGAGCGCCAGGCCCAGGACATCGTCGAGGACGCGCGCCGGCAGGCACGCGAGACGCGACTCGAGATGGAGGACTGGGCCGACTCGATCCTGTCGACGCTCGAGGTCAACCTCGACAAGTTCCTCGGCGCTGTCCGCCGCGGCCGGGAGCGCCTCCACGAGCGCTCGCAGGAGTCCGTGATGGCCGGCGTCACGGACGAGACCGTCACCTGAGCCCAGCCGTCACCCCGCCGGCTTCCGCAGCGTGGACGCGCGGCTCTCAGTACTCGCGCGCGGGTCTGACTTCGGGTCCCGACCCGCCCCCTACTCGCCGCTCAGGCTAAGCCCGAACTGCGCGCGTGTCTGTCACGGATCGTGTCGAGCGCGTGTCGATCCGTCCACGGGGCCGGCGCCGGCCGGCGGCCCGGAACCGCGTTGCTACCCTCGCCTCGTGACCACCCTGGACCTCCGCAGCATCCGTCTCCGGCCGGGAGAGCAGTGGACCGGCGTCCGCGACGTCGAGCTCGAGCCGCTCACGATCGGCGGCCAGCCGTACGCGCCTGACCCGGCCGAGCCGCACGCGACCGTGCTGCTCACGCGCACCTCGGGCGGCCTCGTCCTCGAGCTCGACCTCGAGGCCCGCCTCGCCGGGCCGTGCTTCCGCTGCCTGAGCGACACCGAGGTGAAGACCCACATCCATGCCCGCGAGTACCAGGCGAGCGACCCGGGCGGGGACGAAGAGCTCGAAACCCCGTACCTCGAGCACGACGTGATCGACCTCTCACGCTGGGCCCGCGACGCGGTCGCGCTCGCGCTGCCGGACAAGATCCTCTGCCGGGAAGACTGCGCGGGGCTCTGTCCGACGTGCGGTGGCGACCTGAACCGCGCGCCGCACGAGCACGAGGACGCGAAGCCCGATCCGCGCTGGGCTGCCCTCGGCGAGCTGCGCAACCGCCTGTAGGTACAATCCGCGCGCTCATGGCCGTCCCGAAGCGAAAGACCTCGAAGTCCCGGCGCGACAAGCGCCGCGCGACGCACAAGCTCTCGACGCCGGTCGTGGTCGAGTGCCCGCAGTGTCACCAGCCGAAGCGCCCGCACCAGGTCTGCCCGACCTGCGGCACCTACCGGGGCCGCGAGGTCGAGCCGCTTCGGAGCCCGATCCCCTAGCTCCGTGACGGGCCGCCCCGTCCGCATCGCCGTGGACGCGATGGGCGGCGACCGCGCCCCCGCAGAGATCGTCGCGGGCGCGCTCGAGGCGCGCGGCGACGAGATCGAGCCGACCCTCTACGGCCGCGCGGACGAGATCGCCCCGCTCGCCGACGGACTGACGGTCGTCCACGCGCCCGACGTTGTCGCGATGGAGGAGAAGCCCGGTGAGGCCGCGCGACACAAGCGCGCGAGCTCGCTCTTCGCGGTATGCCGCGCCGTCAAGGAGGGGAAGGCGGACGTCGCGCTTTCCGCGGGCAACACGGGAGCCCTTCTCGCCGCCGGGCTCGTCGAGATCGGCCGCCTCCCGGGCGTCCACCGGCCGGCGATCGCGATCCCGCTCCCCGGCCCGAACGGGCCAACCGTGCTCATCGACGGCGGCGCGAACGCCGACGCGCGCCCCGAGCACCTCGTCCAGTTCGGGCACATGGGCTCCGTCTTCGCCGAGGAGGCGCTCGGAATACCGACCCCCCGCGTCGGGCTGCTCTCGATCGGCGAGGAGCCGGACAAGGGGAACCGGCTCGTCCGCCAGACGCACGGCCTCCTCGTCCCGAGCGGGCTCAACTACATCGGGAACGTGGAGGGCCGCGACCTCCTCGCGGCCGCCGCCGACGTGGTCGTCTGCGACGGCTTCACCGGCAACGTTGCGCTCAAGACCCTCGAGGGCGGCATCGGAACCGCGATGGGCGCCCTCCGCGACGCGCTCGGGTCGAGCCTGCGGAGCAAGCTGGGCGGGCTGCTGATCCGGCCGGCGGCGCGAACGCTTCGCGCCCGGCTGGACCCCGACACGTACGGCGGCGCGTACCTCCTGGGCCTGCGCGGTCTCGTCGTCATCGCCCACGGAAGCTCGTCCCGAACGGCCGTGGCGAACGCGATCCGGCTGGGCGCTCGGGGAGCCGAGGGGCACGTGGTCGGGCGCCTTGCCGCCCGCCTCGCCGAGCCCGGAGAGCGTCCGCAGGAGACCGTGGTACCATCCGGCGTCCATTTCGGGGGTCGGAAGGAGAGCTAGGAGAGCGCATGGCAGCTTCCCGCCAGGAGATCTACGAGCAGGTGAAGGGCGTCCTCGTCGAGCAGCTCGGCATCGACGAGGGTGAGATCACCGAGCAAGCCTCCTTCCAGGAGGACCTCGATGCCGACTCGCTGGATCTGGTCGAGCTGATCATGGAGCTCGAAGATCAGTTCGGGATCAAGATCTCGGACGAGGATGCACAGGGCATCACGACCGTCGGCAACGCCGTCGACTACATCTCGAAGCATCAGTAGCTCCGACGACCGCGCCCCGTACGCGGAGCTCCTCGAGCTGATCGAGGGGCTTCCCGAGGACCGGCTCCGGCCTGCGTTCACGCACACGTCCTGGGCGCCGACACGCGAGGAGTCGTACGAGCGGCTCGAGTTCCTCGGGGACTCCGTTCTCGGGCTCGCGATCGCACGGGAGCTGTACGAGCGGTTCCCGGGCTACCCGGAGGGGCAGCTCGCGAAGATCCGCGCGCACGTCGTGTCGCGCCAGAGCTGCGCGGTCGTCGGGCGGCGCATGGATCTGGGCGGGAAGCTGATCGAGCGCGGCCGGGGGGAGGTGCCCGCGGACGAGCTCGAGCGCCTGTCGGCCAACCGGAACGTGCTCGCGGCGCTCGTCGAGGCCGCCCTCGGGGCGCTCTATCTCGAGCACGGGTTCGAGCGCATCCGGCCGGCCGTGCTCGCGGCGTTCGGGGACCGGATCGACTACGCGCTCACCACCTACGTGGACTACAAGACCGAGCTCCAGGAGGAGCTCGCGCGGCGCGGCGCGAGCGTCTCCTACCAGGTGCTCGAGGTGGAGGGACCGCCGCACGACCGCCGCTTCACCTGCGCGGCCGTGATCGACGGCGAGCAGGCGGGGGTCGGACGCGGCGCCTCGAAGAAGGCGGCCGAGCAGAACGCCGCCCGCGAGGCGCTCGCCTCGCTCCAGGACGGCTAGCCGCGTTTCCCTGACCGGGAGAGGCGGCGCTCCTCGCCTCGCGCCAGCCCGGGTAGCCGCAACAGGCGCAAGCAGTCGGTGAGATCCCCGTGAGGGTGCGGAGAACCCGGCGGCGCGTGCCGCAGCGAAGGCAGAGCACGGTGTGCGAGAGGGAAGCTGCGGCGGCGGAGGACTGCACGGACGGAGCGTGGCACCCGTTCGCGGAACGATCGTCCGTACGCGCCCGGCGTCTTCCTGCGAACTTGTACCGAGGCCGGCGTGCTCCGACCGCCCGGCCGGGCATCCTTTCGGGCGCGTGAACCTGCGTTCGATCCGCCTGCGCGGCTTCAAGTCGTTCCCGGACCCGGTCGAGGTTCGCCTCGAGCCGGGCGTGGCCGTCGTCGTCGGGCCGAACGGCTCGGGCAAGTCCAACATCGCGGACGCGGTCGTCTGGGCGTCCGGCAGCCTGAGCCCGCACGAGCTGCGCGCCGAGAAGGCCGAGGACGTCCTCTACGCGGGCGGCGCGAACCGCGGCCCGGCGGAGTACGCCTCTGTCGAGCTCCAGTTCGACAACCCCGCCGGGGAGGAGCCGTTCCCGTACGCCGAGGTCTCGGTCGCGCGGCGCCTCACGCGCGACGGGGACAGCCAGTACCTCGTGAACGGCGCGCACGTTCGCCGGACCGATCTCGTCGAGCTCCTGGCCGACCTCGGCCTGGGCGGCGAGATGCACTCGGTGATCTCCCAGGGCCGCGTGGAGCAGATCCTCGCGTCGAAGCCGGCCGAGCGGCGGGCGCTCGTCGAGGAGGCGGCCGGCCTGGGGCGCTTCAAGCGCCGCCGCCACCGCGCCGAGCTGAAGCTCGCGCGCGTGGCGACGCAGGTCGAGCGTGCCCGCGACCTCGAAACCGAGGTGCGCAAGCGTCTTCGGCCGCTCGCGCTGCAGGCGACGGCGGCGGAACGGGCGGCGAAGCTCGGCGAGCAGCTGGAGGAGCTGCGCGTCCGGCTCGCGGCCGCGGATCTCGAGCGTCTCGACCGCCGCCTCGCGGACATCGAGGGGCGGCGGACGGCCGCGGAGGCGGAGCGTCGACGTCGCAACGAGACGCTCGACGGCCTGCTCGAGGAGCGGCGCCGGGCCGAGGAGGAACTCGGCGAGGCGGCCGGGCGCCACGAGCAGGCAACGGCGGCGTTCTACCGGCTCCGGAGCGCCGTCGAGCGGACCGAGCTGCGCCGTGAGCGCGCGGCCGAGACGGCCCGGCTCCTGCGCGCCGAGCTCGACCGGCCGCGGCTTCCGCTCCCGGAGGCGCCCCCGTCCTACGAGGGCGTCGTCCGCGCGGCGCGCGGCTGGACAGCAGAGCCCGTGGACGACGTGGGCGCCGGCGCCGCGCTCCTTCGCGGCGCGGTGGCCGAGGCCCGCGAGGCGCTGCTCGTGGCCGCCCGAGGGGAGATGTGGTTCGCGTCGAGCGCGGCGTCCGGGCGGCGGACCGAGCCGAGACCGAGCGTCTCGCTCGCGCTCCTCGCCGACGCCTCCGAGCGCGCCGCCGCCGTGCTCGAGCGCGCGGAGGGGTCGGCGAGGCGGTTCGAGCCCACGCTCGCTGCCCGCGTCGACGCGGGCGGGTCGCGCTCCGGCGAGCTGGGCGAGCGGCTGCGGGCGCTCGGCGCCCAGGAGGCCGACCTGCGCCGGGCGGCCTCGGAGGCGGCGGAGCGGCTGACCCAGGTTCAGGTCGAGGGCGCGCGGCTCGAGCGCGAGCGGGAGGAGGTGCTCGCGCGCCTTCCGGAAGGTCGCGAGGCCGAGGCGCTCACCGACGACGAGGCCGACGAGCTCCGCGTCCAGGTCGAGCGGCTCGAGCGGCGCCGCGAGGCGCTCGGGCAGGTCAACCCGCTCGCCGCCGAGGAGCACGCGCGCGAGAAGGAGCGGCTGGACGAGCTGGTCGAGCAGCGGGAGGACCTGGAGCGATCGCTCGGCGAGCTCGAGGGCCTGCGCGCCGAGCTGACCGAGACGGTCGAGCGGCGCTTCGAAGAGACGTACACACGGGTCGAGCGGCATTTCGCCGAGGTCGTGGCCACGCTCTTCCCCGGCGGGAAGGGCCGCCTCATCGCCCATGAGGGAGACGAGGACGAGGAGGCCGGCATCGAGATCGAGCTCCAGCCCGCCGGGAAGCGAATCACCCGGCTCTCCCTGCTCTCGGGCGGCGAGAAGGCGCTCGGCGCGATCTCGTTCCTCTTCGCGCTCTTCCTGGCTCGGCCGGCGCCCTTCTACCTGCTGGACGAGGTCGAGGCCGCGCTCGACGACACGAACATCGGGCGCTTCGTCGAGCTGCTTCGGCGCTTCTCCGATCGGGCACAGTTCATCGTCGTGACGCACCAGAAGAGGACGATGGAGGCCGCGGATCTCCTGTACGGCGTGACGATGGGCGCCGACGGGGTGTCCCAGGTCGTCTCGAAGCGCCTGACGGACGACGCGCGCGCCGAAGCGGCGTGAGCCGGAGCTGGGGCGAGTTCCTCGGCGACCCGTCGGCCGCGCCGGACCCCGAGGAGGCCGCGCGCGGCTGGTTCCGCCGGCTGCGCGAGTCGCTGTCGGCGTCGCGCGACGCGCTGACGAGCGAGCTCACCTCCGTCTTCGACCCGACGGACGACGAGGCCTGGGAGCGTCTCGAGGAGGCGCTGATCCGCGCGGACGTCGGGGTACCGGCGACGGTCGAGATCGTCAGGCGGCTCGAGGCCCGTCAGCCGGCGACCCACGACGAGCTGCTCGGCGGCCTCGAGGAGATCGTCGAGGAGCTCGTCTCGCCGCAGGGCGAGGTGCGGCTCACCCTCGACGCGCGGCCCTCGGTCCTGCTCGTGGTCGGCGTGAACGGGACCGGCAAGACGACCACGATCGGCAAGCTCGCATCGCGCCTCGCTGAGCACGGGCACCCCGTGATCCTGGCCGCGGCGGACACCTTCCGCGCGGCGGCGGAGGAGCAGCTCGAGATCTGGGCCGACCGCGCGGGCGCGGACTTCGTCGGCTCCGAGCGGGGCGCAGATCCCGCGGCGGTCGCCTTCGACGCGATCTCGGCCGCCGAGGCCCGCGGCCGCGACGTCGTGATCGTCGACACGGCGGGACGGCTCCACACGCAGGCGAACCTGATGGAGGAGCTCGCGAAGGTCCGCCGCGTGATCGCAGGCCGGCTCGAGGGGGCGCCGCACGAGACGCTGCTCGTCGTGGACGCAACGACCGGCCAGAACGGGCTCCAGCAGGCGCGGCTCTTCG
>Ga0210143_1000069_pt1 | contig 20254 bp, 19 predicted proteins | sample MayberryNW_TuleC_2_FD_185527 | JGI IMG/M metagenome (GOLD analysis project Ga0210143, IMG submission 185527) | Wetland microbial communities from San Francisco Bay, California, USA, that impact long-term carbon sequestration - MayberryNW_TuleC_D2... | ecosystem: Environmental > Aquatic > Marine... | reverse complement strand
GGCTTCACCACCTTCTCGACGTACGCCCTCGAGAGCCGTGACCTCGTCGCGTCGGGTGCCGCACCGACCTCGGCGCTCTACGTCGTGGCCAGCCTCGGCGCCGGCCTCCTGGCCGTGGTGGCCGGTCTGGCCGCCGGTGAGGCACTGGTCTGACCTCGCCGGCCGGAGCAACGGGCGGCGCCGTGACCCTCGCCATGGTGCTGCTCGGGGCCGCTGTCGGTGCGCCGCTGCGCTACGTCACCGACCTGCTTGTGCAGTCACGGCACGACTCCGTGCTGCCGTGGGGGACGCTGGCCGTCAACGCCGGCGGCTCGCTCGTCCTCGGCGCCGTGGCGGCCGCCCTGTCCGACCAGCAGTGGGCGCTGGCCCTCGTCGGCACCGGCTTCTGCGGCGCGCTCACCACGTTCTCGACGTTCGGCTTCGAGACCGTGCGGCTGGCGCAGGACGGATGGGTCAAGGCCTCGCTCGCCAACGTCGTGCTCGGCGTCGGGCTGTCGCTCGCCGCCTGTGCGCTCGGGTGGTGGGTGGCCGCCGCCGTCGTCTGACGCGGCAGCGGATCGGCAGCCGGGCCGTTGGACCCTAACCGGCCCGGTCCAGGCGGGACCTTGTGCCCTGCCCCCGCCGGGCGCCGGGGGCGACCCTGGACGCACTGGGTGCGGAGGAGGTGCGTGATGGCTGCTCACCTGGGCGACGAGACCGCTCGCCGGGACATCGAGACCGGGCCGCGGGATCACCGGGGACTGCGGGTGCTCACGCTCGACGAGTGCGTGCGCTACCTGCGCGAGACCCTGATCGGGCGGATCGCCTTCCTCCACGAAGGTGAGCCGGTGATCTTCCCGGTCAACTACGCCGTCGACGGTCTGGACGTGGTGTTCCGGTCGACGTGGGGGTCCAAGCTCGAGCACGCCCAGCACGCCGGCACCGTCGCCTTCGAGGTCGACGGGTCCGATGACGAGCAGCGGCTCGGCTGGAGCGTGCTCGTCAACGGCGTCGCGGAGGTCGTCTACGACGAGCAGGAGTCCGAGCGGCTGGACCGCCTCGAGCTCCGCGGCTGGGCCCGGACCACCGAGCCGACCTTCTGGGTGCGGGTCCGGGCCGAGCAGGTCACCGGCCGGGCGATCGACCCGCCGCGCCCCGAGCCGACCCCGACTTCCTGACCTACCCACCCGCAGGCCCCGGGGGAGCGGCGCCGGCGACGTACCGAACGTCCAGTGGCCGTGGAGCCCGAGACGGACGTGGCTGGTCACCCGCAGCGACGTGCCGCCGAACGCGCGAGGTCTAGCGCTCCCACCACCGCGTGTCGGGCTCGCCCTCCGCCGCGAGGATCGCCGCCGACGTGGGTCCGTCGGTCAGGGTCAGGTCGCAGAGCAGGGCGAGCGGCACGTGGTCGTGCAGCAGGGTCATGACGACCGAGTCGGCGAGGTCGAGCACGGCGGTGCCGGGCTCGGCGGTGTAGGTCGTGGTGCTCATGGTCTGGCCTCCGGTCTCCGGGTGCCACGGGACTACATCGATGTTGTCGACATGACTAGTCCCTCGGCTTGAGACAGAGGCCGCAAAGCCGCGGCAAAAGGCGAGCGCCCGGCCCCCCGAGGGGGACCGGGCGCTCGACCGGACGAACCGGTCTCAGACGGGGCGCACCTGGTCGGCCTGCGGGCCGCGCTGGCCCTGGGTGACCTCGAACTCCACGCGCTGGTTCTCGTCCAGCGAGCGGTAGCCGTCGGCCTGGATGGCCGAGAAGTGCACGAAGACGTCGGGGCCGCCGCCGTCCTGGGCGATGAAGCCGAAGCCCTTCTCGGCGTTGAACCACTTGACGGTTCCCTGAGGCACTGTCTCTCCTTCGGAGGAAACGAGTTTCGGTCGCCGCACCGCGCGGCGCCCGGGTCGTCAGATCGCGCTCCCTCTTCCGGTCCCGACGTGGGTCAGGGCCGTCTCACCAATCACGCCCGACCGTTGGACGGCCGGGCGTTCACGACTCAGAGGCACTCACAACTTCCAACCGGGGCACACGCTAGGACATCCCTGCCGGGAATGTCCATGCCGCGCGGGGCGGGATGACCGAGCCTTGACGGACCCGTCCGCCGGGCCGACGGTCACCCCCGGATGGCGCGGAGTCCCCAGCGCAGCAGGTGGGTCTCCCCGGGCTCCAGGACGACCAGGTCGGACCGGCTGTTGAAGGCGTCGGCCGGGCAGCTCATCGGCTCGACCGCCAGGCCGGCCCGGCGGCGCGCCGGGTCGGGCAGGGTGTCGCCGCTGAACACCTGCAGGCAACGGGTGGCCGCGTCGGCCCAGAGCTCGACGCCGAGGCCGCTGCGCGGCTCGGTGAGCCGCACCCGCACGAGGCCGTCCGCCCCCGGCTCGAGGCCCACGAAGGTGTCGTCCAGCTGCAGGTCGCCGACCACCCGGCCGTCGCGGAAGTCGTAGGGCGTGCCGGCGACGTCCTCGACCCCCACCGGCACCGACCGGTCGTCGCTCAGCAGCCGCCGGGACGCCGGGACGGTGAGCACCGTGTGGTCGGCCGGCACCCCGGCGGTGAGGTAGGGGTGCTGGCCCACCCCGTAGGGCGCCTTGCCGGCACCGTCGTTGCGCGCCGCGATCTCGACGGTCAGGCCGCCGTCGTCGAGCGTGTACGTCGCCGCCAGCCGCAGCAGCCACGGGTACCCGGTCTGCGGCCAGACGGTCGTCGTCAGCGAGACCCGGTCGGCGTCCCGCTCGGCGACCGCCCAGCCGACCCACCGGACCAGCCCGTGGATCGCGTTGCCGGTGGCCACCTCGCTGACGGCGAGCTGCTGCTCCGACCCGTCGAACGTGTAGCGGCCGCCGCGCACCCGGTTGGGCCACGGCGCCAGCACCTGGCCGCGCCCCCCGTCCGGCCGGGCGTCCTCGGGAAATCCGTCGACGAGCACCCGGTCGCCCACCCGGTAGTCGCGCAGGGTCGCGCCCATCTCGGTCACCACCGCGGTCTGCTCACCACGCGTCAGCACGTGCTGGGCGCCGGTGGGCGGCGTGCGCGTCGACGGCATCCGGGTCCTCCTGTCGGCCGGGCGCCGAGGAGCGTACCGCTGGGTCGGGCGGCGTCAGCGGTGGCGCGGCACGCCGAGGCCGATGGCGAGGGCCCCGAGCCCGAGCAGCATCACGCCCGTCGCCAGCACGGCGACGCCCCAGCTGTCGAGATGCGGAAGCGTGGCGCCGGCCTTCGCGGCGACCTCGACTCCGGGGCGGCCGTCGGCGTTGGCGACCACGACCATCCAGTCACCTTCGACGGCGTCCCAGGTGAGCCGCTGCAGCCCGGTGCCGGCGGTGCTCGCGGCCCAGAAGGACTGACCTGTCGGGTCGTCGAGCGAGGCGACGACCGTGCCCTCGCGCGTCAGGTCCGTCTCGTCCCGCACATCGCTCGGCTTCTCGTACGCGGTGGTGCCGAGCCAGGCGGTCACCTGCTCGCGCGGGCCGATGCCCACGAACGCTGCCCCGCCGCCGCGGGCGCGGGCCGTCACGGACACGGCACCGAGCTGCTCGGGCGCCGACAGCCACTCCGGACCCTCGACCGGGAGATCGAGGTCGCTGACCAGCGCGGCCGTCGGAGTCCGCCACGTGCTCGTACCGGTCGTCACGAACCCGGCGTCGTCGCGGGCGGCCTGGTCGACGACGAGCAGCCCGGCGCCGCCGACGGCCAGCAGCAGGCCGACGAGCGTGCCGACCGCTCCGGCCGTCACCGCGACGGTCCGACCGCCGGTCCAGCGGGCGGGGCCGGCGTCCCGGTGCTCAGGGAAGCGCAAGGAACCAGGGTCGTCGCCGCCCTGGTCGAGACGGAACGGCGGGTAGCGGTCGGTCATCAGGCCGGCGTACGCGGCCACCCGCAGCGTCCAGCGGTTCAGCCCCAGCACGAGGTCGAACACCGGCCGCGGGTAGGTGCCCGTGACCAGCAGCGCCACGGCGGCGATGAGGACGAGGACGCCGACCAGGCTGATGCCGCTGTTGTCGTCCGCGCCCAGCACCCAGGCCCCGCCGCCGAGGAAGATGCCGACGAGCAGGTAGTGCGGGATCGCCAGCAGCCACCACTTCACGAGGGCCAGCCCGCGGGACAGGTGCTCGGGGAAGTCGACCTGGAGGCGGGCCGGGTAGTCGTCCCGGTCGGCCAGGGAGAACGGGGGGTACCGGTCGGTGCCCAGGGCGCCGTACGCGTAGTAGGCGACCCGCCAGGTCCACCTGAGGACCCCGACGTTGTAGTCGAACAGCGGCCGCGGGTAACGCCCGGTGAAGAGGATCGCCACCATCGCGACCAGGGTGAACACCACGAACCCGGCCCACAAGGCGATCAGCACCAGCACGTGGGGGACCACGAGGATCCACTTCACGAGCCACAGCCATCGAGACAGCCCGGAGTCGAGACGGCCGGCGACGACCACCGGGTAGTTGCGGGTGGGCCCGACGGGCAGCGGTGTCGACGACATGACAGGTCACCCCTCTCTGCCGACGCTCCTCACGCTGCCTCTGTGAGGGACCGTTCCACCAGGTGGCTTTGGCCTGGCCGGTGATGACGTTCGTCCCTGTCTCCTGGCGGCGCGCGGCCGGGACCCGCCCGACCCGCTGGCGCCGTCTCGTGCGGTAGCTCCAGGAGGTAAGTACCTGTCCCGCGAGTCGACGTGACCGGGGTCGGCGCCGCATAAGCAGGGGAGTGCCGTTTCGCTCGGAACGGCGCACGGTGCTGCATCGACCTCGTCGCAGCAGTCACCACAGCAGCGGTTGTGTCAGCTAGTCAGCGGGTCGACTGACGACACCGCCCGGTCAGCGGGGTGCCGCGGGGTGGACGCGGCGGGCCAGCGTGCTGGCCAGCCAGGCCACGGTGCCGGGCAAGGCGGCCAGGGCCAGGCAGGTCAGCCAGGTCGACAGTGCCAACGACTCGGTGTCCAGCAGGCGCTGCAGCGGCGGCAGCAGCACGGCGGCGGCGTGCAGGCCCATCGCGGTGAGGACCGCGATCGGGAGGAAGGGGTTGTGCCGGCTGGCTCCCGGGGGGCGTACGGCCAGGCCGACGCCGAGCTGGGCGAACCCCAGGACCAGGAACACCGCGGTGCGCCAGTCGTCGTCGCCGGCGCGCACGACGACCGCGGCTGTGATCGTGACCGCCGCGATCAACGTGCCGAGGGCGGCGATCTGCAGGCCCATGACACGGTCGATCAGCGACCGGTCGCGGGGGACCGGAGGCCGGGTCATCGTGCCCTGCGGCGCCGGCTCCGCGCCGAGCGCGACACCGGGCAGCCCGTGGGTCAGCATGTTGACCCAGAGGATCTGACCGGGCAGCAGCGGCAGCAGGAAGCCCGCGAACGGGCCGAGGACCATGACCAGCACCTCCGCCAGACCGCCGCTCACGGCGTAGCGCAGGTAGCGACGCAGGTTGTCGTGGATGCGCCGCCCCTCCTCGACGGCGTGCACCACGGTCCCCAGCGAGTCGTCGGTGAGGACGAGGTCGGCCGCCTGCCGGGCCACCTCGGTGCCCCCGCGGCCCATGGCGACCCCGATGTCGGCCATCCGCAGGGCCGGCCCGTCGTTGACACCGTCGCCGGTGACCGCGACCACCTCGCCGGACTCCTGCCACCGGCGCACCAGGTCGAGCTTGTGCTCGGGGCGGACCCGCGCGTAGATCGCGACCTCGGCGGACGGCGTCCCGCCGGAGCCGGCCTCCAGGTCGTCGCCGGTCACCACGACGGTGTCCTCGCCGACCAGCCCGACCCGGCGGGCGATGGCTTCCGCGGTCGCGGGGTGGTCGCCGGTCATCACCGCGAGCCGGATGCCGGCCCCCTCGAGCGCCGCCAGCACCGGTCCGAGGTCCTGCCGCGGCGGGTCGGTGAGCGCGACCAGCCCGGCCAGGCGCATCCCGGGCGGCAATGACGCATGCTCCGGTGCCGGACCGGGTGCCTCGGCCACCGCGAGCACCCGGGCGCCCTCGCCCGCTCGTGCCGCCGCCCACTCCCGCGCCGCCGCCAGCTGCTCCGGGGCGCTCCCGTCCGCGAGGCTGGGCAGCAGGACGTCCGGCGCCCCCTTGACGACCGTCAGGAAGTCGCCGTCGACCGACCGGTGGCTGGTGAGCATCCACGCGCGGTCGCTGTCGAAGGGCACCTCGGCCACCCGCGGCCAGGTCGCGCGCACCGTGTCGGCCGCCTGCCCCCCGCGACCCCCGAGCACGACCAGCGCCGCCTCGGTGGGGTCGCCGAGCGGTCGCCAGGCGCCCGCCTGGTCCGGGTCGGGCTCGACCGTCGCGTCGTTGCACAGGACGACGTCGCGCAGCAGCCGGGGCAGGCCGTCGCCGGCCGGGTCGCCGTCCGCATGCGCCGGGTCGCCGCCGCGGCTCGCCGTGGAGTGCACCGACCCTTCCGGCGCGTACCCCTGGCCGGCGACCTCGTGCTCGGCCCCGGGGGTCCAGGCCCGTTCGGCGACCATCCGGTTCTCGGTCAGGGTCCCCGTCTTGTCCGTGGCGAGCAGCGTCACCGACCCGAGGGTCTCGACCGCGCGCAGCTCGCGGGCGATCGCCGCGTGCCGGGCCATCCGGTGCGCGCCCAGCGCCAGCGAGAGCGTCAGCACGGCCGGCAGCGACTCGGGCACCGCGGCCACCGCCAGGCTGGTGGCGGTCAGCAGGAGCTCAGGCAGGGCCAGGCCGCGCAGCAGGCCGCCCACGACGACCAGTGCCGACAGCGCCAGGGCGGCCACGGTGAACTGCTGGCCGAGCCGGGCCAGCCGCTGCTGCAGCGGTGTCGGGCCCGGTCGGGCCGAGGACACCATCGCGGCGATCCGGCCGAGCGTGCTCTCGGGCCCGGTCCTGGTCACCGTGGCGGTGCCGCGGCCCCGGGTCACGGTCGTGCCGGCGAAGAGCTCACCCCCGGGTGGCTTGGCAACCGCCAGCGACTCCCCGGTGAGCGTCGAGTCGTCGGTCTCGAGCCGCTGCGCCACCTGCACGGTGGCGTCGGCCGCGACCACGTCGCCGGCGTCGAGCAGCAGCAGGTCCCCCGGCACGACCTCGGCAGCGGCGACGAGCAGGTCCCGGCCGTCGCGCCGAACCCGGGCCTGCGGCGCGGCGAGCTCGCTGAGCGCGGCGACCTCCCGCTCGGCCCGCAGCTCCTGGCCCACGCCGACCGCGGTGTTGAGGACGACCACCACGAGCACGACGGACGTGTCGGCGACGTCGCCACGCCAGGCGGTGATCGCGGCGGCGGCGAGCAGCAGCAGCAGCATCGGGTCGCGCAGCTGTCGCGCCGCCCGCCAGATGACCCCGCGCCGACGTGGCGTCGGCACCGCGTTCGGGCCGTACGTCGTGAGGAGATCGGCCGCCTCGGCCGCGCTGAGCCCGGCCGGGTGACCGCCGGTGGCCGGCGCGGCTCCGGCCGGCTCGGCGGTCGCCGTCACGTCACGACTCGTGCCGGACCACCAGCACCGGGCTGGTGGCATGGTGCAGGACGCCGTGACTGACCGACCCGAGGACGGTGCTGGCCAGCGCCGAGCGACCGCGCGAGCCCACGACGAGGAGCGAGGCGTACGTCGCCGCCGACGTCAGGGTCCGCACGGGGTGCCCGCGCAGCACGCTGGTGGTCACCTGGACGTCGGGGTACTTCTCCGCCCAGCCGGCCGTCGTCTCGGCCACCACGCGGCGCTGCTCGGCGGCGACGAGCTCCGGGTCGAACACGAGGGGCATCATCACCCCTGGCCCGCCGGAGCGCGCCGGGTCGGTCCAGGCGTTGACCACGTGCAACGGCTCGTGCAGCTCCGCGGCCCACTCGAACGCCGCACCGACGGCCTCGATCGAAACGGGGGACCCGTCGACGCCGACCACCACCCCGTGGCGGTGCGGCCGCTGCTCCACCGGCACCGGCACGGCGAGCACCGGGCAGTGCGCCTGCGACGCGAGGTGCAGCGTCGTGGAGCCGAGCACCAGGTCGGCGAAGCCGCCGCTGCCGCGCGCCCCGACCACGACGACGTCCGCCGTGCGGGACTCCTCGACCAGCATCTGCACCGCGGAGCCGGCCTCGAGCCGGACGCTGGTCTCGAGGTCCGGGTAGACCACGTTCAGCACGTCCACGGTGTCCTCGACGAGCCGGCCGGACGAGCCGCGCAGCAGCTCGTGCACGCCCTCCCTGGCTCCCGGCACCGGGCCGATCTGGTACTGCGAGGCCTCGTAGGCGCGGACCAGCCGGAGCGGAGCCCTCCGCCGCACCGCCAGCTCTGCGGCCTGCTCGACCGCGGCCCGCCCTGCCTCGGAGCGGTCCAGTCCCACCACCACCGCCTTGCGCGTCCCGCCGACCATGACGACCTCCTCCGTCGCTGTGTCTCCAGCACATCGCTGCCGGCGCGCACGGGCGAGAGGCGAAACGGCTCGCGACCCGGGCCGAAGGTCCCGAGCACTGCCGACCTGCGGCACTGCGCTCGCCGGTGTGCCCACGCCTAGCGTCCGATCGGGAGGCGCGGCACGAAGCGACCGCGCCGGTCGAGTCGCGGAGGATGTCATGCGAGCACTCGTCTATCAGGGGGCCGGCCAGAGATCGTGGGACGAGGTGCCCGACCCGCGCATCCAGGACGACCTGGACGCCGTGGTGGGCATCGAGGCCGTCACCATCTGCGGCACCGACCTGCACATCCTGCGGGGCGACGTGCCCGAGGTGACGCCGGGACGGATCCTCGGCCACGAGGCCATCGGCGTCGTCGAGGCGGTGGGCCGCGGCGTGCGGACCGTGCAGCCCGGCGACCGGGTCCTCATCTCCTGCATCACCGGCTGCGGCCTGTGCCGCTTCTGCCGCGAGGGCCGCTACGGCCAGTGCCTCGGCGGCGGGGGCTGGGTTCTCGGCCACCTCATCGACGGCACGCAGGCGGAGTACGTCCGGGTGCCCTTCGCGGACACGGCCCTGCACCAGCTCCCGGCCTCGGTGCCGGCCGCCGCGGCCGTCATGCTGGCCGACATCCTGCCGACGAGCTACGAGGTCGGCGTCCTGGCCGGTGCCGTCCGGCCCGGCGACACGGTGGCCATCGTGGGCGCGGGACCGATCGGCCTGGCCGCCGTCATGACGGCCAAGCTCTACTCGCCGTCCCGGATCATCGTCATCGACCCGGTCGCCGCGCGGCTGGACGCTGCGAAGAGGCTCGGTGCCGACGTGCTGATCGCCAACGGTCCCGGGCAGCCCGACCCGCTCGGCCTGGTCGAGGACCTGACCGACGGCCTGGGCGTCGACGTCGTCATGGAGGCCGTGGGCATCCCGGCGACCTTCGAGCTGTGCACCAGCCTGGTGCGCGCCGGAGGTCACGTCGCGAACATCGGAGTCCACGGCAAGCCCGCGACGCTGCACCTCGAGTCGCTGTGGATCAAGGACGTGTCGATCACGACCGGCCTGGTCGACACCTGCACCACGCCGCAGCTGCTCGGGCTCGTCCGATCGGGCCAGCTGGACCCCTCGCCGCTCGTCACGCACACCTTCGCGCTGGACGAGATGATGGCCGCCTACGACGTCTTCGACAACGCCGGCGACAGTGGCGCGCTCAAGGTGATGCTGACCGGGAAGGCCGGCTGACCCCATGAGCACCGGGGCCGCCGAGGCCGCGCCCGCCGACAACCAGGTGGTCGTGGGCGTCGACGGCTCGGAGCAGGCCACGACAGCCGTCCAGTGGGCGACCCGCGAGGCTGCCCGCCGGGGCGTGGCGCTGCACCTCGTGCACGCGTGGGTGTGGCCGCTCTACCGCGTCTCGCTCGACGCCCCGCCGGGCGCCCCGTTCGGCGTGGGTCTTCGGGCAGCGGCGGAGCAGGTGCTGGCGGACGCCGTCGCCACCGCCCGCGAGACCGACTCCCGGGTCGAGGTCGACACCGAGCTGGTCGTGGGGGAGCCCGCGACCGCGCTGCTGCGCGCCGCGGAGGCCGCCGGCCTGCTGGTTGTGGGCAACCGAGGCATCGGCGGCTTCGCCGGTCTGCTCCTCGGATCCACCGGCGTGTCCGCCTCGGCCCGGGCCGCCTGCCCGGTCGTGGTGGTCCGGGGAGACGTCGACCGCGGTGTGTCAGCTGGCGGCACCGCACCCGTGGTCGTCGGGGTCGACGGCACCGCGTCCGGGATCGATGAGGACGCGGTGCTGTCGGCTGCGGTCACCGAGGCCGCCCGGCAGCGCGCTCCGCTGCTGATCGTGCACGCCTGGACCGTGCCGCTGCACCGGCGTCACCTCGACGCGCGCGGCTACTCGGCTGCGGCCGAGGAGGGGATCGCGGCCGGGCGAGAGGTCCTGCGCCGCGCCGAGGAACGGGTCCAGCGGGAGCACCCGGCGCTCACCGTCCGGTGCCGCATCGGCGCCAGGTCGGCGAGTGCCGAGCTCGTCGACGCGTCGCAGGAGGCACGGCTGGTGGTCGTGGGCTCGAGCGGGGCCGGTCCGCTCACCGGGCTGCTGCTGGGCTCGACCACGCACGCGGTCATCCACCACGCGGCCTGCCCGGTCCTGGTCCACCGCGGCTGAGCGAGCCAAGCGTGCTGACCGGTTGCTGCCACGGGCCAGCAGACTCTCGAATCCCCCTCCGGCGCGGGACCGGTGGTCGATAATGGCAGGCCACGGGGCTTCCGGACGGACGAGGACGGTCGCACGCGTGCACGTCGAGGGTGGGTCTGGCCGGTCAGGTCCCGGCACCCTGCTGCGGGCCCGCACCTCCGCGCCGGTCGTCTCCGCCCGGACGATGGCCCGACCCCACCTGCTGGCCCGCCTGGACGCGGCGGTGCGGCGAGCGGTCACGCTGGTCAGCGCGGGACCGGGTTGGGGCAAGACCGAGCTGGTCTGCCACTGGGCCCACCACGGCGACCGGCCCGGCCCGGTCGCCTGGCTGGCCGTCGAGCCCGACGACGACGACCCGGCGCGCCTGTGGACCGACCTGCTCGTCGCCCTGGGCCGCACCGGGGCCATCGCCGGCTCGCCGCTGGAGGTGCTGCAGCCGCCGGCCGACCTCGACGGCACGTTCGTCGACCGGGTCGTCGGGGGTCTCTCCGAGCTGCCGGCACCCGTGGTCCTGGTGCTCGAGGACCTGCACGAGGTGCAGTCCGCCGAGGCGTTGGCCAGCCTGGAGCGGCTGATCCAGACCATCCCGCCCCAGCTGCGGTTGGTGCTGGTCACCCGGGCCGACCCGGCCCTGCCGCTCCACCAGCTACGGGTCCGTGGCGACCTGACGGAGGTGCGCGCTGCCGACCTGGCGCTCGACGAGGACGAGGCCCGGGCACTGCTCCGTCAGCACGACGTCGACCTGCCGGCCCAAGAGCTCGGCGCCCTGGTGTCCCGCACCGAGGGCTGGGCGGCCGGTCTCCGTCTCGCGGCGCTGGCCCTGGAGGGACGGCCGAGCGCCGCGGAGCGTACGGACGCGGTCGCGCGCTTCGCGGGCGACGAGCGGACCGTCGCCGACTACCTGGTCGCCGAGGTGCTGGGCCGGCTGCCCGCCCGGTTGCGCACCTTCGTCCTGCAGACCAGCGTCGTGGACCGGCTCGACGCGGGCCTGGCGGACGCCCTCACGGGAGGAACCGACGGGCCTTCCGCGCTGGACGCCCTGGCCCGGTCCGGCGCTCCGTTCGTCGCCCTGGACCGGGGGAGCGGCTGGTACCGCTGCCACCAGCTGTTCGCCGAGATGTGCCGGCACCAGCTGGCGGTCGAGGCACCGGAGTCGGTGCCGGAGCTGCACGCGCGGGCCGCCCGGTGGTACGCCCGGCACGACGAGCCGGTCGAAGCGGTCCGGCACGCGCTGCTCGGACGGGACTGGGAGTTCCTCGCCGAGCACGTGGTCCGGGTCGCCGGCGCCCAGGTGTTCGACGAGGGCGGGTGGGCCCTGCGCCGGCTGCTTCGCGAGGTGCCCCCCGACGTCGCGGTCGATGTGCCGGCGATGGCCTGCGTGCGGGTGCTCGCCCTGCACGACGAGGCCGACCCGCTCGAGCAGGAGCTGCGGGTGCGGATGGCCGAGGACCTGCTCGACCAGGCGGTCGGCCCGGAGAGCCGGCCGGCCGGCCCCGAAGCGCTCGTCCTGGCCCTGGCCGGCGCCGCCGCGGCGCGGTCCCGCCTGGACGTCACCGCCGCGGCAGCGGGCAGCGCCCGGGCGTTGCGGCTCGCCGCCGCGACCTCCCCGACGCAGGTGCCCGCCGTGTGGCGGTACGTCGCCTCCGCCCAGGTCCTGCTCGGCGAGAGCCTGGTGTGGATGGGGGAGCTGTCCGAGGCGCTGGCCCACTTCGAGCAGACCCTGCCCGAGGGTGACGTCACGGACCGGCCTCGGCCCGAGAGCCCGGTGCATGCGACGATCCTGGCCCGCTCCTACCTGTCCCTGGTGCACGCGATGCGCGGCAGCCTGCGGCAAGCGCAGGCGCAGGCCGAGGCCGCGTTGGAGATGGCCGCCCGCCTGGGACGGGACGACGACGTGCAGTGCACCAGCGCGCACCTCGCCCTGGTGCTGGTCCACCTCCAGCGCGGCGACCGCCCCGACTGCGAGGTCGCGCTGGCCCGGGCCGCCGCCGTGCTCGACCGGCGGCCGGACCCGATCCTCGACGCAGCCAGGCAGCTGGCCGGCACCCGCCTGGCCGCCGACGAGGGAGGCGACCCGACGGGCGCGCTGGCCATCCTCGACGGTGTCCGCAGGACGCTCGAGGCCCTGCCGCCGGTGCCGTTCCTGACCGGTTGGCAGGTGCTGGTGCGCGCCGAGGTGCTCCTCGCGGCCGGCCTTGCCGACCAGGCCCTGGCCGTGCTCTCGTCGGGGGCCGACGCTCCGCTCGAGAGCACCGTCTACGGCAGGCTGCTCGGCGGGCGTGCCCTGCTCGGGCTGGGTCGGCCGGCCGAGGCGATGGACCTGGTGGGCCCGGTGCTGGACGACCCGCCGTCGACCGGGGTCCGGGCCGTCGAGGCCTGGCTGGTCTCCGCGCTGGCCGCCGACCGGCTCCGCATGGACGCCGCCGCGATCTCGGCGACCGGGCGCGCGCTCGACGCCGCGGGTCCCGAGTCCCTGCTGCGGCCCTTCCTGGTCATGGGCAAGGGCGTGCAGCCGCTGCTGGACCGGCACCGTCGGCTGGGCGGCAGCCACGCCGATCTCGTGGCGGACCTGCTGTCGCGGTCCGGGTCACCGACGACCGACAAGCGGCCGGTCCACGAGCCGCTGACCGACCGCGAGCTGACCGTGCTCTCTCTGCTTCCCACCCTGATGAGCAACGCCGAGATCGCCGACGAGCTCTACGTCTCGGTCAACACCGTCAAGGCGCACCTCAAGTCGCTCTACCGCAAGCTCGACGTGACCAGCCGGCGTGCGGCAGTGCTGCGCGGAGCGCACCTGGTGCCGTCCGGGCCGGGACGCTCGACGGCGCCGAGCGGCCGGCTCACCCCTGGGGGGTGAAGGGCCGGTCGGAGCCGTCGGACCCCCCGGCGGGGGTGGCCGGGTCGGCACCGGACTTCTCGGCCCACCGGCGCGTCAGGGCGGGGCCGACCAGGCGGGCCGCGATCCCGAGCACCAAGAGGTCCATGACCATGTGCACGGTCACGGCGACCCGAGCCGCCGATCCGACCGCGTGCACGTCGCCGAAGCCGACGGTGGCGACGGTCGACACCGTGAAGTAGAGCGCGTCCACCCGGTTGTCGATCCCCACGAACTCGTCCTCGCGGGTCGACAGGCTCAGGTAGGTCAGGGCGAAGAAGACCACCAGCGCGTAGACCAGCGCGACCAGCGCCTCGAGACGCACACCGCTGTCGTCGGGGGACATCCGGCGCCGGCGCACGAGGGCCACCACGGCGTACCCGATGGCGAGGACGCCGACGGCGAACAGCAGCCAGGACAGCAGCGGCGGAGCGTTCTTCCCGGGCACCGGGCAGACGACGTAGATGGCCAGGCAGCCCGTCACGACGAGGACGCTGCGGCCGACCCGCGACCTCATCGCGTCGTCACCGCCCCACTCATCGTGGCGTCTCCTCGTCGGCGACGAGGCCGCCATCGGTCAGCCTCACGCTGACCAGGTCGAGGCCGGCGTCGCGCACCCGGCGCACCAGGTCGGCCAGCTCGGCCTCGTCCCGCACCGGCCCGCGCAGGGTGGTCGAGACCGGCTCGACCACCGAGCTGAAGCCCGCGAAGGCGGCCATGCTCAGCTCGCCGACCACACCGGTGACCCGGATCTCGACCACGGCCGGCTCCGCAGCCCCGGCACCCTGCCCGGGCGCCGTGGCGCCGCGCTCGTTGCTCACGGGGCAGCGTCCTGGCCCGGGTCGGAGTCGGCCGGCGGGCGCTGCCGCACCTCGAGCAGGTGGGCGCCGGTCCGCTCCAGCCGCTCGATCACCCCGTGCAGGGCGGCCTGGTCGACGACGACGCCGGTCAGGACCGTCTCGTCGCCGTGCTCCCGCACCGCCATCCCCGGCAGCTCGGCGACCGCGGATTCGTCCAGGTGCCCGCGCACCCGGAACTCGTACGTGGCTGGTTGCACACCGCCTCCGGGTCTCCGGGACCTGTCCTCAGCGCAACTGTCCCTGAGCGCGCGTCACCGCACGTCACCCCAGCCGGGTGAGGATGCGGAGCCGGAAGGCGGCCAGGCCGCCGCGCCGGATGGAGGCTGAGGGCCGTCCGGCGGCACCCTGCCACGTCACCCGGCGTGGGTGAAGCCCGGACGCCGTACCGGGCGGAGGCTGTGGGGCAGGCTCCCATTCCTGATCGTGAGGCCCGACATGACCGGCAGCGCTGACCAGACCACCACGGCGTCGGGCGACCTGCCCGCACAGGCCACCACCGAGGCCGAGATCGCCAGGCTGCGCGCTCAGGTCGCCGAGCTGCAGGCGCAGGTCGACGCCCCGGGACGGCGCGGCGGCGGCTGGTGGCGGTCCTGGGTGGCCGGCCTGCTGATCGTCGTCGCGGCGCTCCTCGCCCCGGTCGCCGTGGTGGCCATGTGGGCGCACGACGAGATCAGCGACACCGACCGCTACGTCGAGACGATCACCCCGCTCGCGGACGACCCGGCCGTGCAGAACGCGATGGTCAACCGGATCACCCAGGAGATCTTCACCCGCCTCGACGTGCAGGCCGTCACCGAGGAGGCGGTGGCCGCGCTGGCCGACCAGGGACTGCCACCCGGCGCCGCGACCACGTTGACGGCCCTGTCGGGGACCCTCGCCAGCTCGATCGAGTCGTTCGTGACCGACAAGGTGCGCGACTTCGTGGAGTCGCCGGAGTTCGCCGACGCGTGGGTGGCCGCCAACCGCGAGGCGCACGTCCAGATGGTGGCGGTGCTGACCGGGAAGGACACCGAGAAGGTCACGATCACCGACAACGCCGTGCAGGTGAACCTGGCCGCGGTCATCAACGCGGTCAAGGCCAGGTTGGTGGCCCGCGGCTTCGAGCTGGCCGACCGGCTTCCGGAGGTCAACGCGACGTTCACTGTGTTCGAGTCCGCCGACATCACCAAGGCGCAGAGCGCGTTCCGGCTGCTGAGCAGTGCGGCGCAGGTGCTGCCGTTCCTCTCGGTGCTGCTGGCCGGGCTCGCCGTCTACGTCGCCCGCGAACGGCGGCGCACCCTGATGATCGTCGGCCTCGCGTTCGCCGCGTCGATGCTGCTGCTCGGCGTGGGGCTCAACGCCGCGCGGGCCGTCTACCTGGACGCGGTGCCAGCGGACCAGCTACCTCCTGCTGCGGCAGCCAGCATCTACGACACCCTGGTGGAGTTCATCCGGCTCAACCTGCGCGCAGTCCTGGTGGTGGCGCTCACCGTGGCCGTCGGCGCCTGGCTCAGCGGTCGGTCGTCCGGGGCCGTGGCGACGCGACGGGGGATCGCGCGCGGCTTCGCCGCCGTGCGCGGCGGGGGCGACCGGATCGGTGTGAACACCGGTCCGGTGGGGGTGTGGGTCTACCACTACCGCACCGCCCTGCGCTCCGTCGTGCTCGGCTCCGCGGTCCTCGTCTACGTCCAGGCGGCACACCCGACGGGGGCGTGGACGCTGAAGATCGTCGCCGTCGTCGTGGCGTTGCTGCTCCTCGTGGAGCTGCTCGCCCGGCCACCCGCCGAGCCGGCGACCCCGGAGGTGACGGCGCACGCCTGACCGGCTCCGGGCTCAGACCGGGACGTCCGGGACGCGTTCGCTGACCGGCAGCCGGACCACGAACCGGGTGTCGCCCGGCTGCGACTCGACCGTCAGGTCGCCACCGTGCCGCGCGACGACGATGCGGTAGGAGATGTCGAGGCCGAGCCCGGTGCCCTGGCCGACGGGCTTGGTCGTGAAGAACGGCTCGAAGATGCGCTGCCGCAGCGCCTTGGGGATGCCCGGACCGGTGTCGCCGACCTCGACCCGGACGTGGTCGCCGTCCAGCGACGTGCGCAGGGTCAGCGTGCCGTGGCCGTCCATCGCCTGCAGGGCGTTGTCGATGAGATTTGTCCACACCTGGTTGAGCTCGCCCGCGTAGAGCGGGATCGACGGCAGCGACCGGTCGAAGTCCTTGACCACGGTGAGGCCGTCGAGCTTGCCGGCCAGCATCGCGAGCGTGCTCTTGATCCCCTCGTGGACGTTGGCCCGCTGGAACGGCGCGCGGTCCATCTGGGAGTACTGCTTGGCGGCCGCGACGAGCGACGAGATGCGGGTCACCGAGTCGCTGATCTCGTGCAGCAGCAGCTCGGTCTCCAGCGTGTAGGTGAGCCAGCGGACCGCGGCGTCGAGCATGTCCGGCGGCGCCCCGGCGGCGACCCGGTCCAGGAACGCCGTCGACGTGCCGGCCGCGGTCAGCACCGGGGCCAGCTCCCAGCCCTGCCGTACGCCGTGCTCGTCGAGCCAGTCGGTGAGCTCGTCCTCGCGCTCGGACTCCTCCAGGGGACTGAGATCGGGTGCGTCGCCGACCGCGGCGACCGCCTCCTCCTGCACGTCGACGAGCAGCTCGAGCAGCCGTGGGTCGATCTCGTCGTGCGCGAGCATCGCGAGCTTGTGCCGCATGCCGGCCACCCGCTCGCGCAGCGCCGCGTTGGCGCGGACGGCCGCAGCCGCCGGGTTGTTGAGCTCGTGGGTCAGGCCGGCGGCCAGCGACCCCAGGGCGAGCAGCTGCTGGCGCTGACCGACGATCTGCTGGGAGTTGCGCATGCCGAGGAAGAGGCCCTCGAGCAGGTGCATCGCCATCGGGAACCAGTCGCGGACCGCCTGGCCGAAGTCCTCCCCACGCATCAGCATGAGGCGGACCTCGCCGAGGGACCGGACGGTCGCCGTGTAGGTCTGGGTCTGCGCGTCGTCGAGATAGGACAGCATCGCGCCGCCGTAGACGCCGCGCTGGTCGGTGCGCACGACCTCGACGTCGTCGGGACCGACTCGGCGGCTCATCACGATGGTGCCGGCGAGCAGCACGAGCATGACCTCGGCGGGCTCGCCCTCGGCGACGATCGTGCGGTCGGCCGGCAGGTCCACCACCCAGGCGCGGTCCGCGAGCCACTGCCGCTGCTCGTCGGTCAGCTTCTCGAACAGGAACAGCCCGCGCAGCTCGTCGGCGGTGAGGCGGACGCCGGTGGGCTCGGCGGACAGGCTGGTCGGGCTGGTCGGGCTGGTCATGGCGACCCCAGGTATCGGTGGGCGAGCGTGACGGCCATGGCACCTTCCCCGACGGCCGACGCGACGCGCTTGACCGAGTCGGCGCGCGCGTCGCCGGCGACGAAGACGCCGGGGATGCTGGCCTCGAGCGGCCACGGGTCGCGGTCGAGCTGCCAGCCGCGCGGCCGGCGGCCGTCGACGACCAGGTCCGGGCCGGTGAGGAGGAAACCGCGTGGGTCGCGGGCGAGCGTCCCGTCCAACCAGTCGGTGCGCGGTTGGGCGCCGATGAACACGAAGGCGTGGCTGGTGTCGAGCCGCTCGGTGGCACCGGTGCCGACGTGGCGCAGCGTGACGGCCTCCAGGTGGCCGTCGCCGTGGGCTTCGTCGACGACCGTCTCGAGCCGGTAGCCCACGTTGGACAGCGACTCGAGCTGCTCGATCAGGTAGGCCGACATGCCGTGCGCCAACGAGGGGGCACGCACGACGATCGTCACCGACTTGGCGACCCGGGCGAAGAACACCGCCGCCTGGCCCGCAGAGTTGGCGCCGCCCACGACGACCACGTCGGCGTCCGCGCACTCCGCGACCTCGGTCGCGGCGGAGCCGTAGTAGAGCCCGCTGCCGGTGAGCTCGGCGCAGCCCGGTGCCTCGAGGTCGCGGTAGGACACACCGGTCGCCACCACCACCGCGTGCGCGGCGACCTCGCTGTTGTCGCCGAAGCGCACGACGCGGGCCGGCCCGTTGGCGCGCAGCCCCACGACGTCGCGGGCAGTGAGGATCTCGGCCCCGAACCTCGTCGCCTGCCGGCGCGCCCGGTCGGTCAGCTGGGCGCCGGAGACGCCGTCGGGGAAGCCCAGGTAGTTCTCGATCCGCGACGACTGCCCGGCCTGACCGCCGGTCGCCTGCCGCTCGACCAGCAGCGTTCGCAGGCCCTCGGACGCGCCGTAGACGGCCGCGCCGAGCCCGGCCGGCCCGCCGCCGACCACGACGAGGTCGTAGAAGTCGGTGGCCGGTGTCGTGGACAGACCTACCGCGGCCGCGACCTCGGCGGTGCCCGGCGCGACCAGCGCCTCGCCCTCCGGGGTCACCACGAGCGGCAGCCGGCTGCCATCGGCGCCTGCCGCCTGCAGCAGCCGCCGGCCCTCGGGCTCGTCGACGACCACCCACCGGTAAGGGACCGCGTTGCGGGCCAGGAAGTCGCGTACCGCGAACGACGGCGCGGACCACCGGTGGCCGACCACCTTGGTCTCACGCACCTCGGGACTCGCCTCGGACTCGAACGTCTCGATCATCTCGTCGACGACCGGGTAGAGCTTCTCCTCCGGCGGCTCCCACGGCTTGAGCAGGTAATGGTCGACGTCGACCACGTTGATGGCCGCGATGGCGGCGTCGGTGTCGGCGTAGGCCGTCAGCAGCGCCCGCCGGGCGCGGGGGAAGAGGTCCATCGCGGACTCGAGGAACTCGATGCCGCTCATCTCCGGCATCCGGTAGTCAGCGAGCAGCACGGCCACCTGCTCACCGCGCAGCTTCAGCTCGCGCAGGGCCTCCAGGGCCTCGGGACCCGACGACGCCCGGAGCACCCGGTGGTGCTCGCCGTAGCGCCGGCGCAGGTCGCGGGCCACCGCCCGCGACACCGACGGGTCGTCGTCGACGCTGAGCAGCACGGGACGCCCCGGCTGGTCCGGGGGACCGGTGGCGGGGCCGGCGGTAGGGGTCGGCTGGGTCACGGGTGGGCGTACGACGGGGCGTCGGCGCGGTCGAAGGCCACCTCGTCGACGTAGCACCACCACCAGTCCTCGCCCGGCTCGTAGGACGAGACGACCGGGTGGCCGGTGGCAGCGTTGTGGGCGGTCGCGTGCTTGTTGGGGGAGGCGTCGCAGCAGCCGACGTGGCCGCAGACGCGGCACATGCGCAGGTGGCGCCAGCGGTCTCCGGTGCGCTCGCAGTCCTCGCAGCCGCTGGACGACGGCTCGGCGGCCTCGTCGACGACGTCGAGGTGGGTGCACGCGTCAGCCATGTGTCCTCCGTCCGAGGGTTCCGTCCTTGCAGATCGTCTTGCTGACCCCTTGCAGACTAGGACTAGATTCGCGCTCATGAGCGACGCGGACATCCGCCGGACGATCTCGGACCTGGTGACCGAGGAGCACCGGCTGCGGTCCGACCCGGTCGGCGAGGACGCGCGGGTCCGACTGGCTCAGATCGAGGAGAGCCTCGACCAGTGCTGGGACCTGCTCCGGCAGCGGCAGGCCCTGCGTGACTCCGGCGCGGACCCCGAGCAGGCGCACGAGCGCCCGGTCGGTGACGTCGAGAGCTACCTCCAGTGACGGGCATCGAGTGATGGGCATCAGGTAGATGGGCATCGTCACGCCCGGCTTCACCGGACGACCCCGCGACGAGGCGCCGGACCTGCCGCCGGGCCAGTACCTCACCCACGACTTCCCCGTGCTGTCCGCCGGACCGACACCGGGTGTCGACCTGGACCGGTGGAGCTTCGAGGTGGTGACCGAGACCGGTGACCGGTCCGAGTGGTCGTGGCCGTTGCTGATGTCGCTGCCGCGCGAGACGGTGACGGTCGACCTGCACTGCGTGACCCGATGGTCGAAGCTCGGCACCACGTGGACCGGGGTCAGCCTCGACACCCTTCTCGCCGACGTCGAGACGTCGGCGGACTTCGCGCTGGTCCGCTCCTACGGCGGCTACACCACCAACCTGCCGCTCGCCGACCTGCTGGACGGGCAGGCCTGGGTCGCGTTCGAGT
>Ga0210143_1000068_pt1 | contig 20284 bp, 20 predicted proteins | sample MayberryNW_TuleC_2_FD_185527 | JGI IMG/M metagenome (GOLD analysis project Ga0210143, IMG submission 185527) | Wetland microbial communities from San Francisco Bay, California, USA, that impact long-term carbon sequestration - MayberryNW_TuleC_D2... | ecosystem: Environmental > Aquatic > Marine... | reverse complement strand
TCGGCCGGCGCGCGCATCCGCCAGGCGTCGGTGACCAGCTCCGCAAGCCGTCGCTCGTCGACGGCGTCGAGCCGCAGCAGCACGAGGGGCACCTCCTCGTAGCCCGGCGCGGTGAAGAAGGCGTCCGGCTCACCGAGCAGCAGCGCCTGCTTCTCGGCCTCGTCACCCACGAAGAGGACCGCGACGTCGGTGCGGATCACGCGCGGCCGGCCGGGACGCCGCTCGGGCCACGACCAGACGAACCCCTTGTTCCCGACCCGGAAGTCGAAGCCGTCGCTGTCGATCTCGACGACGTGCGGCAGGGCGAGAGCGATCCGGCGTACGTCGTCCGCGTAGGCCATCGATCCTCCCCGGGAGCTCAGCCGAGCTGGCGACGGAACACCAGGTCGCCCTCGTCGTAGGAGCCCACGTCGGGGTGCACCTCGTCCACCCGGGTGAAACCGGTCCGGCCGAGCACCCTGATCGACGCGTCGTTGCCGGGGTCGGTGGTGGCCCACACCTCGGTCACACCGTGCGCCTCGTGCAGGTGCCCGAGCAGCCACTGCACCGCCTCGGTGGCGTAGCCCCGGCCGGACGCAGCCGGGTCGAAGAGGTAGGCGATCTCGGCCAGCTGTCCGTGCACGGTCGACTCGAGCCGGCCGACCAGGCGCGCCTCACGACGTACGGCGAAGTTGAGCCACACGTCGCCCGACCCGGCAGGCGGCCCGGCCGCCACGCGCTCGAGGCGGGCCCGCACCGCCGGCAGCGTCCACGGGAGCCGGCCGACCAGGCGCGCCGCACGACGTACGGCGAAGTTGAGCCACACGTCGCCCGACCCCGCAGGCGGCCCGGCCGCCACGCGCTCGAGGCGGGCCCGCACCGCCGGCAGCGTCCACGGTCCGCTGGTCACGATGTAGCGGTGCACGGCCGGGTCGGCGAGGGCGGCGTGCAGCTCCTCCGCGTGCTCCGGCTGCAGCGGCTCGATGGTCAGGCGGGCGGTGCTCTGCTCGGGACCGGGCACAGGGGGACCGTACCGACTCCCGGCGAACGCCCTCCAGCCGCCGGACCCGCTGGCTACGCTCCGGGGACGGGGCACGACGTCACCCGGGGCGGAGGCAGCAGCCAGCGCATGACGAAGCCGACCATCGTCACTGTCGACGACGACCCGACCGTCTCCCAGGCGATCACCCGGGACCTGCGGTCGCGCTACGGCGCCGACTACCGCGTCGCGTGGGTCACGTCGGGGGCCGAGGCGCTGCAGCTGATCGCCGAGCTGACCCTCAAGGGCCGGCCGGTCGCCCTGGTCGCGAGCGACCAGCGGATGCCCGAGATGACCGGCATCGAGATGCTGGCCCAGGCGCGCACCCAGGTGCCCGACGCGAAGTTCCTGCTGCTCACCGCCTACGCCGACACGGATGTCGCCATCAAGGCGATCAACGACATCGGGCTCGACTACTACCTGCTCAAGCCGTGGGACCCGCCGGCCGAGCGCCTCTACCCGGTCGTCGACGACCTGCTCGACGACTGGCGCCAGTCCCACCTCGAGGAGTCCGCCGACGTGCGCGTCGTCGGGCACCGCTGGTCCGAGCGCAGCCACGACGTCAAGACGTTCCTGGCCCGCAACCACGTCCCGTACCAGTGGCTGGACGTCGACCGCGACGAGGAGGGCCGCCGGCTGCTCGACCTCGCGGGGGCGCAGCCCGAGGACCTGCCGCTGGTCCTGGTGCCCGACGCCGAGCCGCTGCGCTCGCCGACGACGTCTGCGGTGGCCGACGCGCTCGGGCTGCGGACCCGTGCGGAGCAGCCGCTGTACGACCTGTGCATCGTCGGCGCCGGCCCGGCGGGCCTGGCGGCCGCCGTCTACGCCGCGTCCGAGGGCCTACGGACCGTGGTGGTCGAGCGCGAGGCGCCGGGCGGACAGGCCGGGCAGAGCGCCTCGATCGAGAACTACCTGGGCTTCCCGCGCGGGCTCTCCGGTGCCGACCTGGCGCACCGTGCGGTCGCCCAGGCGGCGAGGTTCGGGGCCGAGATGGTGCTCGCTCGGGACGTCGCGTCCCTGGAGGTCCGAGGGCCGGCGCGCGCCGTGCGGTTCGACGACGGTACCGAGATCGAGGCGCGGGCCATGGTCGTCGCGACCGGCGTCTCCTACCGACGGCTCGAGGCGCCCGGCCTCGCCGAGCTCACCGGGCGGGGCGTCTACTACGGCGCGACCGCGAGCGAGGCGGTCCAGTGCGAGGGCGACGAGGTGTACGTCGTCGGGGCGGCCAACTCGGCCGGTCAGGCGGTGCTCAACCTGGCCCGCTACGCCAAGCGGGTCGTCATGATGGTCCGCGGCAGCGGCCTCGAGGCCACCATGTCGAGCTACCTGGTCGCACGCATCCAGGAGGCGCCCAACGTCGAGGTGCGGCTGCGCACCGAGGTCGTCGCGGGTCGCGGCGACGGCCACCTCGAGGCGTTGACGATCTGCGACCGCGTATCCGGCCGCGAGGAGGAGGTGCCGGCCTCCTGGCTGTTCGTGTTCATCGGCGCGTCGCCGCGCACCGACTGGCTCGGCGGTGACGTCGCGCGCGACGACAAGGGCTTCGTGGTCACCGGGCAGGACCTGCTGACCACCGCGAGGGGCTCGTGGTCGCTCGCCCGGGCGCCGTTCGCGCTCGAGACCAGCGTGCCCGGTGTATTCGCAGCTGGCGACGTGCGCCTGGACTCGATGAAGCGGGTCGCGTCCGCGGTGGGCGAGGGTGCGATGTCGGTCTACCTGGTCCACCGCTACCTGGCGACGGTGTAACCGTGCAGCTCTCCGACGTCCGACCGCTGCCGCTCTTCGTGGGGACGACCGACGAGGAGCTGCAGCTGCTGGTCGACCTCGGCGACGAGGTCGGCTTCGGGCCCGGCGACGAGGTGTTCCACGACGGCGAGCCCGCGGACTTCTGGTGGGTGCTCGTCGACGGGGCGCTGGACCTGCTGCGCAAGGTCGGCCGGGAGGAGACCCGGCTGGGCGTCATGGACCAGCCCGGCCAGTGGGCCGGCGGCTTCCGGGCGTGGGACGCGCACGGCGTCTACTTCGCCACCGCCCGCGCCCTCAGCGCGGGCCGGCTGCTCCGGGTGCCGTCGACGGCGCTGCGCCGCTGGTCGACCGAGCGGTTCCCGTTCGGCGAGCACATCCTCGAGGGCGTCTTCCACTCGGCTCGGACCTTCGAGTCCATCGCCCGGCAGCGTGAGTCGCTGGTCGCCCTGGGCACGCTGGCCGCCGGGCTCGCGCACGAGATCAACAACCCGGCGTCCGCGGCCACCCGGGCGGCCGACGTGCTGCGCGAGACCGGTGCCGGCCTGCTCACCGCGCTGTCCCACCTGGCGGCCCACGGCGTGACCGCCGACCAGTACCAGGCGCTGGACGAGCTGCGGCTGGCCGTGCCGCGCCCGACGACCCGGCCCGACGCGCTGGCCACCGCCCGCCGCGAGGACGAGCTGATCGACTGGATGGGCCGCCACGGCGTCGAGCGGGACTGGGCGGTGGCGCCGGCGCTGGCCGCGCACGGCGTGGACATCGGGTGGCTGGAGAAGATGGACGACCTGCTCGGCGACGCGCTCGAGCCGGGCCTGGAGTGGGTCGCCGGAACACTGTCCACCGCGTCGATGCTCGACCTGGTCAAGGACTCGACCCGGCGCATCACCGACCTGGTCGCCGACGTGAAGAGCTACTCCCAGCTCGACCGGGCGTCGATGCAGCAGACCGACGTCGCGGAGGGCCTGGAGAGCACGCTGGCGATGCTCGCCCACCGGATCCCGCCCGGCGTGACGGTCGTCCGCGACTACGGCGACGACGTGCCGAGCATCGACGCCGCGGCCGGCGAGCTCAACCAGGTGTGGACCAACCTGATGGCCAACGCCCTCGACGCCATGGGCGACGCGGGGACCCTTCGGGTGTCGACCCGGGCCGATGGCGACGGCGTCGTCGTCGAGATCGGGGACACCGGCTCCGGCATGTCGCCCGAGACCCGCGACCACGCCTTCGAGCCCTTCTTCACCACGAAGGACGTCGGCAAGGGCACCGGGCTCGGGCTGGACATCTCGCGGCGGGTCGTCGTGGACCGCCACGGCGGCCAGATCAGCATCCTGGTGCGTCCGGCCGAGACGGTGCTGCGGGTGGCACTGCCGCTGCGCCACCCGCACGACTGACCGCGACCGACCACGCGGGACCAACAGCCCTACCGCTCGCGGGCCCGGCCGACCTACCGTGGAGACGTCGGAGGGAGGCAGCGATGTCGATCGACGATTCGGTCCGCGACGCCGGCACGGTCCCCGGGCCCGACCACGAACCTGACCCCGACGTGCTGCGCAGCCGGGCGGTGAAGGCGCTGAAGAAGCGCCGCGACTTCAAGGGACACCTGCTGGTCTACCTCATGGCCAACACGTTCTTCGTCGTCATCTGGCTGGTGACGATCGCCCCGGACGGCTTCTTCTGGCCGGTCTTCCCGCTCGTCGGCTGGGGCATCGGCGTGGTGATGAACGCCTGGGACGTCTACCGCCCCGAGGAGTTCAGCGAGGACGAGATCGCGGCCGAGATGCGGCGACTGGAGCACCGACGCCACTGAGCCGTCAGTTCAGCCGGCTGACTCGAGCAGCAGGTCCTTGAGCGCCTCGACGTGTCGCGCCTGCGTCCAGGTGCCGCCGACCGACACCCGGACCGCCAGCCGGCCGTGCACCCGGGTGTGCGTGAGGTAGGCCCGGCCCGAGGCGTTGACCTCGTCGAGCAGCCGCTGGGTGGCGCCGTCGCCGTCGACGTGGGCGAGCGTCACCAGGTTCAAGGGGGTCGGCACCAGGCGCTCGAACGACGGCTGCGCGTCGACCCACGTCGCCAGGTCCTGAGCGAGGGCGACGTGCTCGCGCACGTGGTGACGCAGCCCCTCGGCGCCGTACCACCGCAGCACGAACCACAGCTTGAGCGCGCGGAACCGACGGCCGAGCGGGACCATCCAGTCGCGGTAGTCGATGACGTCGCCGGACTCGCTGGCCGTGTTGCGCAGGTACTCCGGGACGATCGAGAGCGCCGACACCAGCGCCTCGCGGTCGGCGACGTAGAAGGCCGAGCAGTCGAAGTTGGTGAACAGCCACTTGTGCGCGTCGACGACGTAGCTGTCGGCCAGCTCGAGCCCGTCGTGCACCCAGCGCAGCTCGGGGCACACCGCGGCCGACCCGCTCATGGCGGCGTCCACGTGCAGCCAGGCGCCGTACCGCCGGGCGACCTCCCCGACCGCGCGCAGCGGGTCCATCGCGTTGGTCCCGGTGGTGCCGACGGTCGCCACCACGAAGAACGGCCGCCGGCCGGCCTCGGCGTCGGCGGCCATCGCCCGCTCCAGCGCCGCCGGGTCCATCGCCAGCGTGTCGGGGTCGACGTCGACCGTGCGCAGGTCAGCCGACCCGACGCCCGCGATGCGGGCGGCCTTCTCCACGGACGAGTGCGCTTGCGAGGAGGCGTAGGCGGTCAGCCCGGGGCGTACGCCCGCACGGTTGCTCTCGCCTCCGGTCGCGCGCTCCCGGGCGGCGACCAGGGCGACCAGGGACGAGCTGGACGCGCTGTCCTGGATCACTCCGCCGCCCGTGCCGTCGGAGCGGAACGCCGGAGGCAGGTCGAGCAGCTCGGCCAGCCAGTCGAGGACGTGGGTCTCGACCTCGGTCGCCGCGGGTGAGGTCGCCCAGAGCATCCCCTGCACGCCCAGCCCGGCCGAGAGCAGGTCGCCGAGGACCGACGGGCCCGAGGAGTTGGCCGGGAAGTAGGCGAAGAACGACGGCGACTGCCAGTGCGTGACACCGGGCAGCACCACGTCGTCGACGTCGGCCAGCATCGCCGCGAACGACTCGGGCTGCTCCGGGGGACGGGCCGGGAGCGCGGCCCGGACCGAGCCGGGCGCCGACCGGGAGAGCACCGGGAAGTCCTCGACCCGCTCGAGGTAGTCGGCCACCCAGTCGACGAGCTCCTTCCCGTGCCGGCGGAACTCGTCGGGCGTCATGTGGAAGCTCTGCCGGTCCGGCTCGATGTCCTGGGTGTCAGGGGTCACCCGGACATCCTCCCGCTCAGCCCGCGTCGGCGGCGCGCCGGATCTCGTCGATGTCGATCTTCTTCATCTGGAGCATCGCGGCCATGGCGCGCTGGGCCCGTGCCTGGTCGGGGTCGGCCAGCAACCTCTCCATCTCGCTGGGTACGACCTGCCACGAGACGCCGAACCGGTCCTTGACCCAGCCGCAGGGGCCCTCCTGACCGCCGTCGGCGGTGAGGGCGTCCCAGTAGTAGTCGACGTCGGCCTGGTCCGCGCAGTCGACCTGGAACGAGATGGCCTCGTCGAAGGTGAACTCCGGGCCGCCGTTGAGCGCGATGAACGGCTGGCCGTCGATCTCGAACTGCACGGTCAGCACCAGCCCGGCCTCGCGCGGCCCGGCCTCGCCGTAGTGCGAGGTGGAGACGATGCGGGAGTTCTTGAACACCGAGACGTAGAACTTCGCGGCTTCCTCGGCCTGGGTGTCGAACCACAGGCAGGGGGTGATCGCAGGCATGGCGTCGTCCTTCCCGAGCGCGGGCGCCCCGTCGGTGCCCGTCTCCAGGTATAGACGACGAGTGTCGCCGGGAGTCATCGCGACCGGCCGGAGGACGTACGCCCGAAGTGGGCAGGGCCGCGGGCTGCCTCAGCGCGCGCTGGCGAGCACGTCGTCGTCCGACCATCCCGGCAGCGGCCCGTCGATGTCCGCGGCGCCCGCACGCCGGCGGGCCAGCAGGAGCGCGCCGCCCGCGGTGGCCCCGGAGCCGACGAGGACGCCGACGAGCAGCGCGACCCACGGCGAGGTGCTCGGCGACTCTGCCGGTGTGGTCGGCCCGGTCGCGCGCGCCGGCTCGTCGACCCCTCCCCGGGCCGGTTCGTCCGGGCCTGGCGCGACGTACCCCTCGGCGGTGACGTCACCCACCGAGCCGGCCGGCGGTGCCGACCCGTCGGTGAGGCCGTGCGCGGCGAGCAGGGCCACCAGCGCCTTCGGCTGGTCGGAGCGGTGCCACCGGACCGGCGCCGACCAGATGTCGGTGGAGCCGCCGAGGACCTCCTGGGTGGAGATCCACGGCCCGCCCGCGGCGTCGACGTAGACCCGGTCCACCCGCCAGACGGACACGTCGTGGATCAGCCAGGTCAGGGTGATCTCGTCGCCGACCGCGTGCGCGGTGGGCTCGCCGGACCGGCCGGTGCCGGAGTCGAAGGCGTCGACGTAGTCGGCGAGTGACTGGTAGCCGGCGTCGGCGGTGTAGAGCGACGACGTACGGCCGAGGACCGGAGAGCTCATCAGCACGCTGGTCGGACCGCCCGCGGCCGCCGGACCGGCGGCGGCCACCGGCAGCAGCGCGGCGACGGCCGCGACGGGCAGGACGAGGAGAGTGCGGACCCGCATGACGGACCTCCATCGGACGACTGGAGGTGCTACACCGCCGTGGCCGTCCCGGTTCCCGGCTCAGTCCGCGACCGTCTCCGCGACCGTCTCCGCGACCACGACGGCCTCAGCCCGGGTGAGGTCGCCCTCGAGGCGCATCGTCACCTGGCCGCGCTCCCAGATCAGCGTGTGGCCGGCCAGCCGGGCGGTCTCGCGCCGCACCGTGCCGTCCGGCTCGAGGACGACGACCTCGTGCGGCTGGGCGAACCACAGGGCGAAGTTGCCCGCGACGGTCACGAACTCCACACCGGTCGCCGACTTGGCGAACGCGTAGTCCAGCCGGGCGCCGATCTGGTCCAGCAGCACGGTCCCGTCGTCGGTCTCCCAGGTCAGCGACAGCACCCGCCGGTCGGCCGAGACCTCGACGCCGTCGGGGTCGCCGAGTGCCTCCGGGACGGCCGGGCGGAACGGCACCAGCTCGGCCGCCTGGGCCAGCGTCAGGTGGCTGGGCGCGCCAGGCGGCGGGGGAGCGGTCGACGGTGCCGGCCCGGGCTCCTCGCGGACGAGCACGCCGCCGAAGCCGAACAGGTCGGCGACCGCCGCCCGCACCGGCGGGACGGCGAGCGCGCCCACGACCACGGCCACGACCGCGGCGACCGCCGCCTGCACCCGTCGGGAGAGCGCGCGCCGGTGGTGCGGCGGCGCAGGGGAGACGCCGGCGACGCCGTCGACGGCGGCGACGCCGTCGACGGCGGCGATGCCGTCGGCGACCACGGCCACGACCGCGGCGACCGCCGCCTGCACCCGTCGGGAGAGCGCGCGCCGGTGGTGCGGCGGCGCAGGGGAGACGCCGGCGACGCCGTCGACGGCGGCGACGCCGTCGACGGCGGCGACGCCGTCGACGGCGGCGATGCCGTCGGCGACCCGGCGGACGAAGGCGTCGTCGACCGGTCGGGACGGCACCGAGCGGCCGAGGGCGACCAGGTCCGCGACGAGGCCGTCGTGGACGTCGTGGACGTCAGCCATCGTGCGTCACCTCCTGCCGGTAGCGGTCGTCGTCGGCAGCGCGCAGGTCGGCCTCGAGTGCGCGCAGGGCGCGGTGCAGCCGGGACTTGACCGTCCCGCGGGGGCGGCCGAGGACGGCCGCGGTCTCGTCCTCGTCGAGCTCGAGGAGGTAGCGGCAGGTCACGACCTCGCGGTACGGCGTGGCCAGCCGGCCCAGCGCCGCCACCAGCGCCACCCTGCGCTCCGCGGCCTCCAGGGCCTCGGCGGCGTCGTCCCGGCCGGTGCTCGCGGCTGCAGCGGCGCCGGCCCGGCCACCGGCGAGCAGCGGCGCGACCTGCTCCCAGGCCTTCGCCTCACGGGCCGCGCGCCGGCCGGCCGACCGGTGCAGGTTGCGCGTCTCGTTGGCGACGATCCGCAGCAGCCAGGGCCGGAACGCGCTGCCCTCCCGGTAGCGGTCCAGTGCCCGGTACGCCTTGACGAACGCCTCCTGCACCACGTCCTCCGCGTCCGCACCTGCACCGAGGAAGGTGGCCGTCCGGACCGCCGCCGGGGCATGGCGGCGCACCAGCGGGGCGTACGCGTCCGGGTCTCCCCGGCGCACCCGGCCGATGTCCTCGGCGTCGGCGGTCGCGTCGTCGCTGCTGCTGGCGGCCGTGTCGCGGTCCGTGCTGATCGGCGGCTCCGTCCTGGGGGCTGCACCGTGTCTACACCGCCGAGGACGGCGGCGTTCCCGCTCCGACCCGTCCGGCCCGACACGTCGGTCCCCAGGCCGGCTTCCGAGTCCTGTGCACAGCTCTGGTGTGCCGGACGACAGGTCTGCTAGGATTCGAACATACGTTCGATCAGGTGAGGTCCGATGATGCGCACGGGGGTCACTGGCACTGCCGAGTTCCTCGCGCCGTCACGGGACCTGCCCGATCACGGGTCCACCGACCGCGCCCCGCGCGAGCCCTTCCCGTCCGCCGACGAGGTGCTCCTGTCGCTGGTCCCCGACCCCGGCCGCGAGGCTGCCGGCCTCGCTGCGGCCGGCCTTCGCCAGGAGTGGCCGCCTGCGCGACTCGTGGACCAGACCGCGCCGGGTGCGTTGCTGGCGTCGTTGGCCACCGAGGTGGACCTGACGACGTGCTCGGACGACATGGTCGTCGGTCTCGCCGCGGCTGCGGCCCGGCTGCAGGCGTGGGCGGCGTCCCTCGAGATGGACGCGACCGCAGCCCTCGTCGAGCGGGCCGGACGTTGGCGCGGCGTGACACCGGCCGGGCAGCCGCATCGCCAGGATTCGGCTGTCCGGGCAGAGCGCATGGCCGCTGCGGAGCTCGGTGCCGCGCTCGGGCTCTCGCCCGGGTCGGCGATGCGCCGGGTCAGCGAGGCGACCGAGCTGCAACGGGTGCCGCAGACCCGGCTGGCGCTGGCCCGCGGCGAGCTCGACCTGGCCAAGGTCCGGATGGTCCTCGAGATGCTGCGCCCCCTCGACGACGAGGCTGCCGCACGCGTCGACGCCGCCGTCGTGGCCGGCGCGGCCGGGCGCACCTACCGGCAGCTGCGCGACTCGCTGCGCCGGGCAGTCATCGCGGTCGACCCCGATGCCGCGAAGAAGCGGGTCAAGCAGGTGAAGAAGGACCGGACGGTCGACCGTTTCGACACGAGCAACGGGGGAGCCGGCGTCACCTGGCTCGACGACCCGGTCGCGATCGAGCGGTTCTACACCTGGCTGACTGCCACCGCCCTCGCGTCGAGGGGTCCCGGCGACACCCGCACGCTCGACCAGCTCCGCGCCGACGTGCTCGCCGACCTCGGCCGCCGCGGCCTCGAGGAGGACACCACGCACCCCGACCTCCCGGACGCGCCACCCGAGGGCGCGCCACCTGAGAGCGCGCCACCCGAGGGCCCGGCGGCCGATCCTGCCCCCCGCGGCAGGCGCGGGGCACCGCGGCGGCTGCCGACGCGGCACGGGCGTCGCCCCCAGATCCAGGTCGTGGTGAGCGTCGAGACGCTCCTCGGTCTGGACGAGATGCCGGGCGAGCTGGTCGGGTTCGGCCCGATCACCGCCGACACCGCTCGCCGCATCGCCGACGAAGGCACCTGGCGCCGGCTGCTGACCGACCCGCGGACCGGCCGCTTCGACGAGCTGTCCGTCGACACCCACGACCCGCCGCAGGACCTGCTCGACCACGTGCTCGCCCGCGACCGCTACTGCCGCCGGGGGCTGGGCTGCCGGATGCCCGCCGACCGCTGCGACGTCGACCATCGGGTCAGCTACCCGCGCGGACCGACCGCGGCCGGCAACCTCGATGCCGGTTGCCGACCGGATCACGACATCAAGACCTTCACCGACACCACGGTCCGACGCGATCCCGACGGCGAGCCAGGGGACCTGCGCATCAGGTACCCGTCCGGGCGCAGCTACCGGCTGCCGGTCGAGCCGGTCCTCGAGCGGATCGACCTCGGGGACGTGCCGCCGTTCTGACCGGCACCGGTGGACGTGTCCCGGTGGACGTGTCCCGGTGGACGTGTCCCGGTGGACGTGTTCCGCGCGCAGCTGGGACCGCCACCGATGAGTTACCGGGGCCGGGAGCGTCTGCCCTCATGACGGACCACCCACCGGGAGGCTCAGCCATGGCCGCGACCACCTCCGCGCCGCCCGCAGCGCGCACCGACGACGAGTTCCTCGAGGTCGTCTCGCCGTTCCGGCGCGAGCTGCTGGCCCACTGCTACCGGATGCTGGGCAGCGTCCACGAGGCGGAGGACCTCGTGCAGGAGACCTATCTGCGTGCCTGGCGGTCCTACCACGGCTTCGAGGGCCGGTCCTCGCTGCGCACCTGGCTCTACCGGATCGCCACCAACGCCTGCCTGACCGCCTTGGACAGCCGTAACCGCCGGCCCCTGCCGACCGGGCTCGGCGGGCCTGCCTCCGACCCCTCGGACCCGCTGGAGCAGGCCGAGATCCTCTGGCTCGAACCGGTGCCCGACGCGCTGGTCGGCGGCGACCCCAACGACCCGGCCACTGTGGTCACCGCCCGCTCCACCGTGCGGCTCGCCCTCGTCGCCGCCCTGCAGCACCTGCCGCCGCGCCAGCGGGCCACCCTCGTCCTTCGCGAGGCGATGCAGGTGCCGGCCGCCGAGGTCGCCGAGATGCTCGGGACGACGGTTGCTGCCGTCAACAGCAGCCTGCAGCGCGCCCGCGCCCAGCTCGACGCGATGGACGTCCGCGAGGAGGACGTCGTCGAGCCGGAGGACCCGGCGCAGCGCGCCCTGCTCGACCGCTACGTGCGCGCGCTCGAGACCAAGGACGTGCGCGGCATCGTCGAGGCGTTCACCGCCGACGCGGTCTGGGAGATGCCGCCCTTCACCTCGTGGTACCGCGGCGCCGAGGCCATCGGCACCCTCGTCGGGGAGCACTGCCCGGCCGGCCCGGGCGACCTCCTCGCCCTGCCGACCCGCGCCAACGGCGGCCAGCCCGCCTTCGCGGTCTACCTGCGCGGCCGCGAGGCGTGGGAACCGTTCCAGCTGCAGGTGCTCACCGTCACCGACGGCCGCATCTCGCACGCCGCCGCCTTCTTCGACACGACCCTCTTCGGCACGTTCGGCCTGCCCGCGAGCCTTCCCCTGGTCGCATGACCGCCACCCCGTCGCACCCGGTCGCGCTGCCGGCCACGGTGGGCGAGGGGTTCGCGCTGCTCGAACGCGCCATCGGCTACACCCTGGGCAGCCTCGTCCTGGTCGGTCCGGGGCAGCTGACGGCGCCGACTCCGTGCGCCCGGTGGGACCTGCGCCGGCTGCTCCGGCACATGGACGACTCGCTGCGCACGCTGCACGTGGCGATCGCCGCGGGCCACCTCGACCTGTCCGCCGGCGCGCCGACGGACGCCGACTCCGGCGACCCCGTCGCCGACCCGGTCGGAGCCCTGCGCAGCCGCGCCTGCGCGATGATGGGCGCGTGGGCCGACCCGCGCGGCCCCACGGCGGTCACCATCGGGGGTGCCGGCCTGCCCGCCGGCATCTTGGCGGTCGCGGGGGCCGTCGAGGTGGCGGTCCACGGCTGGGACGTCGCGCAGGCCTGCGGAGCCGACCGGCCCATCCCGTCGTCGCTGGCCGCCGCGCTGCTCGGCCCCGCGCTGCTCTTCGTCGACGACGGTGACCGTCCGCGCCGGTTCGGTCCCGCCGTGGCCGTACGCCGCCGGGCCGGTCCGGGCGAGCGGCTCCTCGGCCACCTCGGCCGCCACGGCTGACCTGCCCGCGGTCGGCAGCAAGCAGAGACAGCCTTTGCTTTCGGCCCTCTTGCCGGGGACCTGCGACTGCGAGACGGTCGGATTCGCACCGTGCTGACCCAATGATCCGATTCGTCACGACGGGGAGAGCCATGACTGACACGACCACCGATGCCCCGACCCCCGCTGCCGACGGCGGCGACGAACGCTCCGGCGGCCTGACCCGGCGCGGCCTGCTCGGCGGCGGCGCCGCGAGCGCCCTCGGGCTCGCGATGGCCGGCAGCCTCGGCGGGCTGGCCCGGGCCGGCGGTGCCGAGGGCGCCGTCACGACCGTCAAGCACGGGTCCGGCGTGGGCTACGGCCCGCTGGTGACCGACCCGGCGGGACTGTTGTCGCTGCCGAAGAGGTTCCGGTACACCGTGGTCGCCGAGTCGGGCGTCACGACACTGGAGGGCGGCGGCGTCTCGCCCGACAACTACGACGGCACGGCGGCGTTCCCCCGCACCGGCGGTGGCAGCGTGCTGGTCGCCAACCACGAGATCCGGGCGCCCGGCTCGTACCAGCACGGCGTGCCGCACGTCGCCGGCGTGACCTACGACCCCGGTGTCGAGGGAGGCACCACGACGATCGAGGTGGACGGCGAGGGCCGGCGGGTGCGTGAGTACGTCAGCCTGGCCGGCAGCAGCACCAACTGTGCGGGCGGCCGGACCCCGTGGAACACCTGGCTCACCTGCGAGGAGACGTTCGAACCGGTCGGTGCGACCAAGCCGCACGGCTACGTGTTCGAGGTGGACCCCTACGACCAGACGGCCAACCAGGACCCGACGCCGATCGTCGCGCTCGGCCGGTTCGAGCACGAGGCGGTCGCCGTCGACCCCGACACCGGGCAGATCTACGAGACCGAGGACGCCAACGACCCGCACGGGCTGCTCTACCGCTGGACCCCACCGAGCGACGCCCTGCCGCTGGGCACGGGCAGCCTGGGTGCTCTCGCCGCCGACGCCGGCGTGCTCGAGGCGATGCAGGCGTTCGACCACGGGACCTGGGTGCCGGACCTGTGCGTCGCAACCAAGCCGGGGACGACGTACGACATCAGGTGGCGGCCGGTGCCGAACCGCAACCCGGCCACGCCCGCCGAGGTCGTCCGCAAGCAGTTCAACGGCACCTGGGGTGGCACGTCCTACACCGATCGGCCGGGCGGGAACATCACCCGCAGCCGCAAGCTCGAGGGCGCCTGGTGGGGTGACGGCGGGGCGTACGTCGTCGCCTCCTTCGCGCGCACCGGCGACGGCAGCGCCGTGCAGCACGACGGTCAGGTCTGGTTCGTCGACCCGCTGGAGGACACGATCACCCTCAAGCTGCGCTTCGCCTACACGACCGACCAGGACGGAGACCCGGACGGCCCGGACAACATCACGGTGTCGCCGTACGGCGGGGTGATCCTGGCTGAGGACGGCGAGGGTCGCCAGCACCTGGTCGGCGCGACGGCGCAGGGGGTGACCTACTTCCTGGCCCGCAACGAGGTCGGCGACGGCAACGGGGAGATGGCCGGCCCGACCTACTCCGCCGACAAGTCGACGCTCTTCGCCAACCTCTTCCACCCCGGCCACGTCTACGCGATCACCGGGCCCTGGCACCGTATCGGCACGCTCGGCTGAGCGGTCACACTGCTCGGGTGACCGGAGAGCTCGAGGACGGGACGGAGCCCGACTACCGGATGAGCCTGGCGGCGGAGCGGACGTACCTCGCGTACGTCCGCACGTCGCTCGCCCTGCTCGCCGCCGGGGTCGCCGTCGCGGCCGCCCTTCCGGACGCGGGGCACGAGGGGCTGCGCCGGGTGACCGGGCTGGTCCTGGTCGCCACCGGGCTGCTGGTCGTGGCGACCGCGCGGCTGCGCTGGCGGGCCGTCGACCAGGCGATGCGGCAGGGCCGGCCGCTGCCACCGGCACCGGTCACGACGGTGCTCACCGCCGGCACGCTGGTCGCGGCCGTGCTGGCGGTCGTGCTGGTCCTGCTGGTCTGACGCAGCGCCCGCTCAGCCCTTGCCGAGTGCCCGGGCCAGCTCGTCGCGGCCCATCCGGGAGCGACCAGGGATGTCCCGGCGCTTGGCCTCCTCGTAGAGCTCGGCCCGGGTCTTCGGCGTGCTGCCACCACTGCGCTTGCGGGCTGCCACTGCCGCGCCCTGCTTGCCGAGAGCCGTCCTGGTGGACTTCGGCATGCTGGCGATCGACTCCTTCGACTTCGCGGCGCCGGCCGCCTTCTTGATGTTCTTGCGCGCCGCATTCCGCTGCTTCGTGGTCGCCATGTCGTCACCTCTCCTCGGTGTCGTCCCGTCGTCCCGACCGCAACCGGCCGGCGTCGACCTCACGCCTGGGGTTGCGGCGCAGGTACTCCTGCTCCAGCACCTCCATCCGGTGGGTGTGCGCCGTCAGCGCCGACTCGGAGCCGTGCAGGAAGGTCTCGTGCCGGGTCTCGTGCAGGTGCTCGAGCTCGCGCAGCAGGTCGTCATCGCCGAGCTCGGCAGCCGCCGGTCCGGTCGTGCGGTCGTGCGAGGTCTGCGGTGTCATGCCGCGGGATTACCCGCGTGGCCGGCAGTCATCCCCCGGACCGGTCAGCCCTTGCGGCCGGTCGTCGCGATGCCTTGCACGAAGTAGCGCTGGCCGAGGAAGAACGCGATGATCATCGGCACCGTCGAGATGACGCTCGCGGCCAGCACGACCGTCCACTTCATCTCCCCGCCCTGCCCGAACTGGTCGAGCACCACCTTCAGGCCGCGCGGCAGCGTGAACAGCGCGCTGTCCTGGAGGTAGATGAGCGGCCGCACCAGGTCGGTCCAGCTCGCCCTCAGCTCGAGGATGAAGGTGATGATCAGGGCCGGCTTCGACAGCGGCACCGCGATCCGCCAGAACAGCCCCAGGTAGCCGACCCCGTCGACCCTCGCTGCCTCGAAGAGCTCGCGGGGCAGGTTCAGGAAGAACTGCCGGAGCAGGAAGATGTAGATCGCCGAGCCGAAGAGGTTCATCCCCCAGAGCGGCACCTGGGTGGTGGCCAGCCCGAGCTCGTTCCACACCAGGTACGTCGGCACCATCGTGACGACGCCCGGCAGCATCATCGTCGCGAGCACGAGCCCGAACAGCGCGTTGCGGCCGCGGAACCGGAAGTAGGCGAAGCCGAAGGCGATGAAGGCGCTGGACAGGGTCACCGCTGTCGCGGCGGCCAGGCCCACCGTCACGCTGTTCATCAGCCAGCGCAGGATCGGCGCCTCCCGCCACACCTCGGCGTAGTTGCCGGGCTGGACGTCCCTGGGCCAGAGCCGGTTGTCGAAGACCTGCGACTGCGGCTTCAGCGAGGCACTGACCAGCCAGAGGAACGGGTAGGTCATGACGAAGGCGATGGCGCCCGCCGTCAGCCAGACCAGGGCCCGGCGCACGCCGCGGCTGCGGCGCCCGCCGGGGTCCTTGCGCTCGGACGCCGTCGACCCCCCGAACACGTCACCGGCGGTGACGGCGGCCGGCAGCTGTGTGCTGGTGGAGCTCATTGCTGCCCCTCGTAGTAGACGAACCGCTTCGAGAGCCTCAGCTGGACCAGGGTGATCACGAGGATCACCAGGAAGAGCAGCCAGGCCAGCGCGGACGCGTAGCCCATGTGCAGGAACTTGAACGCTTGCTCGAAGAGGTAGACCACGTAGAACTGCGCGGCGTCGCCTGCGACGCTCGCGTCCTGCTGGCCGAAGAACATCGTGTAGACCTCGGCGAAGAGCTGCAGCGACGCGATCGTGTTGATGACCGTGGCGAAGAGCAGCGCCCCGCTGATCATCGGCAGCGTCACGTTGCGGAACCGCTGCCAGCCGCTGGCGCCGTCCAGCTCGGCCGCCTCCTGCAGCTCCACCGGCACGTCCTGCAGCGCGGCGAAGAAGATGACCATCGTCGTGCCGACGCTCCACAGCGACATCAGCACGATGCCCGGTTTCACCCACGCCGGGTCGGTCGTCCAGTCCGGCCCGTCGATGCCGACCACGGAGAGCGCGGCGTTGATGAGGCCGGTCTGGCCGTTGAGGAGGAGGAGGAACAGCACGCCGATGGCTACCGGAGGCGTCATCGAGGGCAGGTAGAACAGCGTCCGGAACAGCCCTGACATGCGGCCGAGCCGCTGCAGGAGCATGGCCAGCCCCAGGGCACAGACGATGACCAGCGGCACGTGCAGCGCCGTGTAGAACAGCGTGTTCCCCATGGCTCGCAGCGCCTGGTCGTCGGTGGCCAGCTGCTCGTAGTTGTCCAGCCCGACGTACTCCGGTGAGCTGATGACGTCGTACGACGTGAAGCTGAGCACCAGGCTCGCCACCATCGGCCCGGCCGTGAACACCAGGAACCCGATGATCCACGGGGCCAGGAAGACCGGGACCCACCGGTTCTCGCGCGCCTGCAGCGACTGCCGCCGCGGGCGGGGCCGTTCCGGCTGGTGCCGGGCCGGCAGCGTCCTGTCGTCGCCGGTCCGGTGGGCCGTGACGGTCATTCCGCGGCCTTGTCGATCGCCGCCTGCGCCTTGTCCTGCGCCGCTGAGAGGGCCTCCTGCGGCGAGGCCTTGCCGGCCAGCACCTGGTTCACCGCCTCGAACCACGCGTCCTTGATCTCCGACGCGGCCGGGCTGGCGGGCGTGGTGAACGCGCTGTCCTGCTCGTCGAGCACCACCTGGACGGCGTCGTCGATCGCCTGGTTGCCGCTCGGGTCGAGCACCTCGCCGAAGATGACCTCGTCGGCGGCCTCGTTGCCGGTGAAGGTGCCGGTGTAGGGAGTCTTGTCCTTCTCGGCCGCGGCGGCCTTGGCCTTGGCGGCCTCGACCCAGGTGTCCTTGTCCGTCAGCGTCTTGATGAAGGCGCACGCAGCCCCGGGGTTCTTGGCGCCCTTCGGGATCGCCCAGGCGTTCCCGGTGGCGAAGGTCACCGGCTCGCCGTCGCGCCCCACGAACGGCTTGGTGGCGAGGGGGACGTCGGGGGAGACGTCGGCGAGCACGCCGAGGTACCAGTCCTCGAGCGGCACGACGCCCACCTGGTCGCTGGCGAACTGGTTCTTCTCGCCGAAGAAGTCCCAGCCGTCCCGGAACGCCTTGACCTTCCCCCAGCCGCCGGCGTCCTCGATCAGCCCGGTCGTCATCTCGAGCGCCTCGACGACCTTCGGGTCGTCCAGCTGCGCCGTGCGGCCGTCCTCGCTCACCAGGTCCGCGCCGTTCGCCTTGGCCCACAGCGGCAGGAACTCCGGCAGCTTCGGGTCGACGCCGAGCCGGCTCAGCTTGCCGCCGGACTCCTCCGTCAGGTCCTCCTGCAGCGTCGAGAGCCGGTCCCAGTCCTCCGTCGTCACCTGGTCGATGTCGACCCCGGCCTCGTCGAGCGCCTTCGTGTTGATGAGCAGGGTGCGGATGTCGTAGAACTCCGGCACCCCGTAGAGCGCGTCGTCCAGGGTCACCTGGTCGAGCGCCGGCTGCCGGAAGTCGTCGAGCGCGATGCCGGACTCGTCGACGCAGTCGTCGAGCGGCTGCAGGGCCCCGCGCGCGGCGTAGGTGCCGAGGACCTCCCGGTCCATGTACACGGCGTCGGGCGGGTTGCCGCTGGCGACCGCGCTCAGGAACGGCTGGGGGTCGAACGCCCCCTCGTTCACCTTGAGCTGGACGTCGGGGTACGCCTCCTTGAAGGCGTCGACCCGCGTGGTGGCGATCTCGTCGCCGAGCCCGAAGCCGCTGGTGGTGAGACGACCGCTCGGCTTCGCCGGGTCGTCGCCCCCGCCGCCACCGGCGGCGGGGGAGTCGTCGCCGCCGACGCCGCCGCAGCCCGTCAGGACGAGGGCGAGAAGGGTGCTTCCGGCAACGCCGAGCGCACGGGTGGTGCTGAGCATGAGGGGATTCCGTCCGGTCGTACGTCCGTCGGCGCCGTTTCTTCGACACCGACGGAGATGCGCTCCCCGGTTCGAGACGCCGGAAACACTGAGTAGCGGTCTGCACCGCTGAGTAGCGCTGCGTCGCCCATCCGTGGACGCAGAGCCACCAGGAGGCTCAGCCCAGGTCGCGCAGCACGACGTCGCGGCCCTCGACCACGACGGCGAACCCGTCGGCGGTCGCGCGCACGTCGCGCACCGTGACGCCGCCGGGAAGGTCGCGCAGGGGATAGACGACGCTGAGCCGGTCGGCCAGCGTCGCGGTGAGGCTGCCGCCGACCGAGGACCCGTCGGCGAGCTCGAAGGAGCGCGGGGTGACCCGGACGGTCCGTCCGGTCGCCCGCACCCTGCTGGTCGCGACCACGTCGACCGGCTCGCCCAGCACCTGCACCGTGCTGGTCATCCGCACGGTGTCCGGCGAGTCGCCGGGGCGCATCCGCAGGTCCGGGACGCCGGCGCGCGCGACCACCTCGTCGTACGTCACCAGCCCGGTGCCCTGGACCTGGTCCAGGGTGACGTCGCCGCCCGACGGCGCTGCCACGCCGCGCGCCGTCACGTCGAGGTCCCGCGCGGTGCCCTGGTCTGCGTCCAGCGCGCTCGCCGTCACCCGTACGTCGCTGAACTCGCGCGCGGCCAGCTGGGTGAGGAAGGGGAAGCCGCCGACGTCCACCTGCGGGTCGGCGAGCCCGTGGGCGGCGAGGCGGGACTCGGCCTCGCCCGAGGCGAGGTGCTCGGCGACCCGGTCACCGGCGACCGCCACCCCGGCCAGGACGATCAGGAAGACCACGAACGTGCGCACCCGGAACGGTAACCCGCGACGCCCTGTCCGATCGACACGGGTTCGGCCCCGGCCGAGTCGTCCGTGGGTCAGCCGGTCAGCTCTGCCGGCACCGCGATGACGTCGACCATTGCGCCGTTGCGCAGCACGGTGACCGGCAGCGGCCGGCCGATGGCGTCGGCGAACAGCAGCCGCTGCAGGCTCTGCGCGTCGCTGACCGGCGCCCGGCCGGCGGTGACGACGACGTCGCCCGGCCGCAGCCCGGCCCGGTCGGCCGGCGCGCCGGTGACGACCTCGACGATGCGCAGGGCGCGCCGGGCCCCGAGCCGCTCGGCCACATCAGGGGACAGCGGCGTGGGGGTCGAGACCAGCCCGAGGTAGGCGCGGCGCACCCGGCCCTCGGCGATCAGCGACGAGACGATCCGGCGGGTCGTGGCGTTGACCGGCACCGCCAGGCCCAGCCCGATGCCGGCGACGGCCGTGTTGATGCCGACGACCGCCCCGGTGGCGTCGGCGAGGGCACCGCCGGAGTTGCCCGGGTTGAGTGCCGCGTCGGTCTGGATCACGTCCTCGATCACCCGCCCGGCCCGCCCCGAGCGCGTGGGCAGCGACCGGCCGAGCCCGCTGACGACCCCCGCCGTGACCGAGCCGGTGAGCCCGAGGGGGTTGCCGACGGCGACGACCAGCTGGCCGACCCGCAGCCGGTCGGCGTCGCCCAGGGTCGCCGGTCGCGGGGTGGTCCCGCGCGACCGCAGCACCGCCAGGTCGGAGAGCGGGTCGGCGCCGACGACGTCGAACCCGACCTCGGTCCCGTCGGCGAAGGCCGCCTCGCCGGCCGCCGACGACCCGACGACGTGGGCATTGGTGAGCAGGAACCCGTCGTCGGTGAACACCACGCCGGACCCGGCGCCCCGTCTCACCAGCACCGCCGCGACGTGCGGGGTGACCGCCGCCGCCACGTCGCTCACCACCCGGGAGTACGCGTCCAG
>Ga0210143_1000066_pt1 | contig 20303 bp, 15 predicted proteins | sample MayberryNW_TuleC_2_FD_185527 | JGI IMG/M metagenome (GOLD analysis project Ga0210143, IMG submission 185527) | Wetland microbial communities from San Francisco Bay, California, USA, that impact long-term carbon sequestration - MayberryNW_TuleC_D2... | ecosystem: Environmental > Aquatic > Marine... | reverse complement strand
CATCGTGGGAACCGAGCCGGAGGTGACGCCGCCCGGCTACGTACTCGACGCGCTCACCCAGCGGCTCACGCGCTTCATCGCCACGGCGCCTGCCGAGGCGCCGCTGTTCGCGTACTACGCTCCGCCCGCCCCCCACAACGCAGGCTCGATCGGTCGTCCCATCCCCGCGCCCGCCGACATCGGAAGACGGGTGTTCCTGCCCCCGTTGCCGCCGAGCGCGAACGAAGCCCGGATCGGCGACAAGCCCAGCTACATCGCGAAGCGCACGATGCTCTCGGAGGCCCAGATCGACCGCCACCGCCGAGCGACGGCCCGCACGTTGCGCTCGGCGGACCGTTCGATCGCGGCGGTGATCGCCGCTCAGGAAGCCCGCGATCCGGGGCTGGAGAACACGGTGATCATCTTCACGAGCGACAACGGGCTCCTCGATGGGGAACACCGATGGACGAGCAAGTCCGTGCCGTACGAGGAGGCTCTCCGGGTTCCGATGCGGATGTACCACCCCGAGCTCGGCACCGACACGATCGGGCGCATGGTCACGAACGCCGACGTAGCCGCCACGATCGCCTCGATCGCCGGCGTCGACCTCCCGACCGCGGGCCGCTCGCTGCTCGAGCCGTCGGGACCGTCGAAGCTCCTGATCCGCGGCGCACCGGACACGGGTCACGCGTTCTGCGGCCTGCGAACCGCGCGCTGGAAGTACGTTCGATATGCCTCGGGCGAGGTGGAGATCTACGACCTCCGCAACGACCCCTGGGAGCTCCGGAACCTGCCCGGCCGCGCTCCCGAGGGCATCGTGGGGCGGGCGCTCGAACGATGCGGGGCGATCGGGATGCCGAACTGGGCGGCCTGAACCCTCCTGCTCGAGCTGATGGGATAATCCCGCCGTCGACAGGAGGCTGGATGGACGACGAGATGACCGTGATGCTCGTAGGGCTCGAGGGGGACCTGGCCGACGAGCTCGCGGCCGACGAGCGGTTCGACGTGCGCTCCTCCGAGAGCGTGGAGGCGCTCGACGACGACGTCGATGCCATCGTGGTATCGATCGACGGCCGAGGGCCCCTCGAGCTGCTCGATGCCGTGCGCGGCAAGGTTCCCGAGGCGGCCGTCGTGGTGGTGACCGAGGCCGGCAATGAGACCGACGGCACGGTGGCCATGCACGCCGGTGCCGACGATCATCTGGTGCGGGGCTCGATCCCCCCCGGCCTGCTGCCCCGATCGGTCCGCTACGCGGTCTCGATACGCCGTCTCCGGCGCGAGCTCGCAACGACCGACGAGGTGACCGGGCTCCCGAACCTGCGCGGGTTCGTTCCGATCGCCGAGCACCATCTGCGTATGGCCGACCGGAGCCGGGACCCCGTGGTCTTCCTGTTCGCACGACTCGAGGGCGACGTCACCGACGAAACGGTGCAACGGACGGCGGGCGTGATGCTCGAGGCGGTTCGCGACGCCGACCTGCCCGCTCGCATCACCGACGACACGTTCACGGTGCTGCTCACGGGCGATGCGTCGGGTGCCGAATCGCTCGTGCTCTCCCGCCTCGTCGAGGCGATCGCCGTCCACAACACCCAGCAGGAACGCCCGACGCCGCTGTCGCTGTCGGTCGGCAGCGCCTTGTACGACCCCGAGGCCCCGAACACGCTCTCCGAGATCCTCGAGACGGCGGGCCGCCGGCTGCACGATCACCCGGAGGGCTGACCCATCCGATCGGTCTCGTGGCGCGAATACGCCGCGAGACGAGCCCGCTCCGTGGATGATGCCCTTGACGCGAGGAACGCTGACGCCCGAACGAGGCGCGCCGCCGCCGATGGTTGACGTGCCCGAGACCGGCGATCGCGATCTGATGGCGCGTCTGCGCCGAGGCGACGAGGACGCGTTCCGGAGCCTCTTCGGTCGCTACGCCCCCTCGGCGAAGGCGCTCGCGCAGCGGGTCGTGCGACGTTCGCATCTCGCGGAGGAGATCGTGCAGGAGGCGTTCACGGCCGTCTGGAGGGACCCCGGCGCCTACGACCAGGAGCGTGGCTCGGTGAGGAGCTGGCTGATGGGCATGGTGCATCACCGCGCCGTCGATCTCGTCCGCCGCGAGGAATCACAGCGTCGCCGTGCCGAGGCGGCGATCCCAGAGGTGCTGGAGGAGCACGTCGACCACGCCGACGAGGTCGTGCGGCAGCTCGGCTTGCCCGAGGAGCGCCGTCTCGTGCGCGGCGCGCTCGACCTGCTGCCGGCCGAGCAGCGGGCGGTGCTCGAGATGATGTACTTCGAGGGTCTGTCCCAATCGCAGATCGCCGATCGGACCGGCGCGCCGCTGGGCACGGTGAAGTCCCGCACCCTGCTCGGCATGCGCCGGATGCGGGACGCGCTCGCAGGGGTGGAACGATGACTCGCGACCACGCCTTGATCGAGGAGCTGATGGCCGCCGAAGCGCTCGGCGGCCTCGGGGACGATGATCGAGCACTGCTCGTCACCGAACGTGCCTCGCACGGCGATTGCCGTGAGTGCCGGGAGATCGAAGCGGGGTTCGCGGAAGCCGCGGGGCGGCTCGCGTTCGCGCTCCCGCCCGAACCGGTCGACGAGACGATGGCCGATCGCATCCTCGCGTCGTCGCGACGGGCGCCGCCCGACTCCGGTTCGGCTCCGACGGCTGCGGCTCCCCCCGACGACCTCGCCGAGCGCCGAGCCCGGCGACCTCGACCGTGGCGGGCCATGCTCGCCGCGGCCGCCGTGCTCGCGGCCGCGATCGTCGCGGTCGGCACGCTCCGGCCCTCGACCACGTCGGTGAACCGGGCGTCGACGTCGCAGCACATCGTCGCCTTCTCCGGTCAGCCCGAGGGGTCGCTGGCGATGGCGTTCACTCCGGGGCAGCCCGGCGCCGTGTTCTGGGGCGGAGGGCTCCCCGATCCGGGACCGGACCGCGTCTATGAGATCTGGATGATCGAGGGCGACACGGCGGTGTCGGGAGGCTGCGTCGCTCCCTCCGACGGCGTGGTCGCCCTGTCGGTCGACGCGGAGATCGGCACGACGGAGACGATGGCGGTGACCGAGGAGGCGTCGGATTGCCCGCAGGCGCCGACGACCGACCCGATCATGCTGGCCGACCTCACCACGATCGTCTGAGGCTCGCCGCCTCGACGATCCTCGGTCAGAACCCGACCCACGGAACCGTCGACACCGGCACGACCGTGTCGTCGAGCTCCCAGGCGAGGCGCTCGTCGAGCCCCACGACACCGGGCACGGAGCGAACCGAGCTCCATATCTCGGGCACCAGCGACCGGCGCTCGATGCGGCCCTCGAGGTGCACGACCCCATCGCTCACCGTCACGCGGAGCCGTCCGGCCGGGATCTCGAACCGTTCGGACAGCGCCCGCGTGATCTCGGCCTCGATGTCTGCGTCGGCGCGCAGGAACTCCGCCAGCAGGTCGATGCGCGAGACGATCCCCACGATCCTTCCGTCGGGGTCGACGACCGGCAGCCGCTTGACGCCGCCTTCGTGCATCGCCCGAGCGGCGTCGGCCACGGTCGCCTGGGGACCGATCGTGAGCGGCGGCGTCGACATCAGATCACGAGCCACGAGCGCCTCGGCCTTGCGCCGTTCCGCCCGGCGGGTGTGCCCTTCGAAGAAGTGGGGCTCGAGCACCGACGGATCTTCACGGAGGATCAGGTCGGCCTCGGACACCACTCCAACGATCGCGCCGTCGATGTCGGTGACCGGGACCGCGCTCACGTTGTACTCGCGCATCGTCCGGACGATGTGTTTGAACGGCGCCGAGCCCGGAACCACCACCACGGTCCGGGTCATCACGTCGCCAACGCTGCGTGTCATCGTCGACACCTCCTCGGGGGCCGCGCCGTCCGTTCGCGGCGGATCCGCGGCCTCCCTATCGATCCTAGCCAGGGCGTCCGGAGGGGTCGCGGGCACAGGGTCCCCCGGTCGTCGGGTCGAAGCTCCCGCGTTGCTAGGCTCGACCCAGTGTCAGATGGCGAGACGGCCCCGAGCGTGATCACACCCGGCGAGGGCGAACGTTCACGCATGCTGATCGAAGCCGGGCTCGCCCTCGTGTCGGAGCTCGATCTCGAGGCCGTCCTCGAGCGCATCGTGGAGCTGGCGGTGGCGATCACCGGCGCGCGGTACGGAGCTCTCGGGGTCCTCGGCGAGACCACGCCGCAGATCGAGCGGTTCATCACGCAGGGCGTGACCGACGAGGAACGCGCGGCGATCGGGCATCTGCCGGAAGGGAAGGGCATCCTCGGTCTGCTGATCCGCGAGGCCCGCCCGATGCGGATCCCCGAGATCGGCGACGACCCGAGGTCGGCAGGCTTCCCCCCCAACCACCCCCGGATGCACTCGTTCCTCGGAGCTCCGGTCAGGGCTCTCGGCCAGGTCTACGGCAACATCTACCTGACCGAGAAGCAGGGCGCCACGGAGTTCACCGAGGACGACGAAGCCGCTTTGGTCGTGCTCGCGACCCAGGCGGGAGTGGCGATCGAGAACGCACGCCTCTACGAGGAGTCCCTGCACGCCCAGGAGGAACTCGCCCGCCTCGAGCTGCTCGAGGAACGCGAGCGCATCGCCAAGGAGCTCCACGACGGCGTGATCCAGGCGCTGTTCGCCGTCGGGATGGGCCTGCAGGGCACCGCCGCGATGGCCAACGACGCCGAGATCGCCCGACGGATCGAGCACGCCACCGAGGAGGTCGACCGCGCGATCCGGGATCTGCGCAACTACATCTTCGGTCTGCGTCCCGGCATCCTGGCCGACCGCCAGCTCGATCAGGCGCTGCAACAGCTCGCGCTGGAGTTCCAGGAGCGGACCGACGTGCTCACGATCGTGGAGGTCGATCCCGAGGTGTCGGCGGAGCTCGCGAGCCGGGCCGCCGACGTCGTTCAGCTCGCGCGGGAGGCCCTGTCGAACGTGGGCCGCCACGCCGAGGCGACGTCGTGCCGCGTCAGCCTGCGACGCTCCGCCCGAGGCGCCGAGCTGGAGATCGACGACGACGGGCGAGGCTTCGACCCGGCCGCGCCGTCCTCGGGCATGGGCATCGCGAACCTTCAGGAACGGGCCGCCTCGCTCGGCGGCGATCTCTCGATCACGAGCGTGGCGGGCGAGGGCACGACGATCAGGGCGACGCTGCCGCTGTGAGCGGCAGCGTCGCCCGGGGGTCAGCCGCCGGGTGGAGCGAGGGCCGGGACGTCGCCCCGGCCCTCGCGTGGCTCGCCGCTCGTGAGGGGGGTCACTGGACGACGAGCGCAGAAACCGTGCCCCAGCCCCCGATCGGACCCTCGATCGAGAGTCTGCGGGCCTGCGGGGTCGGCGCGGGAGCCCTTGGTCCCCACGACGGCGGGACCTCCGCCCTTACATGGCCCCCCGCCGCACCTTCACACTCGATCGCATGTTCGCTCGCTACTTCGTCGAGCTGCCGATGGATCCAGACCGCGTCGAGGACGCGCTGCTGCGCGATCCGCACTCCTGGCTGCCCGGGCTGGCGAGCGAGGCGAACTTCCAGGGCGACATCCTGCTCGCCGAGGTCGGTTTCGGCGACGACATCCGGATGGCTCGCACGGTGGCGATCGAGCTCGGCGATCCCGTGAAGATGCCGAGCAAGACCGTCGTGCCGATCCGATGGACCGCGGTCGGGGCGAGCGGTCTGTTCCCGGCGCTCGATGCCGACCTCGAGATCGCCCCGCTGGACGCCCACCGCACGCAACTCGCGATGAGCGCGCGGTACGTGCCGCCGCTGGGCGCCCTGGGCCGTGCGATCGACCGGGCGATCCTCTTCCGGGTCGCGGAGGCCACCCTCAAGGACTTCCTCGACCGTGTCAGGGACTCCCTGCTGACGCAGCCCGAAGACGTCCCTCGGCCCGTCTGAGCCACCGGTAGGATTGGCGTCATGACGAAGGTGGCGCCGCTGCGCGTGATGCTCGTCGACGACCACGAGATCGTCCGCGACGGCATCAAGGCGATGCTCGACGCGGAAGACGATGTCGTGGTCACCGCCCAGGCGGGCACCGTCCGCGAAGCGATCGACGAGGCGCACCGCACGCGGCCCGACGTGGTGGTGATGGACGTGCGCCTGGCCGACGGCAGCGGCATCGAGGCGACGCGCGAGATCCGCGCCGACCATCCCGACACGCGGGTGTTGATGCTCACGTCGTTCGCCGACGACGAGGCCCTGTTCGCATCGATCATGGCCGGAGCGTCCGGCTACGTGTTGAAGCAGGTGAAGTCGGGCGACCTGCTGCGGGCGATCCGAGCGGTGGGGGCCGGCGACTCCCTGCTCGACCCCAGCGTCACGAACGCGGTGCTCGACCGACTGCGCAAGGGCAAGCACCTGATGAAGGACGAGAAGCTCGCGCGCCTCTCGCCGCAGGAGGAGCGCATCCTCACGCTCGTGGCCGACGGTCGCACGAACAAGGAGATCGGCGACGAGCTGAACCTCGCCGAGAAGACCGTCAAGAACTACGTCTCCTCGATCCTGTCGAAGCTCGAGGTCGCGCGGCGGGCCGAGGCGGCGGCCTACCTCGCGCGCCACACCACGACGCCCGGCTCCGTCGAGGAGTAGAGCCGAGGTCGTGGCAGCCGTGCGGACGTTGGGGGCTCAGCCGCCCAGCATCTGAGCGAGCACGAGCCGCAGGATGCCCCCGGCCCGGTAGTACTCGAGTTCGGCTTCCTCGTCGATGCGGACCCGCACCGGGAACGACGTGATCGCGCCGTCGTCGGCGACCGCTTCGACCGCCGCCTCCTGCTCGGGCGTGATGCCGCCCGCGAGGCCACGGACCGTGAACGTCTCCCGACCCGTGAGGCCGAGCGTTCCGGCCGAGTCACCCTCGCGATACTGCAGAGGCAACACGCCCATGCCCACCAGGTTCGAACGGTGGATCCGCTCGAAGCTCTCGGCGATCACGAACCGCACGCCGAGCAGGTCGGGCCCCTTCGCCGCCCAGTCGCGGCTCGAGCCGCTGCCGTACTCCTTGCCGGCCAGCACGGCGAGCGGCGTGCCGTCGGCCCGGTATCGCTCGGCCGCCTCGAAGACGCTCGTGACCTCGCCGGTCGGGAGGTACGTGGTGTACGACCCTTCCGTGCCGGACGCCATCTCGTTGCGCAACCTGATGTTCGCGAACGTGCCGCGCATCATCACCTCGTGGTTGCCCCGGCGCGACCCGTAGGAGTTGAAGTCGACGGGCTCGACCCCCCGCTCGCGCAGGTACTCGCCCGCGGGCGAGTCGGCCTTGATCGTGCCGGCCGGGGAGATGTGGTCGGTCGTGATCGAGTCCCCCACCTTCACGAGCATGCGGGCGCCCTCGATGTCGCCGATCTCGCGCGCGACGTCGAGCCCCTCGAAGAACGGGGGCTCCCGCACGTAGGTCGAATCGGTGACCCACGCGTAGACGGGCCCCGTCGGCGTCGGCAGGTTCCGCCAGTGCTCGTCGCCATCCCAGATCCGCCCGTACTGCGTCGTGAACTGGTCCTCGGTGATGGCCGTCGCCATGGCGTCGCGGACCTCGTCGGGGCTCGGCCAGATGTCGCGCAGGAACACCGGCCCCTGGGCACCCTCGCCCAGCGGTTCGGCCGTCAGGTCGAGGTCGACGCGACCCGCGAGCGCGTACGCGACGCACAGGGGAGGTGACCCCAGGTAGGAGGCGCGAACCTGCGGATGGATCCTGCCCTCGAAGTTGCGGTTCCCCGAGAGCACGGCGACCACGTTCAGCTCCTCGTCGTCGACGGCGGTCGCGACCTCGTCGATCAGCGGACCGGAGTTGCCGATACAGGTCGTGCACCCGTACCCGACGAGCGCGAAGCCGAGCTTGTCGAGGTACGGCGTGAGCCCCGCTCGGTCGAGGTAGTCGGTCACCACCCGCGAGCCCGGGGCGAGCGACGTCTTCACCCACGGCTTCACGTCGAGGCCGGCCTCGACCGCCTTCCGTGCCAGCAGGCCGGCGGCGAGCATCACGCTCGGGTTCGACGTGTTCGTGCAGCTCGTGATGGCGGCGATCACGACGCTGCCGTGTCCCAGCGACGTGTCGCTCGCGGGCGCGTTCACCATCTGGTCGGCGCCGGGCAGCTCCTCGATGCGCGGCGAGCCGCCTTCGGCGACGAACCGGCCGATCTCGGTGCCCTTGGGGTCGGGCTCGCCGTGGTCGCGGAAGGCCGAGACGAACGAGTCCCACACGTCGGGGAGCGGCACGCGGTCCTGCGGTCGCTTCGGCCCGGCCATCGACGGCACCACCGCCGACAGGTCGAGGTCGAGGATCTCGCTGAACGTCGGCTCGGGGTCGCCATCACGTCGGAACAGGCCCTGTTCCTTGGCGTAGCGTTCCGCGAGGTCGACGCGGTCCTCGCGACCCGTGAACGCCAGGTAGCGCAGCGTCTCGGCGTCGACCGGGAAGTAGGACGAGGTCGCCCCGTACTCCGGGCACATGTTCGACAGCGTCGCCCGGTCGGCGGTCGACAGCGACGAGAGCCCGTCGCCGAAGAACTCCACGAACTTCCCGACGACGCCGTGAGCCCGGAGCATCTCGGTGAGCGTCAGCACGAGGTCGGTCGCCGTCGTGCCGGGGGGCAGCGCCCCGATCGTGCGCACGCCGATCACGATCGGCTGCGGCAGGAACGTCGGCTGGCCGAGCATCGCGGCCTCCGCCTCGATGCCCCCGACGCCCCAGCCGAGCACACCGAGGCCGTTGATCATCGTGGTGTGGGAATCCGTGCCGACGAGCGTGTCCGGGAAGGCCACCCCGTCGCGCGTCGAGACGACCTGCCCCAGGTGCTCCAGGTTCACCTGGTGGCAGATGCCGGCGCCGGGCGGCACGACCCGCAGCCCCTCGAACGCCTGCTGCGCCCACCGGAGCAGGGAGTAGCGTTCGCCGTTTCGCCGGTACTCGAACTCGATGTTGCGCTCATAGGCCTCGGGCGTGCGGAACAGGTCGACCTGCACGGAGTGGTCGATCACCAGGTCGACCGGGATCGACGGCTCGATCGCCATCGGATCCACGCCGGCACGCTGGGCCGCGCTGCGCATCGCGGCGAGATCGACGACCGCCGGCACCCCCGTGAAGTCCTGCATCAGCACGCGGCCGGGCATGTACGCGACGTCGCGGGCCGGGCCGGGCCAGGCCGCGAGGGCGCGGACGTCGTCGTCGGAGACGTCGCGAGAGCCGGCACGCCGCAACAGGTTCTCGAGCAGGATCAGCACGGTCTTGGGGAGCCGCGCCGGGTCGACGTCGAGCGCATCGAGACGGAACAGGTCGATCGGGCCCTCGGCGGTCTCCAGCCGCCCTCGCGCCGCGGCGAGTTCGCTCACGTGTGCGTCAGTCCTTCCGTTCTGGTCGTTCGAGGTACATCCATCCTCCCACGCGGCGGGTTCGGTCCGGCCGACGGGGGCGAGGATCACCCTTCGTCGGCGCGGGCCGCCTTCACGGCCTCCTCGTGGGCGAGCCTCGCCTGGCGCCGGAGCTTGGCCTCACGCTGACGGCGCCGTTCCTGTTCGGTCTCGGTCACGAGCGGCGGCACCGGGCGAGGCCTCCCGTCGTCGTCGACCGCGACGAACACGAGGTAGGCCGTGTTGACGTGGCGCATCGTGCCAGTCACCACGTCGTGGGCCTCGACGCGAACGCCGCACTCCATCGACGTGGTGCCGACGTCGTTCACGGTCGCCCGGAGCACGAGCAGGTCGCCGATGTGCACCGGCTCGCGGAACCTCAGCTCGTCGATCGCCACGGTCACCGCGAGGCCGCGTGCGTGCCTGGCGGCCGCGAGCCCGGCGGCGGTGTCGACGAGGCGCATCACGACGCCGCCGTGCACGCTACCGGCGATGTTGACGTCGGTGGCCTCCATCAGCTGCGTCAGCTCGACACGCGACTCGGCGACCGTCTTCGGAGCGAGGTGGTCGTCGGCCATGGCCGGCATCCTACGCCGGGACCCCGGCCCGCCGATCACCCGCGGGTAGCATCGGCCGGTGCGTCGCATCGCCTTCCCCTTGTCGGTCGTGCTCGCCCTGCTCGCCGTCGCGTGCGAGGCCCCCGCGGACGGGCCCGCCGCGGGGGGCTCGTCGTCATCGGCGTCCATCGTGTCACCACCGGCGGCGAGCACGACCCAGGAGCCATCGACGAGCATCGAGCCCGCGCCGCCCCCGGCGGCCATCCCTGCGGGTGTTCCGGCGACCTACGACGACGACGTGCCGGTGCGCGAGCTCCCCCTGGACGAGCTGATCCCTCCCGGCGACGAGATCACGGGGGTCGACCGCGCGACGACCGCCGGTGGTGAAGCCGTCGTGATCTCGTTCGCGACGCCCGGACCAGACCCGCTCGCACAGGCTCGTGGCTTCGTCGTGTGGCGACGGACCGTCGGCGCGAACCCCCCCTGGCGCGCGACGTACGGCGTGGCTCACGGCAAGCGATCCGGCGTGCTCGCGATCTCCGCCGAGACGACCGACCTGACCGGCGACGGATCCGCCGACGCGCTGATCCGCGAGGAGACGGGCGGCAGCGGCGCCTGCGCGACCTACCGAGTGGTCGACCTGGCGCCCGGCGATCCCCTCTGGAAGCGGTCGGTCTGCGATGCCGAGATCCAACCCAACCCCGATCCGATCGGCCTGTTCGAGGTGGCCCGGATCTACGGACCGGAAGACGCTCACTGCTGCCCCAGCTCGATCCGGGAACGGGTGCTGACCTGGGACGGCGACCGCTTCGAAGTGGTCTCCCAGCACCTCACGCCGATCTAGTCTGAGCGGGACTAGTGGCCGAGGCCCCGCCTCCACGAAGGTGTCGGGGGGCACGGGTACGATACGCGCCATGGCCCGCATCTACGTCGAGGGCTGGGACCCCGACTACGGCACCCCGCTCGACCACGACGACGCGCTCTCCCCCGCCGAAGGCTCCGTCGACACGAACATCGAGACCGACGACTGGGCGCCGATCGAGGGAGCCGACGACGGCGTCGAGCGCATCGCGTTCGTCGACGGCGTGCGGCGCGTCGACGCCCGGCTCACGCTCGATGACCGCGAGCACGGACCGACCCCGGGGCTCGTGGGCACGTTCGCGGTCGGCGCCGTCGTGTGGGACCGGCGAGCCCGGCGGTCCGAGGTCGCCGACGTGCGCATCGAGCGATGGGCGGTGCTGGCCGGCGGCAGCGGCGAGCAGATGCCCGCCGTCGACCTCGAGCCGGGGGTCGGCACGACCCGCGCTCCCGGCGACGACCCGAACCTGCTGATGATGGCCCTGCACTCGAAGATGCGCGACGCCGAGGGCGAGTGCGCCGAGGCGCTCTCCGCCGAGTGCGCCGTCGTGGCCGACGGCCCGCTCAAGAAGATCCGCGAACATGCCACCGTCGGATACGTGAAGACCCACCGCGTGACCTACCTGGAACCGCCCTTCAGCGGGGTCATCGCCGAGCTGGCGCCGGGGCAGCGGTCCCCGATGTTCTGCATCGCGGCGCAGACCCCGTACGCTCGCTACTCCTGGTACCTGCGGCTCGCGATGCTCCAGGGCGGGCACTCGTGGACGGGCGTCGTGCGCTGCGAAGCGTCCGGACGACTTCCCCGTGAGCAGGTCTCGACGATCGCCGATCGCACCGCCGGGGTGCTCCCGCTGGTGGCGAGCGAGCCGCACGTCGACCCGCGCGCACCGCAGAACCTCGTGCCGATCGGGGCGCTCGAACGAGAGCTGCGACACCGCATGGGCGACCGCGGGCTCGTGTTCCGGGCGCTCCGGCACGCGGTCATGCGGCCCGAGGTCGAGCAGGAGGCGTCGTGACCGGCGAACAGGCCGGCCGGGTCCTCGGGTCACAACACTCCTCGACGAGCGCGTTCCGCGTCGTGCTCGACGATGACGACTTCCTGCAGCTCGACGACCTGGTGGTCGTGCGCACGCAGGTGCCGAAGGCCGGCGAGGTGCGCACGTACGGCGTGGTCACCGAGGCCGAGGCGGTCTACGAGGGCGCGTCCTACGAGAGCGACACCCATCGCATCGCCGAGCTCGGCATCATGCCGGCAGCGAAGGTGCGCACCGCGCAGGTGCAGGTCACGCGCGTCGACCCCGAGGTGTGGGTCTCCCCCGACCCCGGTGAGACCGTCGAGCGCGCCGTGGGCGACGAGCGCGCGAAGGCGCTCTACGTCGACGAGATGGGCCGTCCGCTCGCCGTCGGCATCGGGCGCGACGAGCTTCCGGTCCACGTCGACCTCGATTTCTTCGACGGGCGCAAGGGCGGCCACATGTCGATCAGCGGCATCTCGGGCGTCGCGACGAAGACCTCGTTCGCCCTGTTCTTCCTGCGCATGCTCTCGGCCCGCGAGCACGGCGCCGTGGTCGGGGAAGGCGCGTCGAACATGCGCGTGCTCGTGTTCAACGTGAAGGGCGAGGATCTGCTGTGGCTCGACCGGCCCAACGTCGGGTTCGACGACGAGGCGCGCGAGGGGTGGCAGGCGCTCGGCGTCGAGCCCGCGCCGTTCCCGTCGGTGGCCTTCTGGGCGCCGCCGAGGCGCCGGTCCGGCGACGTCGCGGTGCCCGACACCGGTGGGCGCCTCGAGGGCATCGAGGTCTTCTCGTGGACCCCGCGGGAGTTCATCGACGACGACCTGCTGCAGTTCTGCTTCACCGACGCGAACGACGCGAAGAACCAGATCCCGTTCATCCGCGAGCGCGTGCAGACCCAGCTGAAGCGGTTCGCCGTGAACGTGGCCGGCCGGCCGGGGGCGATCGTGTTGCGCGATCCGTCGCAGACGCCGGGCGGCCGATGGGGCACGCAGGAGGTGCCGGCCGGCCCCGACGAGCCGATCGTCGAGGACCTTCCGTCGCTCGTGACGGCGCTCGAGGTCTTCCTCGAACCCGACGACGGCGGGGAGCCCGACCAGTCCTGGACGGGCCGAGTGATGCCGAGCACGGTCTCGGCGTTCATGCGCCGGCTGCACGCCGCGACCTCACGGCTCGGGCACCTCGTGCGGGCCGGCGACTCGCGGCGCATCGATCGAGGAGCCGCAACGGTCACCGTCGTCGCGATCCAGTCGCTGCACGAGCAGGGGCAGCGGTTCGTGGTCGGGGCGCTGCTCGCCGAGACGTTCCGCGAGAAGGAAGAGACCGGGCAGCGCCTGCCCCTGTCGGTGGTCGTGCTCGACGAGCTCAACAAGTACGCGCCACGCGAGGGCACCGGGCCGCTGAAGGACATGCTGATCGACATCGCGCAGCGCGGGCGCTCGCTCGGCGTGCTGCTCGTCGGCGCCCAGCAGACCGCGAGCCGCGTGGCGCCCGAGGTGCTCGAGAACGCCGCGATCCGGGTGAGCGGCCGGCTCGACGCCGCCGAGGCCGAACGCGCCGAGTACGGATGGATGCTGCCGTCGACGCGGGCGCGAGCCCGCCTGCTCAAACCCGGCACGATGGTGATCTCGCAACCGGCGATCCCGGTGCCGCTCGTCGTGACCTTCCCCTTCCCGCCCTGGGCCACGCGGAGGGAGGAGGTGGACGAGGCCGCCGGCCCCGACCCGTTCCAGGGGCTCTAGCGCCACGACTCCCCCCGCATGAAGATCCTCCACACGTCGGACTGGCACATCGGCAAACGTCTCGGACGCCACGATCGCTCCGAAGAGATCCGGGGCGTGCTCGACGAGGTCTGCGGCATCGCCGACGAGCGCGACGTCGACCTCCTGCTCGTGAGCGGCGACGTGTTCGACCGGCCGATCCCGCCGGTCGAGGCGCTCGCGGTCGGCATCGAGACGCTCGTGCGGCTCGCCGAGCGCCGACCGGTGGTGGCGGTCGCCGGCAACCACGACTCCCCCGAGCTGTTCGAGGCGCTCGCCCCGCTGCTACGAGACCAGGGGAAGGGCGTGCACCTCGTCGGCCGTGTGAAGCGGCCCCGCGAAGGGGGGCTGCTCGGACCCGAGATGTTGGGCGTCGGCGCCGTGGTCGCGTGCTTCCCGTTCCTGCGCGAGGGCACGGTCGTCGATTTCATGCGCGATGCGGGCGAGTGGTACGGCGCGTACTCGACCCGCGTGGCGGGCATCACGGCCGCGTTCAACGAGGAACTCGTCGCGCGCGCCGGCGGCGATCTCGTGCCGCTGCTGATGGGGCACTTCCTGGTCGGCGGGGTCAAGGTGGACCGTGCCGCCCCTCGCGGCGAGCGCGAACTGCACATGGGCGAGGCCTACACGGCGACCGCCCAGGCGATCCCGGCCGGGCCGCAGTACGTCGCGATGGGTCACATCCATGCACCCCAGCCGGTGCCGGGCGCGCCGGTCCCCGCCCAGTACGCGGGCTCGCTCGTCTCCCTCGACTTCGGCGAGGCGGGTGAGGCCAAACGCGTCGTGGTCGTCGACGTCGAGCCGGGGCGCCTCGCCGCGGTCGAGTCCGTGCCGCTCGAGCGCGGCCGGCCGCTCGTGCGCGTGACCGGCACGTGGGACGAGATCGAGGCTCGCGCCGACGAGCTCGCCGAACGCTTCGTCGACCTCACGGTGCAGGTCGGGGGGGCCGACCCCGATCTCGCCCGTCGCGCCGCCGATGCGTTCACGTACCTGGTCAACGTGCGGGTCCAGCGGCCCGCCGGGAGCCGCAGCGAACGTCTCGAGGGAGCCGAGCGACCCTCCGACGAGGAGCTCTACGCCGAGTTCGTGCTGCGCACGACGGGCCAGCAACCCCCGCCCGAGCTGCTCACCCTCTTCCGCCGAGTGCTCGAGGACGCCGCCGATGCGCCCACTTGAGCTTCGGTTGAAGGGCTTCCGCTCCTACCGCGAGGCCACGGTGTTCGACTGGCGCGACCGCCACCTCGTGGGCATCGTCGGGCCGATCGGCGCGGGGAAGTCGTCGATCCTCGACGCGATCGCGTTCGCGCTCTACGGCAAGACCCCTACGTTCGAACGCGACACGAAGTCCCTGATCAACCAGACCGCGTCGGAGTGCCACGTCGAGCTCCGGTTCGAGGTCGACGGCGAGGTGTGGCGCGCGGCGCGAGGACTCCGCAGGCGGGGAGCCTCGGGGCACCAGCTGCAGCGCCTCGCGAGCGACGACGACGGCGCCGGCGTCATCGAGCAGGTCTCCGGGGAGCGAGCGGTGCGCGAACGCGTCGAACAGCTCCTCGGCATGGACTTCTCGGCGTTCTGTCGTTCTGTGTTGCTCGCCCAGAATCGCTTCGCCGACTTCCTGAAGGCCACCCCGCGCGACCGCAACCAGGTGCTCAAGGGGGTCTTCGGATACGAGCGGTTCGACGCCGCCCTCGAGGCGGCGAGGCGCCGCGGCGCCGCGGCGACCCTGCTGTTGGAGTCGCTGGAGCGAGAGGGGTCGCAGCTGACGACGGCGCGCGAGCAGCTCGAGGCCGCCGAGCGCCGGCTCGAGGCGGCGAGCGCGCGAGCGGAGTCGCTCGAGGCCGGTCGCGAGCCGTTCGAGGAAGCAGCGGCGATCACGCGTGACGCCGATCGACGCGCCAGGGAGGCGGAGACCGCGGCGGCGGTCCTGCGCGAGGTCGCAGCCGGCCTGCCGCCGGCCGAAGAGATCGACGAAGGTGCCCGGCTGGCGCAGGAGTCCGACGCCGCGGTCGAGCGGGCCGTCCAGGAGTTCGACCGAGCCGATGCCGCGCGGGCCGATGCAGAGGCCGCCCACGCCGCGGTCGCGGAACGGGTCGGCGATCAGGTGGCGTTCGCGGCGCTCGTGACCCGGCACGAGCACCTGGTCGCGGCTGCGGAGCGGGCCGCGAACGCCCGCGAGCGCGCCGCGGTCACGGTCGAGGAAGCCGGCGCCGCGGTCGAGGCGAGCGGCGCCGCCCAGGAAGCGGCGAAGGAATCGCTCGCCGAGGCGGAACGCGTCCTGGAGGAAGCGGTCTCGACGGTCGGCGCGGCGGAACGGGCGCTGCACGACGTCCGCCACGCACAGATGGCTCGCTCCCTCCGTACCGAGCTCGTCGCGGGGGAGCCATGCCCCGTCTGCGAGCAGCAGGTAGCCGCGGTGCCGAGGGCCGGCAGAGCGCCGGCGATCGCCGGCGCCGAACAGAAGCTCGAACGGGCCAGGAGGGCCGAGGCGAAGGCCAGGTCCGAGCATCAGACGGTGGCAGGGCGAGCCGTCTCGGCCGAGGAGCGGCTGTCCTCGGCGCGGGCCCGCCTCGACGAACGCGTCGCCGAGCTCGACGAGGCCGACGAGGCGCTCCGCGTCGCCGATGCTTCGCTGGCGGCCGCCCAGAGCGAGCTCGTCGACCGCCTCGGCGAGGGAGACCCGCGCGCCTTGCTCGAGGCGCGGGCCCGCGAGCTCGCGGAGGCCGCCGCCGAGATGGAGCGGACGGCCACCGCGGCCGGTGAGGCGCGCGAGGCGCTCGACCTCGCTCGCGAGCTCGGCGAACGAGGGCGAGCCGCGTCCGCAGCGCTCGCGAACCGGCTCGCCTCGGTCTGGGGCATGCTCGGTGAGTCCCGCGAGGTGAAGGCCGAGCCCGGCGCGATCCGCGCGGCCTTCGTCGCGGCCGGGGAAGCGCTGCTCGACCGTGACGAGCGAGCCCGCGCCGAGCTCGCCGCCGCCCGCGGGGAGATGGAACGGGCGGCCGCCACCGCGCGCGACGTGCTCGCCGCCGCGGGCTTGGCCCCCGACGCCGACTTCACGATGGCCCTCGCCGCGGCGTCGGCCGAGCTCGGTGCGGCCGGCGAGCAGGTGCGCGGGTTGCGAGCCACGATCGAGGCCGGGGCCGATCTCGATGCGCGCATCGTGGCGGCTCGGACCGAACACGCCCTCGCCGATCGCCTCACGTCCGACCTGCAGCCGGGCCGGTTCCTCGCCTTCCTGCTCGAGGAGGAACGGCGTGCGCTCGCCGGGCTCGGCAGCATGCACTTCGAGGAGCTCAGCGGCAACGCCTACCGGTTCACCGACGACGACCGGTTCGAGGTCCTCGATATGAACGCTGCGGGCACCGAACGGCGGGCCGACAGCCTCTCCGGCGGAGAGACCTTCCTCGCGTCGCTCGCCCTCGCGCTCGCCCTCGCCGAGATGGTGGCGCGGGGTGGGGGCCGGCTCGACGCGTTCTTCCTCGACGAGGGGTTCGGTTCGCTCGACCCCGAACATCTCGACCGGGCGATGGACGGGGTCGGGCGGCTCGTGGCCGACGATCCCCGCCGGCTCGTGGTGCTCGTGAGCCACGTCGAGCAGATGCGAGAGATGCTCGAGGACCTGATCGTGCTCGACAAGCACGCCCTCACCGGCGAGACCGTGGTCGTGGCGGGCGCCACGCGATGACGCGGCCCTAGGCCGTTCGGACCCGGACGGATGGGGGTGTGCCGGACCCCACTCGGCCGACTGAACCCGTGCGGAAGTCCTGCCGATAACCAACCAACGACGACCAGACCCGACCTCGGCAGGAGCGCTTGTGGTCACCACGAAGAACGGGACGGGCATCGCCAGGATCGCGACCATCAGCCTCGCCGTGCTGCTGCTCACGGGGGTGATCGGCTCACTGGTGATGGGCTTCAGGGCTCGCGGCGCGGCCTTCGACGACATCCGGGAGCAGGCCACGGCGATCACCGACGCGTCGCTCGGCCTCGTGCTCAAGCCCGACGACCTCGGCTCGGTCGCGTCCGGCTCGCGCATCTCCACGCTCAGCGATCAGATCGGCAGGGTCGTGATCGACCCGAGCGACTTCGACTCGGTCACGTTGTGGTCCCCGACGGCGGACATCCTCTACTCGACCGAAGAGGGCCGCATCGGCAATCGTCTGGCCGGCGAGGGTGAACGGATCCGCTCCGTCCTGCGCGAGGAACCACAGATCAGGACGAACGACGGAACGGTCTCCGTCATGGTGCCGATGCGGTTCGAGTCGGGTGTCGGCGAGCCCGCCGTCGTCGAGCTGACGACCTCCGCGGGGCCGGTCGACTCCGCCGGGGGCCCGTGGCGAACGATGGCGTGGTTCAGCGGCATCGCGCTCCTGTTCGTGGGAGGGCTGCTCGTGTGGGACCGGCGCCACCCCCTCGACGCGCGGTCGGAGCAAGGCACCCGCACGGGCGTGGCCGGGTCGGTCGTCGCGGCGGCGATGCGACCGATCGCCATGCCCTCCCCCGGTATGAAGGAGGAAGGCGACGCCAGACGGAAGGCGGAGGACCGCGCCCGCGCGGCCGAGGAGCGCCTGCACGTGCTGCAGGATCAGTACCGGAAGACGCTCGACGAGCTGCAGGAGGCGCAGAACAACCTCCGGGAGGCGACCAGCACGACCTCGGACCCGGCATCCGAGGAGCGGGCGATACAGGCGGAGCAACGCGCCTCGATGCTCGAAGAGCATGCGCGAACCGCCGTCGAGCGCGCACGTGCCCTCGAGGAACGATCCCGCGAGCTCGAGGACCGAGCCCGGCTCTTCGAACGGCAGGCGAACAGCTCGAATGCCGAGCTCGCCGAGATGACCCGGCTCATCGCCGAGCGTCCGGCCCTCGGCGAGGGAAACCTCGACAGCGCGGAGCAGGAGATCATCGGTCTGCGGGCCGAGCTCGAGGGGGCCCAGACGCAGCTCTCGTCGGTCCGGCGGGAGTTGGAGACCGCACGCGCGCGGGCCGTTCATGCGAGCGATCTGGAGAGCGAGCTGGAGAGGCTGAAGGCCGAGGTGAGGAAGGCGCGCGAGGCATCGACGGATCCGGTGGCCGGGTCCTCCACATCGCCCCGCGAGCTCGACGATCTCCGTGCGGAGGTGCGAGCGCTCCGTGCCGAGGAGCAGCGCGCGGCGATGCTCCAGGACGAGCTTCGCTCGGTCAAGGCCGAGCTCGAGAGCGTCGCCGCCTCGCATCGCGCGGAGCTGATCGAGCGCGAGGTCGAGCTGGAGGAGAAGGTTCGCGCCGCGCGGGAGGAGTTCCAAGGCGAGCTCGCTCGCGCGGAAGCGCGCCACGCCGAGGAGCTGGAGGCCAAGGACGAGCACGCGAACGCGCGCCTCGCGAGCGTCGAGGATTCCGCCCAGCAGCAGGTCGACGCGGTCCAGCGCGAGCTCGGCGAGCGCACGAAGCGGTTCGCCAACGCCGAGGACGAGATCGCGATGGCCCAGGCGGAAGCGGCGCGGTTCAGTAGTGAGCTCACGGTCGCCCGCGCGGAGCTGGAGACGACGGTCGCACAGCTCGCCTCCGAGTCGGATGCGCTGGGCAGGGCGAGCGAACGCCTGCAGGAGCTCGAACGAACCTCGTCCGAGGCGACCGCGCGCAGCGAGCGCCTGGCCGCGGAGCTCGAGGCCGCGGCGAAGGACAACATCGACGTCAACCGACGTCTGCAGGAGCTCGAATCCCGCCGGCAACTCGAGCTCGCCGACGCGGAGGGGCGGGCCGATCTCGACGAGATCCTGCGGGTCACCCAGGAGCGACTGGCGGGCCAGACGGAGAAGCTGATCGCTGCGGAAGAGCGCGTGCACTCCCTGGAACGCGAGGCTCAGCTCGCGTCCACCAAGCTCGAGGAGACCGAGAGCGAGCTCCGGCAGCAGCAGATGGCCGCCGCGATGCGGCACATCCGGGGAGGAGACGGTGACCCAGCCGACGAGGTGTCCCCCGGCGTGCCCGGCCCCGATGTCGCCCCGCTCGAGGATCGCCGGGCGACCTCGCCGTTCATGCAGGAGCTCTCGACCGATGCCCGCAAGTCACTGACCCGCATCATGGGCATCACGCAGGTCCTCAAGCACAAGCCAGACGGGAAGGATCAAGCCCAGCTCGTGCGGCAGCTCACGACCCACACGCGCCGACTCGAGCACATCGTGGCCGACCTGGCCGACGCGGACCGCCTCGTCCGCGGCGACGTGGAGCTCAACGTGCGCCGGACCGACCTCGAGCCGCTCGTTCGCCGGGTCGTGGAGGAATCCGGGATCGACGCGGACCACGAGGTGCGCATCGAGACCGAACGCGTGGTCGTCGCGGTGGACCAGCTTCGCACCGAGCAGATCCTCTCGGGCCTGCTCCGGGCGGCGGGCGACCGGACTCCGGCGAAGCAGACCATCGCGGTCCGGCTCACCGCGACCGACGGCGGAGCCCTCATCGCGGTCGAAGACCCCGAGCCGTCCTCCGATGCGTCGCTCGGCCCGATGGTCAAGCGCTTCGCCGAGGTGCAGGGAGGGTGGTCCAAGGTCGAGAGCCGCGAGAACGGCGGATCGTCGTTCAAGGTGTTCCTGCCCGACGGGGCGAGGACCGAGCGCCCCGAAAGCCCCACCGCGCCCGACGAGGGTGCGGTCGACGACGCGCTGCACATCGTGGTCGAAGGCGCGGGGCCGAGCGCGGTTCCCGAGTCGAGCGCGAGCGCCGACGGGAACGCACTCGTGCAGGAGCTCCACCGGCTCTCCACCGCGGAGGACTGAGGCTTCCGGAGCGGCCGGCGGGGCGGCGAGGGGGCGCCCCGACGGCCCGCCC
>Ga0210143_1000065_pt1 | contig 20485 bp, 21 predicted proteins | sample MayberryNW_TuleC_2_FD_185527 | JGI IMG/M metagenome (GOLD analysis project Ga0210143, IMG submission 185527) | Wetland microbial communities from San Francisco Bay, California, USA, that impact long-term carbon sequestration - MayberryNW_TuleC_D2... | ecosystem: Environmental > Aquatic > Marine... | reverse complement strand
ACATCATGACCGTCGTCGCCAACCTCGAGCTGAAGAAGGACCGACGGGTCCTGCCCGAGGGGACCCTGCGGGAGGCGACCCGCATCGCGCACGCGGTGTCCGAGCTGGCCAACGTGCCGCCCTACTCACGGCAGCCCTACGTCGGCGCCTCCGCCTTCGCCCACAAGGCCGGCCTGCACGCGAGCGCGGTGCGGGTCGACCCGATGCTGTACCAGCACGAGGAGCCGGGGTCGGTCGGCAACGACATGCGGATGCTGGTGTCCGACATGGCGGGGCGCGCCTCGATCGAGCTCAAGGGCCGCGAGCTCGGCTACGACCTGGCGGGCAACACCGAGCTCCTGACCCGGATCACCGACCGGGTCAAGGACCTGGAGAGCCGGGGCTACACCTTCGAGGCTGCCGACGCGTCCTTCGAGCTGCTGCTGCGCGAGGAGGTCGAAGGTGCGCCGGCGGACTTCTTCGACGTCGAGTCCTGGCGGGTCATCGTCGACGCGCACGGTGACGGCACGGCCGCGGCGGAGGCCACCGTGAAGGTCCGGGCCGGCGGTGAGCGGATCGTGGCCGTCGGCGAGGGCAACGGCCCGGTCAACGCGCTGGACCAGGCGCTGCGGACCGCGCTCGGCAAGGCCTACCCGGAGCTCACCAAGCTCGAGCTCATCGACTACCGGGTGCGCATCGTCGATGCCGCGCACGGCACCGACGCGGTCACCCGGGTGCTCGTCGAGACCAGCGACGGCGAGACGTCGTGGGAGACGGTCGGCGTGCACGCGAACATCATCGAGGCCTCGTGGGAGGCGATCGTCGAGGCCGTGACATTCGGCCTGCTGCGGCACCGCCGCTGAGCCTGCTTCTCTGCGACCGGGGGCGCAGTGACCCCCTGAGTCCCTGACACGACCGTTGCTCGTGGTGACTCGTGAAGCGATGTCGAGGGACCCGTCCCACCAGGGGCTCCGGTTGCGTCAGGCAGTCAGACCGCGACCCGCCGGCTAGACCGGTCGATCACACTCGGCGGGTGTGCCGGTCGCGAACAGCGCCGGACTACTCGGCACTCAGGGCGCGCCGTCAGTGCGGTGTGGTCGGTGCAGTCGGTGCAGACGCCAGTCACCACAGTTCTCGCGCCGCAAGCAGGGTTGACGAGTTCGGTCACGCTGGACGACGGCTTGCACGCGCCCCTCATGATCGGAGCGGCTCAACGCAGGCCGATCGCCGCACGACGCTCCAGTGTCGTGAAACATGCGCGGGCAACCGCTGCTGCGTCGACCAGAGGTGCCGTCTGTCGTCGGGCGCGTTTCCGCCCTGGCGTCGAGCGCATCGCCGCACCTCCACCGTCCGGCGGCCGCCGACAGCGGGGTCGTGGGCAGAAGCCGGCAGCCGGGCTCAGCCGCTCCAGTCCAGGTAGCGCTCGCCCAGGCTGATGACGCCCCACCACAGCACCCCGCCCGCGACCGGCACCGCGAGCACCCAGTACGAGCGCCACCGGGTGAGCACGGCGGCCACCACGAGCAGGACGACGTACGCCGCCCACATGAGGAACAGGTAGGGACCGGGCACGACCAGCCCGGACGCGGCGTAGAAGAAGCCGACCGGCACCATCGCGAGCCACCCGACGACGGCGGCGGCGACCGCACCGGGCCGACGTCGGGAGGTGCCGCGGCTCGTGGCAGGGGAGTCCGGCGTCATCCGCGCAGTATGGCCGCAAGTAGCCTGCACGGGTGCGGATCGCGAGGTTCACGACAGGTGACGGTGCGTCGTTCGGCGTCGTCGAGGGTGACGGGTCCGACCCGGCGGCCGACGGCGCCGGCCTGACGGTCCGCCGGATCGAGGGCCACCCGTTCGCCCCGTTCCAGGTCGTCGGCGACCCGCAGCCGCTGGCCGAGGTCCGGCTGCTCGCCCCGGTGCTGCCCAGCAAGGTGGTAGCTGTCGGGCGCAACTACGCCGAGCACGCGCAGGAGATGGGCCACCAGGTCGACATGTCCGAGCCGGCGATCATCTTCCTCAAGCCCTCGACGTCGGTCGTCGGGCCGGGAGAGGCGATCCAGTACCCGGTCGGCGTCTCGGAGGAGGTCGACTACGAGGGCGAGCTGGCCGTCGTCATCTCCCGGCTGTGCCGCGAGGTGCCGCCGGAACGGGTCCGCGACGTGGTGCTCGGCTTCGCCTGCGCCAACGACGTCAGCGCCCGCGACCTGCAGCGCACCGAGAAGCAGTGGGGACGGGCCAAAGGCTTCGACACGTTCTGCCCGATCGGCCCCTGGGTCGCGACCGACCTCGACCCCTCCGACCTCGCGGTCACCACCACGGTCAACGGGGAGCTCAAGCAGGCCGGCCGGACCTCGCAGATGCTGCGGGGCATCGACGCGCTGGTCTCGATCGTGAGCCAGGCGATGACCCTGCTGCCCGGCGACGTCATCCTCACCGGCACGCCGGCCGGTGTCGGGCGGCTCGCCGTCGGCGACTCGGTCAGCGTCACGGTGGAGCAGGTCGGCACCCTCACGAACCCGGTCGTGGCCCGTGGCTGACGAGCAGCGCCCGGTGCGGGTCCGCGTCGCGCCGTCGCCGACCGGTGACCCGCACGTCGGCACCGCGTACATGTCGCTGTTCAACCTGGCGTTCGCGCGCCAGCAGGGCGGCCAGTTCGTGCTGCGCATCGAGGACACCGACCGGGCGCGCTACGTCGCCCACAGCGAGGCGCAGGTCTACGAGACCCTGCACTGGCTCGGGCTCGACTGGGACGAGGGGCCGGACAAGGGCGGGCCCTACGCGCCGTACCGGCAGTCCGAGCGCGGAGAGACCTACCGGCCGTACGTCCAGCAGCTGCTCGACAGCGGCCACGCCTACCACTGCTGGTGCACGACCGAGCGGCTGGCCCGGATGCGCGAGGAGCAGCAGAAGGCCAAGCAGCCGACCGGCTACGACCGGCTGTGCCTGGGCAAGAGCCGCGAGGAGCGCGCGGCCCTGCCCGGCTACAGCGACCAGCCGGTCGTCCGGATGCTCATCCCTGACGACGTACCGCTCGTCTTCGACGACGTGATCCGCGGCGAGGTGAAGGCGCCGCGGCCCGACGACCAGGTCATCGTGAAGGCGGACGGCTTCCCGACCTACCACCTGGCCAACGTCGTGGACGACCACGAGATGGCCATCACCCACGTGGTGCGCGGCGAGGAGTGGATCTCGTCGACACCCAAGCACGTGCTGCTCTACGACTGGCTCGGCTGGGAGCGGCCGAGGTTCGCGCACATGCCGCTGCTGCGCAACACCGACAAGTCGAAGATCTCCAAGCGCAAGAACCCGGCGGCGCGGCTGACCTGGTTCGTCGAGCAGGGCTACCTGCCGGAGGCGCTGCGCAACTTCCTGGCGCTGATGGGCTACTCGCAGCCGGACGGCGCCGAGGTGTTCACCTTCGACGACATGGTGCGCGACTTCGACTGGGCGCGGGTCAACACCGTCGGCCCGGTGTTCGACCTGGACAAGCTGGGCTGGCTCAACGGGCACTACGTCCGCGAGCTGTCCGTGGACGACCTGGCCGAGCGGATCGTCGGGCATCTGTCGCGGCGCGGGATGCTGCCGGCCGAGCCGACCGACGAGCAGCGGGCGGTGGTACGGGCCGCGACCCCGTTGGTCAACGAGCGGATGCAGGTGCTGTCCGAGGCCGAGGGGATGCTCGGCTTCCTGCTCGTCGACGAGCGCGACTTCCACGTCGATGTCGACGACGCGGCCAAGGTGCTCACCAAGGACGCGGTGCACCCCCTCGAGACGGCGCTGCACGCGCTGGAGAAGGTCGAGCCGTGGGCGACCGAGGGCATCGAGGCCGCGCTGCGCGCCGCGCTGGTCGAGGGCCTGGGACTGAAGCCGAAGCTCGCCTTCGGGCCGGTGCGGGTCGCCGCGACCGGGCGCCGGGTGTCGCCGCCGCTGTTCGAGTCGCTGGAGCTGCTGGGCCGCGACCGGTCGCTGGACCGGCTGCGGGCCGGTCTCGCCCTCGCGGACGAGTGACGGACGAGTGACCGCGCGCTACCCGCAGCTGCTGCGGGTCCTCGGGGCACCCGGCTGGTGGCGGCCGCTGCTCGGGCTGCTCTTCGCGGCCATCTCGCTGACCGCGGGGGCGGTCGGGGTGGTGCTCGCAGCGGTCGTCGTCGCGGCGGTCTTCGGCGGCTCGACCGGCGACGACGCGATGGAGGACGCCCTCAGCCCGGACGGCCCGCTCGGTCTGCTGGCCAACAACCTGGTCATCGCGGTGATGATCCCGGCGGCGGCGCTCGCCGTCTACGTCGTGCACCGGGCGCCGGTCGGCGTGCTGGCCTCGGTCACCGGACGCCTGCGCTGGGGGCTGCTGGTCCGCTGCTTCCTGCTGGCGCTGCTCCTCGTCGTCGTCTCGTTCGCAGCCAGCTTCGTGCTGCCGGGCGAGGGCACCGGAGACGTGGACGTGCCCGAGACGGCGACGCTGGTCGGCCTGCTCGCCGTGATCCTGCTCACCACGCCGCTGCAGGCGGCCGCCGAGGAGGTGGGCTTCCGCGGCTACGTCACCCAGGCGGTGGCCTCGTGGTCCGCCCGGCCGGCGGTCGGCACCCTGGTCGCGGGCGGCGTGAGCGGCCTGCTCTTCGCCCTGGCCCACGGCACGCAGGACGTCGCGCTCTTCGGCGACCGGCTGGCCTTCGGGCTGACCATGTCGTGGCTGGCCTGGCGGACCGGCGGCCTGGAGGCGCCGATCGCGCTGCACGCCGCGAACAACATGGTCAGCCTGGCGTTCACCGCCGCGACCGGCTCCCTCGAGGAGTCGCTGACCGCGTCCACGCTGGCCTGGTCGTACGCCCTGCTCGACGTGGCCATGATGGTGACCTTCGCCGTCGTGGTGCACCGGCTGGCCGGCCGGTGGGGAGTCGTGGACGTCCGTGCGGTCCCGTCAGCGGACGCTGGTGCTTTGTCCGGTCCGGGCGGGGTCGGCTATCCTGGTCCGCGCCCGCCAGCCCCGCCGCCAGCGGGGGGCGACAACCCATGGGGTATGGGGTAATTGGCAGCCCGACTGATTCTGGTTCAGTTAGTCTTGGTTCGAGTCCAGGTACCCCAGCGCAGTGCGGCACACCAGCGCCAGTGCGGTCGGACCGATTGGGACCTCCCGCGGTGGCTCGGATAGAGTTCCCCAGCCGTACCGGCCGTGGCCCCGTTGTGTAGCGGCCTAGCACGCCGCCCTCTCAAGGCGGTAGCGCGGGTTCGAATCCCGTCGGGGCTACCAGCAAGGGCCCAGGTCACAGACCTGGGCCCTTGTCCGTTCTCACCACTCCTGACGAACGTGACCACGCTGTGACCGCAGACCGTGCGGTCGATCAGCCGGCGGCCGCGTCGGCGGCGTACTGCTCGGCGATCCGGCGCCGGACGTCGTCCATGTCGAGCCCGCGCACAGCGGTGATGACCTGCTCCAGCGCGGCCTCCGGCAAAGCGCCGGGCTGGGCGAAGACCAGGACGCCGTCGCGGAAGGCCATCAGGGTCGGGATGGAGGTGATCTGCAGGCCGCCGGCGAGCTCCGGCTCGGCCTCGGTGTCGACCTTGCCGAACACGATGTCGGGGTGCTTCTGGGACACCCGCTCGAAGACGGGGCCGAACTGGCGGCACGGCCCGCACCAGGCGGCCCAGAAGTCGACGAGGACTATGCCGTCGGCGTCGACGGTGGTGCGGAAGGAGCGCAGGGCCAGGCTGACGGTCGACATGGCATCGTCCTTTCTGGTGGTGGGGCGGGTGGCGGTCATGCGGACACCGGCTGGTGGGTGGCCTGCCAGCCGGCGAACCCGCCGAGCAGGTCGGAGACGTCGGTGAATCCCTGCCGACGCAGCAGGCTGGCGCCGACGCTGGAGCGCCAGCCGCCGGCGCAGAACACGACGACCGGCCGGTCGGGAGCGAGCTCGCAGGCACGGCGGGAGAGCTCGGCCAGCGGGATGTGCACCGCGCCAGGCAGCGAGCCCTCGGTGACCTCGGACTCGTTGCGGATGTCGACGACCTGCAGCTGCGGGTCGGCCAGCGCCTCGGACAGCTGTTGGGGGGTCAGTCGGCTCGCCCGCTCGACCAGGTCGGGGTGGTCGAGGAAGTAGCTCTCGGGCGATGGCAGGTAGCCAAGGGCGCCGTCGAACCCGATACGGGCCAGACGCAGCGCCGCCTCCTGCTCCTGGCCGTCCGGCGCGACCAGCACGATCTCGGCGTCCGGGGCTACGACCATGCCGACCGTCTCGGCCATCCGGCCATCGACCGGCACGTTGAGGGACCCGTGCAGGTGCCCGGCGGCGAACTCCGCCACGTCCCGGGCGTCGACGACGACGGCGTGAGACAGCACCCGGTCGGCCCGGTTGCTCGCCAGGGCGGGGAGCGGCGCACCGAGCTCGCGGGTGGCGCGCTCCTTGCGGTTGAGGACCGCGTTGTAGACGAAGTAGTCGGGTGCGGGCGGCTGGCCGGCGGTGACGACCGCGAGGAACTGCTGCTCGGTCATCGGCTGACAGGCGTAGTTGAACATCCGCTGCTCGCCGATGGTCGACTGCAGCTCGGTCGACAGGTTCTTCCCGCAGGCCGACCCGGCGCCGTGCGCAGGGAAGACCCTGACCGGGTCCGGCAAGCCCATCAGCTTGCGCTGGATGCTGTCGTAGAGCAGCACCCCCAGCTGGTCGGCGGTGAACCCGATGGACGCCAGGAGATCCGGCCGCCCGACGTCGCCGATGAACAGGGCGTCCCCGGTCAGCACGCCGTAGGCGACCTCGTCGTCGGCGTGCTCGTACACCAGCACGCTGACCGATTCCGGGGTGTGCCCGGGGGTGTGCATGATCTCCAGCACCACGTCTCCCAGCGCGATGCGCTCCCCGTCGGCCAGCGACCGGATGGAGAAGTCGGCCGCCGCCGCCGAGCCGTAGCCGATCCACGCGCCGGTGGCCTCGGCCAGCTCCAGGTGCCCGGACACGAAGTCGGCGTGGAAGTGGGTGTTGATCACGCCGACGATGCGCAGCCCGCTCTCGCGGGCTTCCTGCAGGTACACCTCGATGTCGCGGCGCGGGTCGACCACCACCGCCTGTCCGGTGCCGGTGTCCCCGACCAGGTAGGACGCCTGGGACAGACAGTCCAAGTAGTGCTGTGAGAAGTGCATGTGGGCTCCTGAACGTCGGCGTGCCGTGTGCCTACGCCAACAATATACCCCCCAGGGTATTCCACGTCTGGTTGGCGCGACGGGGCTCAGGGCGCGCTCACGGGGTGGTCACGACCTGACGACTTGGCCACCGGCGCCGACCCAGGCGCTGATCCCGCCGGCCAGGTCGTAGGCGTCGGTGAACCCGGCCTGGCTCATCGTGTCCAGGGCGATGCCGGAGCGGCGTCCGCTGTGGCAGTAGACGGCGTAGCTCGCGGCCCGGTCGAGCCCGTCGAGGGCGGCGGCGAAGCTCGGCGATTCCACGTCGGCGTTCATCGCGCCGGGCAGGTGCCCGGCGGCGAACTCCTCGGCGGTGCGCACGTCGAGGATCACCGTCCCCGGCCGGCTGGCGGCCGCGGCGAACGCTCGCGGTCCCAGATGCGAGCCGGCCGGAACCGAATCCGGAGTGCCGGTGGCGGCCTGCGGTCCCATGGGTGCCGCGGATGAGGTGCTAGCGACCGCTGCCGGCGGGGCCCCGGCGGTGCTGGAGCCGCCGCATCCGCTGAGGGCGACGGCAGTGGCCAGCGCGAGCGCAGCCGCTCCGGCGGACCGGCGCGATGCTGGAGACGCGATGTTGGGCATGTACCTACCTGTCCGAGTGCGACGGCTGCTCCAGTCGCCGTCTGACGGCTCGAGCGCCGACGTGGATGACCGCGTCTGCGGGGGGCGCAGACGTCGTCGATCAGCCGCAGCGAGGGTCAGCCGCGCGCCTTGGTCGCCGCCAGCTTGGCGCGGGCCCGCATGATCCGCGGCCGGGTGAGCAGATAGGCGATGACGACCGCGCCGAGCACCGTGACCACCCGGTTGACGTCCACAGCGGGCCGCCAGCGGACGTTCCCCCCGTCGACGACGTACGCGCCGGCCGGTCGCGACATCACGCCGAAGCCGCCGCCCTCACCCTCCTGGCCGTGGTCGTCGTGGCCGCCGCCGCCTCCTGCACCACCGGCGACGACCGCGGCAGGGATGACCGTCACGCCGTCCTTCTCGTAGGGCTCCGCGAACACCCGCTTCACGGTGATGGCGTCACGCGCGGTGGTCACCAGCTCGTCCAGGCTCATGTCTCCTCCAGGTCTCGCGCCTCGTGATGTCCGAGTCCCCGCCATCGTGCGCCGGGCCGGTCGACCCGGCCAGGGTCCTCGGTCCCTCTGGCCCGCGACCTGCGCAGGTACCTACGCTGGCGACGTGGGCACGGGGTCGAGCCGGAAGCGGTTCCTCGTCACCACGCTGCCGACGAACGACCTCGGCCTGCTGGCCCGCGGGCTCCCGGTCGCGCTCGCCCTGCGGGACCGCGGGCACGAGGTGGTCTTCGCGAGCCCGGCAGCCGCACCGCGCCGGGTCGTCGACGAGGCCGGCTTCCGCAACGAGGCGCCGAGGCACGCGCTCTACGCACTGATCGACGCCGACCCGTCGGTGGGCGGGCTGCTGCGCTTCCTGCTCGCCCGCGGCCCGGCCCGCGCAGGGCTGCGGACCGTGCCCTTCCTCCGGGAGGTCTTGACCTCCGCGCCGCGTCGCCGCGCCCCCGCCACCCCGGACGTGCACGACACCGACCACGCCGGGGCGGTCATGGGGATGCTCGACGTGCGGTTCGTGCGCGCCAACGTCCTGGCCTACCAGCGGCTGGTCGACGACGTGCGTCCCGACCTGGTCCTCGACCTCTGGAACCCGCTGGCCGTGATGGCCGCCCGGTCCCGGGGCGTCCCGGTCGCCACGCTGATCCAGGCCGACGCCCACCCGGCGTCGGGCGGCTTCCGCTGGTGGGCACCGCGCCCGCCCGGGCTGCCGGACCCGGTGCCGGTCGTCAACGAGGTGGCCGCCGAGGTCGGGCTGCCCGCCGTCGAGCGGGTGGCGGACTGGTGCGTCGGCGACGTCACGCTCGTCACCGGCACTCCCCGGACCGACCCTCTGCCGCCCGGCGTCGACGTCACGTACGTCGGCGCGCTGCTCTGGGAGCAGCCGGCCGACCGGCTGCCCCCGTCCGTCCAGCGGCTGCCGGCCGGCCGGCCGGTGGTGTGGGTCTACTCCGGCAACCCGTCGTACGGCCGGGCCGGCCGCTCGATGGACTCGCTGGTCGTCCTCGAGGCCTGCCTGGCGGCGCTGGCGCGGCAGGGGGTCACGGTGGTGCTGACCACGGGTCACCACGACCTGCCCGGGCACCTGCTGCCGCTGCCGCCCGGCTTCCACCACGAGCGTTGGGTGCCCGGGCTGCCGATGGCCGAGCGCAGCGACCTCCTGCTGCACCACGGCGGCTACGGCAGCTGCCAGACCGGCTTCTGGACCGGCACCCCGGCCGTGGTCCTGCCGACGTTCTCCGAGCGGGAGAGCAACGCGCGCCGGGTCGCCGCGCTGGGGGCAGGGGAGAGGGTGCCGGTCGTCACCGGGACCGACCAGGTCAAGACGGTCGACGAGCGGCAGCTGCGCGGCACCGTGCGCCGGGTGCTCGACGACCCGCGCTACGCCGCCGCGGCGGCCGCGGTGGGGGAGGACCTGCGGACCTACGGCGGCCCGTCGGCTGCCGCCGACCACGTCGAGGAGCTCGCCCGAGCCGGCTGAGCGGGCTGCGGCGGGTGGCGGCGGGTGGCGGACGCGGTCAGGCGGACCTGCCGCCTGCCCTGGCGGCCTGCTGGGCGGGCACCGCCTGCTGCTGGCCAGTCGCAACGCCCTGGGGCGTCTGCTGGAGCACCTCGCTGAGCTTGGCCGCCGCCGCGCAGACGATCTGCGCGTGCAGCCGGCCCGGCTGGCGGGTGAGCCGCTCGATCGGGCCGGAGACCGAGACCGCCGCCACGACCCGGCCGCCGGGGCCGCGCACCGGCGCCGACACCGAGGCCACTCCCGGCTCGCGCTCGCCGACGCTCTGGGCCCAGCCGCGGCGGCGGACCGCCGAGAGCGCGGTGGCGGTGAAGCGCGCCTCGCGCAGCCCGCGGTGCAGCCGGTCGGGCTCCTCCCAGGCCAGCAGGATCTGGGCGGCGGAGCCGGCCTTCATGGTCAACGTCGCACCGACCGGCACCGTGTCGCGCAGGCCCGTGAGCCGCTCGGCGCCGGCGACGCAGACCCGGCTGTCGCCCTGGCGGCGGTAGAGCTGGGCGCTCTCGCCGGTGATGTCGCGCAGCCGCGCGAGCACCGGGTGGGCGGCCTCGAGCAGCCGGTCCTCGCCGGCCGCCGTCGCCAGCTCGCGCAGGCGCGGGCCGAGGACGAACCGGCCCTGCAGGTCGCGCGCCACCAGGCGGTGGTGCTCGAGGGCGGTGGCGAGGCGGTGCGCGGTCGGGCGGGCCAGGCCGGTCGCCTGCACGAGCGACGCGAGGCTGGCCGGGCCGGCCTCGAGCGCCCCCAGAACGATCGCGGCCTTGTCGAGAACGCCGACTCCGCTAGAGTTGTCCATGTACCGATACTCTCGTCTCACGCCCTGAGACGCAAGTCGTCTGGAGAAAGTCGTGGCCGGAACGCTGGCGGAGAAGGTCTGGGAGGCGCACGTGGTGCGCCGCGCCGAGGGCGAGCCCGACCTGCTCTACATCGACCTGCACCTCGTGCACGAGGTGACCAGCCCGCAGGCGTTCGAGGGGCTGCGGCTGAGCGGGCGCACGGTGCGCCGGCCCGACCTCACCCTCGCGACCGAGGACCACAACGTCCCGACCCTCGACATCGACAAGCCGATCGCCGACCCCGTCTCGCGCACCCAGGTCGAGACGCTGCGCCGCAACTGCGCGGAGTTCGGTGTCCCGCTCCACCCCCTCGGCGACGCGGAGCAGGGCATCGTGCACGTCGTCGGTCCGCAGCTCGGGCTCACCCAGCCCGGCATGACCGTCGTCTGCGGCGACTCGCACACCTCGACCCACGGCGCGTTCGGTGCGCTCGCCTTCGGCATCGGCACCAGCGAGGTCGAGCACGTCCTGGCGACCCAGACGCTGCCGCTCAAGCCCTTCCGGACGATGGCGGTCACCGTCGACGGGGAGCTGCCACCCGGCGTGACGGCCAAGGACGTCATCCTGGCGGTCATCGCCAGGATCGGCACCGGAGGAGGGCAGGGGTACGTCCTCGAGTACCGCGGCTCCGCCATCGAGCGCCTCTCGATGGAGGCCCGGATGACGATCTGCAACATGTCGATCGAAGCGGGCGCCCGGGCCGGGATGATCGCCCCCGACGAGACCACCTTCGCCTACCTCGACGGCCGGCCGCGAGCACCCCAGGGCACCGACTGGGAGCAGGCGGTCGCCGCCTGGCGCGAGCTGCGCAGCGACGACGACGCGGTCTTCGACCACGAGGTGGTGATCGATGCGTCGAGCCTGTCGCCGTACGTCACGTGGGGCACGAACCCGGCGCAGGGCGCACCGCTGTCGGCGACCGTCCCGGACCCGGCGAGCCTGGCCGACGAGGGGGCGCGCTCGGCCGCCCAGCGGGCGCTCGACTACATGGGGCTGGCGGCGGGCACGCCGCTGCGCGACATCGCGGTCGACACCGTCTTCCTCGGCTCGTGCACCAACGGGCGGATCGAGGACCTGCGGGCCGCTGCCGAGGTGATCCGCGGCCGTCAGGTCGCGGACGGCGTGCGGATGCTCGTCGTGCCCGGGTCGGTGCGGGTGCGGCTCGCAGCCGAGGCCGAGGGGCTGGACGTGGTCTTCAAGGAGGCCGGCGCCGAGTGGCGGCACGCCGGCTGCTCGATGTGTCTCGGCATGAACCCCGACCAGCTGGCGCCAGGCGAGCGCAGCGCCTCGACGTCCAACCGCAACTTCGAGGGCCGGCAGGGCAAGGGCGGGCGCACCCACCTGGTCTCGCCGCTGGTCGCCGCGGCCACGGCGGTGACCGGACGGCTGTCCAGCCCCGCCGACCTGTCGACGAGGAGATCTTCCTGATGGACGCCGTCACCACCCACACCGGCACCGCCGTCGCCCTGCGGCGGTCGGACGTCGACACCGACCAGATCATCCCGGCGGTCTACCTCAAGCGGGTGACGCGCACCGGGTTCGAGGACGGGCTGTTCTCCGCCTGGCGGGGCGACCCGGAGTTCGTTCTCAACCGGCCGGAGTCGGCGGGAGCCACCGTGCTGGTCGCGGGTCCGGACTTCGGCACCGGGTCCTCGCGCGAGCACGCGGTCTGGGCGCTGCTGGACTACGGCTTCCGGGTCGTCGTGTCGTCGCGGTTCGCCGACATCTTCCGGGGCAACGCCGGCAAGGGCGGGCTGGTCACCGCGCAGGTGGGCCAGCCCGACGTCGAGCGGCTGTGGGCCGCCGTCGAGGCCGACCCGTCCGCCCGGGTGACGGTCGACCTCGGGTCGCGCACGGTGTCCTGGACCACTGCGGACGGCGAGCAGTCCGCGCCGTTCGACATCGACGACTACACGCGCTGGCGGCTGATGGAGGGCCTCGACGACGTCGACCTGACCCTCCGGCAGGCCGACGCGATCGCCGACTTCGAGTCGCGCCGCCCCGGCTGGCTGCCGACGACCGCCTGAGACAGGTCTCGCGGAACAGCCTCCGCAGCCTGGTTCTGTTGCGACACAACGGGATTTACCGGCTGAGGTGTTTGTCTCGTCACGGTGGACCGCATAACGTCACCTGCGAATCGAGTGTCCGCTCGTACACACCGCAACCTCCAAGGGGTTCCCACAGTGAACAAGGCTCAGCTGATCGACCGGCTGTCCGACCAGCTCGGAAACAAGAAGGCTGCGACCGAGGCGGTCGAGGCAGTCATCGACACCGTCACGCGCGCCGTGGCCTCCGGCGAGAGGGTGGCCATCACCGGCTTCGGTGTCTTCGAGAAGGTCGTCCGTCCGGCGCGCACCGGCCGCAACCCGCGCACCGGCGCGACCGTGAAGATCAAGAAGACGTCGGTGCCGAAGTTCAAGCCGGGCCAGAGCTTCAAGGACGTCGTCAGCGGCGCCAAGAAGCTGCCGAAGGCCGCGGCCGCCGCGACCCGTTCGGCGGCCGGTGGGGCCAAGGCCCCCGCGAAGTCGACGGCCAAGAAGACCACGGCGAAGAAGACGACCGCGAAGAAGACGACCGCGAAGAAGACGGCCGCCAAGGCCCCGGCCAAGAAGGCCCCGGCGAAGAAGACGACCGCCAAGAAGACCACGGCGAAGAAGACCACGGCGCGCAAGCGCTGATCGCCCCCGCTCCGGCCGTCGGCCCGGTCCCCCTCGGGGGCCGGGCCGACGCCGTCGGGAGGCGCCGGCCTAGAAGGGGTCGGGCAGGGTCGCCACGGTGAGGAAGGTGACCCGGCGCCCGCCCGGCTGCCGTGCGTCGCCGCTCACGGTGACCCGCACCCGCTGGCCGACCCGCAGCAGCCGCAGGCCGCCGGCGTCGAACGCGCGGTCGTCGTAGGACAGCTCGACCCCGTCGTCGAGCAGGACCGAGCCCGACCGCGTCGCCGCGTCGAAGGTGCGCACCGTGGCCTGCACGCGTCGAACCTAGCGCTCGTGCGCCGGACCGCCGGGCCCGGCAGCGGCACCGAGCAGACCGGCGGTCGCGACACCGAGACCCAGCGCCGCGGCGGTGCGCAGGTCGCCCGGCAGGTCGACGTCGGCCCGCAGCGTCGGCAGGTCCGACGCGTCGATCTCGACCGCGCCGTCGAGGGCGTGCCGGGCCGCCGACCCGGTGCCGAAGGACGGCCGCAGCATCCCGGCACCGGAGGCGAGCAGCAGTGTGGTCCCGGTGCCCTCGGCGTCGCGGACGAAGCCACGGTCCAGGTCCTCGGCGCGGGTCAGGGCAGTGGCGAGCTCGTCGGGCCGGAGTGCGGGCAGGTCGGCGGCCAGGGTGCCGACGCCGGTGCCCGGGTGCCGCCGGGCCACCAGCTCGGCCCCGTGGACCAGCGCGGGGTTCAGCCCGGCGTCGGGGTCGTCGCCGGTGACCTCGGCCCCGGCGGCGGCGAGCCGCTCCGCCGCCTGCTCGTCGTCGGTCACGACCAGGACGGCGTCGACGACCGGGCAGGCGAGAGCGGCGGTGACCGTGTCGACGGCGAAGGCCAGGGCCAGGTCGCGCCTGCGGTCGCCGTAACGGCCCGCGAGGCGGGTCTTGGCCCGGTCGAGCCGTTTGACGGGCACGACCAGGCACCAATGGCGGCCCGGCGCGGTCACGCGGACTAGCCTGCCAGCATGGCTGTGGAGGGGACCCGAGGGCGGCGCCCGCGGCGCATCGGCTTCTGGTACCGCCTGGCGGCCGTCATCCTGCGCCCGATCTTCATGGTGCTGACCAAGCGGGACTGGCACGGGGCGCAGCACCTGCCTCCGCACGGCACCGGCGTCATCGTGGTGACCAACCACGTGTCCCACGTCGACCCCATCACGTTCGCGCACTTCCTCTTCGACAACGGCCGGCTGCCGCGGTTCCTGGCCAAGGAGGTGCTGTTCCGGGTTTTCTTCGTCGGCCAGGTGCTCCGCGGAGCCCGGCAGATCCCGGTCTACCGCGAGACAGGCGACGCCTCGCGGGCGTTCTCCGCCGCGGTCGACGCGGTCCGTGCTGGAGAGTGCGTGGCGATCTACCCCGAGGCCACGCTGACCCGCGACCCGGACCTCTGGCCGATGGTCGGCAAGACCGGCGCCGCTCGGGTGGCCCTGGAGACCGGCGCGCCCGTCGTCCCGATCGCGCAGTGGGGACCGCAGGAGCTCCTGGCGCCGTACGCCAAGAAGCCGCACCTCTTCCCCCGCAAGATGATGCACGTGCGCGCGGGCGCGCCGGTCGACCTGTCGGAGTTTGCCGGGCGGGCCATCGACGGGCCGCTGCTGCGCGAGGTGACCGAGCGCATCATGGTGGCGATCACCGACCTGCTCGAGGAGATCCGCGGCGAGCAGGCGCCAGCCGTCCGGTTCGACCTGCGCAGCACGGAGCTGCCGCGGACCGGTGACCCCAGACGACCCAGGAGGGCCTCGTGACCACGGGCACAACGACATGACGCAGGTCGCGGTCCTCGGCAACGGGTCATGGGGGACGGCCTTCTCGATGGTGCTGGCCGACGCCGGGTCCGACGTCGTGCTGTGGGGCCGGCGGCCCGAGGCGGCCGAGGCGATCAACACCGCGCACGAGAACGTCGACTACCTGCCGGGCATCGTGCTGCCCGAGTCGATCGTGGCGACCGCCGACCCGGTCGCCGCGCTCGCCCAGGCCGAGGTCGTCGTCCTCGCCGTGCCGTCGCAGACCCTGCGCGGCAACCTCACCGACTGGGCGCCGCTGCTGCCCGACGGCTGCGTGCTCGTCAGCCTGATGAAGGGTATCGAGCTCGGCACCAGCCGGCGGATGAGTGAGGTCATCGCCGAGGTCACCGGCGCCTCCCCGCACCGGGTGGCCGTGGTGTCGGGACCCAACCTGGCGAAGGAGATCGCGCAGCGCCAGCCGGCCGCGAGCGTCGTCGCCTGCGCGGACGAGGCGGTCGCGGAGAAGCTCCAGCAGGTCTGCATGACGCCGTACTTCCGGGTCTACACCAACACCGACGTGGTGGGTGTGGAGCTCGGGGGGGCGGTCAAGAACGTCATCGCGCTCGCGGTGGGCATGGCCAAGGGCATGGGGATGGGCGACAACTCGCAGGCCTCGATCATCACCCGGGGGCTGGCCGAGATCACCCGGCTCGGGCTCGCACAGGGCGCCGACGCGTCGACCTTCGCCGGCCTGGCAGGGGTCGGCGACCTGGTGGCGACGTGCATGTCGCCGCTGTCCCGCAACCGGACGTTCGGCGAGAACCTCGGCCACGGCATGTCACTGCAGGAGGTGATCGCCATGACCCGGCAGACGGCCGAGGGCGTCAAGTCCGCCGAGTCCATCCTGGCGATGGCCCGGGCGCACCACGTCGACATGCCGATCGTGGAGCACGTGGCGGCCGCGGTCCACGACGGCCTGCCCCCGGCTGAGATCGTGCGGCGGATCATGTCGCGGTCGGCCAAGGCCGAGACGTCCTGATCCTCTCCGGGAACGCGATCAGCTGACCCGAGAGGTCCACGTGCTCCGGACGGCCCCAGTCGTCAGCGGGATCGCTCCGCCACTGCTCCCCGGGCCATCGGGCCATCCGGGCGAGCTCGACCGACAGCCAGGAGCTCACGGACTCGGGGCCCGCCGCCCTCTCGATGTGCTCGTAGACGTCGTCCGGGACCTGGACCGTGACGGCACGGTGCCCGTCGCGCACCGATCGCTCGGTGCTCGGGGGCGCGGGGAAGAGCGTGGCGAGCGGTGTCGCGGGTTCCCGGAGGAGGTCGGGGTCGGCGCAGAGCAGCCGTAGCAGCCTCCGCGCGACGTCGAGGCGGTCGGACGTCAGGGTCCCCGACCACGAGGTGCGGTCCCAGCGGTCGCAGGGTGCCGCCTTGATCAGGTCCCCGAGTCGCTCCCCACGCGACAGGACCGCCTCGTCGACGTCCACGGGTCTGATCTCGACGGCGCCGCCGACCGGCCGGAAGGTGATCGCCTCGGTCCCGGGGAGCGCGACACCGTCGAGCCGCAGGTAGTTGCCGCTCGTCCGGCTGACCATGCCTCCCCCTACGACCGGTCGGGGATCGTCGAAGAACTGGCGCAGCGGTGCCAGGTCGAGGCCGTGGTCGAAGGCGCGCGGCTCGCGCGGGGCCTTGGTCGTGAAGCACCTGCCCTCGACGACGGCTACGACGTCGTAGTAGGTGCCCCCGAGCTCGATCGCGGCACGGGCGTCGCGAAGCGCGTTGACCACGGCCTGTACCGGGTCCTGGGCCCGCGTCACGCCGGCCTCACGGCACCAGCGACCCAGCTGCTCAGCCGTGAGCGGCCCACGTTCCCGGATGAGCTCGATGCAGTGCGACGCGATGGACATGTCTCGATCGTGGCCAATCCTCTGCCGCCGCCGCGTGCGTCGTCCACAGGGGTCCGGTCGAGAGGGCAGACTGGCCGGGTGCATGAGAGGGCCGGCCTGCGCGACGTACCGCTGGAGCGCCTGCGAGACGTCGTCGCGGCCGGTGACGTCCTCGTCCTGACGGGGGCAGGCATCTCGACCGCTTCGGGGATCCCGGACTACCGCGGGCCGACGGGGGCGTTGCGGGCCCGGCTGCCGATGACCTACCAGGTCTTCCGGTCGGACCCGGCCGCGCGGCAGCGCTACTGGGCACGCAGCCAGCTGGGCTGGCGCAGCTTCCGGCGGGCCGAGCCCAACACCGCGCACCGGAAGGTCGGCGACCTGCAGTCGGCGGGGCTGCTGACCGGGCTCCTCACGCAGAACGTCGACGGACTGCACCAGGCGGGCGGCGCCACCGACGTGGTCGAGCTGCACGGCAACCTCGACCTCGTCATGTGCCTCGGCTGTCTGCGCCGTACGTCGCGGCGGGAGCTCGACGAACGGCTCAGCGCGGCCAACCCGGACTGGACCGCCGACGCGTCGCGCCGGGTCACCCAGGTCAACCCGGACGGCGACGTGCTGCTCGACGACGAGCACGTGGCCGGCTTCCGCCTCGTCGACTGCGGCGAGTGCGGGGGGATCCTCAAGCCCGACGTCGTGTTCTTCGGCGAGAACGTCCCGCCGGCGAAGGTCGCCCACTGCCGGTCGCTGGTCGAGCGGTGCCGCTCGTTGCTGGTGCTCGGGTCGTCGCTGGCGGTGATGTCGGGACTGCGGTTCGTCCGCCAGGCGCACGGTCTGGGCAAGCCGGTCGTCATCGTCAACCAGGGCTGGACCCGCGGCGACGACCTGGCGACCGCCAAGGTCGACGCCGAGCTGTGCTCGGTCCTCGCGCCGCTCGCGGAGGGGCTCGTCGTGCGCACCGCCTGAGCCGACGCGGATAGCAGATCCGCGCCCGGTGCGGTGTTCGTCACGTAGATCTGTGGACAGCGTCGGGGGTGTGGAAAACCGTTGTACGACAACGGTTTCCGGAACGTCGTGAGGACCGGGTTGTGTCCGGGGTGGTGGCTAGGTTTCTGGCATGAGCTCGACCGGCTGCATCGCGGAGCACCCCGTGGTCACCGGGATCCGTGGCGCCTCCGCCGACCTCGACGCCGGGCTGGTCGGGCTGGTGTGGCAGCTCTCCGACGACGAGGTCGAGGCCGGGCTGGCCGGGCTGCTCGATGTGGCCTCCCGGGTCAGCGCACTGCAGGGCGCGCTGCTGCGGGAAGCCGGCGCCCGCGACCTGAAGGCCCGCACGAAGGCGTTGACGGTGGTGCGGTGGCTGGGTGACCGGTTCCGGCTCTCCCGCGCCGACGGCAACGCCCGGGTGCGGGAGGCCGAAGCAATCGGGCGGCATCCCATGGTGCAGTCGGCGCTCGCGGCCGGCGCGGTGACCGTCGAGCAGGCCGAGGTGCTCACCCGGGTGCTGGACGCTGTCGCCTCGACGCGCGGCGTCGAGGACGTAGACCTGGCGACAGCCGGCCGGTTCCTGGTCGCGCAGTGCGAGACGCTCGCCCCGCGGGACCTGGACCGTGCCGGACGGGCCCTGGTCGAGGCGCTGACGGTTATGCCGTCGGTGGACGACCCGGCCGACGCCGAGGCCCTGGCCCGAGAGAAGGCACGGGCCGAGGCCGAGGCCCAGGAGGCGGAGCGCAGCCTGCTCACCGTGACCCGGCGCCGGGGGCGCATGCTGGCGATCCTGCAGCCCGGCACCATCGGCGAGGCTGCACTTCAGCAGTGGATGCGCAAGAACGCCAAGCCCCACCCCGGCACCGACGGGTTCGAGGACACCCGGACCCGTTCCGAACGCCTCGGCGACGCCCTGGTCGACCTCCTCACCGCGGCTGCCGGCGTCCCCACCCCACGTACCAGCTCCGACAGCAGCACAGACCCCGATGGCGACCTCGACCCCGACGGCGACCTCGACCCCGACGGCGACCTCGACCCCGACGGCGACCTCGACCCCGACGGCGACCTCGACCCCGACGGCGACGAGCTCGTCGAGGTGGTCGACGACGAACCGCACGTCGACGGTCAAGAGCCGCTGCCCGGTCTCGACGGCAGCGGAGCCCGCGGCAGGCCAGCACCCGACGTGTGCGGATCGTGCGGCCGCCCGGGCTCGGGGCCGGCGACTGCGGTGCTGACGGTTATCACCACGCTGGAGGGGCTGCGCTCCGGGCTGGCCAAGGCCGGCCGGCTGGACACCGGGATCGCAATGTCCGCGGCCGCGCTGCGGATGCTCGCCTGCGACGCGCTGATCGTCCCAGCGGTCCTCGGGACCGCGTCGGAGGTCCTCGACCTGGGCCGGGCCTACCGTGACTTCAACCGCGCCCAGCGCCGCGCCACCGCGCTACGCGACCGTGGCTGCGTCGCTCCCGGCTGCGACCAGCCACCGAGCGCCTGCCATGTGCACCACATGTGGTGGTGGATCGACGGCGGCCCGACCGACCGGGACAACGCAGCCCTGCTGTGCGGCTTCCATCACCGGATGGTCCATCGCCAGGGCTGGACGATGTGCCTTGCGCCGAACGGCTACCCGCAGCTCACCCCGCCGACGTCGATCGACCCGCTCCGACGACCCCGGCAGCACCACCGGTTCCTCATCCCGGACCAGCGGGATCCCACCGCAAGCCCCGGCCGACAACGGACATGACTGCACCGTGTCCCCGAGAAGCAGTCGCTCCAAGGTCGATGCGTTCTCGGTGACCTGTGGTCGGTTGTCGACGGGATCGAACTCGACCAGGGCTCATGTCAGAGACATGACAGTCAGCTACGTTGGGCGGGAGGTCGCCACGCCGTTGTGTGCCGGTGCGTCCTGTGCACCCGACGGCACATCGGGGAGCAGGACCCAGAGTGGGACGACCAGGAGGCAGGGCCGAGGAGCCGTCGATGGAGGACTGGCGGACGGTCCAGCGGGCGGTGTTCGCGCGGCACAGCAATCCGTGGAGCGCGTGGACCAGGTGGGCGAGCGCACCGCTGATGCTCGTCCCGGTGTGGCGACGCAGCTGGCGCGACGCCGCGCTGGTCGGCGTATGGATGGCGGTCAACCCGGTGGTGTTCGGCAAACCCGCGCACGAGCGGGCATGGGCGACCCGGGCGGTGCTTGGTGAGGAGCAGTGGATCGCCGAGCGGCCGATGGACACCGCGATGGCGGTCGACCTCGCTGCGACCGCCGCGGGGCTTGTCGCGATGGTCGCCGCCCGCCAGCGCCGCGCGATGCCGGCCGCGGCAGCCACGGCGTTGGAGATGGGGTTGCTGATGGCGTACTGGGAGCTGATGGCTCGCTACTACGACCGCAACGGTGGTGTGCGTTGAACGCCCTGATCATGACGCTGGGCACCGCAGGGGCGTCCAGCCGGCTGCCCTGAGCTATCACTCACTGCGGGACGTCACTACTACTGACGGAATCGGGTGTTCTTGAGACGGGAATAGCCGTCCCGACAGCGGCTCCGCGTACTCGACGCTCCGGCGTCAGGATCAGACGAAAGGCTCACCTGACGGTCCAGACTGTCGCCATGAGCGATCTGA
>Ga0210143_1000063_pt1 | contig 20709 bp, 23 predicted proteins | sample MayberryNW_TuleC_2_FD_185527 | JGI IMG/M metagenome (GOLD analysis project Ga0210143, IMG submission 185527) | Wetland microbial communities from San Francisco Bay, California, USA, that impact long-term carbon sequestration - MayberryNW_TuleC_D2... | ecosystem: Environmental > Aquatic > Marine... | reverse complement strand
TACTACCAGGAGTACGCCCCGGGCGAGGCCCTGGACCAGGCGAAGGTGCTGCGCCTCGACGGAGCGCGCACGGTGCCGTACGGGTCGTTCGACGACCTGCTCGTCACCAAGGACTTCAGCGAGCTCGAGCCCGACGTCGTGGAGCACAAGTTCTACGCACCGGGCATCGGAGTCGTACTCGAGAAGCTCGTCCGCGGGGGCCGCGAGCGCGTCGCTCTCGTCCGGATCACCCACGTCTGACGCGGCGAAGGAGACACCATGCAGAAGAAGACGAAGGGCCTGATCGGCGCGGTGGCGTTGGTGCTCGCCGGGGCTGTGGGCACGACAGCAGCGGTCGCCGGGGGCGACGACGGTGAAGGCAGAGTCACGGGCCCTCAGGCCGACCGGGCCACGGCCGCCGCGCTGGAGATCACCGGCGGCGGCACGGCGAACGCCGTCGAGCGCGACTCGGAGGACGGGGCGACCTGGGAGGTCGAGGTGACCCGCCCGGACGGGACGACCGTCGACGTGCGGCTGGACGACCGGTTCCGCCTGGTCGTCGTCGAGGGTGACTCCGAGGGCACCGACCACGACGACTGAGCACAGTGTCCAGCAGGGCTCAGAGGGCCTCGAGCACGCTGGCGCCGCCGTCGACGACCAGGCACTGCCCGGTGAGGTAGGACGCGCCCGGTGAGGCCAGGAAGGCGACGACGGCCGCGACCTCGTCCGGGGTGCCCGAGCGACCTACCGGGCTGCGGCGGCCGTGCCCGGCCTCGTCAGCGGCCTGCGACCCGGTAGCGATCCAGCCCGGCGCCACGGCGTTGCACGTGACACCGAGACCGGCCACCTCGACAGCGACCGCCCGGGTGAGCCCGACCATCCCGGCCTTGGCCGCGGCGTACGACGACTGGTCGGGCATCGCGTTCACGGGGCCGGTCGTCGACGCGACGTTGACGACTCGGCCCCAGCCCCGGGTCAGCATGTCCGGAAGGAAACGGCGGGTCACCAGGAACGCGGTGTCCAGGTTGCGGGCGACGTCGGCCCGCCAGTCCGCCGGCGACAGGTCCACGACGGCCGCCTGCACGTCGGGCGCGTGCACGCTGAGCATGCCGGCGTTGTTGACCAGCAGGTCGACCGGGCCGACCGCGGCGTACAGCCTGTCGACGTCGGGCTCGACCGTCAGGTCGCCGACCACCCCGAGCGCACCGCCGCCGAGCTCGGCGGCCCGCTCTGCGATGCGGTCGGTCGTCGAGGCGACGTGCACCGTCGCGCCGGCGGCGCGCAGGGCCCGCGCGCAGGCGAAGCCGATGCCGTCCGGGCTGCCCGCGCCGGTGACCAGCGCGACCCGGCCGTCCAGGGCGGACAGGTCAGGACTCCGGCGGGGTGAAGGACGACGTGCGGGTCATCCCGGCAGCCCGGCCCTTGCCCGCGACGACCAGCGCCATCTTGCGCGAGGCCTCGTCGATCATCTCGTCGCCGAGCATCACGGCCCCGCGCATGCCACCCGCCTCCGAGGTGTGCCACTCGTAGGCGTCGAGGATCAGCTCCGCGTGGTCGTAGTCGTCCTGCGCCGGTGAGTAGATCTCGTTGGCGGCGTCGATCTGGCCGGGGTGCAGCACCCACTTTCCGTCGAAGCCGAGCGCGGCCGAGCGGCCGGCGACGCGTCGGAAGCCGTCGACGTCCTTGATCTGCAGGTAGGGGCCGTCGACCGCCTGCAGGTCGTAGGTCCGGGCCGCCATCAGGATGCGCATGAGGATGTAGTGGTAGGCGTCGCCGACGTCGTAGCCGGGCGGCTGCTCGCCGACCACGAGCGACTTCATGTTGATCGACGCCATGAAGTCGGCGGGACCGAAGATGATCGTCTCGACCCGCGGCGAGGCGCCCGCGATGGCGTCGACCTCCACCAGCCCCTTGGCGTTCTCGATCTGGGCCTCGATGCCGATCCGGCCGACGTCGAGCCCGTTGGCCTTCTCGACCTGCGTCAGCAGCATGTCCAGCGCCTGCACCTGCGCAGCCGTCTGCACCTTGGGCAGCATGACGCAGTCGAGACTCGCCCCGGCACCCTCGACGACCGCGATCACGTCGCCGTACGTCCACTCGGTGGTCCAGTCGTTGACCCGCACGACGCGGGTCTTGCCGGCCCAGTCACCCTCGCGCAGGGCGGCGACGATGTTCGCGCGCGCGTCGACCTTGGCCAGCGGCGACACCGAGTCCTCGAGGTCGAGGAACACCTGGTCCGCAGGCAGGCCCTGGGCCTTTCCGAGCATCTTGGGGTTCGACCCCGGGACCGCGAGGCAGGAGCGTCGCGGGCGGAGGGGCTTGGGCTGCGTGGTGGCCGCCGTCATGGCGGGCAGGTTAGGCGACCGCTCACTCGGCCGGGATCGCGGGCTCCACGTCGGCCGGCCGGCCGGACACCACGATGCCCAGTCCCAGCAGCAGGAGGAGGGCGGCCGGCACGGCTGCGAGGGATGGCACCTGGCCGAGGAAGACGGCCGCGATCACGGCCGCGCCCGGCACCTCGAGGAGCAGCACCAGAGACACCACGGTGGGGCTCGTGGTGCGCAGCACCAGGTTGAACACCGAGTGGCCGAGCAGCTGGGCACCGGCCGTGAGGGCGAGGAGCTGCAGCCAGGTCCGTCCGCTGAAGCCGACCAGGTCGACCCCGGCCGCCAGGCAGACGGCGAGCAGCACCGCGGCCGCCGTGGCGTAGCAGATCAGCGTGTACGACGTCGTGCTGACCGACCGGCGGACCTCGCCCCCGGCCACGGTGTAGAGCGCCGCGAACACGCCGCCGAGCAGCGCCAGCAGGTCGCCCCACAGCGCGCGTGGCTCGAGCGAGAAGTCGACGCCGGTGAGGACGACCACCGCCACCAGGGCGATCGTGATGCCGACCCAGGTGCGCCGGGGCACGTCGTGCCCGGACGCCCTGGCGATCAGCGCCACCCACACCGGCTGGGTGCAGACGATGGCGGTCGCGGAGGCGACGGACGTGTACCGCAGGCTCGGCACCCAGGTCGCGAAGTGCGCGGCCAGCAGCACGCCGGCCCCGAGCGCCCACCGTCGCTCGCGGGCGGCCAGCCGGCGCAGCTCGTCGAGCCGGGTGACCACTGCCACCGGTGCGATCGCCGCGACGGCGAATGCGTTGCGCCACATCGCCACCGCGAGCGCAGGCGCGACGATGGCCGCCATCAGCGGCCCCGAGGTCGACACCGCCGCCAGCCCGACCGCCATGAGCGCCAGGTCGGCGCGGGGTGGGCGCGCGACCACACCGGGCGCCGGTGCGCGTTGACGGGTCACCCGCCCATCCTCGGTCACCCGCACCCCAGCGGACGGCTGTGGCAGGCTCCCGGTGTGGCCGAACCGCTGTCCGACGCGCTGGTGGCGGAGGCGTGCGCGAAGTCGGCGCTGGTGTGGCTGCGCGCGCCGGGCGGGCAGCGCGCGCACGCTGCCTGGCACGTGTGGGCCGAGGGCGGGGTGTGCCTGGTCACCGGCGGCGCCGAGCAGCCCCTCACCGAGGCCCCCGACCTCGCCGACGGGTCGGAGGTCGACGTGCTGGTGCGCAGCAAGGACAACGGCTCCCGCCTCGTCGCCTTCCGCGCGGTGGTGACCGGCGTCGAGCCGGGCACCTCGGAGTGGGACACCGTCGTCCCCCTCCTGCACGCGAAGCGGCTCAACGCCCCCGACGGCGAGGAGCAGCCGGCCCGGTGGGCCCGCGAGTCACGGGTCCTGCGCCTGGTCCCCACCGGGCAGGTGCTCGAGCGGCCGGGCCACCTGCCGACCCGGTCGCACGCCGCCGAGCCGCCGCCGTCCTCCGCGACGACGCGCGGTCCGCTCCCGTTCGTCCTCGGCCGCCGGGCCCGCCGCCGCTAGGGAGGGGCAACTGCCCGGACCGCACCGTCGGGGGCAGCAGGGCCGGTCGCAGGGTAAGTCGTGCCACGGTTCCGCGGGTCCGCGACGCTAACCTGGCTTCCCGTGACTGGCGCGCCGACAAGGGTCTTCGTGGCACGCCTCGCCGGCCGTCCGCTCTTCGATCCCATGGGCGACCAGGTGGGGCGGGTGCGCGACGTCGTCGTGACCCTGCGGGTCGGCACCGAGGAGCCGCGGGTCCTCGGCCTGGTCGTCGAGGTGCCCGGCCGCCGGCGCATCTTCGTGCCGATGACCCGGGTCACCTCCATCGACGCCGGCCAGGTCATCACGACCGGTCTGGTCAACATGCGCCGGTTCCAGCAGCGGCCGACCGAGACGCTGGTGCTCGGCGAGATGCTCGACCGCACCGTCGTCCTCGTCGAGGACGGGACAGACGTGACCGTCGAGGACGTCGGCATCGAGCAGCAGCGCACCCGCGACTGGGCGGTCACCCGGGTCTTCGTCCGGCGTCCGGGCAAGGGCCTGCGCCGTCGCGGCGAGGCCTTCGTGGTCGAGTGGCGCGACGTCAGCGGCTTCAGCGTCGACGAGCACGGCCAGGGGGCGGCCAACCTCCTGGCGACGTTCGAGAAGCTCAACGCAGCCGACCTCGCCACCGTGCTGCACGGCCTGTCCGCCAAGCGCCGGGCCGAGGTGGCCGCGGCCCTCGACGACGAGACGCTGGCCGACGTCCTCGAGGAGCTGCCCGAGGACGACCAGGTCGAGATCCTCGGCAAGCTCGAGGAGGAGCGCGCGGCCGACGTGCTCGAGGCGATGCAGCCCGACGACGCGGCCGACCTCCTGTCCGAGCTGCCGCAGGCCGACGCCGACAAGCTGCTCGAGCTGATGGAGCCGGACGAGGCGGCACCGCTGCGCCGGCTGCTCGCCTACTCCGACGACACCGCCGGCGGCATGATGACGACCGACCCGGTGGTCCTGCCACCCGACGCAACTGTCGCCGACGCGCTCGCCCGGGTTCGCCAGCCCGAGCTCTCTCCCGCCCTCGCCGCGCAGGTCTACGTGTGCCGACCGCCGCTGGAGACGCCGACCGGGCGCTACATCGGCATCGCCCACATCCAGCGGCTGCTGCGCGAGCCGCCGTCCGCGTTGGTGAGCGGCGTGGTGGACCAGGGCATCGAGGCGCTCCGGCCGGAGGTGCCCCTGGGGGAGATCACGCACCACCTGGCGACGTACAACCTGGTGGCCGTACCGGTGGTGGACGAGTCCGACCACCTGCTCGGTGCGGTGACGGTGGACGACGTCCTCGACCACCTGCTCCCCGACGACTGGCGGGCCCGGGACCGGGCGATGCTCGAGGCGGACCCGAGCCTCGGGCCGGAGGTGACCCGTGGCCCGTGAGCCCCGCGAGCCGCGCCAGCCGCGCCGGAGCGCGCGCCTCGACCAGCCGCGCGAGGTGCGCCGGTCGCTGATGCCCAGCCCGACCTACGACCCCGAGGCGTTCGGGCGGTTCAGCGAGCGCATCGCCCGCTTCATCGGCACCGGCCGGTTCCTGGTCTACATGACCGTCTTCGTGGTGGTCTGGCTGGTCTGGAACGTCGTCGCCGAGACCCTCGTCTTCGACGACTACCCGTTCGTGTTCCTCACCCTGATGCTGTCGCTGCAGGCGTCCTACGCCGCCCCGCTGATCCTGCTGGCCCAGAACCGCCAGGCCGACCGCGACCGGGTGCAGTACGAGCAGGACCGGGCCCGCGCCGAGCGAAACATCGCCGACACCGACTACCTCACGCGCGAGCTGGCCTCGCTGCGGATCGCGGTCGGGGACGTCGCGACCCGCGACTTCCTGCGCTCGGAGCTGCGCCAGCTCCTCGAGGACATCGACGGCATCGGCGAGCGCCGCGCCGGCGACGCCGAGACGGTGCGCGACCAGCGCTGAAGTTCCACCGCCCCGCTCCCGATGCTCAAGAGGTGAGCTCGCCCCTGCCGGACCGCCTCCGCCTCGGCGACCTGCTCGTCGACGCCGGTGTCGTGACCGCGGACGAGCTGGCCGAGGCGCTGGACGCGCAGCGCTCGATCATCGGCTCGCGGCGGCGGCTCGGCCACGTGGTGGTGGACCTCGGCTTCGCGACCGAGCGCCAGATCGCCGACTGCCTCGCCGACCAGCTCGGCCTGGAGGTCGCCGACCTCACCAAGATCCCCCTCTCCCCCGACGCGGTGCGGCTGCTCTCTCGCGGGGTCGCCCAGCGCCTCGGCGTCATCGTGGTGGCCCAGGACGGCGACCAGCTCACCGTCGCGGTGACGGACCCGACCGACGTGGTGGCCCTCGACGACGTACGGCTGCACACCGGCGTGAGCGAGCTGACCGTCCTGGTGGCGACCGAGAGCCAGGTCCGCGACCACCTCACCCGGGTCTGGTCGCTGTCCGAGGACTCGACAGACGTCACGACCTACTTCGACGAGATCGAGCTCTCGTCGCCGGAGCAGGAGGACGGCGGCGCCGGCGCCGACGACGCCCCCACCGTCCGGCTGGTCAGCCTGGTCCTCGCCGACGCGGTGCGCGCCGGCGCGAGCGACATCCACCTCGAGCCGCAGCGCGAGACGCTGCGGGTCCGCTACCGGGTCGACGGCGTCCTCCGCGACGTCATGTCGGTGCCGCGCAGCGCGATGGCCTCCGTCGTGAGCCGCCTGAAGATCGTGTCCGGCCTCGACATCGCCGAGCGCCGGCTGCCGCAGGACGGCCGGACCCGGATCACCGTCGACGGCCAGCAGGTCGACGCCCGGGTGTCCACCCTGCCGTCCATCCACGGCGAGAAGGTCGTCGTGCGGCTGCTCGCCCGGGCCGACCAGATCCCGCCGCTGGACGGACTGGGGCTGGAGCCCGACCAGCTCGCCGTCCTGCGGCACGCCCTGTCGGCGGTGCAGGGCCTGGTCCTCATCACCGGGCCGACCGGAGCCGGCAAGACGAGCACGCTCTACTCCGCGCTCGCCGACATCCACTCGACCGAGCGCAACATCGTGACCCTGGAGGACCCGGTCGAGGTGCAGATGACCGGGATCACCCAGGTCCAGGTGCACGAACGCAGCGGGCTGACCTTCAGCCGCGGTCTGCGCGCGGTGCTGCGGCAGGACCCCGACGTCGTGCTCCTCGGCGAGATCCGCGACAGCGAGACCGCCGGGCTGGCTGTTCGTGCCTCCCTCACCGGCCACCTGGTGCTCACCACGCTGCACACCAACAGCGCGGTGTCGGCCATGACGCGCCTCGTGGACATCGGCGTCGAGCCGTTCATGGTCGCGTCGGCGCTGAGCGCCGTGGTCGCCCAGCGGCTGGTCCGGCGACCCTGCTCGAGCTGCTCGGTGCCCGATGACCCGGATCCGGCGCTGCTCGAGTCGCTCGGCGTCGACTCGTCGATGATGGCGGGGGCGGCACCGCGCCGCGGTGAGGGCTGCGCCGACTGCGGCACGTCGGGCTACCGCGGACGCACCGGCATCTACGAGGTGCTGCTCGTCGACCAGCACCTGCGTCGCGTCCTGGGCCGCGACCCGACCGAGCGCGCGATCGTCGGGGCCGCGACGGGTCTGCGCACGCTGCGCGACGCCGCGCTGGCCAAGGCCCTGGCCGGCGAGACGACGTTCGAGGAGGTCGCGCGGGTCAGCCCGCGCGACTGACGGTCCTTCGCCTCTGCCGTGCCGCGACCCGACGGAGTAGGCAGGGACTGGGGACGGCGCGGACGGCAGAGGTCCGCAGCGGCTCGAGGAGGCGCGAGATGACCAGGCGGACCCCACGGGGATCGTCGACGAGCGGGCCGGCGCACCGGCGGCACCGGCTGCCCTGGCTGCACCGCAGGCAGACCTGCGAGCAGTGCGGGCGGACCGGCCGTGAGCCGTACTGCGACGCGTGCGGCTACGAGCTGGTGCGCCGGACCCGCGCCGAAGCGCCCAAGGTGCCCAACGTCTGACCCTCGCCCGGGCGCGGTGGCGGGACCTGCTGGTCGTCCGCGATGCGGGCCAGCAGGTCGGCGAGGTCGCGCGCCTCGGCGTCGTCGAGGCGGCCGGTGCCGTGCTCGAAGACCCCGCGCAGGTGCGTGCCGCTCGCCCCTCGCAGCCGGTCGTACCCGGCGTCGGTGAGCACGGTGTAGAGCCCTCGTGCGTCGTCCTCGCACGGCTCGCGGCGGACCAGCCCCTCGCGCTCCATCCGGTCCACCAGCCGGGTCAGGCCGCTGCGCGAGAGCAGGACCCGCTCGGCCAGCTCCGACATCCGCAGCCGGCGGTCCGGCGCCTCGACGAGCTGGACGAGGACGTCGTACGACCCGAGCGGGAGCTGGTGCTGGGCCATCAGGTCGGCCTCGAGCCGGCGGATCACCCGCGCGTGGGCTCGCAGGAAGAGCCGCCACGCGGCAAGCTGCTGATCACTCAGGACCCCCGGCGGCATGACGGGGATCGTAGTCGCCCGTGGACCCGACGTAGCATCGCGGCATGCCCGCACCCAGCACGGAAGCGGTCCACGCCGCCCTGGCGACCGTCGACGACCCCGAGATCCGCAAGCCGATCACCGACCTCGGCATGGTCAAGTCCGTCGACGTCTCACCCGACGGGTCCGTCAGCGTCGGTGTCTACCTCACCGTCGCCGGCTGCCCGATGCGAGACACGATCACCTCGCGGGTCACCGCCGCTGTCGGCGCCGTCGAGGGCGTCACCGGCGTGCAGGTCGAGCTCGACGTCATGTCGGCTACCCAGCGCCAGGAGATGCAGGCCCGGCTGCGCGCCGAGTCCGGCGTCACCGAGCGGGAGATCCCGTTCGCCAAGCCCGGCTCGCTGACCCGGGTCTATGCGGTCGCCTCGGGCAAGGGCGGGGTCGGCAAGTCGTCGGTGACGGTCAACCTGGCCGCGGCGATGGCCCGCAGCGGCCTGTCGGTCGGCGTGGTCGACGCGGACATCTACGGGCACTCGGTGCCCCGGATGCTCGGCGTCACGGGCCGGCCGACCCAGGTCGAGGACATGATCATGCCGCCCTCGGCGCACGACGTGAAGGTCATCTCGATCGGGATGTTCGTCGCCGACAACGCGCCGGTGGTGTGGCGCGGCCCGATGCTGCACCGTGCCCTGCAGCAGTTCCTCTCCGACGTCTTCTGGGGCGACCTCGACGTCCTGCTGATGGACCTGCCGCCGGGCACCGGCGACATCGCCATCTCGGTTGCCCAGCTGGTGCCCCCGGCCGAGCTGCTCGTCGTGACCACCCCGCAGCAGGCGGCGGCCGAGGTCGCCGAGCGGGCCGGCACCATCGCCCTGCAGACCCACCAGCAGATCGCCGGCGTGGTCGAGAACATGAGCTGGCTGCCGTGCCCGCACTGCGGGGAACGGGTCGACGTCTTCGGCAGCGGCGGCGGGCAGGCGGTCGCCGACGGGCTGAGCCGGTCGCTCGGCGCGCCGGTGCCGCTGCTGGGTCAGGTGCCGCTGGACACCCGGCTGCGCGAGGGCGGCGACACCGGCCGGCCGCTGGTCCTCGACGACCCGGCGGCCCCGGCGTCGCTGGCGCTGCAGCAGGTCGCCGACCAGCTCGGCCGGCGGGCCCGCGGCCTGGTCGGCCGGTCCCTCGGCCTGACCCCCGCCGGCCGCTAGGTCGCGTCGGGGTCGTAGCGCGGCGGGTCGTCCGCCGGCCGGTCGCCCGCCGAGGCGGCACCGCCACCGCCCGACGTGGCGCCGCCGGGCCGGGTGGGCCGGCGCGGCCGGTCGTCGTCGAGCGAGTCGAGGTCGATCGGGTCCAGCAGGTGCTTGCGGACCATCGTGCGCGGGTTCAGGTCGCGCAGCGAGAGGTCACCGACCTCCGGGCCCAGCTCCTTGCTCACCTCGGCGCGCGCGTCGTCGGCCATCCGGCGCACCTTGCGCAGGACCCGGCCGGCCTCGGCGGCGTAGCGCGGCAGCCGCTCCGGGCCGAGCACGATGACCGCCACCACACCGAGGGCGATGAACTCGCCGGCGCCGATGTCGAGCATGCCGCGATCCTCTCATCCCTCCGTGGCGCCGAGCGTGACGGTGACCTGGCGCTCGGAGCCGTCCCGGCTCACGGTGAGCCGCACGGTGTCGCCCGGCTGCCTGCTACGGATGGCCACGATCAGCTCGGAGCTGTCGCCCACGGCCGTGCCGTCGATGGCGACGATCACGTCGCCCGGCTGCAGACCGGCCTGCTCGGCCGGCCCGTCCGGCACGATCGGAGGGGTGCCGTCGGCGGCCGAGGTCGTGGCGATGCGGGCACCGTCGCCGTCGTAGCCGCCGTCGAGGCTCGCGCCGATGATCGGGAACTGCGCCTCGCCGGTGTCGATGATCTGCTCGACCGTGCGGCGCACCTGGTTGATGGGGATCGCGAAGCCCACGCCGATGTTGCCGCCCTCCCCGGTCAGGCCGCCGACGGTGGCGATCGCGGAGTTGACGCCGACGACCTCGCCCGCGAGGTTGACCAACGGCCCGCCGGAGTTGCCCGGGTTGATCGCGGCGTCGGTCTGGATCGCGTTGATGTAGGCGCTGTCGCCCCCACCGCCCTCGTCGCCGGCGGTCACGGGCCGGTTCTTGGCGCTGACGATGCCGCTGGTGACGGTGCCGGAGAGCCCCAGCGGCGAGCCGATCGCCACCACCGGGTCGCCGACGACGACCGAGTCGGAGTTGCCGAGGGGCAGCGCCGGGAGGTCCTTCGCGTCCACCTTCAGCACGGCGATGTCGTAGCTGGCGGAGGTCCCCACCACGTCCGCGGACGCCGTGGTGCCGTCGACGAACGACACGTCGACCGCCCCTTGCGCCCCGTCGACGACGTGGTTGTTGGTGACCAGCAGGCCCTCGTCGTCCAGGACGAACCCCGAGCCGGTGGCCTCGCCCTGGGAGGTGTCGACCTTGATCTGGACCACGCTCGGCAGGACGCGCGCGGCCACCCCGGGGATGCTGCGGGCCGGCCGGTCGACGCTGCGCGCCGGCGCGCTGCCGAGGTTGGACCCGTCGACGGTGACCCCGCCGTCGTCCCGCTCGGCGAGCAGGTAGCCGACCGCTCCCCCCAGGGTGCCGGCCACCAGGGCGACGGCCGCGGCGAGGGCGACCAGCACCGACGTCCGGGCGGGTCGGCCCGGCCCCGGCGCACGGGCGCGGTCGTTGCCGACGGTGTCGGTGAGGGCCCAGGGGTCGTACCGGCCGCGGTCGATCACCTCGGTGTCCGACCAGGGGTCGTACGGCGCGGAGCCCGCCCGCGCCGCCGGCTCCCGGTCGACGGGCGGGCGCACGTCGTCCGCGGGGCCGGGCGCCTCCGCCGGCGCTGCCTGCTCCGGCGGGTCGGCCCACACGTCCTGCGGAGAGCGCGCCCACCAGGGCGAGTCGTCCGGCGCGGCCTCGTCCGGGCGGCGCTGCTCGTCGGTCATCGGTCGGGCTCCCGGGCTGGGGGAAGGTGCTGTGAGCTTCGGTCGGTCGCGGGCTACTCGAACGGGTTGAACCAGGAGGCGACCCGGTCCAGGCCACGGCCCAGCCGGTCCACCGGGCCGCCCTCGCCCTGGTCCGCGCGCTCGTGCAGCAGCACGACTGCTCGGTCCACCGTACGCTGCGGCGCGTCGGCGAGGACGGTGTAGACCCGTCCGCCGCTGGACCACACCACGCGGCGCGGCACCGAGTCCCGGACCCAGACCTGGTCGCCGTCGACCTCGGTGCGCCGGTAGCCGGCCACGCTCGCCGGGTCGAGCCGGCCGTGCTGCTGGAACACCGAGATGCTGGCGATGCCGTCGGCGTAGCTCAGGTGCACGATCGCGGAGTCCTCGCCGCCGCGGCGGGCGTCGACCAGCCGCAGCGGGCCGGGCAGGCGCCGCGGGCAGTCCCAGCCGTAGCTGCTCATGCGGGCGACCGCGGCCGCGTCCATCGCGTCCCGCCAGGGCCGCCCGTCGTCGGTGGCGGCCGGGCTCGGCGCGCTGCCCGCGGCGTCACCGCCTCCGCCACCGGCCTCGCCGGCGTGCCACAGGTCGACGTCGAGGAAGATGCTCCTGCGGGTCTCCCGGCCGGACCGGCCGTAGACCTCGCGCCGCAGGACGACGCCGGACTCCTCGTCCAGCCAGAACCGCGCCACCACGTCGTCGGCGGAGGTGCCGGGCCGGTAAGCGGCCACGACGGTGGTCGGCCGGCCGGCCACCTCCTCGGACCCGTCGGTGCGCACCGAGTAGTGCCGCACCAGCAGGCCGACCGCCCCGCTGCCGAGCAGCGACGGCCGGGAGGGGGCGGCCCTGTGCACCCGGTCCGGGTGCCTCGGGTCCCACCAGGTGGTGCTGTCCGGCGGGTCGTGGGCCACCTCGAGGGTGGCGACCCGCTCGGCGGCTCCGGGCTCCCAGGCCGAGGCGACCTGCGTCCCCTGGTACGCCCACGACTCCGGGGCCGCGGCTGCGGCGCGCAGCAGGGCACGGGCCGCCGGGTCGACGTCGGGTCGTGGCCGGCTCCGGTCCGGGCGGTCGACGTCGTCGCGCGACGGCTCCCCGGGCGGCCCGGCGAGGAGCACGAACAGGGCCAGCGACCCCACGAGGAGCACGGCGACCGTGGCCCCGACGGCCGGTGCGAGCCGTCTCACCGTCCGGACGAGGTGGGCGCGCCGGCCCCCGCCGGGAACCCGGTCAGGCCGGCCGTGAGGCCGAACGCGGGGTCGCCGACCGTCACGGCGGTGGCCGTGCGGCCGTGCTCGACGGTCAGCTGGGCGACCGGCGGGACGACCGGCCCGCCGCCGCTGTCGGCGCCTCCGGCGACGAATGCGGTGCCCAGCACCAGCCCGGCCACCGACAGGACGCTCGCGGCGGCCAGCCGACCTCGCCCGGCGGACCTCTGGCGGCGGACGGCCGCGTCGCCGGGGCGGCGTGAGTCGGTGCGGTTGGCCGCGCGCTGCGGGTCGCGGGACCCGCGCGGCGCGGAGCGGCCGAACCGCCCGGGCGGCGGCAGCTCGGGGACGATCGGGCCCTGCGGCATGGTGCGCGCCCGCGGCGGCAGCGGCCCGCCCGGCGTCGCGAGCGACAGCAGCGCCTCGACCGTCTCGGCCGAGGGGGCCGGAGCGGCACTGCCGGCGAGCAGGGCGCGGACCGACCGCTGCTCGTCCAGCTCCTGGCGGCAGCGGGCGCAGTGGGCGACGTGCGCCAGGGCGCGGTCACGCTCCTGGTGCCCGAGCTCACCGTCGACCAGCGCGGCGATGCGGTCGCCGAGGTGGGTCATTCCGGACGCTCCTCGACCGGCCGGCGACCCGGCGCCCGGTGCTCCAGCGCGGCGCGCAGCTGGGCCCGGCCCCGGTGGATGCGGCTGCGGACCGTCCCGAGCTTGATGCCCAGGGTGGCGGCGATCTCCTCGTAGGACAGGCCCTCGATGTCGCACAGCACCACCGCCGCCCGGAAGTCAGGCGGCAGGGCGTCCAGGGCGCGCTGGACGTCGTCGTCGAAGTGGTTGTCGTCGTAGACCTGGGCCGGGCCGGGGTCACGGGCCGCCAGACGCTCGCCGGCGTCCTCGCCCAGCGCGTCGAACCGGATGCGCTGCTTGCGGCGGACCTGGTCCAGGAACAGGTTGGTGGTGATGCGGTGCAGCCAGCCCTCGAAGGTGCCCGGGCTGTACGTCGAGAGCGACCGGAAGACCCGGACGAAGACGTCCTGGGTCAGGTCGGCGGCGTCGTGCGGGTTGCCGGTGAGCCGGTAGGCGAGCCGGTAGACCCGCGCGGAGTGGGTCCGCACGATCTCGTCCCAGCTCGGCGGCGTCCACGAGGCCGTGACCGCCTCCGCGGTGGGGACGGTCGGATCCGCGGCGGGGGGAGCGGCGTGCGGACCGTCGGGCGCGCCGGGCTGCGGGGTCGGCTCGACCACCCGCGCTCCTTCCGCCCGGCCGGAGCGGCGGGTGAGCCGCGCCGGTCGTGCTGGTCGTCCTACGACGGCCACTGCACCCATGGTGCCTCGTCTTCCTTCCTCGGACCAACCTCGGTCGGCTGCCGGGTGTTCCTCCGACGAGCCGGTGTCCCCCTGCAACGACACCCCTGCCGACGGGGTTCCCTCCGCTAGGCTCCGGCGCACCACGGGCGGAGGACGACCCGCCGCTCACGACCGCCCCATCCGTCACCGGAGGCCGCCATCACCGGGATCGCTGCGTCGAGCTGGACCTACGCCGAGGAGTACGTGGCGGAGGACGAGGTCCTGACCACCGCCCGCGGCAAGGGGGTCGAGCTGGGCTGCCAGCCGATCGGCCAGGGTGGCGGGGCCGCCCTGGCGGTCCTGGCGGCGGCCATCGGCGCCAAGGCCGTCGTGGAGATCGGCACCGGGGCCGGTGTCGGCTCGGTGTGGCTGCTCCGCGGGATGCGCCCGGACGGGGTGCTCACCACGATCGACGTCGAGCCGGAGCACCACCGCGCCGCCCGCGAGACCATCGCGGAGGCCGGCATCGCGTCCAACCGGGTCCGGCTGATCTCCGGCGAGGCCCTGGACGTCCTGCCCAGGCTGACCGACGGCGCCTACGACCTCGTGTTCTGCGACGCCGACAAGCGGGAGTACCCGGGCTACCTGGAGCAGGCCCTGCGGCTGCTGCGGCCCGGCGGGGTCGTGGTGTTCGACAACGCGCTCTGGCACGACCGGGTGGCCGACCCGACGCAGCGGGACGAGGACACGACCGCGGTCCGCGAGCTGGGCCGTGCGGTGCTCGAGGACGAGCGGCTGACCAGTGCCCTGCTCCCGGCGGGCGACGGCCTGCTCGTCGCGGTCAAGACTCCCTGACCGGGCGGGCCGCGAGGCCCTCCAGCCAGCGCACCAGCAGCCGGGCGCCGAAGCCGGTGCCGCCCCGGGTCACCTCGTGCTCGTCCCTCTCGGCGCGGGCCGGCCCGGCGATGTCGAGGTGGGCCCACGGCCGGCCACCGGTGAACTCGCGCAGGAACAGCGCCGCGGTGATCGACCCGCCGGACACGTGCGGGTCGCCCGAGGTGTTGCGCAGGTCGGCGACGTCGGAGTCCATGGCCGGCCGGTAGTCGTCGACGAGCGGCATCCGCCACAGTCGCTCGCCGCTGCTCTCGCCGGCCGCGAGCAGACCCGCGGCCAGCTCCTCGTCGGTGCTGTAGAGGGCGGCGTGCCGTCGGCCCAGCCCCAGCGACGCCGCACCGGTCAGGGTCGCCAGGTCGACGAGCAGGTCGGGGTCGAGGTGGGCGTCGGCGTAGGCGAGCGCGTCGGCGAGCACCAGCCGCCCCTCGGCGTCGGTGTTGAGCACCTCGACGGTGCGCCCGCCGTAGTGCGTGACGACGTCCTGCGGCCGCAGGGCCGAGCCGCCGGGAAGGTTCTCGGCCGCGGGGACCAGGGCGGTGACCCGGGCCCGCACACCGGCCTCGCGCAGGGCGGCCATCGCCGCGATGACCGCCCCGCCCGCGGCCATGTCGGTCTTCATCGGCACCATCGCCTCGCGCGGCTTGAGCGAGAGGCCGCCGGAGTCGAAAGTGATGCCCTTGCCCACCAGCACGACGTGGGGAAGCCGCCGGCCCCTCGGTCGGTAGGACATCTCCACCAGCCGCGGCGGCCGGGCCGACCCGGACCCGACGGCGAGCACGCCGCCGAACCCCTCCGCCGCGAGGGCCCGCTCGTCGCGCACGGTCACCTCGAGCCCGGAGCGGCGGCCGAGCTCGCGGGCCCGGCGGGCCAGCCAGGCCGGGTCCTTGAGCTGGGACGGCGTGTTGGCGAGGTCGCGGGCCCGGTGCGCGGCGGCCGCGGTGACCGTGGCGAGACGGACGGCGCGGGTGGCGCCCCGGGCCGACGGGCCGCGGCGGCCGACGTGCAGCGCGATCTCGGTCACCGGGGCGGTCCGCGGGTCGCGGGCGGCGCCCTCCGCGCGGAACCGGTAGGCCGCGAGCAGGGCCCCCTCGACCACGGCGCGGACGGCCTCCTCGTCCAGCCCGGCGGCCAGGTCGGTCGCGAGCGTGCCGGCGCCGGCAGCCCGCCGGGCGGCCGCCGCCCCGGCCCGGCGCAGGTGAACCAGGGACCCGGCCCCGACACCGACGAGCAGCAGGCGCCGGGTCGGAACCGCGGGGTCGGTGACGGCGAGGTCGACGACCTCCCCGGCGTCGCCCTTGGCGCGGGCCCGCGCCAGGCCGGTGGCCAGGTCCAGGCCCATGCTCCGGGCAAGAGAGGTGGCGTCCTCGCTCGCGGCCGGCGTGCCGTCGACCGCCCGGACGGCCAGCGCCACGACGTCGGCGGTGGTGCCGCTCAGCGGGGCGGTCTCGACGGTCACCTCGGGTACGGCCACTGGCTCCCTCTCGACGGTTCGGCCCCGGCCCGCATCGCGGGCCGGGGCCGAAGTCCTGTGGTGCTGCTGGCGCTCCGCAGAGCGAGCGGTCAGCCGACCGCGGTCTTGAGCGCGTCTCCGAGCGCACCGGCCTCGTCGGCCGAGAGCTCGACGACGAGTCGCCCGCCACCTTCGAGCGGGACGCGCATGACGATGCCTCGCCCCTCCTTGGTGACCTCGAGCGGACCGTCGCCCGTTCGCGGCTTCATGGCCGCCATGCTGGCTCCCTTCGCTTGTGCACGCCAGCAGACTTGCGGAGACCCGTTGCAGCCCGCGAGACGTCGACACGGCGTGTGTGTTGGGGCATTATCCCGCGAAACCCCCGGCGCGCGAAACGCGACGCCCAGTCGGCTCCCCGGAGAACGAGAAGCGTGAACGCGCGATCGGCCCTCTTCGACCTCTACGGCGACCACCTGCGGTCGCGTGGCGGCCGGGCCCCGGTCGCCGCCCTGGTGCGGCTGCTCGCCCCGCTGGGCGTGGCAGCCCCCGCCGTGCGCACCGCCGTCTCACGGATGGTGCGGCAGGGCTGGCTGCAACCGGTCCGGCTGGACGGCGGCCCCGGCTACGAGCTGACCCCGCGGGCGGTGCGGCGCCTGGACGACGCCGCGAGCCGTATCTACCGCACGCAGGCCCCCGGCTGGGAGGGGACCTGGCACCTGGCGGTCACGTCGCTGCCCGGCGAGCGCAGCCGGCGCGACCGGCTGCGTGCGGGCATGACCTTCCTCGGCTTCGCCCAGCTCGACGACGCGACGTGGATCGGTCCGCGCTGGTCGGAGGAGGTCGACTCGCTGCTCGAGGTCGAGGGCGCGCGGGCCGAGCGCTTCACCGCCCGCCACGACGGGGACTCCATCGGCCTGGTCCGCCGGGCGTGGGACGTCGAGGGGCTGGGCCGGGCGTACGCCCGATGGCTCTCGGACGCGGAGTCCCTCGTCTCGACCGCGGGGCCGGACCCCGACGACGAGACGGCCTTCGCCACCCGGTCTCGGCTGGTCCACGAGTGGCGCAAGTTCCTGTTCCTCGACCCCGGCCTGCCCCGGTCGCTGCTCCCCGACGACTGGCCCGGCGAGAAGTCCGCCGAGTTCTTCGACTCCGAGAGCGAGCGGCTGCGCCCGGGGGCGACCCGCTTCGTCGACAGCTGCCTGACGCTGGCACCCTGATCGGGCACACCCCACTCCGGAGGAGACCAGCCCGTGCCCGACGTCCTGCGCCTCGAGACCTCCGATGCCGTCGCCACGGTGACCCTTGACCGGCCCGACGCGATGAACGCCCTCGACACCGAGCTGAAGGTCGCGCTGCGCGACACCCTCGCCGCCCTCGCCGAGGACGACGCGGTGCGGGCGGTGGTGCTGACCGGGAGCGGGCGCGCGTTCTGCGTCGGGCAGGACCTGGCCGAGCACGCCCGGAACCTGCGCGACGACCGGGACGCCGTGTGGTCGACGGTGCCGGAGCACTACACGCCGATCGCCACCCTGCTGGCGACGATGCCGAAGCCGGTCGTCGCGGCCGTCAACGGCACGGCCGCCGGGGCGGGGGCCGCCTTCGCGTTCGCCTGCGACTTCCGGGTCGCGGCCGAGTCGGCGAAGTTCACGATGGCCTTCTCCGCGGTCGGGCTCTCCGCCGACTCCGGGTCCTCCTGGACGCTGCCGCGGCTGGTCGGGCTGACCAAGGCCAAGGAGCTGCTCATGCTCGGTCCCACCCTCACCGCCGCGCAGGCGTTCGAGCTGGGGCTGCTCACCGAGGTGGTCGCGGCCGACCAGGTCGCCACCCGGGCCCGGGAGCTGGCGGTGCGGCTGGCGCAGGGCCCGACGCTCGCGCTCGGGGCGATCCGCCAGGCGCTCGCCTACTCGGCCGGGCACGGCCTGGCCGAGTCGCTCGCGTTCGAGCAGCAGATGATGGAGCTCACCGGCTCGTCCGACGACCACGCCGGCGCCGTGGCCTCGTTCCTGCAGAAGCAGACGCCGGTCTTCAAGGGCCGCTGACGTGGGGGCCGAGGACAACCTGCGGACCGTCGAGGCGCTCTACGCGGCGCTCGACCGCGGCGACGGCGAGGCCATGGCCGGGCTCTACGCGCCGCAGGCGACCTTCACCGACCCGGTCTTCGTCGGCCTCTCCGACGGCGAGCCCGGCGACATGTGGCGGATGCTCACCGCCCGTGCCCAGGACATGTCGGTCGAGCTGGTCGGGCGCGACGCCGAGGACGACCGGGGCACGGCGCACTGGGTCGCGCGCTACACCTTCGGCCAGACCGGCCGTCCGGTCGTCAACGACGTGCGCTCGGTGTTCCGCTTCGACGGGACCGGGCGCATCGTCGACCAGCAGGACGACTTCGACTTCTGGCGCTGGGCCCGGCAGGCGCTCGGCCGCAGCGGGCTGCTGCTGGGCTGGACCCCGGTGCTGCAGCACCGGGTGCGCGACCGGGCCCGGGCCGGGCTCGAGGCCTTCCGCAACCACTGACCGGATCGGTCCAGCCCCGGGGCCCGGGTCAGTCCCACGTGTGCACCGGCGCACCGGTACGGGCCTGTGCGACGTACCGGCGCACCGTCTCGCGCAGCGCCGCCTCCCGCGGCACGCCCTGGGCCTCCAGCCGGGCGACGGTCCGGTCCTGCCACTCGCTGCCGGTCGCGCGCCCGGCGACCCGGTCCGCGACGACGCCGAGGTAGCGGCTGACGTCGGCCTCGTCGACGCGCCAGGCGCGCAGCCCCTCGGCCGCGAGCGGGAGCAGCGTGTCGAGCACCAGGCGGTCCGCCGGGCGGCGCACCGGCCGGTTCCCGTCGACCCACCACAGCAGCGCGGCCAGCCCGTACCTGGCGGCGGCCCGCAGGTCGGCCGCGACCCCGTCGAAGTCGAGCACGTCGCTCAGGGGGCGGGCCCGGTCGGCCACCGCCCGCACCAGGCCGAGGTAGAACGCCGAGTTGGCCGCCATGTCGGTGCCGGTCGGCCCGCTGGGGATCACCCGGTTCTCGATCCGCAGGTGCGGGTGGTCGTGCTGCACGTCGTAGACCGGCCGGTTCCAGCGCCAGACGGTGCCGTTGTGCAGCCGCAGGTCGTGCAGGCTGGGGACCTGCCCGCTGTGCAGCTCGTCGAGCGGGTCGGCCGTCTCGACCAGCGGCAGCAGCGGCGGCATCCGGCGCACGTTGTCGCCGAGGACGTCCAGGGGCGACGCCACCCAGCGGTCACCGAACCAGACCCGCGGGGGATGCAGGGCCGGCGACGCCCGCTCCGCCCGGGTGCGGATGTCGAGGGACTGCTCGATGAGCGGGATGCGGGTCTCGTGCCACAGCCGGTGCCCCAGCAGGAAGCGTGCGTTGCCACTGACCGCGACCAGCACCGGGCTGACCGCCTGTGCGGCGTTGTAGAAGCGGGCGAAGTCGTCCGGCGTCACCTGCAGGTGCACCTGGAGGCTGGTCGCCGCCGCCTGGACCGCGATGCTCGACGTCGTCATGGTCAGTCGCTCGGGCCCCATGATGTCGAGGTGCACGACGCCGCGACGGGCCCGCGCGAGAGCCGAGTCCAGCAGCGCGTACCGCGGGTTCTCCGACAGGTGCTCGACCGTCAGGTCCTCGGCGTGCAGGGTCGGCAGCGTCCCCACGGCCATCGCGGTCGCCCCGACCACCTGGGCCACCGCACTGACCGCGGCCAGCGCCCCGGTCAGCTCCTCGTCGAGCCGGCGCAGCACGTCGCCGTGCAGCGGGCGCGGGTCGAGGTTGAGCTCGAGGTTGAACTGCGACAGCTCGGCCTGCACGTCGCGGCGGGCCAGCGAGCGCAGCACCGCCGGGTTGACCAGCCGGGGTCGGCCGAGGGAGTCGACCAGGTCCAGCTCGACCTCGAAGCCGCAGCTGTCGGCGCGCACGTCGAACTGGCCGTCCCGCAGCATCTCCCCCAGGGCCGCGACGGAGCGCTCGAGGCGGTGCCGGACCGCGCGGACGTCCAGGTGGTCGACCGGGACCTGCACGGCCTCGCCCATGCCCCGACCATGACCCCGGCAGCGGTCGGCGAGCAGGACCGAAAGTCCTCCAACATCGCGAACTTCGGCCCGGTGCGGCTCAGCGGAAGGCGCAGCCGGCGAGGTGGTCGTTGACCATGCCCGTCGCCTGCATGAGGGCGTACGCCGTCGTCGGCCCCACGAAGCGGAACCCCTCGCGCTTGAGCGCCTTGGCCATCGCGGTCGACTCCGGGGTGACCGCCGGCACGTCGGCCGGCGTCCGCGGCGCGGCGGCCCGCGGCGGGTCGGGGGCGAAGGACCACAGCAGGTCGGAGAGCGAGCCGTCCAGGGCCAGGACGGCCCGTGCGTTGGCGATGGTGGCGGCGACCTTGGCGCGGTTGCGCACGATGCCCGCGTCGGCGAGCAGGCGCGCCTCGTCGTCGGGGTCGAAGGTCGCGACCACGGCCGGGTCGAAGCCGGCGAAGGCGGCCCGGAAGGCCGGCCGCTTGCGCAGGATCGTCAGCCAGGACAAGCCGGACTGGAAGGCCTCGAGGCTGACCCGCTCGAAGAGCTCGGTGTCGCCGCGCAGCGGCCGGCCCCACTCCTCGTCGTGGTAGGTCACGTAGTCGGCCGGCGGCCCGGCACCCCAGGGGCACCGG
>Ga0210143_1000060_pt1 | contig 21155 bp, 24 predicted proteins | sample MayberryNW_TuleC_2_FD_185527 | JGI IMG/M metagenome (GOLD analysis project Ga0210143, IMG submission 185527) | Wetland microbial communities from San Francisco Bay, California, USA, that impact long-term carbon sequestration - MayberryNW_TuleC_D2... | ecosystem: Environmental > Aquatic > Marine... | reverse complement strand
CGAGCTGCCGCTCGAGCCGGGGGCGGGCAGCGGGCGAGCGGTCGCGCAGGAGGTCGTAGTACGGGTCGCCGAGGTCGTCGAAGCGCTCGCAGAGGAGGCGCACCGCGGCTCGTTCCCCCGGGTCGGCCGGCATGAGGGCCGGCTCGGGGTAGCGCTCGTCGAGGTACTCCATGATCACGAGCGACTCGGGGAGCACGAACCCGTCCTCCTCGAGGACGGGCACGCGGCCGGCCGGGTTCAGGTCGTAGATCCAGGCCGGCCGGTCGTCGAGGTCGATCTCGACCGGCTCGTAGGAGACGACCTTCTCGGCGAGGACGATCCGGACCCGCGCGCAGTACGGGCAGCGAGCCGCGTCGTAGAGGGTCGACACACGGCGATCCTAGCCCTCAGCGCGCGATCGCCAGCGCGTCGGGGTCGGTGAGTGCGCCGGCGTAGCCGTGATCCGCGCCCGCGAGCCCGAAGACGCGGGCGAGCGAGGCGAGCAGCTCGTCGGCAGGCGGCAGCTCGGCCGAGTTCGCCGCCGTCCGCGCCGTCGCTCGAACCGCCTCCGCGTCGGCGCCCGTCAGACGGGACATCAGCCGGGGATTCGCGCCGAGCGCGATCACCTCCCCGGGCGGCAGCGGGCCGTAGTGCTCGGGCACGGAGAGGTACTCGTCGACCACCCGGCCGCGCTCGAGCGCGACGTAGCGCACGACGTGGCCGCCCTCGACGCCGATCGCGATGACGAAGGCGCCCATCCGGTCGGAGAGCTCGCGCGCGAGCCGGCGGAGCATCTCCGGCTCCCTGTCGGTCAGCTCGTCGTAGACGGACGTCCACCCGTCGCGCGGCGGGAGCACGACGCTCCCCTGAGAGCCGCCGGGCAGACGCGGCACGAACTGACGCACGGCCCGGACGACCGCGTCGACATCGTCGGACTGGACGTGGATCGAGCCGAACGACGCGCCGCGCGACCCACGGAGATGGTGCTCGAGGGCCGCGACCGGCGCGGCGAGCGTGCGGGTGAGCTCCGTGAAGCCGGAGCGGATCCACGCCTCTCCCGCCTCGTGGCTCGTCTCGATCTCCACCTGCTCGGCCCCGGCGGCGCGCGCCTGCTCGACCACCTCGCGGAGGCGCTCCTCGGTCGGAGGCTCCTCGATCCGGACGTGGAAGGTCACGGCGAAACCCTACGCAGCCCGACGAGCAGCGTGTGCGCAGCCAGGTTGCGATGCGGGCCGAAGCGCGCGCCGAACGTCCGCGTCTCGTCGATCGAGAGGTCGTCGCCCCCGAAGTAGTAGGCGGACACGGCCTTGCGGAGCGCGAGGTCGCCGGCCGGCCAGGCGTCCGGCCGGCCGAGATGGCGCGCGAGGAACCAGTCGGCCGTCCACTCGCCGATCCCCGGGAGCGCCACGAGCGCCGCCTTGATCTCGTCGTCCGGGAGCGCAGCGAGGCCGTCGAGGTCGAGCGGCGCACGCGCGAGCGCGACGGCGTAGTCCGCCTTGCGAGCGGAGAAGCCGAGCGCCCGCAGATCGTCGGAGTCGGCGGCCGCGACCTGCGCACGGGTGGGGAACGCGTATGCGCGGTCGTGGCGCACGCCGTACGCCTCGACGAGCCGCGCCCGGATCGCGAGCGCCGCGCGCAGCGAGACCTGCTGCGCCGTGATCGAGGTGACTAGGGCCTCCCAGGGATCAGGCGCGAGCGAGGGACGGAGGCCGGGCAGCGCCGCGACGAGCCGCGCGAGCACGGGATCCTCGGTCGCGGCGAACGCGGCGAACGAAACGAGGTCGAAGCCCGCGCCGAGCAGCCGCTGCACCGGTGCGGCGAGGACGCGGTCGTCGGGCGCGATCCGGACGCCGCCGGGCGCCTCGCCGATCGCGACCTCCTCCCCGGCGAGCACGCGGTGAAGCCGGCCGTCCTCCCAGACGTTGACGGGGTCGAGCCCGAAGGCGCGGTACCGCTCGGTCGTGAGCTCGAAGGAGAACGGCTGCGGCATGGGCACGAGCACGCCCGGAGGCTAGCCCGCGCGACTCCCGTCACACTCCGGCGCCGAAGTCGGCGCGATGCGCGACAGACACGCGCTCCTTTCCCGCGTACGCTGACCGCAGAGGGGAAACCAGAGGGGGTTCCCCCGGGGGATGGGTCACCCGCGAGGTCACGCGCGACGGCCGAGGCGGGGTCGGGGCGGCTCAGGCGTCGAGCGGGGCGCGCTCCAGCCACTGGAGGACGCGGTCGACGTCCTGGGCGCGGCTCGAGTGGTTCAGGACGCAGATCCGGAGCGCGTAGCGCCCGTCCACGCGGGTGGACGACACGAGGCCCTCGCCGCTCTCGGCCAGCCGCCGGTCGAGCGACTGGTTGAGCGCCTCGAGCTGCGGCTCGTCGTCGAGCCCGGCCGGGTGGCGGCGGAAGCAGACGACCCCGAGCGTGGCCGGCGAGAGCAGCTCGAGCTCCGCGCTCGCCCGCACCCGCGCGTCCGCGTGCAACGCGAGATCGAGCGACCGGTCGATCGCCGCGCGGAAGGCTCCGACCCCGAACGCGTGCAGCGAGAGCCAGATCTTGAACGCCCGCGCAGAGCGCGAGAGCTGGATGCCCCGGTCGGCGAAGTTGACCTCGACGCCCCCGACGGCCGTGTCCTGCAAGTAATCCGGGAGGATGTGGAACGCCTGCGAGAGCAGCGGGCCCTCGCGGACGATCAGGCAGCCGCACTCGTACGGCTGGTAGAGCCACTTGTGCGGATCGAGCGTGACCGAATCGGCCTGCTCGATCCCGGCCAGGAGCTCAGAGCCGCGCTCGGTCAGCACCGCGAAGCCGCCGTACGCGGCGTCGACGTGCAGCCAGACGCCCGCCTCGGCGCACACGGCCGCGACCTCGGTGAGGGGGTCGACCGCGCCCGTGTTCGTCGTGCCCGCGTTCGCGACCGCGAGGAAGGGGCTCCGCCCCGCCCGGACGTCCGCCTCGATCGCGGCCGCGAGTGCGTCCGGCCGCAGCCGGAGCCGGTCGTCCACCGCGACCGAGCGCATCTGCTCCGGCCCGAACCCGAGCACCCGCAGCGCCCGCGTCACCGACGAGTGCGTCTGCGCGGTGACGTAGACGACCGCGTTCTCCGCGCGCCCCCCGGCCGTCGTCTCGCGCGCGCAGGCGATCGCGGTCAGGTTCGCGAGCGAGCCGCCGGGGAGGAGGATCCCGGACGCCTGGCCGCCGAAGCCGAGCCACTGCCGGAACCAGTCGATGACGACGAGCTCGACCGTCGAGGCGCCGGCCGACTGGAGCCAGGTCCCGGCGAAGACGTTCGCGCCGCTCGCGATGAAGTCGCCGAGGACGCCCGGCCAGGTCGGCTCGCTCGGCACGTAGCCGAAGAAACGCGGGTGGTCGTGGTGGCCGCTGAACGGGAGGACGTCCTTCTCGAGGCGCGCGAGCAGCTCGTCGAACCCGGTCGCCCCCTCGGGCGGCGGCTCCCGGAGCCGCGATTCCATCTCGGCGCGCGACGCGCCGCGCCAGACCCGGCCCTCGTCGAGCGCCGCGGCCCGGTCGACCAGCAGGTCGACCACGCGGTACCCGAGCGTCCGCATCGTCTCCGGGTCGAGCGCGAGCCGGTCGGCCGGCGGAGCGGCGGGCTCGAGGCCGCCGAGGGGGTCGTCGGAGGCGGTCACGCCGCCTCCAGGCTTCGCGCGACCTCGTGGAAGTCCTCGAAGTGCTCGTACGGGATGCCGCGCTCGTCGAGCCAGCGCGCGAGGCCGCGGCGCGCGAACACCCGGTCGGCGTGCTCGGCCGCGCACCGGTCGGAGTAGCCGTCACCGACGTAGACGACCTCGCCGCCGTCGACCAGTCGCTCCACCGTCGACCGCTTGCACGACTCCCCGCAGGCGTCGCACGAGTCGTCGTAGCGCCAGTCGACGCGCCAGCCGTCGGGCCGCGGATCGACCCGGTTGGCGTGCAGCTCGACCTCGACGCCCTCCCGCTCGAGGATCGGCTCGATCAGCTCGTGGAACCCGCTCGAGACGATTAGGAAGCGCCAGCCCCGCTCCCTCGCGAGCGCCACGAGCTCGCGGAACCCGGGCCGGACATCCACGTTCTCGAACTCCCAGCGGACGACGTCGTCGAGCGGCGTCCGGACCGGCCGGAACTCGCGGGTGATCACGTCGCGCAGCGGCAGCGTGCCGCTGTCGAGCCCGTCCTCGACCTCCCGGTAGACCTCGGGGTCGCCGAACCGGCTCGCGATCTCGTCGAGCAGGTCGACCTGCGTGACGGTGCCGTCGAAGTCGACGACGAGGGTGCGCTCGTCCATGGGGGGAAGGCTAATCGGGCGAGGGGGCCGGCGGCGGCCCGGCGCGCGCGAGCAGGATCCCGGCCCCGATCACGAAGCCGCCGGCCATCTGCAGCGTGGACATGTCCTCCCCGAGAACCAGCAGCGCGAAGACGGCCCCGAGAAACGGCTGCAGGTTGGCGTAGAGGGACGCGCGCGCCGCGCCGACGCGGTCGATCGCCGTGAACCACATGACGTTCGTGAACACGAGGCTGAAGAAGAGGCTGTAGACGAAGCAGGCCCACGCGAGCGCGCTGAGGTCGCTCCAGTCCTGGGTCACGAGCTGCTTCCCCGCCGTGACGAGCAACGGCACCGAGCCGACGAGCAGCACGAACGCGCTGATCCGGTACGGCGAATAGCGGCGCATGAGCGGCCCCATCGCAACCGAGTATGCGGCCCACGTGAGGCAGGCGGCGAGCGCGAGCAGGAGGCCGCCGACGTCGCCGCCGAGCCCGCCCGACCCACCGGCGGCGACGAGCCCGACGCCCGCGAAACTCACCGTGGCCGCCGTCCAATGCCGGAAGCGGAGCCGCTCGAGCCTGAAGGCGCGCGAGATGAGCGCGACGAAGATCGGCAGCGTCCCGAAGACGAGGGCGACCGTCGCCGCGGTCGTGAGCCGGACCGAGTAGGAGAACGTGACCTGGTTCAGCCAGATGCCGAGCAGCGCCGCGAGCACGAGGAGCGGGACGTCGCGGCGCGCGACCTTGAGCGTCCCCTCTCGGAACCAGGTGACGCCCGAGAACATCGCCGCCCCGATCGCAAAGCGAACGGACGAGTACGAGAGCGGCTCCCAGCCGTGCGTCAGCGCGTACTTGACGACGGTGAAGTTGAAGCTCCAGAAGAGCACCGTCGTCAAGAGGAGGACGTCCGGAGGCACCCGATGCCGCACGGGGCGGGACTGTACTGCGACGCGCTAGAGTCGCCGCGATGCTGGCCGAGCCCACGATCGAGGACGTCGACTACCTCGTCGGACCGGCGACGCCCCACTTCGCCTACCAGATCGCCGCGCGCGTGCGGAGGCTCGTGGCCGACCTCCCCGAGGACCACCCGACGAGGCGGTACGCGGACGAGAAGCTCGCGCTGCTCGACCGGCTCGGCCATGCGTCGTCGAAGGCGGAGGAGGGCCCGCTCGCGGATCCGGAGCGGCCGGGCTGGGAGCGTCTCCCGAGCCACGCGCCCGCCTCGGCGCCGCTCGAGCCCCGGCCGTGAGCGCATCGGCGGACGCCTTCGCCGGCAGGAGCGTCCTCGTCACCGGGGGGACGCGCGGGATCGGCAAAGCGATCGCGCTGCGCTTCGCGGACCTCGGCGCCCGCCGCGTCGCCGTCTCGTACTTCCGCAACGACACCGCCGCGAACGAGACCGGCGAGGAGCTTGCGGCGCTCGGCGCAGAGCCCGTGCTTCTCCGCGGCAACCTCGCGGACACCGGCAAGGTCGAGGCGATCGTCGAGCAGGCGGGCCCGCTCGACGTACTCGTCTCGAACGCCGCCTCGGGCGTGATCCGGCCGCTGCTCGAGCTGGAGGAGAAGCACTGGGACTGGACGATGAACGCGAACGCGCGGGCGCTCTTCACGCTCGCGCGGCTGGCGGCGCCGTCCATGCCCGAGGGCTCCTCGATCGTTGCCGTGTCGAGCCTCGGGTCGGACCGCGTGCTCGACGACTACTCGCTCGTCGGAACCTCGAAGGCCGCGCTCGAGTCGCTCGTGCGGTACCTGGCCGTCGAGCTGGCGCCGCGGGACATCCGGGTGAACGCCGTCTCGGCCGGACTCGTCGAGACCGGCGCCCTCGAGCACTTCGACAAGCGCGACGCAATGATCGGCTTCTACCGCGAGCGGACGCCCGCCGGCCGCCTCGTCGAGCCGCCGGACGTCGCGGGCGCGGTCGTGTTCCTCGCCTCACCCGACGCGTCGATGATCCGCGGGCAGGTCGTCGTCGTCGACGGCGGCTACTCGGTCCTGGCCTGACCGCCCCGCTCCGCCCGGCCCTGGCCCTGGCCCGGCCGGCCGCGAACAACCCTCGACCCGAGGCGAACAACCCTCCGAAAAGGGTCAGACCCCGGGCCATGGCCCGAAGGGACAGCGCGCACCGTCGGGCTAGGCAGGAACCTGCTTCGCGCCGGAGGGGATCAGCCGCCCGACCGTGTCGAGCGCGATGTAGGTGGCGATCTTCGGGTTCTCCTGCAGCCTGCGCATCGAGTACTCGTACCAGCGGCGGCCGTACGGGACGTAGATCCGGAGCCGATGGCCGGCGCGGACGAGGTCGTCGCCCATCGACTCGCGCACGCCGAGGAGCATCTGGAACTCGTACTCCTCCGGACCGAGCCCGCGCGCCTCGATCAGCTCGAGCGCCCGCTCGACGAGCCAGTCGTCGTGCGTCGCGACGGCGACGTACGCCCCCGCCTCGAGCAACGCCTCGAGCGCGCGGAGGAAGGCGAGGCGGATCTCGTCGAACTCGGCGAACGCGATGTCGGGCGGCTCGAGGTAGATGCCCTTGCAGAGCCGGACGCTCGGACGCAGCGGCGCCAGGTCGGCCACGTCCTCGAGCGTCCGCCGCAGGCGGGCCTGGAGCACGACTCCGACCCGGTCGAGCCCCTCGGCGCGCAGCTCGCGGTAGACCGAGAGCGTGTCCGAGGTCGTGGACGCGTCCTCCATGTCGATCCGGACGAAGCTCTCGTGCCGGCCCGCGCAGCCGACGATCGCCGCGAGGTGCTCCTTGCAGAGCGTCCGGTCGAGCTTCAGCCCGAGCCCCGTCGGCTTGACGCTCACGTTCGCGTCGAGGCCGCGGTCGCGGATCGTGTCGAAGACGCGCACGTACTCGTCCTCGAGCGCCTGCGCCTCCTCGGCCGTCGTGACTTCCTCGCCGAGGACGTCGATCGTCGCCACTCGCCCACGCGCGTTCAGGTCGTCGACGACCCGGCAGGCGTCCTCGAGCGTCGCACCCGCGATGTAGCGGTCGGACAGCCGCTTCACGACCGGCCGGGGCACGGCCGGGAGCATGCGCACGAGCGCCCGGTCGACGAGCGACACGCCCTAGCCCTCCCGCATGAAGCCCTGCCGGGCAGCCGAGACGAGCGCGACGGCCTCTGGGAAGAGCACCCGCATCGCGTCGCGCAGCGCCATCGCCTGCTCGTCGGGCGAGCCCGACACGTTGAGCTGCTTGAGCGCCGAGCCCGTCAGCTCGACCGCCGTGTTCAACGTCAGCGTCGCGAACTGCTCGCGCTGCGACTCCTGCACCGCCTCGGTCTGCCGCTCGGCGAACTCGCGGAGCGACTTCATGATGTCGTCCGGGTCGCCCCCGAACGGAAATCCGAATCCACCTTCCATTGCTGCTCCTTCCCGGGCGAGGCCGTGCCCGCCCTACGCCAGATTCTCCTTGTAGGTCGACTCCACCTCGGTCGCGAGCTCCTCGGCCGCGCCGATCCCGGCCTGCATCGCCTCGGCGAACGGCGAGCCGTGGCCGCCGAGCGCCCGCTCGAGCTCGGCCGCCGCCCACCCGATCGCGTCGAGGTATGCGGGGCTCGCGAGGCGCGGCGGCGGGAGGATCGCGGCCTCGAGGCGGGCCGCGGCGTCCTCGGCGTCCTCGATCCCCTCGGGCCGCTCGGTCGTTCGCAGCTCGGCGAGCCGTGCGCGAAGCTCGGGGACGTCTCCTCCCCCCGCGCTCTCCTCGGCCAGCTCGCAGAGCGCGGCGATCGAGGCCGCGTCCCTGACGAGCCGCCGGTCGTCCAGGGCCCGGCCCGCGCGGTCGAGCGCGAGCCAGGCGCGGACCTCGCCGCGGACGTACGCGCAAAGGTAGACGCGCGCTCCGTCCCCGGGCTCGGTCGGGACGACCCCGACGAGCTCCTCGCCGGGGCCGGCAAAGGCCGCTGCGGCCCTTCGGGCCGCCTCGATCTCCTCCTCGAGCGCCATCGAGGCAACATACCCATGTGGCCGAGGCCCAAGGGGACGGGGGAACGCTCGCCGCGCGGCTGTTCGCGCCGATCGCGCCGACGTACGAGCGCTACGCGGCGCTCCTCTCGTTCGGCCAGGACGCGCGCTGGCGGCGGTTCCTCGTCGACCGCGTCGCGCCCACTCCCGGCGACACGGTGCTCGACGTCGCGTGCGGCACCGGCTCGATCGCGGCCGAGCTCGTCCGCCGCGCGGACTGCGCGGTCGTCGGGCTCGACCAAAGCGACGAGATGCTCGCCGAGGCGCGCCGGAGCCTCGCGGCGGCGGGCCTGGCCGGGAGGATCCGGCTCCAGCAGGGTCGCGCAGAGAAGCTGCCCTTCGCCGACGCGTCCTTCGACCGCCTGACCGGCGGCTACCTCCTGCGCTACGTCGAGGATCCGACCGCGACGATCGCCGAGCTCGCGCGGGTCGTCCGGCCGGGTGGCCGGATGGCGCTCCTCGACTTCGGCGTCCCGCCCGGGGCCGTCTCGCACGCGGCCTGGCGGCTCTACGTCGGCGTCGGCCTGCCGACCCTCGGCGGGCTCGTCTCGCCCGGCTGGCGCGAGGTCGGCCGGGTCCTGCGGCGCAGCATCCCCGACTTCTACGCGCGCTACCCGCTCGAGCGGCAGCTCGCCGACTGGCGGACGGCAGGGATCGCCGACGCGCAGGCCAGGCGCCTCAGCCTCGGCGGCGGCGTCGTCCTCTGGGGAACGCGTGACTGACGCGCCGCGGCCCGCCTTCTACGCCCTCGCCGCGGGCGGCTGGCGCGACTACGTGACGCTGCTCCACCCGCCGTACACGCTCTGGAACCTGAGCTACGTGGCGATCGGCGCCGCGCTCGCCCCCGCGCTCCATGCCGGCCGGACGATCCCCGCCCTCGTCGCGTTCTTCCTCGCCGTCGGGATCGCCGCCCACGCCCTGGACGAGCTGCGCGGGCGGCCCCTCGAAACGCAGATTCCCGGCCGGACGCTCGTGGCTCTCGCCGGCCTCTCGCTCGGGAGCGCCGTCGCGATCGGCGTCTACGGCGCGCTCGCCGTGAACGGCTGGATCGCGCTCTTCGTCGTTGCCGGGGCGCTCGCGGTCGTCGCCTACAACGCCGAGGTCGCCGGGGGACGCTTCCACGGCGACCTCCAGTTCGCGCTCGCGTGGGGTGCCTTCCCCGTCCTGACCGGCTACTTCGCCGAGGCGGAGTCGCTCTCGCTCGCCGCCGTCGTGGCGGCCGCGTTCGCCGCGCTCCTCTCGCTCGCCCAGCGGCGGCTCTCGAACCAGGTGCGTGACGTGCGCCGCCGCGTCGTCGGCATCGACGGCCGCGTGACCCGCCGGGACGGCTCGGTGGAGGCCGTCTCGCGCGAGACGCTGATCGGCGCCGAGGAGCGCGCGCTCCGGCTGCTTGCGGCGGCGGTCGTGACCCTTGCCCTCGCGCTCGTCATCATGCGGGCGGCGTAATGGCGTTCGCGGTCACCATCGACCTCCCCGCGGCGGCGCACCTCCAGCGCCCGGCCGTCGTCGAGCCCGCGCCCCGCGAGGCGTCCTTCGGGCGGATCGTCGGCAACGTCGGCCCGGGGACGGCCCGCGTCGTCGTCGTCGTGGACGGAGTGGAGCGCGGCGACGTCGAGCCCGAAGGAGGGCGTTTCGTCGCGCAGATCGCCCTCCCGCTCGGCAAGGTCCGCCTCCGGGTCGCCGCCGAGGACGCGGCGGGCAACCGCGCCGTGACGACCGTGGGCCCGGTCCTCGGCCTGCCCGACGTCGCGCCGGCGGCGGCGGACGACGCGGAGCTCGATTCCGCGCTCCAGCGCCGGGTCGACCGGCTCGTGGACGGGTTCTCCGGGATCAGCGGCGTGTACGTCCAGGATCTCGCGAGCGGCCGGGGAGCGGCGTGGAACGCGACGGCGCGCTTCCCGGCGGCCTCGACCGTGAAGACGGCGATCGCGATCGAGGTGCTGCGGATCCTCGCGGAGCGTCCGCCTCCCGAAAGCGAGCTCGACGCTCTCCTGAACGCGATGCTCGTCGACTCCGACAACGACGCCGCGAACGCGCTCCTCACCTGGATCGGCGGCTCGGAGACGGGCGGCGCCGCCGAGGTGAACGAGACGCTGCTCGCCCTCTCGCTCGAGGACTCCCGTCTGTACGGCGGCTTCCTCACGGCGGGCGGCGCCCCCATTCCGCTCCACGTCGAGGAGACCCCGCCCTTCGTGGGCAAGTACACGTCCGCCTGGGACCTGGCCCAGCTCTACCGCTGGCTTCACCTCGCCGCCCGCGACGAGGGGCCGCTCCTCGCGCTCGACGGCTCGTTCACCGGCTCGGACGCGCGCGCGATCCTCTGGATCCTCGCCGGCTCGTCCGACCACGGGAAGTTCGACCGCTACGTGCGAGGAGAGGCGGTCGTCCCGCACAAGGGCGGCTGGGTCTCGGACGCGCGCCACGATGCGGGCCTCGTCTACACCCCCGAGGGGGCGCTCGTCGTCTCGGTCATGACGTGGGTGTCCGGCTTCGCGGACGAGTCCTCGGACGTCCTCGCCGGCCGCGTCACCCAGGCCGCGCTCGCGGAGCGGCGCCGCGAGCAGGCCGCCGTCGGGCCCGCCTCGGCAGCGCCCGCCGTCGGGCTCTGATCCGTACGATGCCTTGATGGAAACGGTGTTCGCAGCGGCGTTCGTGGTGGGGTTCGCCCTCGTGTTCGTCTCGTTCCTCGGCGTCGTGACCGACCGCGCCTCCGACCGGTTCCTGTTCGGGACGACGGTCGCCCTCGGCGCCGCCTCGGCCGCGGCCGCGATCGCCTTCGGCGTCACCCTCGCGGACGAGTTCGTCGACCGCGACACGGCGGCGCTCACCGCCGCGGGGCTCGCGGCGGCGACCGTGGCGGAGGCGGGCCTCCTGGCGCTCCGCCGCGGGCTCGCGCGCCTCCGCGAGGTGGACGAGCTGATCGAGGCCGGACGCCGGAACGTCGACGCCGTGGTCGCCGAGCACGAACGCCTCCGCTCGGTCGAGCTCGAGGCGCAGCTGGCCCGCGAGCGGGCGAACACGGCGCACGCGCTGACCCAGCAGGAGCGGAAGCTGGCGGCGGAGCGGCGCGACCAGGTCGCCCGGCAGGCCGACCGCGCGCGCGCCGAGCTCGCGAAGTCGATCGAGCAGGTTCAGGAGCGGCTCGAGCAGCGGCTGACCGCCTGGGCGGCGGATCTCGACCGCGGACAGCGGGCGCTCGAGACACGGCTCACCGCCCTCGCGAACCGCCAGTCGGAGGCGATCAAGGCGTACGAGGCCCGCCTCGCCGCCGATTCCGACTACCTGCGCACCGCGACCGAGGAGCAGCAGGCGGCCCTCGGCCGCCTCCGCGCGGAGCTCCACGACGTCGGGCGACAGCTCATCGAGGAGGGGCAGTCGGAGCTCGAGCTCCACGCCGACGAGCGCCGGCGGGCCCTGAACGACCTGTCCTCGCGCCTCCGGGAACAGGAGAAGGACATCCGGGAGCAGGTCGAGCGGGACGAGGCCGATGCGCTCACGCGCATCGCGGCGACCTTCCAGGACGTCGAGAAGCGGCAGCGCGACAACCTCGAGCGGTCGCTCGATCGCGCGTCGTCCCGCCTGGCAGACGAAGCGGAGCGCCGGTTCGACGTCCAGATCCGCCAGTCGCGGGAGAAGTCGGCCCAGCGGCTCTCGAACGAGCTGGACAAGGCGATGGAGCAGTTCGCGCGGCGCGCGGAGAAGGAGATCGGCGACCGGATCGCGGAGGCTGCCCAGCAGACGGCCGCGCGGCTCGAGCGGCAGGTCTCGGACATCACGAAGGCCGCCGAGGGGCAACACGAGGTCTCGGCCGAGCGGCTGCGCGGGATGAGCGAGCGAATCGACGAGGCGTTGACGCAGGCCGAGCGGCGGATCGCGTCGTTCGAGGAGCAGATCGAGGAGCAGATGGCCGCCCGCCTCGCGCAGCTCGAGCAGTCGGTCCGGACGGCCGAGCTCCAGTAGCGGCGTTTTCCGTCCGTCCGGCCGGGCTACGAACCGGCTCCGGGCAACTTTTCCGGGCAGGGATCGTCGGGGAAAGGACGAAGCATCCGCGGCAGATGGAAGAGCTGATGGAAGACGTGACGACGATCGCAACCGTGCGGGACGAGAAGGCGAAGGTCGAGAGCTGGCGCCTGCACGTCCTGGTCGAGGCCGGCTACCCGCTGCCGCTCGCGGAGCGGCTCGCGCAGAGCGGCGCCGATCTCCACGAGGCCGTGACGCTCGTCGCGGACCGGGGCTGCCGCCCCGAGCTCGCGACCGAGATTCTCCTGTAGCCCGGGCCCGACGATCTAGTCTGGGGGGGTGCGGCCCGAGCCCGTGCTCTACGGCGACCGCAAGGTCTATCCCGTCGCGGCCTTCAACCGCGGCGTCGCGTCGTGGCTCCAGCGGCTCCCGACCGTGTGGGTCGAGGGCGAGGTCACGGAGCTTCGCCGGCAGGACCGCTGGGGGAGCGTCTTCTTCACGCTCAAGGACCCGGCCGACGGGTCGTGCCTGCCGGTCTCGATGCCCCGCGGCACGTTCGACGCGCTGAAGCTCGACCTGGCGGACGGCGTCACGGTCCACGTGTTCGGCCGGCCGGAGCTCTTCGCCGCGCGCGGAACGTTCCGGCTGCGCGCGCTCTCGCTCGAGCCGCTCGGGCTGGGCGCCCTCCTCGCCGAGATCGAGCGGCGCAAGACGAAGCTGGCCGCCGAGGGGCTCTTCGCGCGCAAGCGGCCGCTGCCGCTCTTCCCGCGCCGGATCGGCCTGCTGACCGGCGCCGACGCCGCCGCGAAGCGCGACGTCGTGACGGCGGTGCAGGCACGCTTTCCCGCCGCGCGAATCCTCGTCGCGGAGACCGCCGTGCAGGGGCCGCAGGCGCCGCGCGGAATCGCGGCGGCCCTCGCGGCGCTCGCGGCCGCCCCCGAGGTGGACGTGATCGTCCTCGCCCGGGGCGGCGGCAGCTTCGAGGACCTCCTCCCCTTCAGCGACGAGCAGGTCGTCCGGGCCGTGGCCGCGTGTCCGGTTCCCGTCGTGTCCGCGGTCGGCCACGAGCAGGACACGCCCCTCTGCGACCTCGCCGCGGACGCCCGAGCGTCGACGCCGACCGCGGCCGCGCGCCTCGTCGTCCCGGACGAAGGGGAGCTGCGCGAGCGCCTGCGTGCACTGCGGGGCTCGCTCGCGCGGGAGACCGCCCGAACGGCGCTCCGCGGACGCGAGCGGCTCGCCGCGCTGCACGCGGCGCTCGGGCGCGAGGGCGGACGGACGGTGGCGCGCGCCCGCGAGCGCCTGGAGGCCGAGCGCGTCCGCCTGCGCCGCGGGCCGGCCGTCCTCGTGGAGCGCCGCCGCGGCCACCTCGAGGGGTTGGCCGGCCGGCTGCGCGCGCTCTCGCCGCAGGCCACGCTCGCCCGCGGGTACGCGATCGTGCGCGCGGGGGACGCGGTCGTCCGCACCGGCGGCGCCGTCACGCGCGGCGACCGCGTCGACGTCCGGCTGGCCGAGGGCGGGTTCGGCGCCGTCGTCGAGGAGACGCGGTGAGCGCGCCCGAGCCGACCTTCGAGGAGGCCCGCGCCGAGCTCGAGAAGATCGTGGCGGAGCTCGAGAGCGGCCGGGCCGGGCTGGAGGACGCGCTCGCGCTCTGGGAGCGGGGCGAGGAGCTTTACCGCGTCTGCCTCGCCAAGCTCGACGCGGCACAGGGCGCGATCGACGAGCTCGGCCGCCGGGCCGAGGAGGCGCAGCCGTGAACGGCCGCCTCTACGACTTCTGCGCGAGCTTCGAGGAGCGCGGCGAGATCGGCGCCCTCCGCCGGTCGCTGGTCGCCCGGCTGCGGGGCGACGTGCTCGAGGTCGGGGCGGGCACCGGCTTCACCCTGCCGCACTACCTTCACGCCGAGCGGGTCGTGGCGGTCGAGCCGGATGCCGGGATGTCGAGCCGCATCGGCCCCAAGGCGGAGCGGTCGCGCGCCGAGGTCGAGGTCGTCGCCGCCCAGGCCGAGTCGCTCCCCTTCCCGGACGAGAGCTTCGACGAGGCGGTCGCGATCTTCGTCCTCTGCTCCGTCCGCGACCCGGCGGCCGCCCTGGGCGAGATCCGGCGGGTGCTCAGGCCGGGCGGGACGCTGAACGTGCTCGAGCATGTCCGCGGCCACGGCCGCCTCGCCCGCTGGCAGGACCGCTTCACGCCCCTCCAGAAGAGGATCTTCGGGAACTGCCATCTGAACCGCGACACCCGCACGGCGATCGCGGCGGCGGGCTTCGACGTGGCGGACGTCGAGGACACGAGGATCCCCGGCTCGTGCGCCCTCGTCCGCGCCGGGATCTACGGGCGCGCGATCAAGACCTCTTCGTAGTACGCGCCGGCGCGACGGCCGGTCCGGCGGTTCACCTCACGCAGGATGCGCTCCTCCAGGCGGAGCCCGGCCGCGCGGACGATGCCGTCGTAGAGCCCGCGCGAGTCGTTGACGACGATCACCACGCGGCCCGAGCGGCGAAGCGCGCGACGGGCGCGGCGGAGCACTGCCGCGATGTCGTCGCAGTAGCCCTTGACCCCGCGCCCGATCTCCTCCGGGTCGCGGCGCTCGAGCCCGAGCAGCTCGAAGGCGTAGGCGTGCTGCTCGTGGTAGTCGATGAGGCCCGGGTAGGGCGGCGACGTGAAGACGAGGTCGACCGGCCCGGGCGGGTCGACGAGCCGGGCGTCGCCGGGGAGGATCGTGACGGCCGCGTCCGTGCGCACGTCGCCGAACTCGGCCACGCGCTGGGCCGCGTCGCGGACGTAGCGGCGCAGGAACTTGTCCGCCTCGCCCACGGGCCGACAGACCCGGCGGTGCTTGTGGCAGACGTACTCCCCGCGCACCGGCTCGCGTGGGAAGTCGAGGTCGTCGTGGCGCGCGAGCCGCGCGGAGCGGGCGGCGCGCGAGAGAACGACGCGCCAGAGGTCCGTGTACCTGGTGTCCGGGATCCGGTCGCGGAAGGTGAGCAGGTCGGCGAGCGCGCCGGGCGCGAACCAGCGCTCGAGGTACGGGGAGGCGGCGACCTCCGTTCCGCGGGCACGGGGCGCGGAGAGCCGAACGACGTCGCCGAGCAGCGCCTCCCCGGCGTAGCGTCCGGTCTTGACCGCGGCGAGCAGGCAGTTGAAGGCGCTCAGGTCGCAGCCGGCGGCGCGCAGGCCGAGGGCGTTCGCCTCGACGAGCGTCGTGCCGGAGCCGGCAAACGGATCCCAGACGAGCTGTCCCGGTCTGGCGAAGCGGCGCAGGAAGACCTCCGCGAGCTGCGGGACGAATTTCCCCAGGTACGGGTGGAGACGATGGACGTGCTTCGTGCGCTCGCGCTCGGGCAGCTCGCGCTCGGACCACGACAGGGATAGGTCCGGGACGGGCGCCGCGACGGCCTGGGACGACACACTCCGGGGTTCGCCGCACGCGCGTCTTGCCCTCCACCGTTTAGAATCGCGAGCCGTGGCACGTGCCCCCGTCGACGCCCTGCGGCAGGTCCCGCTCTTCGAGGGTCTGGACGACTCCGAGCTGACGCGCCTTGCCGACCGCTTCCAGGAGCGGTCCTTTTCCGAGGGCACCACGATCGTCGAGGAGGGCGCGACCGGCACGAGCTTCTTCGTGATCGGCAATGGGAACGCGTCCGTCAGCGTCGGCGGAGAGCTCAGGACGAGCCTCGGGCCGGGCGACTACTTCGGCGAGATGGCGATCCTGGACGACGGCGTACGCTCCGCCTCGGTCACCGCCGCCACGGATCTCCAGTCGTACTTCCTCACCCCGTGGGAGTTCCGGCCGTTTCTCGAGGAGCACCCCGAGATCGCGCTCAAGCTCCTCGGAACGCTGGCCCGCCGGCTTCGGGCAGCACAGGGCGGCTAGGTTCGGCCCGGAGCGGGTACTCCCCTCGGGTGAGTACCTGTTGGACAAGCAACCCTGAGGAGGACGCATGGGCGTAGGCGTCAGCATGTTCCTGATCGCCGTCGGCCTCATCCTGTGGCTGGCGGTGAGCGTCGACGCCAACGGCATCGACATCAACACGGTCGGCGTGATCCTGGTCCTGGTCGGCGCGGTCGGACTCTTGCTCTCGATGATCTTCTGGTCGACATGGGGCGGCTTCGGCGGCTACCGGCGCGACACGGTCATCCGCGACGACCGGTACGACCCGCCCCGCCCGTACTAGACGGGCGGGCACCGGCTCCAGATACACGGCGGCCGCCCGGTGGGCGGCCGCCAGTCCATGTGCTCAGGGTGCGGTCTTAGGTAAGAAACGCGATGAGCAGGATGATCAGGACGATGACGAGAATGGTTCCGACACCGATGTACACACCTACCCCCTTCGTTGACGAACGGGGGGTTCCCGGCGCCGTCGAACGAGAAACTCAGGCCAGCCGCAGCTCGACTCCGAACGTCGAGCCACGGCCCTCCTCCGACGCCACCGAGATGCGGCCGTGCATTCGCTCGACGAGCGCCCGGCAGATGTAGAGCCCCAGCCCGGTCCCGCCCACGCCCCGGGTCAGGTTGGGATCCAACCTGTAAAACTTTTCGAAAATCCGGTCGAGCTCGTGCGCGGGGATGCCCAGGCCCTCGTCGCACACCTCGATCAGCATCGTTCCCCTGCCCGGCGTGAGCCGGACCTCGATCGGGCCGCCGTCGGGCGAGTACTTGATCGCGTTGTCGACGAGGTTCGTGAGCACCTGGCCGAGCTTGCCGTCGTCGGCCGCGACGGCCGGCAGGGACTCGTCGGCCGTCAGCGAGAGCGTGATCCCGGGCGAAAGGTGCATCCCGGCCGCGTCGAGCACGCGGCGGGCCACCGCCGCCGCGTCCACGGGCGAGAGCTGGACGTCGAGCTCGCCCGCGTCCACGCGGCTCGCCCACAGGATGTCGTTCACGATCCGCGCGAGGCGGTCGGACTCCTCCGCGACGAGCGTCAGGAGCATGCGCTGGCGCTCGTCGCCCAGCTCGAGGTCGTCGCGGCGCAGTGTCATCGCGGCCCCGTATACGGCGGCCAGCGGGGTCCGCAGCTCGTGCGACGCGGTCGCGACGAACTCCGACTTGAGCTGCTCGAGCCGCCGTTCCTCCGTCAGATCCCGGAACGTGAAGACGGTGCCCTCGGCGAACCCGACGCCGGAGAACGAGAGCCAGAGCTCGTGGCCGCCGAACTCGAGCGGCACCGCCTGCGCCCGCGCCCGCGCGGACCGCGACGACTCGGCGACGGGGAGCAGGTGGTGCACCGCCGACCAGCCTGGGATCGCCTCCTCCGCGGGACGCCCGAGGACGGCGCGCGCCTCGAGGCCCGTGATCGACTCCGCCGCGGCATTCCAGACGCGCACGATGCCCCGCGCGTCGAGCATGAGCACGCCGTCCCCGACCGTCGCGAGCGCGCGCGCAGCCTGCGCCCGCTCCTCCGCCTCGCCGAACAGCCTCGCGTTGTCGACCGCGATCGCGGCCCGGGCGGCGAGCTGCTCGACGAGCCCGACGTCCGCCTCCCCGTAGACTCGCCCCGACTCCGCGGTCAGGAACGTCATCGCGCCGAGCGTCTGCCCGCGCGCGATCAGCGGCACGATCATCCCGGACACGAGCCCGAGCGCGTCGAGGCCACGCGCGTGCTCCTCGTCGCGGGCGATCGCGTCCCGATCGGCGGCGAAGTTCGGGAAGAGCAGCGTGCGCGCCTCGCGCAGGGCGCGCCCGACCGGGCTCCGGGGATCTGCCTCCGTGGTCGGGTAGCGCGCCTCGAGGTGCCGGACGAGCTGCTCCTTGGCGAAGTCCACGTGGGCGACCGCGACCTGCCTGATCTCGCGGCCCTCCCCCAGGACGTCCACGACGCAACAGTCGGCGAGAGCCGGCACGGCGAGGTGGGCCAGTCGCTCGAGGGTCGTCTCATAGTCGAGGGACGAGGACAGGACCGCCCCCGCCTCGGCCAGGAAACCGAGCCGCTCGCGGACTGCCTCCGCCTCCACGCGCGCGAGCTGCTCCCGGCGGTGGATCCGCGCGTGGTCGATCGCGACGGCGGCGCGGCGGGCGAGCTCGACGCCGAGGGCCAGATCCTCGTCGTCGAAGTGGCGGCCGGGCGCGCTGGCGATGAAGGCGAGCGCTCCGAGCGTCCGCCCGCGGGTGACGAGCGGGACGCACATCCAGGAGGTCGGAGGCCGGACGTCCCCGAGCGTCGCGACGAACCGGTCCGGATCCTGGACGTCGCCGGCGAGCAGCTCGAGCGTCGGCTCGCGGACGAGCTCGGGCTCGCCGGTGCGCAGCACACGCGGCACGCCGACCGGCGCGTCCGGATCGAGCGGCAGGTCCTGGAGGTGCTCCTCGGCGGAGCGGCGCTCCGCGTCGTCGGCGTGCGCGACCGCGAGCCGGCGTATCTCCCCGTCCTCCTCGACCACGTAGACGATGCACCACTCCGCCAGCCGGGGCACGGCGAGGTTCGCGACGCGCTCGAGCGTCTCCTCGTAGTCGAGCGACTCGGCGAAGAGCTCGGTCGCGCGGGCCAGGAAGGCCATCTGCTTCTGGGCGGCCTCCGCCTGCACGCGCGCTTCTCGCTCCCGGCGCAGCAGCCGGGCGCGGTCGAGAGCAAGGCCCGCGCGCCGGGCAACCTGCTCCGCGAGCGCGATCTCCTTCGGGCCGTAGGTGCGCTCGGACTCCGCGAACGCGAACGTGATCGCGCCGATCGGCTCCTCCTTCGTGAAGAGCGGCACGGCGACCGCCGTTCGCGGGCCGAGCCGGCGCATCAGGTCGAGGTGCTCCGCGTCGCGGGTCGTCGCGCGCAGCCCGGCGTCGTCGAACCTCTCGAAGACCACGGTCTCACCGGCCCGGAGAGCCCGGGCGGCGGGCTGCGGCGAGTCCCAGGTAGGGGCATAGCGGCGCCGGAGCTCTTCGAGGAGATCCCGCTTCTCGGACAGATTGGCCGCGACGGCGACCCGGCTGAGCGTTCCGTCGTCGAGGAGCTCGTCGACGATGCACCAGTCCGCGAGCTTGGGGATCGCGAGCCGCGCGATGCTGCCGAGCGTCGCCTCGTAGTCGATCGAGCTCGCGAGGAGATCCGTCGCATCGGCGAGGAACCGGAGCGCGTCCGGGTCGGATACCGGCGGAAGCGACGGCCGTCCACTCGGGGGCCCTGGGAAGGTGAGCGGGCGTTCCGGGGCCACGGCGGCATTGTGCACCACTCACGGGGCGCGTTTTCACCGCCCACGGTCGGGGGACGCACCTGGAACACGAGGAAAGGAGCGGTCATGGGCGTCTTCGATTTTCTGCGCGGCAAGCCGCGCGACACCCAGGAGGAACGGGCCGAGGTGCACCGAGAGGCGGCCGGCGGCGAGCCGGATCCGGAGCGGTCGAGCCCGGAGGCGATCGAAGACCAGGCACAGCTGCGGCGCGACGAGGAGGTCGCGCGGCACGGCGGGATCTAGCCGCCATCAGGCAATTCGCTCGACGCGCTCGTCCATCTCGACGGAGGTGACGTCGGGCATCCGCCTGAGCATCGCGAACGAGAACCCCTCGCGCGCGAGGAACACGAGGCCGAGCGCGATCCCCACCCCGGCCTCGACCGCCTGGAGCCCGATCCCGTAGAGGAAGCCGCGCCCGTACGAGACGCCGTAGGGCAGGAGCGAGAGCGCCACGGCCGCCTGGAGGAGCCCGACGTTCCCGGGCCAGAGCGGGAAGACGAACACGAGGTTCATGATCACGAGCACGAGCGCGGCGGCCTCGAGCGGCGCGTGGATGTCGAACGCGCGCATCATCGTCCAGACCGCGAAGAGCTGCGCCGCCCAGGCCAGCGCCTGGAAGAGCAGGGCTCCGATCGCGGCGTGCGGCCGCTGGAGGACGTTCAGGCCGCGTCGCGCCATGCTGAGTGCCCGCCGGACGGGGCCGACCTCGTCCAGCGCGGTCCGGGTGCGGCGCTGCGCGACGAGAAGTGCGGCGATCAGCAGGCCGAGACCGACGCCGAGCCCGACCGCGAGCGCCGGCCGCGCCCAGTCCGGGATCCGCGCCGTGTAGACGACGGTGACGACGAGCGCCGCTGCGACGACGACGTCGAAGAGCCGGTGGGCGAACACGGTGCCGACGAGCGTCGCCCAGTTTCCCGGCCGGGGGCGCAGGCGGCGGTTGAGGACGATCACGCGGGCGAGCTCGCCGACGCGTCCGGGCAGCGCCGCGTTGCCGAGCAGCCCGATGCTGAACGCGGCGAACACGCTCCGCTGGCGTGGCGGGGGCGGCGGTACGGCCTGGTCGACCACGATCTTCCACGCCACGGCACGGACGACGATCGAAAAGAGGTTCAGCAGCACCGCCGCGACCACCCACTTCCAGGTGACGAGCTCGAAGGCGTCCTCGACGAGGTGGACGTCGATGCGCCAGAGCACGAGCGCGAACGTCGCCACGAGGGCGGCTGCGACGATCAGCAACCGCCCGGCAGGCGAACGTGGCAGCCGAACTCGGCGGAGGTTCATGCCGCGGCGCGATCGGCGGCCGGGGCGCCGACCAGGCCGCTGTAGATCTCGATCATCCTCGAGCCGATCCGCTCCCAGCCGTACTCGGCCTCGGCGAGCCGCCGCCCGGCCGCCCCGAGCGCCACCCGGCGCTCCTCGTCCTCGAGGAGCTCCGCGAGCGCCTCGGCGAGCGCGTCGGCGTCGCCCGGTGGGACGAGCACGCTCGTCTCGGGCGTCGCCACGTCGCGGTAGCCCTCGATGTCAGACGCGACCACAGGGGTCGCGCACCCGAACGCGCGCGTCAGGACCATCCCGAAGCTCTCGCGCCCGATCGACGGCGCGGCGAGGACGCTCGCGGAGAGAAGCTCCTCCGTCAGCGCCTCCTCCGGGATCGAGCCGAGCAGGTCGACGTTCCGCCCCGAGACGCCCTGGCGGCGCATGAGCCACCGGACGGAGAGCGGGTCGGCGCCCACCACGCGAAGCCGGGCATCGGTGCGCTCCGCCACCGTCTGCCACGCCTGGAGCAGGACGGCCAGCCCCTTGCGCGGCTCGTGCCGCCCGATGAAGACGACATGCGGCTC